>Ga0182018_10003589_pt1 | contig 13815 bp, 9 predicted proteins | sample 812P2MmetaG_FD_120490 | JGI IMG/M metagenome (GOLD analysis project Ga0182018, IMG submission 120490) | Permafrost microbial communities from Stordalen Mire, Sweden - 812P2M metaG | ecosystem: Environmental > Terrestrial > Soil > Wetlands > Permafrost | place: Sweden: Stordalen | collected...
ACGACCTTCACGGCTGGAACCGAATCCGCGTCGATGCGCAGGCGGGCATGGCCCAGGTCGAGGCCGGGGCCACGGTGGCCCGTATCCAGGCGGCCGCGGAGGCCAAGGGCTGGTTCTATCCGCCCGACCCCTCGTCCCAAAAATACTGCACGATCGGGGGAAACATCGCGTGCAACGCCGGGGGGATGCACGGGGGAAAGTACGGCGTCACCCGGGACTTTGTCCTGGCGCTCAAGGGCTTTCTTCCGACGGGCGAATGGGTCGAGTGGGGCACCCCGACCAAGAAGTTCTCGGCGGGGTTGAACATGCGGGACCTTTGGATCGGAAGCGAGGGGATGCTGGGAATCGTGACGGATGCGACGCTGAAGCTCATCCCGAAACCTGCGGCGCGATGGACCCTGCTGGCGTCGTTTCGGAACGAAACGGACGCCTTCCGGGCGGTGCTGGCGCTGTTCGCGCTGCGCCTTCAGCCGGCAATCTGCGAGTTCCTCGACCGGTACACGGTCGATTGCGCCGAACGGGCGACAGGGAAAATCGTCTTTCCGGGCCAGGCCGGCCGGCCCCTCGTGCTCCTGGAATTTGCCGGGGAAGCAGCCGAGGTGCGGGCGCAGGGTGCTCTCGCGCTCAAGTGGGCCGGCCGCCACGCGAGCGCCCACCGCGAGGCGCGAAACCGCCGGGAGGCGGAGCGGCTCTGGGAGGTGAGGCGCGCCTGCTCGAGCGCCATGTTTGAGCTCGGCGATTCGAAGTTGAACGAGGACGTTGTGCTCCCGATGGCCAAATACGTGACCTTCGCCCGTTTTCTGGAGGGTTTGCGCCGGGAGTCCGGGCTTCCCATCCCCACCTTCGGGCATCTTGGGGACGGAAACCTCCACGTGAACGTGATGTACCACCGCGGAATTCCCTCCGAATGCGCCGCCGCGACGCGCGCGGTCTACCGGCTTATGAGGACCGTCGTCGGTCTGGGCGGGGCGATTTCGGGAGAGCACGGGATCGGCCTCGCCAAGACACCCTTCCTGCGCCTGCAGCATTCGCCCGCCGCGATCCGGGCGATGAAAGCGGTCAAGCGGGCGCTCGATCCCCGCGGAATACTCAATCCGGGAAAAATGTTTGAGGTGTTTCGCGTGTGGGAACGCAAACGTCTCGACGTGCGGCTTCCCTGGGACCACACGTGAGGCTCCCTTTTCCGTTTGCCCGCACCTTGCGGGCCGTCTCCACTGAACCGGCTTAATGTATCTCAAGGCGCTAAAACTTCACGGTTTCAAATCCTTCGCTGATCCCACGACCCTCCTGTTCGAAGCCGGCGTGACGGCCGTGGTCGGCCCGAACGGGTGTGGAAAATCCAACATCGCCGACTCGATCCGTTGGGTCCTTGGAGAGCAGAGCGCCAAGGCCCTTCGCGGCGGCAAAATGCAGGATGTCATCTTCGAAGGCGCCGACACCCGCCGACCCTCGCAGATGTGCGAGGTGTCGATGCTCCTAACGGAGTGCGAAAAGCAGCTGGGAAGCGAATTCCACGAGATCGAGGTCACGCGGCGCGTGCACCGGGACGGCCAGGGCGAGTACCTTTTCAATGGGCAAGTCTGCCGCCTCAAGGACATCCAGAAACTCTTCATGGACACGGGTGTCGGCCGGACCAGCTATTCGATCATGGCGCAGGGTCAGATCGACCAGGTCCTTTCCTCCAAACCCGAGGAGCGACGGGCGGTGTTCGAGGAGGCCGCCGGGATCACCAAGTACAAGAGTCAGAGGAGGGAAGCGATGGGCAAGCTCGCCCTGACTGACCAGAACCTGGCCCGTGTCGCCGACGTCGTGGGTGAGGTTTCCCGCCAGATTGGAAGTCTTAAGCGGCAGGCCTCCAAGGCGATGCGCTACAGGCGGCTGAGCCATCGCCTGCGGCAGATGAGCCTCGCCTGGAGCGCGTTCCAGAACCGGGCGCTCAGCGACGCCCTGGGCGTGCTGGAGGCGAAGCTCGCGGGCTTGCGGGCCGAAGCGGACCGCCGGAGGACGGCCCTCGATGGCCAGCAATCCGGGCTCGAGGCAAGGAAGGCGGACCGCAGCCGACTCAACCAGAGGGTTCAGGATGCCCAGCAGGCCGTCTACGACCTCCGCTCGCAGAAGGAGCAGGCGGAGAATGCGGCGAACCTGGCGCGCATCAGGAGCTCCGGGCTTGCCGACCGACTTGCCGGGACCCGCGATACGCTGAGCGAGCTGGAGATGCAGCTGCGCGAGGTTTCGGCCCAGGTCGACACGGGTTCCCAGGACAAGCAGCTGCAGCTGGGGCTTCTCGGCAGCAGCGACGCCGTCTACCAGCAGCAGAATCGGGAGCTGGCCGTCTCCGACGGCGAACTGAGCAAGCTCGACCGGGAGCTCCAGCAGGCGAAGTTCGAGCTCCTGCAATTCGACAGCGCGGTCGCAAGGCTGCGCACGGAGTCGTCCGGCTACGAGGTCGACCAGAAGACGAGCCTCCACCGGCACCAGGCGCTCAACGGCGAGGTGCGCCAGGCGGCGGAGCTGGCGGCAACCGCCGCCCAAGCGGCCCTGGAGGCGGCGGCGCGGACGGAGGAGGCGCTGGCCGGCCGTCTCGGCGCGAACGAAGGGGCGGCTGCGGCGCAGCAGGCGGTCGCCGCGGCGACGCGGGAATTTCGCGACGTCCAGAAGGCGATCCAGGACACGGACCGGCAGATTGCCCAGCGCGGCGCGCGCCTGCGGCTTCTCCAGCAGCTCCAGGAGCGCTGGGAGGGCTTCGGCGAGGGCGCCAAGGCGCTCCTGCAGGGAAAGCTCGCCGGCGCGCTCGCCGGCTCAAAGGCGACGCCGGTCACGCAGGGGATAGAGGTCAAGGCGGAGTTTGGCCGGGCGATCGATGCCCTCCTCGGCTCGGCCGCGGAGGCCATCCAGGTGAGCGACCTGGCCACGGCCCGGCGGATCTTTTCCCAGCTTGAGCAGGAACAGATCGGCTCGGTTGTGCTCCGGATTTCCGAATTCGGTTCGGTCGGCCTGGCGCCCGAATCCCTGCCGCCGGGAATCGCGCCGGCGACCTCGGCCCTTGCCCAGATCGACGATGGCCATCCCGCCCGGGCGATTCTCGCTTCGTGTTACCTTGCCGACGACCTCGGCGCCTTCCTGGACTATTGGCAGGCCCATCCCGAATTCCCGTTTCTCGCCGTCGCGACGCGCAAAGGCGAGGTCGTGGACCGGCGGGGACTCGTCTCGGGCGGCCACGCCAACCCGAAGAGTCACGCCAACAGCATTGTCCAGCGCGACATCGATCTTCGCGAGACGGCGCGCTCTCTCGCCGAGGACCAGCGCAAACATGACACCCTCCGCGTCCAGGGCGACGGCTTGAACGCGCGGATCGCCGCGGCCGAGCAGGTGCTCGAGGAGCGGCGCGGCGCGGTCATGGCTTCGACTCAGGCCGTCGCGGCGGCCCAGGCGGAGGAGCGCAACGCGAAGCGGGGCGCCGAGGAATCCACGGCAAGGGTCCGCAAAATGGAGCAGGAGCTTTTCTCGGTCGAGCAGGCGCGGACCGAGGCGCAGGCGCGCTGGGACAAGGCCAAGGCGGGCCTGACCCAGTCGGAAACCGCGGCCGCGGCGCACCGCCGGCACCTCGAGGAACTCGAGGCCCGCTTGGCCGCGGCGCGCGCGGGACGCGATGTCAAGCGCGAGGCACTCGCGCAGGCCCGCCTCGAATTGGCCGAACGCCGGCAGAAAGTGGAGGTGCTCGACCGGGGCCTCGGCGAGATGGAGCGGCGGCGGGAGCAGATCGGCGATCTTCTCGTGCAGCGCCAGCAGGAGATCGAGGTGTGGACCGACCAGATCCAAGACCTCGAGAAGGAGGACGCAGCGCAGCGTTCGGGCGCAGCGAGGATCGGCGAGACGCTTTCAATTGCCCAGGACCAGGTGGAAAACGTGAGGAGGGAGCTCGTCGAGATCGAACGGGTGATCGGATCGCTCGAGGCCTCCCAGTCCGCCCTCCGCGAGGAGTCGGAGGCGGCGCACGAGCAATTGAGCGCCCACGAGGTCCGGCTGGCCGAAAGCCGCCAGCGGATCGCGTTTCTGGCCGAAGAGGTGGCGCGCGAATTCCAGACCGATGTCGCCGCGGTGGAATGGAAGCAGACGCTTTGGCGCGCGGACGACGAGCCGGCGGGCCTGAAGCCGCTCGATCTCGACGAGGAGGAGGACGCGGAGCCGAGCCCGCGCCGTTCCAGGAAGAAGCGGCCTGACCATCCCTCGGAGTCCGACCTGGCGGCCCTCGAGTCGACCGACTGGGAGGCGGTCAAGGCGGAGGTGGATGCGCTGCGCCAGCGGATGGGCAGCATGGGCGCCGTCAACCTCGTTGCGATCGAGGAGTACTCCGAGTTGAAGCAGCGCCACGATTTCCTGCGGACCCAGAGCGACGACCTCGCCAGGGCCAAGGCGGACCTGATGGCCGCGATCGACGAGATCAACCAGACCTCACAGCGGCAGTTCCAGGTCACGTTCGAGCAGATCCGCAAGAACTTTGAGTACACGTTCCAGACCCTGTTCGGGGGCGGCAAGGCCTCGATCGAGCTGGTTCAGGCCGAGGACGTGCTCGAGAGCGGAATCGAGATCGTGGCGCAGCCCCCGGGCACCCGGATGAAGGGGATCACGCTCTTGTCGGGGGGCCAGCGGACGCTGACCGCCGTGGCGCTCCTGTTCGCGCTCTATCTGGTCAAGCCGTCGCCGTTCTGCCTTTTGGACGAGCTCGATGCGCCGCTCGACGAGTCGAACATCGGCCGTTTCACGGAGCTGCTCCGGAAGTTCGTCAAGGACTCGCAGTTCATCATCATCACCCACAACAAGCGGACCGTCGCCGCGGCCAACACGATCTACGGGGTGACCATGGAGGAGCGCGGCGTCTCCAAGACGGTTTCCATGCGATTCAACCACGAGCACGGCAAAGCCGAGGCGCACCTGGGCGCGCCCGACGCCGAGCTGGTTCCGAACGGCCTGCCGCTTTCCCCGGCGCCGGTGGAAACCGGCGCCTGACCCAACCGTCCCGATGGCGAAGTGGCTCCTGGTCGACGGCTTCAACCTGGCGTACCGCTGCTTCTTCGCGATTCCGGAGCTGACGCGGGCCGACGGGTTTCCCACCAACGCGCTCCACGGGTGGGTCAAGTCGCTCTGGCGATTGTCCGACCAGGAAAAGCCGGACGGAACGCTGGTTTTTTTTGACCTCGGGGGGGCCCAGGACCGGCTCGCGCTACACCCCGAATACAAGGCGCACCGCGAGGAAATGCCGGAGGCGCTGGCCAGGCAGCTCCCGGTGATCAAGGAGATGACGCGCGCCATGGGCCTCGTGGGCATCGAAGAGGACGGCGTCGAGAGCGACGACCTGCTCGCGTCGCACGCGATGACGCTTTCCCGCCGCGGCGACGACGTGCTGATCGTGAGCTCGGACAAGGACTTCGCGCAGATTGTGGGGGACAGGATACGGATCATGCTGCCTCCGCCAACGGCCAACCCCAAGCTGGGCTGGCGCCTGATGGATGCGGCGGGGGTCGTCGAAAAATTCGGGGTGCCGCCGGCGCGTATCGCCGATTACCTCGCGCTCGTCGGCGACACTTCGGACAATATCCCCGGCCTGGCCGGGGTGGGTCCCATAACGGCCGCAAAATGGCTTTCCGAGTTCGGCAGCCTGGAGGGAGTCATCGGCGCGGCGGACCGGCTCGCGCCCGAGCGGTTCCGTCCGGTTATGGCTGCGTCGGCTGAAAGGCTTCGCATGAACCTGCGCCTCACGACGCTGAACCTTGCCCTTCCGCCTCCCGCATCGGCTCCGGCGGATCTTGAGGCGACGGCGTTCTACGCAATCCTTGAGCGGATGGAGATGAAGTCGGCCCTCGCCGACGCCCGGAAGCGCTACGGTCAGCCCGAGCTCTTCTAGAAGCGCGCGGGGACGGCGTCAGACGCCCTTGGCCGAAACCTTCTTCGGGTCGAAGATGTAGCCGATCCCGTGCACCGTCCGGAAATCCGCGAGGTCGAGGCCGTTCTTCTTGAAGAGCTCGCGCACCTTCACAACGTACTGATCGAGCGAGCGGCTGCGCACGTCCGCGTGCTGTCCCCAGACCGAATGAATCAGCGCCTTCCGGGTGATCACCTCGCCCTGGTGATCGTTCAGGTAGGAGAGGATGCCGAGCTCCTTCCGGCCCAAGGTGACGATCTCGCCCGTCGGAAATGCAATCTCGAGGCGGATCGGGGTCACGATGGCGCCGCAAAAATTGAAGGGATGGTCGCTCACCTTGACGTTCTTGGTCAGCTGGGAGTCCTCCTTGTAATCGGCCCGGCGCAGCACGGCGCGGATCCTCGCCACCAGCTCGGGGTAGCTGAACGGCTTCGTCATGTAGTCGTCGCCGCCCCGCTCGAGGCCGTGAATCTTGCTCGCCTCTTCGATGAGGTTGCCCGTGAGAAAGATGACGGGTGTATTGATGTTCGTGGACCTCATCTGCTCATAGAGCTCGAACCCAGGCTGGTCAGGAAGGACCAGGTCGAGGATCGCGAGGTTCGCGAAATTGCGCTGCAGGAACTTGAGCGCGTGGGCGGCCCGGTTGCAGACCTGGACCCGCATTCCCGCGCGCTCCAGGTACTGGGCTATCAGCATGGAAAGCTCCGGCTCATCCTCGACGACTACGATGAGGGGTTTGGGGTTGGGTCGCGTCGCCGGTGCTTCTGCCATAGAATGTCTAACGGAGTTTTTACACTTGCTGGTGCGCATGTCAATCCGTGTGAGGCCCAAGCATTTTGCTTGAACGGCCCCGCCCACAGGCGACGCTGGTGGTCCTGTGTCGGACAAGATCCCCATTTTGATGCTCGGCCTGCCCAAGGGCAGCCTTGAGGAGTCCACCCGCAGCCTGTTTGCCAAGGCGGGGTGGAAAATCACCCTCAATTCGAGGTCCTACCGGCCCACCATCGACGATCCAGAGCTCGACGGACGCTTCGTCCGCGCCCAGGAGGTGAGCCGGTACGTGGAGCACGGTTTTTTTGACTGCGGCCTCACCGGTTTGGACTGGATCCAGGAAAACGGCTCGGACGTCGTCGAGGTCTGCGACCTGGTCTACAGCCGCGCTTCCGTAACCCGTTCGCGCTGGGTATTATGCGTGTCTGAGGATTCAAAGGTGCGCCGGCCCGAGGACCTTGCGGGCAAACGGGTGGCGACCGAGCTCGTCCAGACCGTGAAACGCTACTTTGAGGCCAAGAAAATCCCGGTCGAGGTGGAGTTTTCGTGGGGCGCCACCGAGGTCAAGGTGCCCGACCTGGTTGACGCGATCGTCGACATCACGGAGACCGGCTCCTCGCTTCGCGCCAACAAGCTTCGGATTGTCGACACGCTTCTTGAGACCAACACGAAGCTGATCGCGAACAAGAAGGCGTGGGCGGACCCGGTGAAGCGCAAGAAGATCGAGACCATCGCGCTCCTGGTCCGCGGCGCGCTCGAGGCGGAATCGAAGGTCGGACTGAAGATGAACGCCCCCAAGAAGGCCCTGGCCGCGATCATCGCCGCCGTTCCCTCCCTGCGCGACCCGACGATTTCACCGCTCAGCAACCCGGACTGGATCGCGCTGGAGACGATCATCGACGAGAGCGTCGTGCGCGAGATCCTGCCGCAGCTCAAGTCGCTCGGCGCGGAGGGCATTGTGGAATACCCGCTCAACAAGGTCGTCTACTGAGATGGGCAAGGTCACGCTCGGACTGCTCCAGCACGCCTGTTCAGCGGACCCGGCGGCGAACCTGAAGAAGACCCTTGCGCTGGCCGACGAGGCGGCGCGCCGCGGGGCGAACATCATCTGCACGCAGGAGCTATTCTGCTCCGAGTATTTCTGCCAGTCCGAGGACCATGCGAATTTCAAGCTGGCGGAAAAGATTCCCGGCCCCCGGACCGAAGCCTTCCAGAAGCTGGCGAAAAAGCGCGGCGTGGTCGTGATCGCGTCGCTGTTTGAAAAGCGGGCGAGCGGCCTCTACCACAACGCGGCGGCCGTCATCGATGCGGACGGGGCGCTCCTCGGTGTGTACCGCAAGATGCACATTCCCGACGATCCGCTCTACTACGAGAAGTTCTATTTCACGCCGGGCGACACCGGCTTCCGTTCGTGGAAGACGAAGTTCGGCCGGATCGGGGTGCTCGTCTGCTGGGACCAGTGGTACCCCGAGGCGGCCCGGCTGACGGCGCTTCAGGGCGCCGAGATCCTGTTCTATCCGACCGCGATCGGCTGGCATCCCAAGGAAAAAAAAGAGCACGGCGCGGAGCAGCACGACGCGTGGGAGCTGATCCAGCGCTCGCACGCGGTGGCCAACGGATGCTTTGTGGCGGCGTGCAACCGGATCGGCCACGAGAAACCGGCGGGCGGACCCGGCATCGAATTCTGGGGCCAGAGCTTCGTCGCGGGGACAAGCGGCCGGATCCTCGCGAAGGCCGCCGCCTCGCGGGAGGAAATCCTCATCGTCCCCGTTGACCTCGAGGAGGTCGACGCCACGCGGACCCACTGGCCGTTCCTGCGGGACCGCCGGATCGACGCCTACGGCGATCTCACGAAGCGGTTCCGCGACTAGTCCGTCCGCCCATGCCCGCCGCGACCCAGACGCCGGCTGCGCTCGGCTTTCGGATGCCCGCCGAGTGGGAGCCCCAGGAGGCGGTGTGGCTGTCCTGGCCGCACAACCGCGCGACCTGGCCGGGAAACTTCCGGCCGATCCCCTCCAAATTTGCCGAGATCGCGGCGCAGATCAGCGTGCGCGAAAAGGTGCGGATCAACGTCGCGGCCCGGCACCGCAGGCGCGCCCGTGCGCTGCTTGAAAAGGCGGGAGCGGACCTGGAGAATGTCGAGCTCTTCAACCACCCGACGAACGACGCCTGGTGCCGCGATCACGGCCCCATCTTCGTGCGCAACGACCGGACGGGGGAGGTGGCGCTCACGGACTGGGAGTACAACGCCTGGGGCGGGAAGTACCCGCCTTTCGACAAGGACAACCGGATCCCGGGGCGCATCGGCCGCGCGCTCGGACTGCGCCGTTTTGAAAAAAAGATGGTGCTCGAGGGCGGCTCGATCGATGTCGACGGGGCGGGACTCCTCCTGACGACCGAGGCCTGCCTGCTCAACAAGAACCGCAACCCCCGGCTCTCGAGGGAGCAGATCGAGGCCAACCTGCGGGACAATTTGGGCATCCGCACGGTCCTGTGGCTGGGCGACGGAATTATCGGGGATGACACCGACGGGCACGTCGACGACCTCGCGCGTTTTCACGGCGTGGGCGCGGTGGTGACGGCGGTGGAGCGCAACCCGCGCGATGCGAACCACCGCGTCCTGCGCGAGAACCGCGACCGCCTGCGCTCCATGCGCGCCCGCTCGGGCGGCCGGTTGCGCGTCAGCGAGCTCCCCATGCCCGCGCCCTGCGCCTACCGGGGGCGCCGGCTGCCCGCCAGCTATGCGAATTTTCTCATCACGAATGGCGCGGTGCTGATGCCCACGTTTCGGCAGTCCCGGCGCGACCGCGAGGCGGCGGAGGTGCTGGAGTCCTGCTTCCCCGGTCGAGACGTGATCCCGATTGATTGCTTGGAACTCGTGGTCGGTCTCGGCACTCTACACTGCATTTCGCAACAGCAGCCCGCCGGCCAACCATGAAGATCTCGACCGCTATTTTACTGTGCTCCTTTGCGGCGCTCCTGGCGGGATGCGATTCGGATTTTGGAGACCATGTTCATTCCGTCCTGGCTCCCCGCGAGAAACCCCGCACGAGGATCTTCCAGGCTGACCCGAGGGCCGCGTACGAGGCGGCGCGGTCGGCGGCCGACCAAATGGGCTACCGGTATGTGCGGGGAGGGCCCGCCGAGGGGCGGCTTGAGGAACTGAGCGCGATTTCCGCCGGCGACGAGCCCGGCAGCTCGCGGCAAATCTCGATGAGCGTCCACCTGGACCCGGCCGACGAGGGCGGCACGGCCGTCACGGTGGCGTTTGGCGAGATCCTCGAGACCGATTCGGCCAGCGTGCCGGGGTTTGCGACCCAGACTCCCCTGCGCGGAACGCCGCAATATGAGGTTTTCTTCCGCGACCTTCAAAATGCGCTGCAGGCGCCCGCAAAGGAGCAATAATCCGCTAGTCGTTGGGGGTTAGCCGCTAATGGCACCCTCGCGCGAGCGGGGGCGGGGCGGGGACGGCGGCAAAGAGGGGCGGGCGCGCTCAATCCGAGAATTTAGGCTTGCCGGATTCATGAAGCGGATGGGATTCTGACCGTTCGCGGCAGTTCTTAATGGTCAGGTCGGCGTCGCCGCGATGCTCCCGCCGATCCCGAATTCAGTTCAACCGTCAACCCGTGGCCGAAAGGCCTGCCGAGGTGGCCGGAACGCCGAGGAGCTGGCGCGCCGATCATCCGTTTCCCGCATATGAGTTCAGTAATGCAAGACCTGCTCGCGCAGTCCTCCTTCGACAAGCTCAAGGAGGGCGCAATCGTCCCGGGCACCATCACAGAAGTTCGCCAGAACGAGGTCGTCGTCGACATCGGTGGCAAATCCGAGGGGGTCATCCCCGCGAACGAGTTCATCGATATCGGCGACCTGCAGATCGGATCCACGATCGAGGTGCTCGTCGAGAAGCTCGAGGATCGCAATGGAAGCCCCATCCTGTCCTACGACAAGGCGGAGCAGAAGAAGAACTGGGACAACATTCTCACCAAATTTCCGGAAGGCTCCGTGGCCACGGGCCGCGTGAAGGCGAAGGTCAAGGGCGGCCTCATCATCTCGATCGGCGTCGACGCATTCATGCCCGCCTCGCACATCGACGTGCAGCCCCCCAAGAACCTGGACCAGTACGTCGGCCAGACCTACGACTTCAAGGTCCTCAAGATCAACCTCGACCGGAAGAACATCGTTCTGTCGCGGCGCGAGCTTATCGAGCAGCAGCGCACGGAAAAGCGCCGCGCCCTCCTGGATTCGATCCAGCCCGGCCAGTTCCGCAAGGGCGTCGTCAAGAACATCACGGATTTCGGGGCGTTCATCGACCTGGACGGGATGGACGGCCTCCTCCACATCACCGACATGAGCTGGGGCAGGATCTCGCACCCGAGCGAGATGCTCAAGCAGGGCGAGGAGATCGAGGTCATGATCATCGAGGTCAATCGCGAGAAGGAACGCGTTTCCCTGGGCCTGAAGCAGACGACCAAGAATCCGTGGGACGAGATCGACCGGAAGTTCCCGGTCGGCGCAAAGGTCCGCGGCAAGGTCGTCAACCTCGTGCCTTACGGGGCCTTCGTCGAGATCGAGCCGGGCGTCGAGGGCCTGGTCCACATCACCGAGATGTCCTGGACCAAGCGCATCACCAAGCCCTCCGAGCTGCTCAAGGTCGGCCAGGAGCTCGATGCGGTCGTACTCGGCATCCAGAAGGAAGAGCAGAAGATTTCGCTGGGCCTGCGCCAGCTCGAGCCGAATCCATGGGACATGGTCAGGCACAACTATCCGATCGGCGCGCGGGTCCGCGGAAAGGTCCGCAACATGACGACGTATGGCGCCTTCATTGAGCTCGAGGAGGGCATCGACGGCATGGTCCACGTCTCCGACATGAGCTGGACGCGCAAGGTCAACCATCCCTCGGAGGTCCTGAAGAAGGGCGACGAGGTGGACGCCATCGTCCTCGACATCGATCCCCAACAGCAGCGGATCAGCCTCGGAATGAAGCAGTTGGCCACCGATCCGTGGTCGGACATCGACAGCTTCTTCAAGATCGGCGACGTCGTCGAGGGCACGATCACCAAGGTGACCTCCTTCGGCGCCTTCGTGGAGTTGAAGGACGGCATCGACGGGCTCGTGCACATCTCGCAGATCAGCGAGGAGCGCATCGAGAAGGTGAAGGACATCCTCAAGCCCGACCAGAAGGTCACGGCGCGGGTCATCAAGATCGACCGGGACGAGCGCAGGCTCGGCCTTTCGATCAAGGCGGCCAACTACAGCGCCGACCAGCTCGCGGCCGAGACGGCCACGTACGAGGCCCTGAACCGCAGCGCGAGCAACGACATGATGAACCTGGGGGACATCCTCGACGAGGCGTCCAAGAAGGGCGAGTAGGCCTAGGGACCGCTCAGTTCGCGCCCGGCCGCCCGCTCTTCTTCGTCTTTGACTCGATAAACTCGCGGATGACCGTCATGCGCTTGCGCTGGCGGTCCTCCTGCTCGACGTCGTCGGCGTTTCGTAGCGCCTCGTTTTTCGACATCGCCCTGCGCATCTTGCCCAGAGCGATGTACTCGAGCTGGCGGATGCGCTCGCGGGTGACGTTGAAGCGCCGGCCCACTTCCTCGAGGGTCAATTCATTGCGCCCGTCCAGGCCGAAGCGCATCCGGATGATCTCCGCCTCGCGCTTGTCGAGCGAGTCGACCATCGAATGCAGGTCCGAAGTGAGGTTCTTGTCCCGGAGGTTGTCGTAGGGGCTCGTCGCATTCTCATCGCCGACGATTTCACCGAAGGTCGCCGATTCGCCCTCCTCGCCGACAGGCGCGTCCAGCGAGGCCGGCCTCACGCTGACCGACTTGAGGTGGGCCACCTTTGAGGTCGGGATCTGGAGCTCCATGGCCAGCTCCTCATCCGAGGGCTCCCTGCCGAGGCGCTCGGAGAGCGCCATCGCTGTCTTCCTCATCTTGGAGATCTTGTCGACCAGGTGGACCGGGAGCCGGATCGTCTTCGATTGGTTCGCGAGCGCCCGCTTGATCGACTGCTTGATCCACCACGCGGCATACGTGGAAAGCTTTCCGCCCTTGCGCGGGTCAAACCGCTCCACCGCCTTCACGAGGCCTATATTACCCTCGCTTATGAGATCGAGAAGCGGAAGGCCAAAGTCTTTGTAGTCCATCGCGATCTTCACGACGAGGCGCAGGTTCGCCTTGATCATGTGGTCGCGGGCCGCCTTGTCGCCCCTGCGTATCCGTTTTGCTAGGGTGATCTCCTCAGCAATCGTCAGGAGCGCCGTCTTGCCTATCTCCTGCAAATAGATCTGGAGGTTGCTTCGCTCGAGGGGCGCGCTCGAGGGCGCCTCGGCGGGGTCAGGCTTCTCCAGGAAGGAGGGGGGGCTGTCGAACCTCGGCCGCTCCGGGGCGGGCGCGATCCGGTTCGTTTCATCGATATCCACCGCATTGCTCTCAGCTTTGAATTTCATATGCATCGAGTTCGCTTGTCTGTTGGAGGTTCAAAACGCCTTCTTGTTCCCCTCCTTCAGCGTAAACTGTTCCGTCGGGGTAGACGGGCGTCCCCCTATGAACGTTGCATTTCTTTCTGCGGACCGAGGGAAATTATGGCACATTATCCTGCGCAGTGGGGATCATTATGACGCATTGATACAACCCCGCGCGGCCTCTCATTCCCTCAGGAAAGGTCGGAATTATTTATCCCGAAATCGGGATGGGGCAGACGACCCGTGAATCGGGCGCAACGACAATGGAACGGACAACCGTCCCGAAGGCGTCAGAATCTCGAAGCGATTTCGACCGCCTTCAGCAAGGCCCCCGCCTTGTTGATGGTCTCCTGGTACTCAGCCGCGGGGTCGGAATCGGCCACCACGCCCCCGCCGGCCTGGATATGGATCACGCCGTCGCGCAGGAGCGCGGTCCGGAGCGTGATGCACGAGTCCAGGTTGCCGTCATAGCCGAAGTAACCGAGGACGCCGGCGTAGAAGCCCCTTTGGACGGGTTCCTTCTCGGCGATGATCTGCATCGCGCGCACCTTGGGGGCGCCGCTTACGGTCCCCGCCGGGAAGGTCGCGCGCATCAGGTCGAACGCGTTGCGCCCGGGGGCGATCCGGCCCTCCACCTGCGACACGATATGCATCACGT
>Ga0182018_10003590_pt1 | contig 13814 bp, 10 predicted proteins | sample 812P2MmetaG_FD_120490 | JGI IMG/M metagenome (GOLD analysis project Ga0182018, IMG submission 120490) | Permafrost microbial communities from Stordalen Mire, Sweden - 812P2M metaG | ecosystem: Environmental > Terrestrial > Soil > Wetlands > Permafrost | place: Sweden: Stordalen | collected...
CCACCGATACGGTAGCTTCCTATGCGCTTTCCGAAGCCGGATCGGGATCGGACGCGTTCGCCCTGGCCACCCGTGCGGTGGACGCCGGCGACCATTTCCTGCTGACCGGCCGCAAGCTCTGGATCACCAACGCCGCCGAATCGGGGTTGTTCCTGCTCTTCGCCAACGCCGATCCGGACGCGGGATACCGCGGCATCACGGCGTTTTTGATCGAGCGCGAATTTCCCGGTTTCCAGGTCGGCAAGAAAGAAGACAAGCTGGGCCTGCGCGCGTCGTCTACCTGTGAACTGGTCCTGGACAACTGCCGCGTGCCGAAAGAGAACGTGATCGGCGCCGTGGGCAAAGGCTACAAGATCGCTATCGAAACGCTGAACGAAGGGCGCATTGCCATCGGCTCGCAGATGATTGGCCTGGCGCGCGGCGCGCTGGACCACGCAGTCGCGTATGCGCGGCAGCGCAAGCAGTTCGGCAAAACCATCGGCGAGTTTCAAGGCGTGCAGTTTCAGCTAGCGGTGATGGCTACGGAAGTCGAGGCCGCCCGGCTGCTGGTGTATAACGCCGCGCGATTGCGCGACGCCGGCCTGCCGTTCCAGACCGAAGCCGCCATGGCCAAGTACTTCAGCTCGGAGATCGCCGAGAAAGTAGCTTCCAAAGCGATCGAAGTGCACGGCGGCGTGGGTATCACCAAGGATTATCCGGTGGAGAAGCTTTACCGGGACGCCAAGATTGGCAGGATTTACGAGGGCACCAGCAATATACAGTTGCTGACCATCGCCAAGAAGCTGTTGGGCCGATAGAGGAATAGGTTGGGAAACCCGCGGGTCTTGGCGAACGTCTCTTTGGAGAGGGGAAAATGCACCGATTCGCCTTGATGGTAATGTTGCCGGCCCTCTGTCTGCCCGTTTGGGCCCGTCAGGGGAGTGACGACGCGAATAAGGCCGCGGCAACTCCGGTGGCTGCCACCACGAGTGCGCCCGATGTCAACGCGGATGAGATCATCCGCAAGTTCGCAGCGAAGGAAAAAGAGTTCTCCGCGGCGCTCGAGAACTACACCTACCGGCAGACCTCCAAGATTTTGGAATTGGACGACTCCGGCGAAGCTGTGGGGAAATTTGAGCAGACGGCGGATATGACTTTTTCACCGGAGGGCAAGCGCATCGAGTATATCGTGCATGCGCCTGTCTCCACCCTAAAGAACCTCATCCTGACCGGGGAAGACCTTGAGGATCTGAAGAACACCCAACCCTTCACCTTGACTACCGACCAGCTTCCCTTGTACGACATCCGTTACCTGGGCAAACAGAACGCGGATGAAATTCCGTGTTACGTCTTTTCCGTGAAACCCAAGAAGCTCACGCCCGGTAAACGCTTTTTCGAAGGACAGATTTGGGTGGACGATCGCGACTTCCAGATTGTGAAGACCTACGGCAAGGCCGTCGGGTACCAAAAGAAGAGCGACGACCAACAGTTTCCCAAGTTCGAAACTCTACGCGAACAGATCGACGGCAAGTACTGGTTCCCCACTTATACGCATGCCGACGATACGCTGCACTTTAAGGATCACCCGCAAAAAATCCGCATGCTCGTGACCTACAAAGACTACAAGAAGTTCTCGGGCAAGTCTACGATTCAGTTCGGCGATGTCGTAGAAGATAAGCCGAAGGATCAGCCGAAAAAGCCATAAGTGGGGCGGGCCTTCTGGCCTGTCTTATTCCATGTTGACCATCTGAATCAGAGCCTGAATATACCCGTACGCGTATGCGAACGCCTGCTTCCCTCCCGTGTCGCCGTCGATGACCGGCACGTGGTCCGGCATGAGCATGCCGTCGTAACCGGTTTCCTTATAGACCCGCATGGCGCGGATCATGTTCACGTCGCCATCGTCCGGAAAGGTTTCCTGAAAGCTCAAGAAGCCGCCTCTAATGTTGCGGAAGTGCACGTTGAAGATCTTGCGGCGCACGCTAAAATAACGGATTACATCGAAGATTTCGTCCGCGGGCTTGGCGAGCATCTCGGAGATCGTGCCCTGGCAGAAGTTCAGGCCGTGATACGGACTGGGCGCGATTTCGATGAAGCGCTTGAGACCGTCGACGCTGCCGAGCACGCGCTCCACGCCGCGGAAGCCCTTGCCCGGTGGCATGCCGGGATCGTGGGGGTGGCAGGCCATCCTGATTTTGTATTCCTCGGCCACGGGGATAACGCGCTTCAGGAAATATGCGATGCGCTCCCAGGCGGCTTCGGCGCCGACGGGCCCGGCTTCGGTGAGCGGCGGGTCCTGCGCCGCTTTCTCGTAGACGAACGTGCTGTAATGCGCGCCGCCGCGGCCGCGCGAGGGCTCCGAGCGCACTACGCCCAGGATGGTCAGATTGTATTTCAGCGCGGGGACGCCGGCCCGCGCGGCATTGCGAATCATCTGGCAGATGGTGTCGATTTCGCGGTCGCGCTCGGGGCTTTTGCCCAGCATGATATCGGGGTTTTCGGACCGGGTAATGTAACTGGAACTTAACGGGAGGGGGACCATCTCGAGGCGAATCCCGAACGATTCGACGCGCTCGCGCAGGCGTGTAAGTCCTTCGACCGACCAGTTCGCATCCATGCGGACCGAAGGCAGAGTGCTGCAGACATGATTGACGCCGAAGGCGGCCAGGATACCCAGGGCTTGGTCGGATGAATCGTTCTGCGTACCCAGTTTCAACGAGTGGTGAGGCGGGGGGATTCGCCTGTCTTCCTGACCCTTGATCGGCTGTCCTGCGGCCGCCAGGGCCGTGGCAGCGGCTTCCAGAAAGTGTCGGCGGCGCATGGCGGTCTCCCTTCTCAACGGATCGGCGAGAAGTCCAGCGGACGCAGGATGGCGTTACTGATGTTGGAGACAATCTCGGCATCCGCGTAACCTGGCAGCGCGCGCAGCTTCTGCCACTCGGCGTCCGCGCCGAACGCGCCCCACAGTTTGTCGCGCGCCGCCAGGCTCTCGAACGACAGCATATAAGTCAGACTGGGCAGGTTCCGGCCCACCAGCGTCTCGCCGAAGAACACCGGCGCCATGCCCAGCCGCTGGAAGATGGCGGCCTCGCCTTCGTTGAACATGCGGATCTTGCGCTGGGCAGCCTTGGCGTTGTTGGATTCGTAAGTGCGCAGCTCGAAGATACGCGGCGGGCGCTGGCCGGCGGGAGGGACGGCGATGGACGGCGCGCTGTCGAAGGCCCGCAGCAGGGAGTTCTCCATGCGGATGTAACTCAGCTCCGTCATGGAGTTGTACGCGTCGAAACCCCGCTGAAAGTCTTCGTCGGCAGCCAGGCGCTGCATGCTGTCCGCGAAAGCCGCGGGTGAGGGGTAGCCGATCAGGGCCAGTATGAAGGGGCTGCCTTCGGCGATGACGGCGCCGAAAAATCCCAGCGGGCCGATCCCCAGGCGCTGGGCGGCGGGTAGAAAGTGTTTGCTCAGGAAGTCCGAAGTGCGCTGCGTCTGGCTGCCAGTGCGCATGTGGTAATAGCGCAACTCGAAGAAAGCGTTCTGTTGGGCGGCCGCGGCAGGGACCGCGGCGAGGCCGGCCGAAGCGGCGGCCCCCACGAATTGACGACGTTGCATCACGCAATACTTATAACAGATTTGCGTACGTGGGGCAGGACTCCAGTCCTGCGGCCGACGTCCACGTCGGTCCAGCGGTCCGGTGGTTCGAGACGGAGGAAGGGACCCGCGCTGCCAATCTCTACCTGCATCGGGGGCGATGTGATCGTCGTGCGCTATGCTGATGACGCTGTGCTGGGGTCTCAGTATGGGGAGGGCGCGCGCGTTTTCTGGAGCAGTTACGGGGGCGCATGGGGAAGTTCCGGCTGGAACTGCATCCGGAGAAAACGCGCCTGATTGAGTTTGGGCGATATGCCACTGAGCGCCGGGCCAAGCGCGGGGAGGGAAGCCGGAGACCTCTAACTTTTTGGGTGCCGCGCCACCACGCGCTGAAAAGCGCTTTCGCAGGCGGCGTTGCCTGCCCACGTGAGCCGTATTACGCGCCGCCCTTCTGCGCGCCCCGCCAAGCCGTCAGTTGACCGGTCAACCGCTGGCGCATGCTCAAGAACTTCAGCTCATCCACCTGGTTCGCCTGCTCTTTCGGATCCGCGGTCTCGTCGTACAATTCGTTGGGGCCCTTGCCCTGATTTCGCAGGATCAGCTTATACCGCTCGTCGCGCGCCATCTCCGCATCGCGAATTCGGCCAAACGCCAGATCTGGCCACGTTTGCTTTTTGCCCAAGCGCCGGCCATACACGAAGGGCAGATAGCTTGGCCCCTGGCTGCCGGCCGGCGCCGCGACGCCCGCCAGTTCGCACAGGGCCGGCATCAAATCGTAGGAGTTCACCACTTCGTTGCGCACCGTCTGCGGCGGAAACCGGCTCGGCCACGTCCAGATCAACGGCGTATGCACCACTTCTTCATATAGGTTCACCGGATCCGACGCTGTCGCGCCGCCCCAGAGGCCGTGCCGGCCGAGCAGATACCCGCCGTTGCTGGTGAAGACGATGAGCGTATTGTCCCAAACGCCGCGCTTTTGCAGCTTCGCCTGCAGCGTGGGAATCTGTTCGTCCAGCGTAGTCAGCGCCGCCGCGTACTTGCGCATGTTGCCGGGCACATCGCGCAGCATTTCCTTTCGCGTGGCATTGGGCGCCTGGAAATCCCAGCCGACGGTTTCGAATCCCGTCGTCGTGTACAAGTCCAGGTTCTTTTGCGGCGCGGCCACGGCGTTCGGACTGGGCCAGGCGATCGCCAGGAAGAACGGCTTGGCGGGCGCTTGCGCATCCAGAAACTCGCCAGCCTGCGTGGCCGAGGTGCTATGGCCGCAGTTGTAGCCCGCGGCGGCGAAAGCGGCTTGGTCCGTCCCCACCGGAGAACAGGAGAAGCTGTTGTGAAAGCGTACGCCGGTTTGCGCCAGCCGGTCGATATTCGGCGTGCGCACCTCCGAGTTCGCATAGCACCCGACCATGTAAGCGCCGAGATCCTCGGCCACAATCAGAACAATGTTGGGACGCGCCGCAACCGCTTGTTTCTTAGTGGCGGCGAGCACCGGCGCAGCCAACGCTCCAAACAGAAAATGACGGCGGTTCAATGGCATTTAACCCAGTATACGCCGGTCGCGCGGCCGGTCTGCTAAACTCAAAAAGAAAGGCGGCGTAGCTCAGTCGGTTAGAGCGACGGTCTCATAAGGCGTGCTTCAGGAGTCGTCCTCGTGTGTTTTCAGCGATTTACGTCGGCATAGGTCGGGTCAAACGGCATCATTCGGGCGCAGTCGGCAGAGTCTTGGGCAAAGAATGGGCAAAGAGTTTTAGTTGGCGCTTTTCCGCCTTCGCTCTTCATCGCGGCCCTTCACACTGGCGCCTGGGTTGCGCAGGCAGTGGATTCGCGCGCCCAATCACTTCTTCCTTCCGGTCAGAGTCTTGAAGGGGATCGTAATTTCGCTCATAAAGTGATGCTCGCTTTCTCTACTGCGCTCCTGATCATGGCAACATCGCCGGTGCCAAGGTCAGGAGGAAGTTCGACCGCTTGGCTACATTTTCCGCCTGAGGCGTTTGCTCCTGCATCGATGGGCCGTCATAACGCCGGTAGCCTCGCGCCTTGCCGGCTCCATCGGCCTCGACGAACTCTACGGACTGCGGAGTATCCGGGATGCGGCCGCCGAACCAATGCGGATCTTCGCGCTGAGTCCAAGTGATCAGCGCAAGTACGCTCCCGACGGGATACAGAGGCGCGTTGCCCGGGTTGCTGCCGCGCACTCTCGCGGCCTGAGCCGCATCGTTGCCGAAAAGCGCGGACATGGTATGGGCCTTGGGATCGACAAACATGGTGAGCACCTCCCAGTCGAGTGGCTGATAGGGTATTCCCGGCGGGAGCACGGCAGCTCGACTGTTCGCAACTTCGTCGCGCTTCAATTTCGCTAATGTGATGGGAAGTGTGTAGACGAAGTCATTCGGGCTCATGGGCTCATGGCACCCCGTGCATTCCGCGACGAATTGGGCGTCCGAGCCGTAGGGCTTCAGTTCGTTTCCGCGCCAACGGCCAAAGCCCCAGCCTTCCGTCTTCCGGTACAGTTCAGCGTTCTTGAGCATGAACTCCACCTGCACGAACTTGCCGGGGTAGACGACGCCGTCTTCGCCCACGGCCTGCTGCCACGCGATCTTGGCGAAGCGTGCTCCGTCGGGCCACGGCGAAACGTTGCCGGATTCCGCAGCCTTCACGGCGATCGGATTGCCAAGGATCGCGCGGAAGGTGTTGTTGTCGCCACGATCGGTAAAGCTGATCGCCTTCCACGTTTCGAAATCGGCCTGAAACGGCACTCCGTTGAACTCCGCCGGCACGGCATTTAGATTCGTGCTCGCCGCCGGGGCAGCCACATCGCCACCTGGTGCGACGGGGCCGCCAACTTTGCTCCACGGCGCAAGGTAACTTTTAAGCATGGCGAGTTCCTGCGGCGTCGCCTTCGCATCCGGGTGCAGTGCCACGAATTGCCGCAGGGGCATCGATCCGAATTGAATCACGTTGACCGCCTCGAAGAGCGCGGCTTCCTGCGCGGCCACAGGCCTTGATCCCAGGGTGGAAAAATTGAGACGCTCCCGGGCCTTCAGAATGTCGTGCCGCACCAGCCAGTAGCCGGGTACGATTTGGTCGAACCACGCGAGGCGGCGCTCGTTTGAATGGCAGCTATAGCAATCCTTCTCTAAGATTCGCCGCACGGCCGGGGGAGCTTGCAGTTCCGTGCCGGTGGGGCCGGAGGGAATGCCCGGATGCACTAGCTGCAGCACTGCGAGAACGGCGAGTCCGGCGACAGCTAGCTTAATAAGTGTCCTCATCTCAAGCTCCTATTGCCCCCGATTCAGGACGTCCAAAAAAGTCGGCAGAGATACGAGATCGCGATGGGTTCCGTCGGCGGTTATGCCGAGTTGTTCGGCAGGCCTCGCCTCTCTGTTTACCCAATAGGTCGTATAGCCGAAGGCCTTTGCGCCTGCGGCGTCCCAGCCGCCGAATGCCACGAACAATATCTCATGCTTTTCCAGATGGAAGGCCTCAGTTCCCATCGCGTAGGCGGCCGGATCGGGCTTGAAGGCCTTCACGCTGTCGGTGCTCAGTTCGAACTCAAACATCCCTTGCAAACCAGAAGCCGTCACGCAGGATCGCATCATCGTGGGCGTGAGATTCGCCAGAAGTGCCAGGCGGAGGCCCCGCTTCCGAAGCGCCTCGAGCGCCGCTACGACATCGTTCCACGGCTTCATCCGCAGGTACGCCGACATCAGCTGACTGCTTTCCTCGGAAGTAAGATCCAGCTTGCTCTGTTGCGCCGCGTAATTTAAGGCGTCCTGCGTTACCTTCCAGAAATCTGTATACAAGCGCATGGAGTTGCGCAGCCAGGTGTACTCAAACTGGCGCGTTCGCCACTGGTTGCTCAATTCCTCCCCACGGCCTGGGAACAGTTCCTCTGCCAAACGAAATACCGGGCGAAGATCGAAGATCGCGAATGCGTCAAAAGCCACGGCCTTGATCGTCGGGGCCGTAGCCGGACTGCCGTGAGCAGCCGCTCCAGCGAAGGCAGATGTCGCAGCGCCGAGGAACTGTCGCCGGTTCGCTGCCGCTCGTCCCGTGGAAACTTGAGCCCTCATCTCACACGCCTTAATTGGTTCCAACCGCAACCGGCGTTGATGAGAACAACACGACCAATCCTTCCATGAGGGTTGGATGAGTTAGGATCGCATCGCGCAGGGCGGTGTAAGGCAGAGCCCCGATCATCGCGATCTGCACCGCCGACATGATCTCTCCTCCGTCAACGCCGAAGACCGTGACACCGAGGATGCGATCGTCCTGACCTACCAATGCCTTCATGAAGCCGCGTGTCTCGGAAAGCGTGCGCGTCCGCAACACGGAAGCCATCGGGATCTTGAAGAGGCGGTACGGGATCCCCTTCACCTTCGCTTCACTCTCACTCAATCCCACGTGCGCCAGTTCGGGATCCGTGAACATAGAGTATGGAACCTGCCGGCCCGTAGTGACACGATTTCCTCCCTTGAGGTTCTCTCTCAAGATCCGAAAATCGTCGAAGGCGATGTGCGTGAACTGCGGACTACCGGCTACTTCGCCGTTGGCCCATACGCCATTCGCCGACGTCTGCAGCCCCGCGTTCACTTTGACGTAGCCATGCTCCGTCACCTCGACGCCGGCATGATCGAGCCCGAGTCCCTCCGTGTTGGGAGTTCGTCCCAATGCAGCAAGCAGGTGGCTCCCTTGCAGCGTCCGCACTTCTCCGTTCTGACGGTAGGTGACATTCACGACGTCACCCGAGGTGCCCGCCACGTTGTCTATCGCGGCGTTCAAGATGACCTCAATGCCTTCCTCAAGGAAAAGAGTTTCCAGGGCCGCCGAAGCGTCCGGATCCTCGCGTTGGAGTAGCATCGGACTTCGGTCCACGATCGAAACCTTGCAACCAAATCGGCGCATGGCTTGTGCAAACTCGATGCCAACATACCCACCTCCCAAGATCAGAAGATGATCCGGGAGTTCGTCCAGTTCCAACGCCTCGATGTGGGTGAGCGGTTTCGCCGCTTCGAGGCCCGGGATTGCCCCGAGGGTCGCTCGCGTCCCGGTTCCAATGACTACGTTACGACCGCGGAGCAAGCGGATGCCTCCGCTCTGCAACTCGACCTGGATGGTCCTCGGTCCCACAAAATGTCCATGGCCAAGAACCAAGTCCACACCGCTGCTCTCAAAGTTGCGGACATGAATCTCTACCAGACTCTTCACCATCGTCCGCTTGCGGTCCGTCACCTTGGCCATGTTGACGGTATAGCCAGAGGTCGTGATGCCGAACTCCTCCGCTCGGGCGAAGTACGACGCCACCTTCGCGCTGTGAATAATGTTCTTGCTGGGGAGGCAAGCGACGTTCGGACAGGAGCCTCCGATCCAGCGCTGCTCGACGACGGCGACGCGCTGCCCTTCCTTCGCCAATGTCCAGGCAAGATACTTGGATCCTTCTCCACTGCCCAGAACGACGAGATCGTACTCCTCTATAGGGCTATCCACGGAATCTTTTGTCATTTTCACTGCTCTCCTGGTTCACTACCACTCACTCTTCGTCTTCGCCAGGTCCATGTAGACTCTGGCCCAAAGCGCCATCTGCAGTTGGAGCGACCGACACCACGCACGATGCATAGCGGCGACCTCGGCCGCAGAATTCCCGCGGCTTGCCAAGTACGGCTGGATGGTATCGTTCAGCACGGCGACAAATGCGGCGATATCGCGGAACGGGACATAAGGGGTTGACTGGACGCCGTCGACCTGGTTCTTCTTCAGGCTCGTATGCCGCAACGCGATTTCTTGCTGATAGTTCAGCCAATCCTGATCGTAAGGACGCAGGCAGGTGTCGAGAATCCACTGTTCGAAGCGCAGATTGCTTTGCGCAAGATATTTCGGAATGGGATCGCCTTCGAGAGTCCGCGAGTGTTGCGCGAGATTTGGGATGCTGGCAATGATGCCGCTGCGCCAGTGCGCGACGATCTGGTTTGTCTGACCTTCGAGCACCTCGCCTGCCTTGCGGAGATATCGCTCGTCATCGGCCGTGAAACCCACAGATATTTTCAGTTGTTCCAACTCCTCTAGCGAGACAGGTGACGTCGCCACGGCTGCCTCGCCATAGGTATAGGCCGGCATTTCTCCTGGAACTTTGATCATCGAGATTCTTCCTCACAACTTGTCGTCATTTTGCACTGTGCTCTTTCAGCAAAAGCTCAGCGGCGCGCTCCCCGATAATGACGCAAGGAGCCATCGTATTGCCAGTCGTTACGCGCGGAAGAATAGACGCGTCCGCTATGCGGAGACCTTCCACGCCATAGACCTTGAGTTCGCTATCGACGACAGACATGGAATCTCGCCCCATCTTCGCCGTGCCCGATTGATGCCAGAACGTCACCAGGCCGTTGCGAATATAGTCTTGGAGCGCGGGGCCGCTGAGATTAGCTGGCGCGTGCTCGCGTTTCGCGTAGGGACGAAGTGCAGCCCCATTGCCGATTTCACGTGCGCGCTCGACACCGAGTTTCAGATCTTCCAGATCCTTCGGATCCGATAGGTAGTTGGCTTGGACTTGCAACGGATCGGACCCTTTCGGCCCTGTCAGATGAATTGAGCCGCGACTCGCCGGCCGCATTCCCATGAAGAGCGTCCGAGCGGCCTGCGGGGGCGGATACTTCGCTGCGTTCCCAGGCGTGAGAAACGGAATGCCGATTGCGTAGGTGTAAAAGTTAGGCGCATCCAGTGCCGGGTCTGTTTTCCAAAACGCTACGGCGGAACTTCTGGCTGTGTGGGGCAGGGGCGCGTCGGTCGCCTCCCAGACAAGAGCCAGTGCTACGTGATCATGCATGTTGCATCCGACGCCGGGCAGGTGTTGGCGCACGGGAATGCCAAATTTCGCGAGTTCCTCCTCGTCGCCGATGCCGGACTGCATCAACAACTTCGGTGTTTGAATGGCGCCTTGAGAGAGGACGACCTCGAACCTCGCTTTGGCGTGGCGGAGTTGGCCTAGGTGCTCGAACTCGCCGCCCGTTGCGCGCTTGCCTTCAAAGAGAATACTTGTTGTCAGCGCGCCCGTCAGGACGGTGAGATTCGGCTGCTTCAGCCGCGGGTAAATGTAGGAGCGGTAGGCAGACTGCCGTTTTCCATCGTGAATAATGTTGTCGACAACGGCGCATCCTCCGCACGACCGCATCATCTGACCACCGGAGTTTGCGAATCGCTTCAGTCCAGACGATTCCGCGGCATCGAGCATCGACAGAGAGAACAAATCCGGCTGATCCGGTTGCACGTGCATCGGACCACCCACGCCGTAGAAATCCGGATCAGGAACGCCGGTCCAATCTTCTACTCGACGCCGGTAAAGTTCGAGGATGGCGTCGTATCGCCAATTGGGATCGGCGGTTTCAGCGGCGTACAGGTCCCAATCCGCCTCGTGTCCTCTGGACCAAGTCCCGACATTGATGCTGGAGCCGCCGCCCAAAACCTTGCCCATCGAGTACAGGATGGAGCGCCCGTTCAGATTCGGGCTTGGTTCCGTGATGAAGCCCCAGTCGAGCGCACTGCCAAGATTTATGGGCCAGCGGTCGGTATCTAACACCAGTTCCGTCTCGTCGCTCCCGCCCGCCTCAATGAGCAGCACGCTGATGTTTGGATTTGCGGCGAGTCTGCCCGCAACGACGGAGCCGGAACTTCCGCTGCCGCAGACGATGAAATCGAATTGCTTGCTTACCTCGAACGAATTTTGCATCTCCGCTCCTTAAGCACTCTCAGCGACAGATAGTTCTACGGCGGCGCTTTTGGGGGTCCGAGATGGAATTCACATGGAACCTCGCCGGTCACGTTCCTTATTCAATTTACGGCTTGGGCCGCAGACGCGCCCCACTGTATTCAACGGAAGTTGGACTGTATTTTTCTTCAGGTTGACAATCGGCGGCGCATCGTATAGGCTTGAGTGGATGCGAGAGAGATTCCCATTTCTCGTCGCTGTAAAGCCCCCCCTGTCTGACGGCCTAGCAGCTGGAGGCCCCCTTCTGTTGGACCTGCCGAAGCCAATTCGTATTTTGAGCGTGGAAGACCATCCGGTGTTTCGCGAAGGCCTCAGTACGATCATCGCTTCACAGGCCGACATGCTTCTGGTCGCACAGGCCACAAATGGAAAAGAAGCGCTCGCGATGTTTCGCCAGCACCGTCCGGATCTGACACTGATGGATCTCCGCTTGCCTGGCCTGGACGGAACGGCAACCCTGCTTGAGATCAGGAAGGAATTTCCGGAAGCGCGTGTGATCATGCTCACCACATCGGATTCCGACGGTGAAATCCAACGCGCCATGCGGTCTGGAGCAGCGGCATACATACTGAAAAGCATGCCGAAGGAGGAGATTCTGGGGGTGATGCGGTCCGTACATCAACGCGGCCGCTTCATGCCCGTTCAAGTTGCCGCACTGATTGCCGAGCACCTGGGCGATGAGCAGTTGACCGCACGCGAACTGGATGTTCTGCAATTAATGCGCGACGGCCATCGAAATAAGCAAATTGCCGATCAGTTGTGTATCGCGGAGACAACAGTCAACTTCCATATTAAGAACCTGGTAGACAAACTGCGGGCCAACGACCGTACGCATGCCGTGGCCATTGCCATCCGGCGCGGGTTGCTTCAGGTCTGATGCTGCTACTTTAACCTGCAGAAAACTTCAGGACGGCAACAGTACTTTCCGATCTGCCGCAATCAACATGAAAACTATAAGATAAGGTGGCTTGGCTCAGCGGAACGTGAAAAGTCGACGATCATTCTCGCTGTGCGCTCTGCTGCTCTTCCTCGCGGCGTACCCGCTTTGGGCGGTCGATCCGAACAGGCGTATTTCCCAATATTCACACACGGCGTGGAGAATGCAGGACGGGGTCTTCCGGGGCGCGCCGAACGCGATCGCACAAACTAGCGACGGTTACATATGGATTGGGACAGAGTCGGAACTGCTGCGGTTCGATGGCGTCCGATTTATGCGTTGGGCATCGCCCGATGGAACGAAATTGCCATCCCCTGAAATCGACTCTCTCCTTGGGGCGCGAGATGGCAGCCTCTGGATCGGCACACGTGCTGGCCTTAGCCATTGGGTAAATGGGCGTATCGTCAATTATTCAAACCCAAAGGCCGTCATCCCGGCTATTGTCGAGGATCATGACGGAACGGTGTGGTTCATACATATCCCAAGTCTTGATCACCCTGGATCTCTCTGCCGTGTGACGGGTGCCAGCGTCCGATGTTATGGGAAGGCAGATGGAATTCCCATTTTTGCCAGCGGCAATTCCTTAGACATCGATTCGCTGGGCAATTTGTGGATAGGCCTTGATACTGCCCTAGTGCGCTGGAAATCGGGTACTTCCGATGTGTATCGCCCGAGCGGACTGAAATCCAACGAAGGCACGCAGGGCGTGACCGGTTTCGCCTCCGACGCCGATGGTTCCTTATGGGCCGGCATGGCTCTATCTGGTTCAGACCTGGGGCTGCAACACTTTGTTCAGAGTACCTGGAAGCCATTTATCGTGCCTGAGTTGGATGGGCGGACCGTTGACGTTAGTGCGTTGTTTATGGACAGCCACAACGCTCTTTGGATCGGGACAAGTAAGCAAGGGCTGTATCGAATCTTTGCGGGCAGAGTAGAACATTTTCAGGTTGCCGACGGCTTATCCGGCAACGCAGTGTACCGTTTCTGCGAGGACCGCGAAGGAAATATCTGGGCGGCCACCTCGCGGGGAATGGATAAGTTTAGTGATCTTCAGGTTGCGACTTACTCAAGCCGCGAAGGACTCGGCACCGATGAGGTCGACTCGGTTCTGGCTGCTCGCGATGGCACGGTCTGGATTGGAGGACAGGGTGCGTTGGACGCGCTGCGTAACGGCAAGGTATCTTCCATTCAGGCTGGAAAAGGGCTGCCTGGGAACCAAGTGACTTCTTTGCTGGAAGATCATGCAGGGCGATTGTGGGTTGGCATAGACAACGCCTTGACGATTTACGAAAACGGTAGGTTTCGCCGTGTCGACAAGCCGGACAAAAGTCCCATCGGGCTCATTGTGGACATGGCCGAAGACACCGACAATAACATCTGGCTTGAGACGGGCAGCCCTTCTCGTACGCTCATTCGTATTCATGATGAGAAAGTCCAGGAACAATTCCCAGCGCCGCAGCTACCCTCGGGCCGCCAGGTTGCCGCCGATCCAGCAGGCGGCATTTGGATCGGCACCAGGAATGGCGATCTTATTCATTATCAAAACGGCCATAC
>Ga0182018_10003591_pt1 | contig 13805 bp, 9 predicted proteins | sample 812P2MmetaG_FD_120490 | JGI IMG/M metagenome (GOLD analysis project Ga0182018, IMG submission 120490) | Permafrost microbial communities from Stordalen Mire, Sweden - 812P2M metaG | ecosystem: Environmental > Terrestrial > Soil > Wetlands > Permafrost | place: Sweden: Stordalen | collected...
AGCCCATACCGGTACCTTGGACTCGATGCCGCTGATTTTCTCCTCGATAAAATTGTTCGAAGATGTGGTCAATTTCTTCTTCTTTGATCCCCGGTCCTTGGTCCGCAACACTGAAGGTATAGAATTTATTGCATTTATTTGTCGTGATCGTGATGGTCTGACCCGGAGAGGAATAGAATTGCGCGTTAGTCACGAGGTGAGCCAATACTCTCTTCGCCAACGATAAATCCACGAGAAGTCGTGCTTCGAGGTGCTTCACATCAAGGCAGATCTTTCTGTTTGAGGTAGCAACTCTGCAATCCGCGAGCGCGGCTGAAATGAATTCCTTGACCGAATGTGACGCTAGGTTAAGTTTCATGTGACGGGATTCCAGGCGAGCTATTTCCGACGCTTCGTTCACCAGCTGATTGATTCGGTCGCACTCCTCGTCGATGATTGTCAGGAGTTCTTTCCGTTGTTCGCGGTCAGTTTCCGGGTTGTCAAGCAAACCGGTCACGGATGCTTTGATCGAGGTAAGAGGACTTTTGAAATCGTGGGTTATGGCATCGAGGAAGACCAACTTCAAGCGTTCGCTTTCGTGCGTCGTCTGGATCTTGCTTGTCTGCGACGGCGTCTTGATGATTTGCTCCATTTTCATTCTGGCCTCCTTCCGTGACCTTCCGCTTGCTCGATCCACTGTCGGATATAGGCAGGACAATTCTCGAGCCTGATGCCATCTGCCTCACTGCGCGCAAGAAATGTAATGGCGTCTTGGTTGACGAGTGTCACGTCCTTCAAATTCAAAACCAATTCTTTCCCAGGTGCCTCCGAGTCAAAGAGTTGTTGTAGCTGCTTGATGTCCTCTGCTTCAATTCGTCCACTAAGGGTGAAGACGATTTCACCATTTGCTGATCTGTCAATTTTGAGCATTTAGGTTTCCCAAGTTTAAAGCGAATTTCGCAACGCTCCGCAACCTCGGCTCCGCTCGTAATCCATTGCTTGCCGAGCAACTCCACACAACGAAAGTGGCCCGGTAGCGGATTCTGTGCAGCGCGACAGGCATCCTCGCTCTCCGACGAAGCCTGCTCGCTTCATTGAACTGCTTAGCCCAACTGCCGTCTGGCCAGCGCCGGTGTCGAATCGATTCTCGTTCGGTACAGGGGCTTATCAATGAGAGCCACGTCGAAGAGAGCAATCCAGCGTCCAATAGTAAGTTGCTAAAAATAAATAACTAACGCTATTTACGGCGGCCGCCTTTTCGACAATTGGCGAATTTCCGGGCGGAACGGTTTGTTGCTGCTTGTCTAACAACAGCGAGAGGAAGCGGTCTAAAGCGGTGAACCGTGGGGCTGACAGGGGAAAGCGTTTTCAAGGTAGCTATAGGTTTTTTCCGGCTAAACCCTGAAGCGATTCTTGTTAATCCCGAGTGACCGAATCTTCGATTCCAGCGTGGAGCGTGCGATCCCCAGTTTCGTGGCCGCGCCCGACGGTCCCCACACCCGTCCTTGGCATTCTCGCAGGGCTGCTTCGATGATTTCCTTTTCTTGTGCTGCCACCTTCTCGGAGAGATAAAGCTCGCTCTCCGCTTTCCTCTCCGGCGGTTTTTGAGACAGCCAGCTTTCATCCACCGAAAAATTCTCGGTTTCACACACGATGATGGATCGTTCGATGACGTTCTGTAATTCGCGTATGTTTCCGGGCCAAGGGTATGACTCAAGCAATGCGAGCGTCTTCTTGCTGATATCCGTTATCTTCTTTCCCGCTTTCCGCGCGTAGCGATCGATAAAGTATTCCACCAACAAGGGGAGGTCCTCTTTTCGTTCTCGAAGAGGAGGAATTTGAATCGGAAACACATGCAAACGGTAAAATAAATCGCTCCGGAAAGACCCTGTCTGGATGGCCGCCTGCAAATCACGGTTCGTGGCGGCGATCACCCGAACATCAGCGCGTATCGGACGAGTCCCGCCAACACGTTCGAATTCGTGTTCCTGTAAAACACGCAGGAGGGCAATCTGGGTCTCGGCTGGAAGTTCTCCGACTTCGTCCAGGAAAAGCGTACCGCCATTTGCTAATTCAAACCGGCCCAAGCGCTGCTGAGTCGCGCCCGTGAAAGAACCCTTCTCGTGGCCGAACAACTCCGAAGCGATTAGGTCACGGGGGATTGCTGCACAGTTCACGCTAACGAATACGTGCGAGCTTCGATCGGATCGTCGGTGGATAGCGCGTGCAACAAGCTCCTTGCCTGTCCCGGTTTCACCAGTGATGAGGACCGTAGAACCACTCGGAGCGACTTTGGAGATGCGCGAGAGAACACTTTTCAAAGCGGCAGATGTTCCAACGATCTCTTCAAACATCGAGGTTTTGTCGATTTCTTCTCGAAGAGCGATGTTTTCCTGACTAAGTCTATTTTCTGCCCGCTTGCGGTCTTCAATATCGGTGCATCCAACATACCAACGCGAAATCTGTCCTTTGTCGTCGCGCACCGGGTTGAAACGTGCCAGAAACCAACGATAGTTTCCATCATGCTTGCGGAGCCGCAACTCCACCTCGTAAGCAGAGCCACTTGCCGAAGCACGATCCCGGATAGCCTTGACCCGTTCCGAATCATCGGGGTGAGTTACGCTGCCCCTGCTCAGCTGCCGCCACTCGTCAAGCCGAACGCCGTGATAATCGAGCGTCATTCGGTTGGCGTAAAGACGCTCGAAATCGGATCCGAATACTCCAACGAGTTGAGGTGCGAGATCTACTATCTGACGGAACTCTGCTTCTTGTTCGCGGATTTTGTCTTCCGCCCGCTTGCGATCGTCGATGTCCGTAAGCAAGGCATACCACCGAACAATAGAACCCTGCACACCACGATGAGGTCGCCCACATACATGGAACCAACGGTATACGCCGTCGGAGCGGCGAAAACGATGGTCAACGTCGTACGAAAGCCCCTTTTCGATTGAGTCCTTCCACACCGCGATTGCGCTAGCGAGGTCATCGGGATGAAGGATATCGGTGGTCCGCCAGCCCTTCAATTGTTCCAAGGTTCTTCCGAAGTAGTCTAGAGCTGGTTGGTTGACGAAGTCGAGTTCGCCTTCCAATGTGGTGCTAAGTACCTGAGCGCCGATACTTTCGAGAACCAGGCGAAACCTCTCCTCACTCTGCCGCAGCCTTTCCTCTGATTGCTTCCGAGCATCAATGTCCGTTAGCAGAACGTACCAACGGATGATGTGGCCGTCGGCGTCACGGAGCGGGAGACCGCGCAATTGGAACCACCGATACTCGCCATCGGCCCGACGGATGCGCTGCTCAAATTCGTAAGGTAGGCCCGTCTCTATGGCATGCTGCCAGACTGCTATTACCCGAGGAAGGTCGTCCGGGTACACCGCATCGGTCGTCCCCCACTTCTTCAATTCTTCAAGCGTCCGACCAAAGTAATCGAGCACCCCGCGGTTGACGTGCTCGACCTCCCCCTGGGACGTCATGACCGCGATGAGACCAGGAATCGTCTCAACGGTGAGGCGAGACCTCTCTTCACTGCTCTGGAGGGCTTCCTCGGCCTGTTTCCGCTCGGCGATTTGCACCTCCAAATTCGCGTTCGTCAAAACTAGCTGTTCGGCACGGCTGTGCGCTCTGGACACCAAAGTAGTGATAACTGTTGACGTCAAAAAAAATGTGATGATCGCCAAGAGGTTGAACGGATCGTCTACGCGGAAGGAGAAAATCGGTGGCGCGAAGTAGTACGCCAAACACCCCACTGCGATAAGCGAGACAGCGGTCGATGAAAGGAGGTTACCCTTGAGGGACAGCAGAACGACAATCATCAGATACAGAAGCGCAGTCGCAGCGAGATTGAATCGGAGTCGGAAGCAGACAAACGTTAGCAAGGCGAGAGCAGTGCTGGCTAGCAAGAATTGCGCGCCCGTGCGCCAGGTTCCATGGGTCAGTTTATGTTTCATTGAGAACGCAGGGCTACACGCGCTAGTACCCATCTAGGGGATTATAGTCATGTTCGATGCGGCAAAGTAGCGCTCACCAATAGATTCCCGCGACGGTGCATGGACCGTTGTTTAGGAACGACGGAAACTCTGGGCAAAAGCGCTGCAAACGCGTTCACCCCATTCACGAAGCTCCGCTAGCGCGGCCAGCCAGAAACCTTGGACACAAATATATATTCGTAAGGTATTCTCCGGGGCCTCTGAAGCCATTCGTGAAGACGACGTCTTTCAGCTCGCCCTTCTTCCGGAGAGCCTCACAGATACAGATTGGTGGGAACTATGGGGTGTGTTGCACTCCTGGACGCTCGTCCCGCGATCTTGGTCTACGCGCGAAAGGCAACGGTATCTACTCTATCGCGACAATTGCGCCGATGCGATGTTGCGGGGTGCGCGCCCTCCTCTCCCGCCAGTCAATCACCGTGAGCTAGCAGTTGCTCACATTCTTCACTTTGAAAGACCGTGCGAATGTCGTCGCAGTTCAGAACGCTATCGTGACGACGTAAGTTACGCAACAACAGGGGCCTAAGGTGGCATACCGCAGCGTCAATCCGGCAACCGGAGAAGTACTTAAGACTTTCACGGAACACAGTAATGAGCAGATGATGACTGCTTTGGCCTTGGCAGACAAGGTGTTTCGAACTTGGGCAGCGCGACCGTTCAGTGAGCGCTCGAAGATTATTGCCACGTCCGCCCGGTTACTGCTGAAAAAAAAAGAGGAACTCGCTCGCCTCGCCACATTGGAAATGGGGAAGAGAATCGCGGAGAGTCGAGGCGAAGTCGAGCTCAGCGCTTCGATCTTGCAATACTTTGCGGACAATGCGCAAGCCTTCCTCGCGCCGAAGAAGCTCAACTCAGTGATGGGCGATGCCCATCTTGAATATTCACCGCTGGGTGTTCTTCTCAGCGTTCAACCCTGGAACTACCCCTATTACCAGTTGGCCCGCTTCGTGGGGCCACATCTTATGTCCGGCAATGTGATACTTCTCAAACACGCGTCTGGCGTTCCCCAATGTGCGCTAGCTTTTGAGCAGGTGCTTCAGCAGGCCGGTGTACCCGAAGGCGTGTACACCAATTTATTCCTGAGCAATGACCAGGCGGGACGTTTGATCGACGACCCTCGCGTGACGGGTATCGCCCTCACAGGGTCCGAGCGCGCCGGAGAAGCCCTCGCGTCCAGGGCAGGCAACAATCTAAAGAAATCGACGATGGAACTCGGAGGCAGTGACGCGTTCATTGTTCTCGACGATGCTGATCTTGACCATACAGTAGCTATGGCTGTGCTCGGTCGGTTCGGAAACAACGGGCAGACCTGCATTGGAGCGAAACGTTTCATCGTGGTCCAGTTGATGCTGGATAAGTTTCTTCCTAGATTCGTAGCTTCGGTCAAGGCGCTGAAACTGGGGAACCCACTCGACGAAACTGTCACCCTGGGTCCGCTCTCTTCCGATGCAGCTCTTCAACTCATCCTTCGACAGATAACTGAGGCAGTAAATCATGGGGCCCGGATAGTTCTTGGCGGTGCCCGATACGGAGAGGCTGGCTCTTTTCTGGAGCCCACGATTTTGACGAACATTACTCCGGACAACCCAGCTTACAAACAGGAGTTCTTTGGGCCTGTTGCACTCATATTTCCAGCAAAGGATGAGGATGAAGCTATTGCGATCGCTAACGATTCGCCGTTTGGCCTCGGTGGGTCGGTATACACGTCCAATATCGAGAGAGGCAAGCGAGTCGCGAGTCGTATTCAGACAGGGATGGTCTTCATCAACTATCCCGATGTCAGCGCGCCGGATCTGCCATTTGGCGGCATTAAGCGCTCCGGGTATGGAAAGGAACTTTCCAGCCTTGGGATTGAAGAGTTTGTGAACAAGAAGTTGATCCTCGTTCCGAACCTCGCCACACAAGGAGATGCGCATGGCTAAGCCGATTCTGGTGTTAACCAGCCGTTATCCAAGGGAGATTGAGGATCGTATCGATCGTGATTACAGCGCCCGGCGAAATCCTAACCAATTTCCTTTCACCCGGCAGGCGCTGCTCGATGCAACCGAAGGAGCCGACGCCCTGTTCATCACGCCGGCAGACTGGTTGGACTCTCGGTTTTTCGAGAAAGTCTCACCTACGCTAAAAATCATCGCCACATATTCGGTAGGTTTTGAACATATCGACCTGGAAGCCGCCACGCGCAGGAAAATTTCGGTGGCCTATACCCCTGGCGTGAACAATGAAGCGACGGCCGATATAGCCATGCTCCTCTTACTTGGCGCTTCGCGTCGTGCGTACGAAGCCCAGGAGCTGGTTCGAACAGGAGCGTGGAAGCCGATGACCCCCGACATGCTATTGGGATGGCAGGTGGGTGGCAAGATCCTCGGCATTTTCGGGATGGGGCGCGTCGGACAAGCCACGGCGCGTCGAGCGCGAGGATTCGGAATGAAAATTCACTATTGCAATCCTTCTGAGTTACCCGCGGAAATCGCAGGCGACGCCGTCTACCATAAGGACCCGTCGGATCTGCTTCGCGTGAGCCAGTTCTTGAGCCTGCACGCGCCGGAAGCTTCTCAGACCCACCATTTCCTGGACTCCAAAGCCATAAGCCTTCTGCCTCCAGGGGCCGTCGTGGTGAACACCGCCCGCGGCGGATTGGTGGTCGATGATGACCTCATCGCTGCTCTCAAAAACGGACGTGTCGCGGCCGCCGGGCTCGACGTATTTGAAGGCGAGCCAAAGCTTAATCCGGAATATGTTTTGCTGAAAAATACATTTCTACTGCCGCATATCGGCAGCGCCACGATTGAGACCCGGACAGCGATGGGCATGCTAGCTCTCGACAACGTGGACGCAGTTCTGAATGGGAGACACGCGCCAACCCTCGTTCAGCCCTAACACCGAAAAACAACGGATCCATCTCGAACGATTTCTCGTGAGCCCAATCACGGTGAGCTACCCGACAACAAGCACGAAAGCCCATCACCGTGAGCTAGCTGTTGATCACGTTTTCAGGTTCGCTGAACGCTGTGAATATTTAGGCGTGATTTGAGATGCACATACGATCACAACAAGGAGATGGACTGTGAACGCGATCACAACAAGTAGACCGACTGTGAACGCAGCAGAAAAGCTAGCAAAAGCCATAATCGTGAACTACAACAATCAGTTACAGACCGGCACGATAGACCTATCCACACATGTTGAGTCCTTACTACAAAGCTTAGGGGCAACAACTTCCGATTCCGGAGGTAAGGTTACTTATTACGGCTCTGATCCCATCACGCCGGATCGATTGCCATATGGAGCTATCAGCGCAATCTCGCTCGCGGCTAAGGCGATCCTGATCGCAAAGATATGGAAGGAGCGTACAGGGGAAGGGCAGGATATTCACGTTGACGTGCGTAAGGCTTTGCGGCGACTCACGCCGTTCCTTGAAGGAAAGTGGGAACTAGTCAATGGATTCCCCGGACGCACGGATTCACATAGCCCATTTATCGGCGGTCCGGATATTGTTCCCACCAAGGATGGCAAGTGGATCATGTTGGCCGATGTGTTTCCCGCTTTACGCCAGCACGCACTCGATGTCCTTAAACCCAAGGGTGGCTTCTATGAAGCGGTACGCGACGCGGTGAAAGAGTGGAACGGCGAAGAACTTGAAGAAGCCGGTGAGAAAGCGGGCATCCCCATGCCGCTCGCTCGCAACATCAAAGACGTGCTGAAGATGGATGCCTTCACAAAGTCCGTGGGGCTGATGCCTCTCGTCAGCGTCGAGAAGGTAGGCGAAAGCGATCCAATTCCATTCATGTCCAATCCGAAGACGCCGCTCGACGGTATCCGTCAGCTCGCGACAACTCACGTTATTGCAGGCCCTTCGATCGGTCGCGCAATGGCACTGCATGGCGCCGACGCACTCAACTTATGGCGGCCATCTGATGTCGAGCACACGCTCTGGCACTACACCTCGCATGTCGGAACGAGGTCCGCCATGCTTGAGTTGGATAACAAAGAAGGCCATGCGAAGTTCCTCGAACTCCTTTCCCAGGCCGACGTATTCGTCTCGAATCGCCGTAAGGGATGGCGGGAGCGATTCCATATCACGCCGGAGGAAACGATTAAACAACGCCCGGGTCTAATCGATGTACAGATCACATGGGCCGGCGAAACTGGGCCGTGGTCGAGTCGCGTCGGCTTCGACATCACCGCCACTCTCGCGTGGGGTCTCGACAACATTGAGGGCACCGACGAGAAGCCAGCACATCCGTCCATCTTCGTGGCGTGCGACTACGTAGCGGGTTGGCTCGCAACCTGCGGCGTCTTGTCAGCACTGCTACGGCGTGCGAAGGAGGGTGGAAGCTACCGCGTCGTGGTTTCGTTGTCACGCACGGCTCTCTGGCTTCCTGAGTTGGGCATCTTCGACCGCGACTACGCGGTTAAAACGGCCGGCTCAAGTGATGAACACCACTATCCCGATCCCGATGGATTCGTTGTTGACACGCCAATGGGCCACTATACCGGCGTCAAGGAAATGATCGAGATGTCGAAGACGCCGGGCGAATATAAGTATCCATTGACTCCGTTGGGTTCGTGGCAACCAAGCTGGCTCTAACCGGGCGAGCCCAAATCGAATCGGAAAAGGCAACACGGACTCAGGAAAACTTTACAGACTGTTATACCGACCACACTGCGAGTCCTGATGATTATGAAGGGACATCGGCCACTTCGAGCCGATGTCCCTTTGATTCCTTCCTTCCCTAAACAGTTTCACTTCCCTCGACGACGCTGATCGGAAGCGTAGCGGCCCGCTGGCGGGTAGCATTGTCTCTCACGTCTTTCTTTTCCCTCTACCACACCCAATCGCGTGCCCAATCACGGTGAGCTAGCTGTTGCTCACATTCCGTACTCTACCGCACCAGCCTAATCTCAGTGATGAGCGAAGGTCACAAAGCGGCCATCTGCAGGAATGATTTTCGCCGCCAAGCGCCGATATCGAGGCACTGAAAAAGGAGAAGTCATGCACAATTTTCAAGCTGTAATAGCTCTGACGGGTTTGCGGACACTTTCAAGACCCGAGGCCGAGCGTACCCGTCACTATGAGACTGCATTCATGTTTGCATCGGCGTTCGTCCGCATCCTTGCGTTCCGCGCGATGTACGTTGTTGTTTTGATGACGCTGATTGTTCTGTTTAGCGTTGTCCTTCCGACCCAGGCACAAGAGTCCTCAGAAATAGCGAAGCAAGCACAAAATCCGATTGCAAACCTAATTTCAGTGCCTCTTGAAAACGATTTCAATCCTCAAACCGGGATCAATAAGAATGACAGCTACGTCCTCGAGATGAAGCCGGTCGTTCCATTCCGATTATCGGATGATTGGACTCTGATTACGCGCACCATCATTCCCATAATTCAGGTCCCCGACTTAGCCCCAGGTGTGAACGGAACATCCGGATTGGGGGACGTACAAGAGTCGCTTTTTCTATCGCCAGCGAAAGCCGGTCCGGTTATTTGGGGTGCAGGACCAGTTGTTTCCTTTCCTACAGCCACGCAAGATATCCTCGGCACGAAGAAGCTTAGCGTCGGGCCCACCATCGTTGTATTGAGAAGTCAGGGGCACTGGCTATTCGGTTCGCTGGTGCAAAACTTGTGGTCCGTGGGAGGGCCATCGGCTCGACCGGACGTAAACCAGATGTTGCTGCAGCCCTTCGTAAACTACAACTTGCCGCACAAATGGTACCTAACAACGTCGCCAATCATCACCGCGAACTGGAAAGTGAACCCCAACGAACGTTGGGTCGTGCCGGTGGGGGGCGGAGTCGGACGGATCGTCCATTTCGGAAAGCTACCTGTCAACGTCTATACGCAATTTTTTCGAAACGTTGAACGACCCAACGGCACAACGCACTGGTCTGCAAGATTCCAGATGCAGCTTCTTTTCCCCAAGAAGAGGTAAAGAAACAGGTTCAGTCTAAGAGCGCAGCATTGTTGATTCGACGTTGGTTACGCTGTATGTGAGCGCCGAGGCTATCCTCACGAAGGAGGAAGTGTAGACATGAACGTAATTCTGATTCAATCCACCGGAGAATCCGAGCCCTTCGAATCGGGAGAGGGCCCCGATCCTGTTCCGCAGGCGGCGGATGCGCTTGTCCGGACAGCGGTGAAACAATGAACATCCGAATCAGATCTCTCGCTCTACTGGTCTTCGGGCTATTACCTTTATTCGCCGCATGGGCACAAGGAAATGAACGAACCGTCGAGCAGTTCTTTCGGGAGTATGTGGGTTTGAATGACGAAGAAATCGCGCAGATTCGGAGCGGCAAAGCAGTCGCAAAGATTCTGGATTCGCCGACAGCGGATGAGGTCTTCGTATTTGGTGCGGTATATGTGCAATCTAATCCAGATGACTATCTCAGGCTAGCATCGGACGTGGATTCATTACGGAAGCTTCCCAATTATCTCGCGATTCAAAAGTTTAGCGATCCGCCGCGGCTTTCAGACCTCGACGGCCTCACACTCGAGGCTGACGACATTCAGAAGTTGAAAACATGCAAACCAGGCCACTGCGAGGTTCAGTTGCCCAGTGACGCGATGGAGGCGTTCCAGCGGTCAGTGGAATGGCCTGCCCAGGATGCTGCCGCACAAGTGAATCGCTTGGCGAAACAGATGGTATTGGACGCCGTTTTGCACTATCAGCAAGGAGGTGACGCTGCCTTGGGCACCTACCGGGACAAGGATCACCCAGCAAATGTAGCGGATACGTTTCAATCGTTGTTAAGCCGATCAAAGGCGCTTCCCGTTTACCTGCCCGAACTCGATCGCTACCTGCTCGACTATCCAAACGCGGAATCAAAAGACATCGAATCGCAATTTTATTGGGAGAAAGTAAATTTTGGGCTGAAGCCGACGATCCGAGTGATTCAGGCGATTGTCTATCGAGGCGCGAGCGCGACGGATCCCGCATACGCAGTCGCTTTAAAGCAGCTTTACGCGAGCCACTATTTCGAAACGGCTCTGGACATAACTGTATGTGTCCGAGACGAAGAGAATCAGAAACATCCGGGAATTTATCTAATCACCCTCAAAGGCTCACAGCAAGCGGGTCTGACCGGATTGAAGGGCGGCATAGTGCGGAAAGTTGCTGTCGACAAGACCCGTTCTTCACTGGAAAAAGCTCTTGCAGCAATAAAAGAAAAACTGGAAACGCAAACACACACTAACTAGTACCGGGCAGGATGAAAGCTGAAGATTATGAAGCTGCTGGACCGTCGCACCTTAAGCGTCCTCGTGACAATCATTACCGTCGCGCTGGCGCTGGCGATTATCTATCTCGCGCGAGCGATCATCGTAATTTTCGCCTTCTCGATTCTTTTCGCTTATTTAATTAACCCGCACGTTAAATTTCTACAGCGCCACTCTTTGTTGTTCAAAAACCTAAAGGGTCCCCACATTGTGCAGGTTTATTTAGTATTTCTCATCGTGTTGGCGTCCGTTTTCCATGCGTTTGCGCCCGAATTCCATGGGCGGCCCGGCAGATTAGCGCGAGAGATCCCCACATTCGCGGACACAGTGGCCAGCGGAGAAATCGCAGACAGCGTAGGGAGAAACCTTGGATGGACCGACGCTCAAACTTTAAGGTTGCGAGCTTTTCTCCAAGCGCATCGCTCAAATATCGGGAACGTAGAACAGATAGTCGAGCGATCTACACTGAATGTGACAGGAGCCATTTTTGTGATTCCAATCCTCGCCATCTTTTTTCTCAGCGATGGCGAGGATCTCGCGAACCAGACCATACTTCTTGCATCGCCAGGTGACAATGTTGGCGACGTTCGCTCACTAGTAGCCGAACTCAACGTCATGCTTCAACGGTACATTCGCGCGAAAGTCATCTTGGGAATGCTATCGTTTCTCTCCTTGTCTGCGGCTATGTTTCTGCTGGGTTTCCCCCATCCGCTGGCACTAGGTCTGATCGCAGGCATCCTGGAGTTTATTCCCATCGCGGGATGGATGATGGCGGCGGCGACAATCGTGAGCGTCGGAATTCTCGCACACTCTCATTGGATTTGGATGCTCGTGCTGCTCGGCGCTTGGCGTGTTTGCATGGACTATGCAATCTCACCGCGAGTAATGGGGCGCGAGCTGGAGATTCATCCGCTCCTTGCAATATTCACGGTCATGGTGGGAGGTGCCGTAGGCGGTATCGTAGGAGTCTATCTCTCCATTCCATTGGTTGCGACGCTGAGAGTCGTGTGGCGTAGACTTCCCTATCTAAAGAATGCTGATGTGTCCTGATCTGCCTTGACCTGTCCGCTTCTGTCTCACCCGGAGCCGGAATTCCTCGATCGACTACGGATTGCGTGTTCTTGCTATTACTGCGGAGCGATTCGTCTCTCTCTTCTCGACGCCTCGCTCAGTTGAACCCCACGGGTAATCACAGTGAGCTAACTGTTGCTCACATTCTCAAAAAACTTGGAACTTGCGATTCTGCATTCGTGATTGGAAACGCACATACCGACGTTCCAACGCCAAAGAGCCGGACGTCCCATAAGGAGATTTGGGAATGAGCAGAAACAGCCAAACCGAAGTTCTGGAGACGAGAACAGATGGGCAACGAGAAACTCACATGACCGTTTGGGAGGCCACGTACAACCTCTTGCGGAAACTCGGACTGACCACCATTTTTGGGAACCCGGGGTCCACTGAGCAGCCCTTTCTGAAGAATTTTCCCAAGGATTTTCAGTATGTACTGGGCTTGCAGGAAGCGTCGGTCGTCGCCATGGCCGATGGATTCTCGCAAGCGACCAAGAAGCCCGTGCTCGTGAACTTGCATGGCTGCGCCGGAACTGGCAACGGGATGGGCAACATCATGACCGCCTATCAGAACAAAACGCCGCTCATCATCACGGCAGGCCAGCAGACCCGGGAGATGCTTCTCGGCGATCCGTACCTAGCCAATCGTGATGAGACGACGCTGCCTCGGCCGTGGGTGAAGTGGGCCTATCAACCTGTGAGAGCCCAGGATGTTCCGGGAGCGATCATGAGGGCGTATGCCGCCGCTCTGCAGCCTCCCACGGGTCCGGTGTATCTTTCCATTCCTTTGGATGACTGGGATCAGCCGGCGCTGGGAGAAGCCGTTGTTCGAACCGTCAGCTCGCGCTATTCAGCGGATCCCGACCGCGTCGCGCTGTTCGCTGCACGGATTGCGAAGAGTAAGAATCCTGTGTTGATTTACGGACCGGAGGTTGAACGGGCAGGTGGTTGGGATGCAGGCATCAAGTTCGCCGAGCGGCTAAAGGCTCCGGTGTATATGTCGCCGCTGCCTGACCGCGCGTCATTTCCTCAAACTCACCCGCAATTTCGCGGGATGGCCGCCATGGCAATCGGGGCGCTCAGCAAGCAGCTCCGTGGCCATGACCTCATCATCGTGGTTGGTGCGGAGGTCTTTCGCTATTACCCGTACATCGCCGGCGAGTACCTCCCAGAAGGCGCTGAGCTTTTGCAGGTGACGAGCGATCCCCACGATGCAGCCGCAGCCATTGTCGGAGAAAGCCTGTTGTCAGACGCAAAGCTGGCGCTGGAAGCCTTCATCGATGCTGTTCCAGAGGTGAAGTCGCGCCCCGCGTCCAAACCCTTGCAAATTGAGCGAAATCTCCCAACAACGCCCAACAATCCTTTGACCGCACTTGAGGCATTTGATGCGATAAGCGAGTTGCGGCCCGAGGATGCGATCGTAGTGAACGAGACGGCTTCGAATTTTGCCGATTTCCTGCAATGCTGGCCGATACAGAAGCCCGATTCGTACTACACCTTCGGCAGCGGTGGGCTCGGTTGGGGCGCGCCCGCTGCTGTTGGCGTTGCGCTCGC
>Ga0182018_10003592_pt1 | contig 13804 bp, 9 predicted proteins | sample 812P2MmetaG_FD_120490 | JGI IMG/M metagenome (GOLD analysis project Ga0182018, IMG submission 120490) | Permafrost microbial communities from Stordalen Mire, Sweden - 812P2M metaG | ecosystem: Environmental > Terrestrial > Soil > Wetlands > Permafrost | place: Sweden: Stordalen | collected...
ACGACGGCAACTTCCACAATCGGGCATCGGCCGGCGTTCAAGTGGAGGACGACCGAGCGTTGCGGACCCTCGTCGTGAGCGCCTCCGCCTTCGAGGCCCTCACGAACGCCTCGATCGCCCTCGGTGGGGCGCACTGGGTCCCGCCCGGGCACGCTGTGCGGGACCGCGACGACGTCCGGGCCTCGGTAATGGCCACGGGGGTGTCCGTGCCCTCGCGCACGTGGCAGCCGGGCTCGCTGCTGTTTGCTCCCCTCATCGACTCGGACGGGCAGGCGATCGGCTTCATCAACCCGGACGACCCGCTCTCCGGTGAACTGCCCGCTCCCGAGCAGGCGCTCATGCTGGAGACGCTCGCGGAGCTGACCGTCGTCGGCCTCGAGATCGTGCGGGCGCGCGCCACCGAGCGAGCAGCCCGCGCGATCGCCGAGGCGCAGCGCGGCCAGCTCGAGGCGCTGATGGCTGCGAGCGCCCGCGTCCGCGGCGACATGGCGCTCGACCAGGTCCTGCAGGGGATCGCGCGGGCGATGTCGAACGCCGGCGGGTTTCTTCGGGCTGCCATCTACCTGCTGGTCGGGGGCGACACCCTGGAGGTACGGGCGACGGTCGGGCTGTCGGCCCGTGAGGACGCCGAGCTGCGCTCCAATGCCGTCACGATCTCGGAATTCGCCCCCGCCATGGAGCCGGAGATGCTCGTCTCCCGGTCGTACCTGTTCGATCATCGGCGGTTCAGCATGCCGGCGGAGCTCGACGCAAAACTCATCACGCCGGCGCCCGATCCCGACTGGAAGGAAGGTGACTGGCACGCCGAGGACATGCTCACCGTGCCGCTCGTCGCCATGTCGGGCGAGCTGCTCGGCCTCATCTCGCTCGACGAGCCGAAGAGCGGGCTGGTCCCGGACCGGGCGCACGTGCAGGCGCTCGAGTTCTTCGCCGACCAGTGCGCCACGGCCGTGGAGCACGCCCGGGAGTTCGAGGCGGTACGGGCCGAAGCCCAGACGGATCCGCTCACGGGCCTGGCCAACCGGCGGGCTCTCGTCAGCTCCGTCGGCCGTGCTCTCGAGCGGCTCCGCCAGCGAAACGAGCCGGCCACCGTGCTGTTCATCGACATCGACCACTTCAAGCCTGTGAACGACACGTACGGCCACTCCCAGGGCGACCTCGTTCTCCAGTGGATCGGCTCGGCTCTGTCGGATCGACTGCGTAAGCACGACGTGCTCGCTCGTTACGGCGGCGAAGAGTTCGTGGCCCTGCTCGCAGACACCGATCGGGACGAAGGCGTGGCCATCGCCGAAGAGCTGCGCGGTCGGATCGAGCTGATGGACTCGACCAAGCTCACGGGCGAACTCCCGATGCGGATCTCCATCGGCGTGGCGGCGCTCTCCAAGGACTCCGTGACGGCCGACGAAGTGCTGGCGGCCTCGGACGCTGCCATGTACGAGGCCAAGCGCCACGGCCGCAACCAGGTGTGGGTCGCTCCCCAAGCAGAGAAACCCGGCTCATGATGATCGACCACGTCACCATGCAGGTGTCTGACGTTGCTGCGAGCCGGCGCTTCTACGAGGCAGTGCTGGCGCCGCTCGATGTGACGGTGGAGGGTGGGGAGGAGTTCGTGGGTTTCATCGGGCCGTCGGGTGGGTCGTACTGGCTGATCCCTGCTGAGCGGTCGGGCGACCGCGAGCTGCACATCGCATTCAGCGCTCCTGATCGGGAACACGTCCGGGCTTTTCACCGGGCGGCGGTGGAGATCGGCGCCGAGATACTGCACGAGCCGCGCATCTTCCCCGAGTATCACGAGAACTACTACGGCGCCTTCGTGCGCGATCCCGATGGGCACAACGTGGAAGCGGTCTGCCACGATCCGGAGGACTGAGGGCCGGTCGTTCGGCGTCGTTGTTTCCCCGGCGCCGGCTGCCGGCGTGGGTATGCTTTCTCCGATGTCCATTCGCTCGTTCATTCTCCTCCTTACGGCGCCGCGCTGACCACGCTCCGGCGACGTCAGCGCGGCAGCCCTCCCTGACGGAGGGCTTTTTTCATGCCCGTGAGGACGAACGAAGGAGGACGTGATGCACGCTCCAGCTACGCCAGGGCCCGCGACTGGGCCGGCGCAAGGGGCAGGGTCAGGGCCCGCGACTGGGCCGGCGCAAGGGGCAGGGTCAGGGCCCGCGACTGGGCCGGCGCAAGGGCAGGCGCCGGGGCCGGGGACTGGGCCGGCGCCTGAGGAACCGCCGCACCGCTACTCGGCCCGCCTCGCCGCCAGCATCGAAGCTGCCTGGCAAGCGTATTGGGAGGCGGAAGGGACCTTCGAGGCGCCCAACCCGGTCGGCCCGCTCGCCGACCCTGCGCGACCGGCCGGCGGGGAGAAGCTCTATGTGCTCGACATGTTCCCGTACCCGTCGGGCGCGACCCTCCATGTCGGTCATCCGCTCGGCTACATCGCCACCGACGTGTACGCCAGGTTCCAACGCATGGCTGGCCGGAACGTGTTGCACACCCTCGGCTACGACGCTTTCGGCTTGCCGGCGGAGCAGTACGCCGTCCAGACCGGCCGCCATCCGCGGGCGACAACTGAGGCGAACATCGCCCGCATGCGCCGGCAGCTGCGGCGCCTCGGACTCGGCCACGACGCCCGACGGAGCGTGGCGACGACCGACCCGGCGTTCTACCGCTGGACCCAGTGGATGTTCCTTCAGCTGTTCAACGCCTTCTATGACGTCGCGCAGGATCGAGCCCGCCCGATTGCAGCGCTCGTGGCGGAGCTCGAGTCCGGGCAGCGACCGGTTCCCGAGGGACATTCCTGGGCCGAGCTGACCGAGCTGGAGCGGCGGCGCCTTGTCGACGGTCACCGCCTCGCCTACCTGGCAGACGCGCCTGTGAACTGGGCACCTGGGCTGGGCACGGTCCTCGCCGACGAGGAGGTGACCGCAGAGGGTCGAAGCGATCGCGGCAACTTCCCGGTGTTCCGCCGGCGCCTTCGCCAATGGACCCTGCGGATCACCGCCTACGCCGATCGTCTGCTCGAGGACCTGGATCGGCTGGACTGGCCGGAGTCGATCAAGACGATGCAGCGCAACTGGATCGGTCGGTCGGAGGGTACATCGATTCGCTTCGCCATCAGCGGCTCCGACGTCAGGATTCCGGTCTTCACGACACGTCCCGACACGATCTTCGGCGCCACCTTCCTCGTTCTGGCTCCGGACCACGGGACGCTCGACGAGGTCATCGCCGGAACGTGGCCGCGTGACACGCCTCAGGAGTGGAAGGCCGGCGGAGCGACCCCGGCGGAGGCCGTCAGGCTGTACCGGTTGACGGCACTCACGAATGACGCCGAGCGCCAGCGGGCAGACCGGCCGAAGACAGGTGTCTTCACGGGAGCCTTCGCCGAGAATCCGGCGACCGGTCAGGACATTCCCGTCTTCGTGGCGGACTACGTCCTCGCCGGCTACGGCACCGGTGCGATCATGGCCGTCCCGGCTCACGACGAGCGGGACTTCGAGTTCGCTTCGGGTTTCGATCTGCCGGTCGTCGCCGTGGTCTCGCCGCCTGGCGATTGGCCGGCGGAACCGAGCCGTTGGACCGAGGCTTGGACCGGTGAAGGGATCTGCATCAACTCGGCCGGCGATGCGCCCGGAGGAGGGGTCGTGCTCGACGGCCTCGCCGACGCTGAGGCCAAGGAGGCGGTGACGGCCTGGCTCGCTTTGAACGAGCTGGGCGGGCCGGCGACCACGTACAAGCTGCGTGACTGGCTTTTCGCCCGACAGCGGTACTGGGGTGAGCCGTTTCCCATCGTCTACGACGAGTGGGACATGCCTGTGGCTGTGCCCGAGGCGATGCTGCCGGTGGAGCTGCCGGAGCTGATGGACTTCTCGACCGCCTTCGATCCCGAGGACCAGATCAGCGACCCCGAGCCGCCGCTCGCCCGAGCCCAGCATTGGGCGCACGTCACGCTCGATCTCGGCGACGGCCCGCGCACCTACCGGCGGGAGACGAACACCATGCCCCAATGGGCGGGCTCGTGCTGGTACGAGCTTCGTTACCTCGACCCCACAAACGACAACGCATTCTGCGATCCGGACGTAGAGCGGTATTGGATGGGACCACGGGACAAGGACGACACCGGTGGTGTCGACCTGTACGTCGGCGGCGTCGATCAAGCGGTGTTGCACCTGCTCTACGCGCGCTTCTGGCACAAGGTCCTGTACGACCTCGGGCTCGTGTCGAGCAGCGAGCCGTTTCGGCGCCTTGTGAATCAGGGTTGGATCCAGGCCTGGGCATACACCGACGGCCGTGGCGCCTATGTGCCGGCCGAAGAGGTCGTAGAGGTTGGGGCCGGCGCCGGCGCCGAGGCTGTGGCGGGCCACAAGAGCGATCGACGGCCCGACGTCCCAGGGTTCAAGGGTGTCGCCGGCGCCGAGGGAGGCAAGCGGCCGGCGGCGTGGTCCTGGCACGGCGAGCCGGTCACGAGACGGTACGGGAAGATGGGCAAGAGCCTGAAGAACGCCGTCACGCCGGATGAGCTCTGCGATCGCTACGGGGCGGACACGCTCCGTCTCTATGAGATGTCCATGGGCCCGATCGACACGAGTCGTCCCTGGGACACCCGGGCCGTCTCGGGGTCGTTCCGGCTGTTGCAGCGCCTCTGGCGCAACCTCGTGGACGAGGCCACTGGGCGGTCACGGGTCATCGAGGCGGACGCCGACGACGCCACTCGGAGGCTCCTGCACAAGACGATCGAAACCGTCAGGTCCGACTACGACACGCTCCGCTTCAATACGGCCATCGCCAAGCTGACCGAGCTCAACAAGCACCTCACCCGGTCTGCGGCCGTCACGGGCATACCACGTGAGGTGGCGGACCCGCTCGTGCTGATGCTGGCGCCGGTGGCGCCGCACACCGCCGAGGAGCTGTGGTCGCGGCTCGACCATCAGCAATCGCTGGCCTACGAGCCCTTCCCCGTTGCCGACGCCGCCCTCCTCGTGAGTGAGCGCGTCACCTGCGTGGTGCAGGTTGCCGGGAGGGTGCGGGACCGGTTCGAAGTGCCGGCGTCAATCGGGGAGGAGGAGCTGCGAGCCCGTGCCCTGACAAGCGAGCGCGTCCGCTCCGCACTCGCAGGGCGAAGGGTTGGGCGCGTCGTCGTGCGCCCGCCCACGCTCGTGAACGTCGTGCCGGGCGACTGACGCCGGCGGCTCGACGAGTAGCGCATCAGGTCCGGCAGCCGTGCGTGGCGGCCGGTTTGGCGCGGGCCCGGTGTGCGGCGGTTCAGCCTGTCGGCCCGCGCTGCGAAGAGGCCAGCGATGCAGCCTCTTAGACTGGGATTCGTGACGGAACCTGACGCCGGCGAGACGCCCGCGGCCAACTGGAGCGAGTGGCGGCGGCAATTCGAGGCGACGCCGCTCCGGGACGCTGACTTTGAAACGCTCTCAGGCATCGGCGTCGAGCCCGTGTACGGGCCGGGCGACCAGCTCCCGGGCGTCTACCCCTACACGCGGGGCCCGTACGCCTCCATGTACCGCTCGAAGCTCTGGACGATGCGCCTCTTCGCCGGCTTCGGCACGGCCGAGGACACGAACTTCCGCTTCAAGGAGATCCTGCGCTCGGGCGGCGACGGGCTGTCGACGGCCTTCGACCTGCCGACGCTCATGGGCCGTGACTCCGACGACCCGCATTGTCTCGGGGAAGTCGGTCGCTGCGGCGTCGCCGTGGACACCCTCGCCGACGTCGAGGACCTGTTCGCCGGTATCGACCTCGGCGTGGTCACGACCTCGATGACGATCAACTCGCCGGCCGCTGTCCTGCTGGCGATGTACATCGCCGCCGCCGCGAAGGCCGGCACGGACCGGCGTGAGCTCGGCGGGACCATCCAAAACGACATCTTGAAGGAGTACCAGGCACAGAAGGAGTACGTCTTCCCACCCCGGCCCTCGGTCCGGATCGTGACGGACATGATCCGCTACTGCTCGGTGGAGATGCCGAAATGGCACACCGTGTCGGTGTCGGGTTACCACATCCGCGAAGCCGGCTCGACGGCCGCCCAGGAGCTGGCCTTCACGCTTGCGAACGGCTTCGCCTATGTGGAGGCCGCAGTGGCGGCGGGTTTGACGGTGGACGAGTTCGCACCGCGGTTGAGTTTCTTCTTCAACGCCCATCTCGACTTCTTCGAGGAGATCGCCAAGTACCGAGCGGCCCGGCGCATCTGGGCCCGGTGGCTGAGCACCCGCTACGGCGCAACGAGCGAGCGCTCGTTGCAACTGCGGTTCCACACCCAGACCGCCGGCTGCTCGCTCACAGCCCAGCAACCCGAGGTCAACATCGTCCGCACCGCCATCGAGGCCCTCGCCGGCGTGCTCGGGGGGACGCAGAGTCTGCATACGAATTCGATGGACGAGGTACTGGCGCTGCCGACGGAGAAGGCGGCCCGTATCGCCCTGCGGACGCAGCAGGTGATCGCCCATGAGGTCGGTGTGACGTCGGTGGCCGATCCGCTCGGCGGCTCATACTTCGTCGAGGCGCTCACCGACGAGATGGAGCGCCAAGCCGAGGAGATCTTCGCCCGCCTGGACGACTTCGGTAGCGGATCGATCCTCGAAGGTGTCTACGCCGGTATCGACCAGGGGTGGTTCCAGGCCGAGATCGCCGACTCCGCTTACGCCTACGAGCAGAAGGTCTCATCCGGCCGCCGTGTGGTCGTCGGCGTCACCGGGTACTTCGAGGGCAACGAGGAGGAGCCGCCGCCCATCCTGCGGATCGGTAATGAAGTCGAGGAGCTCCAGCTCAAGCGCCTCGCGGACGTCCGTTCGCGGCGCTCGCCGGATTCGGTCGAAGCGGCCCTCGCCGAGGTCCGTTCAACGGCGGAGCGTCCCGATGCCAACCTCATGCCGGCCATCCAGGCTGCCGTCCTCACGTACGCGACGGTCGGCGAGATCATGAACGCGCTGGCGGACGTTTTTGGTCGCTGGCGCGAGACGCCCTCGATCTGAGGGCTGCTGGGCCGGGAGCTCGTGGGTTTCTTTTCGAGGTCGCATGACGCGGCGGTCCGTCTGTCTGTGAGACGTGGGACACATGTGTCCCACTCGGACCTGAGTGTCAGCCGTGCCGCCGCGTAGCGCCGGCCTGCTGCTCTTTCGCCTGGCCGGCGAGGGTGCGGGCGAGCTGGAGGTGCTCATCGTGCATCCGGGTGGCCCGATCTTCGCCCGCAAGGACGAGGGTATCTGGAGCGTGCCGAAGGGCGAGTACGAGCGGGGCGACGACCCACTCGCCGAGGCGTCCCGCGAGTTCACCGAGGAGCTCGGGAGCCCTCCGCCCGATGGGGAGCGGATCGATCTCGGCACCGTCAAGCAACGCAGCGGGAAGCTCGTGAGCGCATGGGCGGTCGCCGGCGATCTCGATACGGCCAGCGTGCTGAGCAACGAGTTCGAGATGGAGTGGCCGCCCCACTCGGGCATCCGCCGGCGTTTCCCGGAGGTCGACCGAGCCGAATGGGTGGGCGTGCCCGAAGCGCGGCGCAAGCTCGTGAGCGCCCAGGTGGAGCTCGTCGAGCGATTGCAGGCGATCCTCCGGGAGCGTTCCGCCGGCGAATCCTCTGGGGAGTAGCCGCTACCGCTACCTTTGGGGCGAGTGAAACAGGAACACGTTCCACTCGCGACCGAGCTTCGGGGCTCTCAACAGGAGCGACGTCGCCGGGTGATGGAGGCGGCCATGTCGCTCGCTGCCGAGGGCGGCTACGAAGCCGTACAGATGCGAGACGTCGCCGAACGTGCCGACGTCGCCCTCGGGACCGTGTACCGGTACTTCAACTCGAAGGACCATCTCCTCGCGGCCGCCCTCGTGTACTGGATCGACCAGCTCGCCGAGGTGCTGAGGGACGCCCCGGTTCCGGGCGAGAAACCCGCCGACCGCGTGGCCAACCTGCTCGAGCGCGCCATGCGGGTGATGAGTCGCCAGCCGAAACTCGTGGCGGCGCTGCTGGCGGCCATGTCCTCGCTCGAGGCAGGTGTCACCGAGTGCCGCGAACGTGTCGCCACGACGATGGAGCAGCTCATGGCGCAGGCGGCAGGGGAGGCGGCGCCGGCGGACATCGGTGAACGGGTCCGGATTCTCGGGCATGTGTGGAACTCCGCCCTCCTCAGCTGGATGCACGGGACGCTCGACAGCACCCGGGCAGCCGCCGACGTCGGCGTCGCCTGCCGGCTCTTGCTCTGATCGGTGGGGGTCAGCGAGCCGAGCGAGCCTGGGCCCACGTCCGGTCCGCCTCGACGTCGAGCTCGTGGGGGAGCCCGAGGACGCGCTCGGCGATGATGTTTCGCTGCACCTCCGAGGTCCCGCCCCCGATCGTGAGGGCCGGCGCGAACAGGTACCCGTATGCCCACAAGGGGTTCGGCGACCCGAACGGCCCGGCGCCGTTGAGCATCCCGCCGGCGCCGCAGAGGTCCTTGGCGAGGCCCATGATCTCCTGCCCGTGATCATCCGAGAGCGCCTTGCGGAGCGACGCCTCCGGCCCGGGGGTGCGACCGGCGAGCGTGGCGGCCAGGCTGCGGAGCCGGATCAGCCGGAGGGTCTCGGCGTGGCTGTACAAGGTCGCCAACCGCTGGCGCAGTACCGGGTCCGAGCACCCGCCGGCGTCTCGGACGAGGGCCAAGAGGTCGTCGGCCGTCGGGCCGCGACCCCACAGGGCCCCTTCGCCCGAGAGAGAAACCCGCTCGTTCGACAGCGTCACCTTGGCCAGCGCCCAACCGGCGTTCTCCTCGCCGACGCGGTTCGCCACCGGGATGCGCACCTCGTCGAGAAACACCTCGTTGAAGTTGTGCGCACCCGTCATCTCGACGATCGGGCGCACGGTGACACCCGGGGCGTCCATCGGGCAGATGAGGTAGGTGATGCCGTGGTGTTTCGGGGCTCCCGGGTCCGTGCGGCAGATGAGGATGCCGAAGGCGGCGGCATGGGCGAACGACGTCCAGATCTTCTGCCCGTGCACGATGTAGGTGTCGCCGTCCCTGGCGGCCGACGTCGAGAGGTTGGCGAGGTCGGAGCCGGCGTCGGGTTCGGAGAAGAGCTGGCACCAGATCTCCTCGCCCGCCAGCATCGGGAGGAGGTAGCGGTCCTTCTGCTGCTCGGTGCCGGCGTGGATGATCGTCGGGCCCGCCCAGCCGATGCCGATGGTGTTCTCAGGACGCCGTACGCCGGCCCGCCGAAGCTCGTCGTCGATGATCAGCTGGTGGATCGGATCGGCTGAACGTCCCCACGGCTCCGGCCAGTGCGGGGCGACATAGCCGGCCTCGGCGAGCTGCCGGCCGCTCGGGGACCGGTGAGTTGCGAGCCAGTCGCGCACGCTCCGACGGCGGTCGTCGTCCTCGCCCGGCAGCGCCAGATCCATGGCCGAACGGTACCCCGACCCCGGGACGGCCGGCGGCGGCGAACGGTGTGTGTACGGCCGGCGGCGCCGAGCAGGTGCAAACGGCCGGCGCAGGGCAGCGGGGGTCGAGCGGGTGCAAAACGAGAATCTGTTCTAGTTTCTCGCCATGGAGCTGCTGCGGGCTCATCACGTGAGCGAGTACCCGTACCACAGGTCGGTAGGGGAGGTATTGGGGGGTTTCTTCACGGGCCTGCGCGAAGGCCGGATCGAAGGAGTCACGGGCGACGGCGGCAGCGTGCTCGTCCCGCCGGCCGAGTACGACCCTGTCTCGGGGCGGACGACGGGGAGGCGTGTGGTCGTCAGCGATGCCGGCACCGTGACGACCTGGTGCTGGGTCGCCGAGCCGCTGCCGCACCATCTGCTGGACCGGCCGTTCGCTTTCGCCCTCGTGCAGCTCGACGGGGCCGATACGGCCATGCTGCACTACGTCGACGCCAAGTCGATCGACAAGATGGCGACCGGGATGCGAGTGCGAGCCGTCTGGCGGGCGGAGCGTCACGGGCACATCACCGACATCGCCGCCTTCGTGCCCGAGGGCGAGGCAGGCGACGGCCCCGCTCCCCGGAACACAGCCGAGCTGGATGACCCGTACGCGCCGGTCCGGCAGATCATCACGCCGATCCGGCTCGAGTACGACGTCACCGCCGGCCATGCCCAGTCGGCGTTCCTGCGCGGGCTCGTCGAGGGCAAGCTGATCGGCCGGCGGTGCCCGAAGTGCTCGAAGGTCTACCTCCCGCCGCGAGGGGCATGCCCGACGGACGGCGTGCCGACTGCCGAGCTCGTCGAATGCGGACAGCGCGGGGTGGTGACGACGTTCTGTGTGGTGAACGTGCCGTTTCGCGGGCAGGCGATCGCATTGCCGTACGTGTGCGCCCAAATCCTTGTCGACGGCGCCGACATCCCGTTGATGGCGCTCATACAGGAGTGCGCGGCGTCCGACGTGCGCATGGGGATGCGCGTCGAGGCCGTGTGGGAGGAGCCGGGCGGGCGGGTGCCGAGCCTCGAGTCGCTGCGATACTTCCGCCCGAGCGGCGAGCCGGACGCCGAGTACGACTCGTTCAAGCAACACCTCTGAGCCGCCGGCAGCGCCTGGCGTGCGCCCCGCCTCGGCCAGCCCTGCCCTGACCTGGGGGTCCTTGTTTGGCTGTAGCCTGGGGAGACAACAGGCACGATTTGGTGAGAGGGAACCAATGAGAACACGATCAGCAATATTCCGCCGCCTATCGGTCGCCATTCTGGCGGCTTCGATCGGGGTGTCCGCCGCAACCGTGGCGAGCGCGACGGCAGCCGCGTCGCCGAAGATCACCAACTACAAGGCGAGCCCGGACCAGCTGACGTGGCGCGGTGGCCACATCACCCTCACGGCCGACACGTCGGACGCGACGACGTGCCACTGGTCGTCCAACTACACGATCAACGGCTTGCCGTCGACGGTGTCCTGCTCCAGCGGACACGTGTCCATTACCCTCAACATCGCCCGCAACACCGGCGGCAGCGTCAAGAACATCGGCTTCACCCTGAAGGCGGTCGCCGCCGACAAGGCGTTCTACGCCGAGACGTTGTTCATTCACGAGGAGCCCAAGCCGGCCACCATCACGTCGTTCAAGGCCAGTACGACCAGGCTCCCTGACAGCGGCGGCAATGTGACCCTTACGGGCAAGGTGAAGCTCGCGAGGGTTTGCATCCTGAGCTCCAAGCCGAAGACCAGCGGCCTTCCCGCCTCGTTCAACTGCTCGAGCGGCACGGTGACCAAGACCGTCAAGCTCCCGGCGTCCACGTCGGGCGAAGAGGCGAGCTACGACTTCGAGCTGACGGTGAGCGGGTACGGCCAGGGCACGGCGAACTCCGAACTGACGGTATTCGTCGAAGCCCAGCCCCCGACGGTGATCGACTTCGCGGCGTCGCCGAGCAGGCTGCCCTCCTCGGGGGGGATCGTGACGCTGACCGCCAAGGTGACCGACGCCGTGGCCTGCAACTACGGCGACTCTTGGAGCGGCGGGATCGAGAAGGGCGTGAACCCGGCTTCGGGTCTGCCCAAGTCGATCAAGTGCACCTCGGGCATCGTTACCTTGAAGGTCAGAATCATCCGGGACAGGACGAGGCTCGGCGAGAAGATCTCGTTCGTCATGACCGTGGACTCGCAGAGCGCCGACGTGGCGGCCAGAGGTTCGCCCGTCGTCCGGGAGCACAAGGCCTGAGGGCTGTGGCGGTAAAGGAGAACATGTTCTAGTTTCCTCCCCAAGGACGCTCCGGGGAGGAGGCAGGACGTGATCGAGCGCGTGGTGGCCAGATGATGCGCGATATCGCCGTCGTGGCCTTCGCGCAGACGGCGATGGTGCGCCGGGTCGAGGACGCCAACGAGGTCGAGCTCGTCATGCCGGTCGTGACCGAGGTGCTTGCCGCCACCGGCCTCGGGATCGCCGACATCGGTTTCACATGCTCCGGCTCGACGGACTATCTGATCGGCGTGCCGTTCAGCTTCGTCGGAGCGCTCGACGGCGTCGGCGCCTGGCCACCGATCGAGGAGAGCCACGTCGAGATGGACGGCGCCTGGGCGCTGTACGAGGCGTGGGTCCGTCTCCAGCTCGGTGACGTCGACACGGCGCTCGTGTACTGCTTCGGCAAATCATCGCCGAGCGCCTCGCTCAGCCAGCTCCTGTCCCTCCAGCTGGATCCGTACGTGCTGGCGCCCTTGTGGCCGGACGCCCTCTCGCTGGCGGCGCTGCAGGCCCGAGCGGGGCTCGACGCCGGCCTCTACACCGAGGCCGAGATGGCGTCCGTGGCGGCCCGCAGCCGCAACGCCGCCGCCGCGAACCCGTATGCCCAAGTAACGGGCTCGCCCGCAGCAGAAGAACTGCTCAGCCAGCCGTACGTCGTCGCTCCCTTGCGGCGCCACGATTGCCCGCCGATTACCGATGGCGCCGCCGCTGTCGTCCTCGCGGCCGGGGAGGCGGCCAACCGCTTGTCGTCGCGACCCGCCTGGATCCGCGGCATCGACCACCGCATAGAAACCCACTCCCTCGGTGCCCGCAACCTCTCCACTTCGCCTTCGACCGTGGTGGCTGCCCGGGAGGCCGGCGTGTTCGGCCCAGGCGCCGGCGCGGACGTCGGTGGCGCCAGCGCTAGTGCCGGCGGCGCCGATCGGATCGAGGTAGCCGAGCTGCACGCTCCCTTTACCCACCAGGAGCTCATCCTGCGCTCCGCCCTCGGGCTCGGCGAGGACGTCGTCGTCAACCCGTCGGGGGGTGCGCTCGCCGCCAACGCCCTCATGGTCGCCGGCCTCGTGCGCATCGGCGAGGCGGCCTCCCGCGTCTCGTCGGGCGAGGCCGACCGGGTGCTGGCGCACGCCACCTCGGGCCCATGCCTGCAGCAGAACCTCGTGTGCGTCATGGAAGGTACGTGATGGCGAACGCCTGTGCCGTCGTCGGGGTCGGGCAGACCCGGCATGCCGCCAAGCGGGATGACGTCTCCATCGCCGGCCTCGTCCGCGAGGCGGCCGAACGGGCACTGGCGGACGCCGGCATGGACTGGGCGGACATCGATGCCGTCGTGCTCGGCAAGGCGCCGGACTTCTTCGAGGGCGTCATGATGCCGGAGCTGTACCTCGCACCCGCGCTCGGTGCGGTCGGCAAGCCGATGATCCGCGTGCACACGGCCGGCTCGGTCGGTGGGTCGACGGCGCTCGTGGCCGCGAACCTCGTGCGCGGCGGCGTCCACTCACGCGTCCTCACCGTCGCCTTCGAGAAACAGTCGGACGCCGACGCCATGTGGGCCCTCTCCTCGCCCCAGCCGTTCGCGCCTCCACTGCTCGCCGGCGCGGGCGGATACTTCGCCCCGTTGATCCGTGCCTACATGCGCCGGGCCGGCGCGCCGGCGCACATCGGCATGCTCGTGGCGGTCAAGGACCGGCGGAACGCCCTCTTGAACCCGTACGCCCACTTGCACCTGGCGGGGATCAACCTCGAGATGGTCGAGAAGTCGCCCATGCTGTGGGACCCGATCCGGTACCTGGAGACCTGCCCCTCCTCCGACGGTGCGTGCGCCATGGTGCTGGCGGACGCCGCCACCGCACGATCGGTGGCGGGGTCGGCGGCGGCCGCCGGTCGGCCGCCGGCGTGGATCCACGGGGCGGCAATGCGAAGCGAGCCCACGATGTTCTCCGGTCGCGACCAGGTCGACCCGCGGGCGTCGCGGGACTGCGTGGCCGATCTGTACCGGCAGGCGGGCATCACCGATCCGATGGCCGAGATCGACTGTGCCGAGGTGTACGTGCCGTTCTCGTGGTTCGAGCCGATGTGGTTGGAGTCGTTGGGTTTCTCTCCGGTGGGCGAAGGGTGGAAGCTGACCGAGGCCGGCGACACCGAGCTCGGCGGGCGGATCCCCTGGAACATGTCGGGC
>Ga0182018_10003593_pt1 | contig 13800 bp, 11 predicted proteins | sample 812P2MmetaG_FD_120490 | JGI IMG/M metagenome (GOLD analysis project Ga0182018, IMG submission 120490) | Permafrost microbial communities from Stordalen Mire, Sweden - 812P2M metaG | ecosystem: Environmental > Terrestrial > Soil > Wetlands > Permafrost | place: Sweden: Stordalen | collected...
CTTCGGATCGAATCTCCACCCCCCCCTTTGTCATCCCGAGCGAAGTCGAGGGATCTGCAGTTCTCTCATTCAGCAACTGCTTCGGATCGAATCTCCACCCTCCCCTTTGTCATCCCGAGCGAAGCGGAGGGATCTGCAGTTCTCTCAACCAGCAACTGCTTCGGATCGAATCTCCGCCCTCCCCTTTGTCATCCCGAGCGAAGTCGAGGGATCCGCAGTTCTCTCATTCGTTCTCGCATGATGGTTCGCATCTCGGACGTGGAACCTTAGACTCGGGTGTCTAGAGCTTGCTGGGCAGCGGCCTCTGCTCGATTGTGGCCGAGCTCTGAATGTGGGTGTAACGGAATACCGCGGGAAACTTCAGTCCATACCCGAGACATCGGTCGAAACTGATGTGCGACAGCCATATGAGCACGACCTGACCGGTCAGCAAAGAACGCAGGTGCCAAGCAAGCAGGCCCAGCGTCAACGGAAGCACGTAGCTGTGAACGGCATTGTAAAAGCCGGCCGAGCCCTTACTAGCAGAACGCAGATATCCGAGAAGAGAGATATCAGGCACCAGAAACAGCAGAGCGAACGCCCCCCAGTGGCCAGGGTAGATCCGTTGATAGGCAACGCACCCGACAACCAGCGAAAGAAGTCCCTCCAGCCTGAGCAGCACATCGGGGCGAGTAAGGTAGAAGGAGCCATGAGAGGCATTCATGATCTACACCATAAGCCTACATTTCTCCCGTTGCTAGACAAACCAAACCGTTCCCGCGGTTGGGCAAGAATCGAGTAAATGAGTGGTCTCGATGAAGACAAGAAGCGATGCGCGAGTAGGCGCCGTCATTTTGGCTGCTGGCGGGTCCACGCGCATGGGAGAAGCAAAGCAACTGCTCCGCTTGGGCGAGAGCACCGTGTTGGGGCAGACGCTCGAAAACGTTCGCCGTGCCGGAGTGGATGAAATCGTTCTCGTTCTCGGCTCTTCCGCAGAAGCCATCCGGCAGCAGCTTCCGCTCTCAACCATCGAAGGTCTCAAGATTGTGGTCAACCAGGCCTACGAGCGGGGAATGTCGAGTTCACTGCGAGAGGGGCTTGCCGCCTTGGAACGGCACGTCGTCGCCGCACTCATTGTCCTGGCGGACCAGCCATTCATTCGCCCCGAGACGCTCGATCGGATCGTTGATCGGCACCGCCGCTCCCATGCGCAGATTGTGATCCCCTCATACAAGGGCTTCCGCGGTAACCCGGTACTCTTGGACCGCTCCGTCTTCTCCGAGGTCATGGCACTCGACGGAGACATGGGCTGCCGGGCGATCTTCGGGAGTCACTTAGAAGGAATCGTCAAGGTGGAAGTGGAGGATGTGGGAATTCTGCTCGACATCGACAACCAAGACGACTACGAGCGGCTGCAGCGCTTTGGCCATTCCAGGGAGGAGGAGCGGGCGGTGATCGAGGCGGCCACCCGCGAACCAAGAATGATTCCAGGCCTGGAAGAGTCAGCCTCGCGTAGTGATGAGCTCATCATCGTGGGCGGGCAAGCGGTTGCAATCGCACTTATGAAGTTGGGAAAGTTGTTGAACTTCACTGTGACCGTCGTCGATCCTCTGCTCCAGATCTCCGATTTGCCTCCCGGGGTGAAATTGCTGAATGCTCTCGACTTCTCTCTCTTGCCGGGAGCGTCGGAAAGATATGTGGTCGTGGCCAGCCACGGCAAATTCGACGAGGAGGCGGTCGAACAGGCCCTGCACGTTCAGAGCGCCTATGTGGGGCTGCTGGCAAGCAACAAGAGAGGTCAGGAGATACGCCGCAGTCTGGAGCGCAAAGGGGAACCCGCGGAGAAGTTAGCCAATGTGCGCGTGCCCGCTGGACTCGACATAGGCGCGGAGTCGTCGGAGGAAATTGCCTTGAGCATCATGGCAGAGATTGTTTCCCGAAGAAGAGCGAAGCGGAAGGAATAGGCGCTTCCATCAGGGAATGCCGTCCGCCTCGCACTGGCGAATAATGGCGTCGACGGCAAAGCCTTGCTTGGCCAGCCCCGGCTCTTGCAGGGGAAGCGAACTGACGTTGCCGCCCCGGCGTAGCGCCACCATCTGACTCATGACGCTCAGGGCAATCTCCTCGGGAGTAGACCCGCCCAGGTCGAGGCCGGCGGGCGCCCACACCGTCGCGATCTTTTCTTCGGAAAGACCGCCGGCGCGAAGATAATCGAGCACTAACTTGGCCCGGTGGTGGCTGGCAATCAGGGCAACGTAGGCTGCGTTGCCTTCCAGCGCTTTTTGCAGCCACAGATGATCTCTCTTATGTTGTGTGGCAATCACAACAAAGGATTTTGATCCGATAGGAGTCTCGGTCAGATCGAAGTCTTCGGTAACGAGCTTCTCCGCTTGCGGGAACGAGCTGTGGTCTGCAGCAGGATCGTTGACCGTGATGGTAAAGCCCATCAAGTGCCCCAGCACGGCAAGGGTTTCGGCAATGCGGCCGTGGCCCACGATGAGAAGTTCGGGTTGGGGCAGAACGGGCTCGATAAAGATCTCCATGGTCCCTCCGCAAGGCATACCCACGCCCAGTTCCTCGTCGCTCATGTCCACGGTAATCAGCCGCGGCTTCTCCGTTTCGATGCACTTCAGCGCCTCGCTTTTTATGGCGCTCTCCGCACAGCCCCCGCCCACCCATCCAAGCAGCAGTTTGCCCAGCGGATCGATAATGGCCTTGGAACCGCGCCGGGCCGAGGAAGAGCCCTCAACCCGAACCACGGTAGCGATGGCGAAGGATATGCCTTGGGAGGCGAGCTCGGCCGCTTTCGTGTATAGGTCGGAGGACATAACAAGGGCGTATCATATGCTCTCGTTGCTACACGCTTCAAGCATGGGGATAAGCCTTGTATAGTGAGCAAGTCCGCGCCCATTACGCCAACCCGCGGAATGCGGGCAGCGTAACTGAGCCCTCCGGCAAGGCGATGGTAAAGAGCGCGCTCGATAGCGACACGGTGCTAATCTCTCTGCGTATCGAGAACGACGTGATTCAAGACGTGAAATTCAAGTGCATGGGGTGCGCTGTGGCCATCGCTTGTTCGTCGATGGCCACCGAAATGGTGGTGGGTAAAACGGTAGAGGAGGCATATCGCATCACCGAGCAGGCCGTAGCCGAAGCATTGGGCGGTATTCCCGAATACAAGATGCGGTGCAGCAACCTCGCCCCAGCGGCCATTCGAAATGCGATTGACGACTGGAGAAGGCGCACCGCCGAAGAAACGCTGGAGCGTTAGGTCACTCACCCGCCAGTGCGGAATGTAGCTCCGCCCGTGTTGACCCTCTTGCCGTTCATGGACTATAAAGTCTCGGGGCTTGAAAGCGGTCCCGGTTGCGCAAGTTCCATGTTCGTGGTTTTTCGTCAGCATCCAGAACCCTGGATGGGAGGGTAGACGATGATCCCGCCGGCCTTTGAATATCTCAGACCGAAAACCCTTCCTGAAGCCATCGCCTTTTTGCAGCAATACGGAGACGACGCCAAAATTTTGAGCGGCGGAATGAGTCTCATTCCCATGATGAAGTTCAGGCTGGCCAGGCCTGGCTACCTCATCGACATCAACCGGATCTCCGGTTTGTCCTACATCCGGGAAGAGGGCGGCTATCTGAAAATCGGCGGACTGACACGGGAAGCCGAATTGGAAAGCTCTGCACTCATTCACTCGAAATATCCCATTATTCTCGACACCGCCCGCGTAATCGCTGACCCTCAAGTGCGCAATATGGCCACACTGGCGGGTAACCTGGCGCATGGCGACCCGGCCAACGATCACCCGGCCACGATGCTGGCGCTGGGCGCGCAGGTCGTGGCAATCGGGCCGCAGGGCGAGAGAGTGCTGCCCATTGAGAGCTTTTTTGTCACCCTATTCACGACCGCGCTTCAGCATGACGAGATTGTGAGCGAGATTCGCATTCCCGTGCCGCCGCCGCGGAGTGGAGGGGCTTACTTGAAGCTGGAGAGAAAGGTCGGCGACTTTGCCACCGCTGGGGTAGCCGCGCAAGTGACTGTGGATAGCGCAGGAATCTGCCAAAAGGCGGGTATCGGCCTGACCAATGTGGGTGCGACACCGGTGAAGGCCAGCAAGGCGGAGGAATCCCTGCGCGGAAAAAAACTTGATGACGTCAACATCGCGCAGGCGGCGCAGCTGGCGGCTGGCGAAGCAGAACCCAGCTCTGATCTGCGCGGCCCCGCGGAATACAAGAGAGGCCTGGTCAAGGAACTGACCCGGCGCGCCCTCGCTCGCGCATACGAGCGCGCTGGCAAGTAAAGATTCGGACAATCGGCAGAGGAGTTTGACATGGCGAAGAAACAATTGATTCAAGTCAAAGTGAACGGTCGTGATCGCGAGGCACAAGTCGAACCCAGGCTGTTGTTGGTCCACTTCATCCGCAGCTTTTCTGGACTGACCGGCACTCACGTCGGGTGTGACACCACCCATTGCGGTGCCTGCACTGTGCTGCTTGATGGAAAGACGGTTAAGTCATGCACTATGTTCGCCGTGCAGGCCGACGGCTGCGAACTGCTCACCGTAGAAGGCCTGATCAAAAACGGCAAGCTCCATCCCCTGCAAGAGGGGTTCAAAGAAGAGCATGGTCTGCAGTGCGGCTTCTGCACGCCGGGCATGCTGATCTCTTCCTATGCACTGCTAAACAAGAACGCGAATCCCACCGAAGAAGAGATTCGCTGGGGGATCTCCGGGAATCTGTGCCGTTGTACCGGCTACCAGAACATTGTCAAAGCCGTGCAGTACGCCGCCGGCAAGATGGACCAGGGAGGAAAAGATGGTCTTCCAAACATCGCCTGAGATTGGTGGCATGGGCCACCCCATCAAGCGCAAAGAAGATCTGCGCTTTCTCCAGGGCAAGGGCAACTATGTGGACGATGTTCAGCTGCCAGAAATGGTCTATGGACACATGGTGCGCAGTCCCTATGCGCATGCCCGCCTCAAGAGCGTGAACACAGAGAAGGCTAAGCAGCTCCCGGGTGTGTTGGCTGTCATTACCGGGGAGGATCTGGCTAAGTCGAACCTTGCCTGGATGCCGACTCTCTTTTTCGACAAACAAATGGTGCTGGCTACAGGAAAAGTGCTCTTTCAGGCGCAGGAAGTGGCCTTCGTGGTTGCGGAGGATCAATACACCGCCGCGGACGCTGCTGAGTTGGTGGAAGTCGACTACGAAGAGCTACCCGTTTTGGTCGATCCGCACAAGGCGCTCGATCCCGCCTCGCCCATCTTGCGCGAAGACCGCGAAGAAAAAAGCAACCACATTTTTCACTGGGAGGTAGGCGACAAGGCGGCCACGGACAAGGCTTTCGAGGACGCGGCGGTCAAAGCCCAGGTGCATGCGGTCTTCCAGCGCTGCCACCCGGCGCCGCTGGAAACCTGCGGCTGCGTCGCCGACTTCAATACCGCAACCTCACGGCTCACCATTTACCTCACCTCGCAAGCCCCACACGCGCATCGCACGCTCTTCGCGTTGGTTGGCGGCATTCCAGAAAACAATATCCGCGTCATTGCGCCGGACATCGGCGGCGGCTTCGGCAACAAGGTTCCCATTTATCCAGGGTATGTCTGCGCCGTGGTCGCGTCGCTGACCCTGGGGCGTCCGGTGAAATGGATCGAGACCCGTTCCGAGAATCTTCAGTCCACCGGCTTCGCACGCGACTACCACATGACGGCGGAGCTCGCCGCTACCAAGGACGGCAAGATCCAGGCCATGCGGGTCAAGACTCTGGCCGACCACGGCGCTTTCAACGCCGCCGCTCAGCCCACCAAGTTTCCCGCCGGCTTGTTCAGCGTCTGCACCGGCGCTTACGACTACCCCGCCGCCTTTTGTGAAGTCGATGGCGTTTACACCAACAAGGCGCCGGGCGGCATCGCCTATCGCTGCTCGTTCCGCGTGACGGAGGCTGCTTATCTCATCGAGAGAGCGGTCGATGTTCTGGCCCTGGAGTTGAAGGTCGATCCGGTCGAGTTGCGGCGGAAGAATTTTATTCCTCCGGAAAAGTTTCCCTATAAGTCGCCCCTCGGTTGGTCCTATGACAGCGGAGACTACGATGCCGCAATGAAATTGGCACTGGATACGGTCGGCTACGATGCGCTGAGGAAAGAGCAGCAAGAGAAGCGCAAAAAAGGCGAGCTGATGGGTATCGGGATTTCCAGCTTCGTGGAAGCTGTAGGCGCCGGGCCTGCCCATACCTTCGACATTGCCGGCATCAAGATGTTCGACAGCTGCGAGATTCGCGTTCATCCCACAGGCAAGGCCATGTGCCGCATGGGAACCAAGAGCCAGGGCCAGGGGCATGAGACTACCTACGCGCAGATTGTCGCTCAGGAGCTGGGAATCCCTGCAGCCGACGTGACCGTGGAGGAGGGCGATACTGACACCGCTCCCTATGGTTTGGGAACGTATGCCAGCCGCAGCACACCCGTCTCCGGCGCCGCTACCGCCATGGCGGCGCGTAAGATCCGCGATAAGGCCAAAAAACTTGCCGCTCATTTGTTGGAATGCAGTGAAGAGGATCTGGACTGGGAACCCGGCAAATTCTTCGTCAAAGGCGCGCCCAGCAAATCCAAGACCATCCAGGACATTGCCTTCGCCGCATATACCAATATGCCGGCGGGCATGGAACCCGGCCTCGAAGCCGTGGATTATTACGATCCACCCAACCTCACCTTTCCTTTCGGCACATACATCTGCGTGGTGGACATCGACAAAGGGACCGGCGAGGTCAAAGTCCGCCGCTTTGTTGCCGTGGACGACTGCGGTAACATCATCAATCCCATGATCGTTGAAGGCCAGATCCATGGCGGGTTGACCGAGGGTTTGGCCATTGCCTTCATGCAGCAGATTGATTACGACGAGAACGGCAACGTGCAGGGAGGCAGCTTTATGGACTACCTGTTGCCGACGGCGGTCGAAACTCCTAACTGGGAAACAGGCAAGACCTGCACCCCTTCGCCGCACCATCCATTCGGCGCCAAGGGCGTGGGCGAATCGCCTAACGTAGGCTCTCCGGCAGCCTTCGTGAATGCCGTAGTGGACGCCCTCTCCCACCTGGGCGTGAAGCACATTGACATGCCCATCGCGCCCTGGAAAGTGTGGAACATTCTCCAGGAGAAGGGCGTGGTCAACTAGAGCTATGGCGATGCAAATTGAAAAGACCTTTCAGGTCAAAGAGCCGATCGAGCAAGTCTGGAACCTGCTGAGCGATCCCAGAAGAGTCGCTACCTGTGTGCCCGGCGCCAGCATTACCGAGCAGGTGGATGAGAAGACTTACAAAGGCGCGATCAGTGTGCGCGTGGGCCCGAGCACAACCGACTATAAGGGTCAGCTGCAGATTGTTCGTCTCGATCCGGAGAACCACGAGATCGAAATTCTCGGCAAAGGGCAGGACGTGAGAGGCCGCGGCAGCGCATCGATGAAGATGACGGGCAAGCTGCGTTCCCTTGAGAATGGCGGCACAGAAGTCACCAGCGTTTCCGAGGTCAACGTAGTGGGCATTCTGGCACAGATGGGATCGCGCGTGATCACTGAGGTCTCCAACATCATGTTTGGGCAATTCACCAGGAACTTCCAGGCACAACTACATCAACCGGCGGACGCACCTTCGGCCGAGGTTAAGCCCGTCAGTGCCGCTTCGGTGGCCTGGGCCGCGGCAAAAGGAGCGTTTCACCGCGATTCCTGAAGTCTGTCTTGCCTCACATTTCCCCATCAGACTGGAAGCGGGACCGAACCATCATGCCAGCCTTAGCAGCCCAGCCTGAGGACGAGCCAGTCGGAGACCCGGATGCTCTCATGCGGGGCTTCGAGCGTTTGGGCTACATTGCAGACCGTTCCCTGGCCACCGCGGTCTATCTCATCGCCAAATTACGCAAGCCTCTTTTGATTGAGGGTCACGCCGGTCTGGGGAAGACGGAGGTGGCCAAGGTTTTGGCTTCGATGTTGGGGACCCAGCTCATCCGGCTGCAGTGCTACGAAGGGCTTGACGTCAGCTCCGCCGTCTACGAGTGGAATTATCAGAAGCAGTTACTGGCCATCAAGATCCAGGAAGGAACGGACCAAACGGTCGAAGAGAAGGAGAGACACATCTTCAGCCGGGAGTTTCTGCTCGAGCGGCCGCTGCTCCAATCCATACTTGCTCAAGACGCTTCGCCCGTTCTGCTGATCGACGAAATCGACCGCGCAGATGAGGCGTTCGAAGCATTTCTTCTCGAGCTGCTCTCCGATTTCCAGATTACCGTCCCCGAAATGGGCACCATCCAGGCCACGCACATCCCGTATGTCGTGCTCACTTCTAACCGCACGCGGGAACTGAGCGACGCCCTGAAGCGGCGGTGCCTCTATCACTGGATTGACTACCCGAGCTTCGAAAAGGAGATGAGAATTGTGCGCGCCAGGCTCCCCGGCATAGAAGAGGAGCTGGGCATGCAAGTGGTGCGGTATGTTCAGGCGGTTCGCCAGCTGGATCTGGCCAAGCCGCCGGGAGTGGCGGAGACTTTGGACTGCGCGCAGGCTGTGGTCTCTCTGGGGAGCCGCCGTCTGGATGCGGGAGTGATCGAGGAAACGATGGGCTGCGTGGCGAAATCCATGGAAGATGGTGCCAAGCTCAAGGCCGCGGAGATTGACAAGCTGGTTCCGCAGACATCCTAAAGCGACGGTGGCGGGGAGGGCACAATGCGTCAAGAACAATCCGAGCGCTTGGCTGCCTCCATCGTGGAGTTCTGCCGTTTCGTCAGAATGCATGGCTTAACCGGAGACCTGCGCCAGACGCTGACGGCACTCGAAGCCGCCAAAACGATCGATCCCGGAAACCGGCAGACCTTCGCCCTTGCCTTGCAGGCGGCGCTGTGCTCAACCGAGGACGAATGGAATCTGTTCCCCCAACTCTTCGCGGCATTCTGGGGTGAGTCGCAATCCAGACCACGATCTGCTTCAGGTGAGCGCAAGGGACCGGGCAACACACAGGATAGGGAAGGCGGCTCTATGGCATTTCTCAATCAGCACAGCAACGAAGCTGCCTCGCAAGACGGGGAAGGAAAAGCGGTTTATGGCGCGAGCGCACAGCAGCGGCTGAAGAAGGTGGATTTCTCCCAGGTGCCGTGCGACGACCTGGCCTCGCTGGAAGAGCTCTCCCTGCGCCTTTTGCGGCGGATGAGTCTACGGCTCTCGCGGAGGCTCACCATTTCCAATCTCGCCGACCGCGTGGATCTTCGCAGAAGCATCCGGCGAAGTATCGCCCATGGCGGCGAGCCAATCGTTTTGGCTTACAAAGGAAGGAAGCCAAGAAAAAACAAGCTGGTAATTTTTCTCGACATCAGCGGCTCGATGAATTTCTATAGTTTGTTCCTGGTGCGCTTTGCCTACGCGCTGCAGGCCCGCTTCAAGCGCGTGGATACCTTTCTCTTCAGCACCAATGTCGTAGAGATCAGCGACCTGCTCCGCACCCGCCACTTGCCGGAGGCATTGCGGAGGCTCGCGCAGCGCGCAGCGGGGTGGTCGGGCGGTACAAAGATCGGCGAGTCGCTGCAGCAGTTTAATCAACGCTACGGGAGGAAGCTGCTCTCGCGGGATACGGTCTTCATCATCCTGAGTGACGGTTGGGACACCGGGGAGCCGGAAGTGCTGGCGGCGCAGCTGCGAGTGGTCAAGCGCCGTGCGCAAAGAATCCTGTGGCTGAATCCGTTGCTGGGACTGAAGGACTATCAACCCATTACGCGGGGCATGTCTGCCGCGCTTCCTTATGTGGATGTCTTTGCTCCGGCGCATAACTTAGAGAGCCTGCTGGCATTGGAGAGATACCTGTAGGAGTCCGCAAGGAGGGAGGGCAGATGTTCGATCGATTCCTGAGTAAGGCCGGTGAACTGCTCGCGAAAGGCGACCCCTTCGCTGTCGCCGTGGTAGTGCGCTACCTTGCGCCTATTTCGGGCAAACCCGGGGACAAAGCAATCGTCTTCGCCGACGGTACCATTTGGGGCTGGATTGGCGGCGGTTGCGCGCAGCCGGTAGTTATCAAGGAGGCGCTAGAGGCGATCAAAGACGGTCAATCCCGGCTGATTCGCATCAGCCCATCATCATCCCCCGAGGAAGGCATCGTGGACTACAACATGAACTGCCACAGCGGCGGCACGCTGGACGTCTTTATTGAGCCTGTCCTGCCGAAGCCGCATATTTTGATTCTGGGTGGCTCTCCTGTAGGGCAAGCTTTGGCCAAGCTCGGCAAGGCGATCAGCTACACGGTTTCAGTCGCCGCTCCCCAGGCGGACCGGCAGAGTTATCCGGATGCGGACTGGGTGCAGCCGGATCTGAACTTGAGCGGGCTGAAGATTGGCTCGCAGACTTTCATTGTTGTGTCCACTCAGGGAGAGTGTGATGAGGAGGCGCTCGAACGAGCGCTGCAAACGGCCGCTTCTTATGTGGCATTCGTGGCCAGCAAAGTAAAGGCGGCCAAAGTCCTGCAATACCTGGGCGAACGAGAGATTGGCGCGGAAAGGCTGAATCAGGTGCGGGCGCCGGCTGGGTTGCACATCGGGGCTGATTCGCCGGAGGAAATCGCAGTGAGCATCCTCGCCGAGATTATCCAGCTGAGCAAGAGCGGAGGCACGGGGCCGGTGTTGCCCGAGGAGAAGCAGGAAGCAAAAGATCCGATTTGTGGGATGACCGTGGGCATAGCCACGGCGAAGTACAAGTCTGAATTTGACGGCAAATCCTTCTACTTCTGTTGCGCTGGCTGCAAACAGAAATTCGACAGACAGCCGGATAAAGCGGTTTCACAGTAGCTTCCCTGCGAAACGAGCGCGAACCCAAATCTGCTCCTAAGCGAAGCGCTGGGTGCCCCAGGTTCGCACCAGCGTACCTGGGCCTATTTTGATAGCCGAAGGCCACATCCGCTCTGAGCCCTGTTGCCTTACGCGCACCACTCACTTTTCCAGCGTCACGGGATGCAGGTTATCGTCTGGAATGCGGTCAACCAGCAGCAGCATCGGATCGATGCCGGCCTTCTCCGGAAGCTGGTCCGTGACGAAGGTGTAGCTGGAAACGCCTGTCGCCATATGCTGCCGCTCGCGAGCCAGAACCTGCCCGTATTTATTCCCCTTCTTCGGTTTGGCGAGCGCCCCCACTTCGATCCAGTCGTCAACCGGCACTTCCTTCTCGTTTCCCTGGTCGTCCGCCTTGAACTTGTGGGCTTCCACCCGCACCCTCACATCGTACTTGCCGTCCGGCCGCTTGCGCGCCGTTGCCTCCAGCGCGCGGTTCGAGAACAAGGTGATGTCGTAGAAGAGATCTTTGATCATGTATTGTAGTTGCGGCGGCGTCTGCTTGCTCAAGGCGTCGACTAACGCATACGAGGTAGGGTATGGCGGCACTTGATAAGCGTGGTCCGCGATGACCTCGCGCAAGGCTTGATTGACCGCTTCCTCCCCGATCATCTCCCGCAGGTAGTACATCACCACCGAGCCTTTGTTGTAATGTACGTATCCCTGGTTGGATTCCACCTTGAGCAACGGCCGTTCCTTGATAAGTTCGCGGCCCCGGGCGCGCAGGTAGCCATCCATCTCGTAGGACATGAACTTGCGCATCTGGTCCTTGCCATCGCGCGCCTCCATAACCACCAGGGCCGAATACTGCGCCAATGTCTCCGAGAGCGAGGTCGCGCCCTCCATATTCGCCCCCAGCACCTGGTAAGCCCACCACTGATGCCCCATTTCGTGGCTCACAACATAGGACACCTTGTCGATGTCATCCGGATGCTCGAGGTTCGCGATAAAGCCGATGGACTCCGAGTAGGGCATGGTACCCGGAAACGCCTGCGCAAAGCTGGCGACCCGTGGGAATTCGATGATGCGCGCTTCCTTCTGTGTATAGGGAGAAAAATTGGTTGAGTAATATTGCAGCGACCGCTCCATGGCGTCCAGCATCTTGGGCACGTTCCACGGATGCTGCTTCAGGTAATACACCTCGAGCGGGATGCCATTCCACGTCCGGCGAGCAACCTCATAACGCGCGGAGAGAAACGCGTAGTAGTTGTACTCGAGATGGTCGAGCTGGTAATGAAAATATCTCCTCCCATTTTCTGTCCACTCGCGCTCCAGCGTTCCCGGCGCGATGGCGATCTGGTCGGGGGATGTGCTGATCACCGTATCGACGTCGATCAGATCGGAGTACTTGGAAATATAGTTGTCCCCGCAATTCACCGTGCAGTCGCGTACCAGCAACGGCATCAGCTGCTTTTCTTTGAGACCGTATTTGCGCCGCTTGTTCTTGTCGGTGAGCTCATTGTCTGCCCGATACCCGATCTGAGGAACAATACTGTTGTCGAAGAAGGTGCCATTCTCAACCACGCGAACGTTGCTGACAGAGTTTTGGAAACCCCGGCGGATGGTTTCCACCGCGAACTTCAATGGACGCTCCTCCCCCGGCTGCATGGGCTGGTCCATCTGGTAGATCCGGTACCCCAGGCGTTCATCGTCCGATTGCAGCCGGGCGCCTGCAAAATCGATGCTTGTCTTGAAGTCGCGTGGGTTGGCCAGCGTGAAATGGATCTCTCGTAAAGGCTGCGTGCTTTCGTTCTTGATTGTTTCTGTGCAACGCAGGCCCATGTTGCTGCTCTCCGGGTAGAGGTCCACCGCGAACTTCACATCTTTTACCCGCGGAAATTGCTGGTTTTCGAAGCGTTTGTAGGCCTTCTCGTATTCGGTTTGCAGCACTTCAGTATCGTGCTGGCTCAACGTACTGTTGAGCACTTTCGTGTTCCAGAAGATCCAACCACCGAGCGCGATAAACAGCACGATGGAGCCCGCCAGCACCAGCGATGCCGTCCCTCGCATACGTTGCCCGGCCAGTCGCATCCGTGCCCGCCAGGCAGTATCGCGGCCGCGCTGCCACAGCACAATACTCAGCAAGGAAAGAATCAGGCAAAACGCGGCCCAGTACAGCGTGTACCAAAGCCATGACTTGAGGTAGGGCGAATATCCGAAGAAGTCCGAGTACGTCATCCCCGGACGGCTGCCGAACTGCACTAAATTCGTTGCCACGTGCAGAGGGTTCCATACGAATAGGTTCAGCGCCGCAAAGGCAACATAGCCGAAATAGCCCACGTACTTATTCGGCGAAAGAATGTGAATAAAAAAAGCCAGAACCGCGAAGAACAGGAAGGTCGAAAAGTTCGTACCGAAGAGCGTCCCCACGTAAAGCCCGAGCTGGAGCCGGTGATAGCCGTGGGCAAGCTGTACCGCGACCCCAGTCGCCATTGCAACCACCTGCAGCAGCGCTAAGGCGCCCAAAAGGGCCAGCAACTTCGAAAAATACGAGGGCCAGACAGGATGCGGCAGCGCGTCAAAGATCTCATCCAGTCGCGCGTCGCGTTCCTCCCAAATGAGCACGCCGGCGAAGTAAGTCATGATTCCAAATAAGAATAGATAAAGCGTGCCCGCGATCAGGTCGATGACGTTGTAGGTTACCGGCAAGGAAGTGTCGCCAAAGCCCTCGGTCGCGTTGAAGATCACAGCGGAGAGACAATTCAACAGCGCGGCCAAGGCAATGACGATAAAGATGGTCGATTTCACCAGCACTTTGAACTCGAGCTGGGTGCTGTTCCAAAACTGTCGCAGATGCGCGGCTGGGCCAAACTTGAGAGCATGTTGGCCCACGAGCCGGTCCAGAGGAGAAGCGGCCTCCACGGAAGTTGCTTTGGCTTTCTTGATCTTGCCGCCGCGCTGGGCGAAGCTGAAGCGCCAGTAGGCAAAGAGGAAGACCAGCGCTGTAGCCAACAGCCAGATGATCCGGTTCC
>Ga0182018_10003594_pt1 | contig 13799 bp, 12 predicted proteins | sample 812P2MmetaG_FD_120490 | JGI IMG/M metagenome (GOLD analysis project Ga0182018, IMG submission 120490) | Permafrost microbial communities from Stordalen Mire, Sweden - 812P2M metaG | ecosystem: Environmental > Terrestrial > Soil > Wetlands > Permafrost | place: Sweden: Stordalen | collected...
CCGCCGCCGTAGCCGGCGCTGTAGTGGTAGCCCGGGTGATAGACGCCGCCCGGCCACGTGCGGAAACGGTAGTCGTGAAGATAGCCCGGCTCGGCGCCGGCATACCCGGCCCAGCTCCGCCCGCTCCGGTAAACCCAGTGGTCACGGTACCAGTAGTGAGCGACGCCGTTGTAGTACACGGGATCTGCCGTGGCGATGAAGGCGTCGTCCGGTTGGACGACGACTTCCTGTGCCGATGCCTCGGGAGGTGCGCTCAAGCACATGCCAGCGACCACACTGAGCGACGCAAACACCTTCGAGAACCTGACAAGGGGCCGAGTCATGGGCTTGCGTTCCTTTCGTACGAGGGCGCGCCGCGCGATGAGTCCACGTGGGCTGGAAGAGCTGCACGAGTGTGCGCAGGAGAGGAGCCAGGCGCAAGCGTGCCCATGCTCGTTCGGCAAAGGGCACGAGCCCCGCGTGGACCTCGCCTCACCGTCGAAAAAAACGGCACATCCAGTGGCTCTGCCCCATGTTCTTGGCCCGATCTCCTCTGCGGGTCACACCTCGGAGTCATTGTCGGCGAGGCGCGCCCGACAAGATGCTGCACGGTCGCGATGTCGGCGCCGGCGTCACGCAGGTCGCCGAGTCACCAGAGTTGCGAGATGCTCACTTGCCGGGCGGCCTCTTCGGCCGGGGCATGGCGTCGAATTTCGCGAGTAGCTCGCCGAGCTTGCTCTGGCCGCGTCTTCGACCCCCCTGCACGCGCTCCTCGCCGATCTTATACTTGTCGTAGAGGGTGTTTGCCATCATGCGTTGAGGGGACTCGAGCTCCTTGCCCGCGACCAGGGCGTCGTAGCTTTGCTGGAGCTCGGCGGTCTCGGCGAGGGTCAACTTCCCCGACGCAAGCAACCGCTGGAGCGTCTCCTTGTCTGCCAATTTTGGGAGGGACACGGCCGTAATCTACCGTGTCGGTCGGCAGGCAGGGTGCGGTATGGGCTCCACGACCGGGAACATCGAGGTGTTCGGGGCGCGGAAAGGCGGCGAGGGGGATGCTCAACGCTGGGTGAGCGAGGTGGCGGCCGAATCGGGGGCGGCGACGTCGCATTGGGCGCCCGCCCCCAGCGGCTCAACATCATCGGCGGTCGGGTAGCCGAGGGTGTCCACGATAGCCAACATGCCGAATGGCTCACCGCGCTCCGGCGCCGGGGATCGACGTCCACCCTCGACGTTGGGCAGCTCGGGCTCGCGCGCAGTGTGCGACCGCTCGCGTATACTCGACCCGTGGAGGATGCCCCCGGCGCTTCGCTGGCACAGGCGTGTGCGCTCGATGCACCGGCCGGCCCCGCGCCGCAGCCACCGGACATCGCGCCCGAGATCGGCACGCGTGTGGCGTCGACCTGCTTCTTCTACTTCGAGCGCACCTTCGGGCGAGAGCGTTTGGAGAAGGCGCTCGCCCGCATCGGGGGCGAGCCCACGCTTGAGTACCTGCGGGATCCCGAGAACTTCGTGTCGCTGGAGTATCTCGTTCGGGCGGCGCGCGTTCTGACAGAGGAGTCGGGCGACCCCTTCTTTCTCAGACGCGCGGGCGAGCATCAGTTCGACGACCCCCGCATCCTGGGGTTCGCCTACTACGTCGCCCGCTCTCTCGGGTCGCCGGGGCTCTACTATCGCATCGTCGTAAAGACGGCCCGCGCGTTCAACCGCGTGGGAGAGATGTCGATCGAGGAGCTCACGGATCGGCGCGTCCGCCTCCGTTACCGCTCGCTCAAGCCCGAACACACGCGCCTGCTCTGCGAAGGGCGTATGGGGCAGCTCGCGGGGGCGCCCAAGCTCTGGGGCTTGCCCCTCGCGACGGCCACGGAGATCGAGTGCCAGCAGCTCGGCGCGCCGGCGTGTCGCTACGAGCTCACCTGGGTCCCGAGGTCTCGGCCAGCGATGCGCGGTCTGATGGGCGGTGTCGTGGGGCTTGCCGCGGGGGGCCTCACGCTCGGCCCTCTCGGTGCGGTGGGCGGAGCCACCTTGGGCGCGATGGCCGGGCTGGCTGCGGGGTATCGCGCGGCGGCAGCGGCCCTTGCGCAACAAGTCCTGGATGGCGCCGAGGCCTCAGGCCGCTCGATGCACGAGCTGCAGCGGCGCTTCGAGGAGATTCAGAAGCTTCACGCCGAGGCGACCGCCGCGCATCGGTCGCTCGCCGAGGAGCTGCAGCGGCGCGAGCGAGCGGAACTTGCCCTCGTCGAGTCGCAAAAGCTGGAGGCGATCGGGCGCCTGTCTGGGGGCATCGCGCACGACTTCAACAACGTGCTCACGGTGATCCTGGGGAGCGTCGAGGTGGCGAAGAGGCTCCTGCACTCGCCTGCGCAGGTAGGTGTCCAGCTAGACACGATCGCGGACGCGGCCGGGCGCGCGGCCAATCTCACGCGAAGGCTGGTCACGTTCGCCCGGCGTGAGATCGTGCAGCCGCGGGTGATCGGCGTCGGCGAGCAGCTTACTCAAATCGACCGGATGCTCCGCCGGCTGGTGGGGGAGGATATCCAGATCGTCCTCGACGTTGCCTCGGGCCCGTTGAACGTGGTCATCGACCCCACGCAGCTCGAGCAGATCCTGATGAACCTGGCGGCCAACGCGCGCGACGCCATGCCGGGCGGAGGCGCCCTGCGCTTCGAGGTCCGCGTGCGGACCCTTTCGCCGACCGAAGCGGAAGGGGCCGTTGGCCTCGCTCCTGGCGAGTACGTGGTGCTCACGGTCACGGACACCGGCAGCGGCATGGACGCGGCCACGCGGCAGAGGGCCTTTGAGCCTTTCTTCACAACGAAGGAGGTCGGCAAGGGAACGGGCCTCGGCCTTGCCACGTGCCACGGCATCGTGCGGCAGGCCGGCGGCGGCATCTGCATCGATAGCGTGCCGGGCCATGGGACGGCCGTGCGGATCCATCTGCCCCGGGTGCGGCAGAATCCGGACCCACCCGGCTCCCCCCGAGCGGCATCGGCGCGCGCAGGGTCGGAGACCATCCTGGTCGTGGAAGACGATCCGCAAGTCCGGCAGGTCCTCGTGCGCACGCTGCAGTCGGCGGGATATTGCGTGATCGAAGCGGGCAGTGGAGAGGACGGCGTTGCGGCCGCCCTGGCCGAGCCGGGAGAGATCCATCTTCTCGTCACCGACGTCGTGATGCATGGGCTTGACGGATCGGCGCTCGCAAAGAAGGTGCACGCCACGCGGCCAGAGACGCGCGCGCTGTTCGTGTCGGGGTACTCGAACGAAGTGATCTCTCACCGCGGCGTGTTGGGCGGGGGGATCGAGCTCCTTACCAAGCCGTTCACGGAGAACGAGCTGCTCGGCAAGGTGCGGAGCGTCCTGGATCGCGAGTCGGTACAAGGGCGGACCGACGACTCGTATTCTTCGCGAGTGGCTGAGGCCGAATAAGGAAGAGAGACTGCAGATCTCGGGACCGTCCGAGGGGGATGGCACTTGCCGCTGGACTCAGCTCTTGAAGAGGACGCGGCGCCACACGAGCGCCCGCCAGTCACCCCGCGCGTACACCTCCGGCCGCTCGTCGCCAAGCAGCGCGCCGTAGTGCACGCTGACCTGCGGCACATCCGTCGAGACGAGGCCCGACAGGACCAGCGTCGCGCCGGGGGCCAGGCTCGCCACGAGCGTGCCCGCGAACTCGAGGAGGACTGAGCGCAGAATGTTGGACACCACGAACTCGAACGAACCGCCGGCGCCATCGAGCGTCCGCGCGTGGCGAATCCGATCGTCGACACAATTGACGCGCGCGTTGCGCTCTCCGTGCGCGCCCGCAAGCGCATCGATTTCGACGGCGTCCACGACAGCCCCGAGCTTGGCCGCGCCGATGGCCAGAATCCCCGACCCGCTCCCGAAGTCCAACATTCGCCAGGGCCCGGAGCGTGGGGCGAGTGCGGCGATCGCCTGCAGACAGAGCTGCGTCGTCTCGTGAGTGCCATCCCCGAACCCGGGTCCAGGGTTGACGGCGAGCCGGATCTCATTGCCCTCGTCCGCGCCCAGCGTCCGGACAATTCTCCAACGCGGGGCGATGACGACGCCGACCCCGCCTGAACGAGCCATTTCCACGACCTATCACGGCCTGAGTCCCAGTGGACTCCTCCGCCGCGATAGCCCCTCAGCAGCACCGCTACATCGTCGATCGCGATTCGCGTGCGCGGAGCGCGCGATCAACATCGCGAGCCGACTCTTACCGGGAAGGTACGCCCAGCGCGTGGGCTACGTCGACCGGCGCGCAAACCTTGGAAGCACGAGATCGCGCCAGGCTGTATGTCGCCTGTCCCCATTGCCGATTCCCTGCCTATCAGCGGATCCCCTATCTTGATCACGCTAGAACATGTGGTTGAAGTTCAGGTAGAGCCCCATGTCTTCGTCGCTGAATCCGTAGTCGATCATGAACACAGTCGCCTCGTTCCAGGCGACGTGGAGGCCGCCCCCTTGCGCACGCTTCCAGCCCCCGAGCGTCGTCTGCCCCACGTCGTCGAACACCCGCCCCATGTCGAGGAATGGAACGGCGATGAGGGCAATGCCCTGCTTTATCACGTGGAACTTCAAGAACGTCCAGCGCACCTCGTAGTTGGTCAGCGCGATGATCGGCCCGACGAAGCGGTTCTGCGCATACCCGCGCAGCGTCTTGACTCCGCCGAGACCGGCATGGTCGTCGTCAATGAAGGGCAGGATGGACTCCGAGAAGAAGGGCGTTCCCGTCGTCTGGATCTCGTAGAGCCCGCGCACCGCAAGCACGAGATCGGCGTAGCGCGGGATGGGGCTGTAGAAGCCGCGCACGGACAACATCAGACGCGTGTACTGGTATTGCGAGGCGAGCGCCTTCGTCCCGTACTCGCCCGACAGTTCCGCGTATAAGCCTGAGTTGGGGTCGGGCTCAAAGTCGCGTGTGTCCATCGACAGCGCGAGGCGGAGCACGTTGTCCCAGCCGCCGCCGCAGCCGAGCAGCCGCCCGGCGGCGCAGTCGCTGGCCAGCAGCGTCGTCGCCTCGGGCGCGTTCACCGTGTGGCCGTTCGAGTCGCGCGCGCTCGTGGGCACCGACTGCCCGGTGTAGTCGTGCAGGTTCACGTAGGCGATGTTCGCGCCCACCAGCGAGCGGAGCACGCCGCCCAGCATGTTGCGCTCGAGCGCGAGTTGCAGCACGGGCCTCTGGAAGTCGTACAGGTTGTAGCGTGCGTAGGTCGTCCCGTTGGGCTGGACGGCGGATGTCGCGTTGACGTAGTTGCTCATCTTGGAGAATGTCTGCCCCGGCGCGCCCGGGAACGACAACGGCGCCATGCTGCGCGTGCCGGTGCCGAAGTACGGCCAGTCTGTGGCCGCCTCGAACTCGAGCGTCGCGCGAACGCGGTAGTCGGCGTCCGGGAACGCGGGCGCGTCGTAGTCGATGACGTGGTCCTGCGCGCCGCCCGTCGTGGCGAAGGCCTGCGCGAACACGCGCTGCAGGTACGGCGTGTAGGGGAAGAGTGGGTCGTCCCGGTGACCGTCGTAGTAGTAGTAGAGGCGCGCGCCGAAGCCGAAGCCGAAGTTCGGGTCGTACGAGAAGAGCGGGACGCCGGTGACGTAACCGCCCTCGACCTTCCTCGCGTAATCCTCGTCGGAGAGACGCTCCTTGGCCGCAACACCCGCCGGAGGTGGCGTCACGGGCGCGGCACTTGGAGATGGGGACCCCGGCGCGGCGATCGGCTCGTCCGCGAGCGCGGCGGTGGGGACAGTGATGCCCGCGGCGATCCCGAACTGCAACGCGAAGGACCGGCATGCGCGGGCCATGCGACCAGACCGCTCCCCAGCCGGCCCCCGAAAGCGTGCGCACCACCGACCCATCCTCGCACCCGTAACCGTCTTCCCCAGGCACCTCGGAGATAGCCAGCCGCGATGGCCCGTTTGTGGGCCGCCCGGCGACGGTTGCCGCGCTCTCAATTACGTCCCCGGTATCTGGCGTTCGACCTTCGCCACCTCCACGTGCAACTTGAGGACGCGCCTCATGAGCCGGTCGCGCTCTTCATCCTTCGGCGGCGAGACCTTCCAGCCCGCGGCTTCGCGTTGGGATTCTTCGATTTTGAGCCGGAGCTCCTCGATCTCCGAGGACCGTGGCAACCCTGAGAGACGGCGCACGACGACCTCGATTGCGTCCTTGACGCGAAAGAGGCGGAGCGAGGCGGACGCGGTTGGTTTCATCGTTTCTTGTGAGTATGGCCGTCTTCACCGATTGGCGACGCACCTTCCGACGAGGGGCCTTGCGACGCAGACCAACGGTGACGCCCTGTTGCGGCCTCCCCCGGACAACCTTCGCCGCGAGGTCTGGCACCGACGACGCCTCGCCGCTCGCGTCTCGGCCGTTGGTGAGCCTCCGCTTCGTCCAGGAGTACCGGGGGCGGCGCATTGTCACCGACGGCAAGCTCTACGGCGTCGAAGGACGAGCTCATCACCGATTGCCGATACCTGACCGTGCTGGGGGCACGCTCCGCCATCAACTCCGAGGCCAGCATCGCGCAGCGCAGGAAGTCCCTCGCATGGCACCGTAGAGCGCGACCAGGGGGCCTTGAGGTCCGTGCCGGATTTGCTCTGCGTCCACCTTGGCAACGTCCGGCGTCGAGGGCGCGAGCGTCACTTTGCGAACGCGCGAATATCTCCGTGCAGTCCCGTGCAGTCCTGCCAGAAGTCGAACGCATACACGGAGCTCTCATCGACGAGCAGGAAGGGGAGAGCGCTCTCCTGGACCAGGCAGGCGGACGAGGTCTCCTTCGGGGCCCACGACGAGATTTGCTCGATCGAGCCGCTGGCCACCGACACGCGGAAGATTGCGCCGTCGTAGGCCCAGTACATGCTCTGGCCGTCGGCCGTGAACGCTTCGCCAGCGCCGAGGCTCAGTTGGGTGCCGGTGCCGTCCGCCGCCGAGGGCACGAACGGGACCGTCGCGAATGCGCCACTTTGCGCGTCTTGCTGCCCGCTGCCTGGCAACCATCCGTAAAAGGTGGGTATGGCGCCAGCGCCAACCGGAAGCAGCCAGAACACGGCTCCTCCGGCGATGACGGGCGCGAAGTAGTTCGCCTCCCCCGATTGAACGTTGGCCACCGCTCCGCCCGCGCCGCTCGACCAGAAGACCCCCTGGTCGTTGTCCCAAGCGAGGGCTCCGTTGCCGTCGGTCGCGAGGAACCGCGTCGGCGCGGTGGGCGCCGCAAGGACGGGAGCGCCCCCCGACTTCGGCATGGTCCAGATGCCTGCGTCGATGGACGAAGGACCGGCGTCGCCGACTATCGAGTACTCGGTCCAGTAAAGAGTATTCGAGTCGACGGCCATTCCCGCCACCATTCCTCGCCCCGAAGCGACAACGTCGACCGAGCCCCCCAGTTTCGGGACACGGTCCACGGTGCCATTCGCCTGCGCGAAGTACGCGAACGAGTCGTCGACAGCGATGAAGCCCAAGGTTTCGACGACGGCGAGCGTCTGCGGCGGTGCAGTCCCCGACTTGACGAGGCGACCCAGCGCCTCCTGTCCACCGGCGACGTCGCTGAAACCTATGTAGTAGAGCGCATCGTCGTCCTGCCCGACGGCCAGGACCTCCGCGTTCAGATCCGCGACGAGCACCGTGCCGGTCGGCAAGTCGGTCCTCGGATAGAACGGCGTCGGCCCGGAATCCAGGACCGGAAGCGAGACCGCTTCTCCCGGCGGCGGGGCATCCGGGCTCGCCCCCGAATCGCCGGTACCTGATGCCGCGTCGCTCGGATTGCCATTCGCCGGCGAGCCGGAGCCGCTGCACCCGACCGCTGCCCACAAGCCGAGCAACGCCAAGGATCGCGATGGTGCGCGTGTCATCCGAGCGGAGGTCGATCTGCAAGCAGCGCGCCGCCTGACTGCACAAGAGTTTCGCGATGGGTCCAGCCTCATCGCCGCGACATGCGCCGCTTGGAGGCGCCCAGAGTGGCACACCCGTCAACCATCCACGACGGCTTGCGTGACCCGGAACGCTGCTCGGCTCACCGCCGCGGGTGTGCGCGCTGCCGCGAGAGTGTCCGGCGCGAGGCTAAGCGACGGAAACGGACGTTCCGATCCCTCACGCTTCGGCGCATGGCGAGCGCAACCGCCCACACGGGCTGCGCATCGCCACGCCTCTCGACTGCCGAAAGAAATACCCGCATCCTCAGTCTCACGAGGGTTTCGGCGGTTCTCGTGGATCAAAATGCAAGACCGGTGGAGGCTGACCACGTCCGTCGCATTGTCGTCGCCCGCGAGATCTTCATGACCACGCCGGTTCCGGGACCTCACTCCGCTCTACTGGACCGCATCGTGGCCGCTCTTCGACGCGACGACCGCCTCGAGGCCGTCCTCGCCAGCGGTTCGCTCGTGAATGGCGGGTTCGATGATCACTCCGATCTCGATCTCGTGGTGCTCGTTCGACCGGACGTCTACGTCGCGACAATGAGCAAGCGGCGTGCCATCGCCGAGAGCATCGGTGGGCTGCTCGCCGCATTCACCGGCGAGCACGTTGGCGAGCCGCGGCTCCTGATTTGCCTCTACGGGCCGCCGCTCGTCCATGTCGATCTCAAGTTCGTCATGCTGGAAGACATGAGGAGCCTCGTCGAACGCCCGCGCCTTCTCTGGGCGCGTGAGGCGCCGAAAGTCCAGGAGTGCCTCGAGGTCGCCGACGTCGCCTGGCCGAACAGAAGTCCGCAATGGTTCGAAGACCGGGCCTGGGTCTGGCTTCATTATTGCGCCGCCAAGCTTCTGCGCGGTGAACTCTACGAAGCCATCGGTATGCTGGCCTTCTTTCGCGAGCAGATCCTTGGCCCGATGTTCCACCGCGAGGCCGGGAGGCCGCAGCGCGGCGTTCGCCGCATTGAGCAGGACGCTCACGCCACCGCCGCGCTGACTGAAACCGTCCCCGCCCTCGATAGGGCCGCCGCCCTGCTGGCGCTGAAGAGGTCGATCGGCTTGTACATCGAATTGCGGCAAGTCGAGCCGCCGCCAGCGACGACGTCGCACATGCCGGAATCGCTGCGCGCCTACATTGAGGCCACTGCCTCGAGATGAATCGGGTCTTCGCGGGATCTCCCGCCCGGGGCGTGGAGTTCGTGGCGCCGCCGAAGAAGGACCCCTGGGGACGTCGGTGATCTTCAAAGACTCGGACGGGAATCAACTGCACCTCGGGTCGAGGTAGCCGCTCTCACTGCGGGAAGCCGCATCCTTGCACCCAGAGGTCGACGAGGGCGGCGTTGCCGTTGACCTGGCAAACGACGACGCCCGCGATGGTCGTCGTCTTCGAGTCTTCGGTGCAGGTGCAGATCTGCGTCATATTGGAGCACTGCAGCGAATAGGAGTGCCCGCCCTGTTCGCCGCCGCTGAGCGCGCACTGCGCACCGTCGTCGCTGGTGAAGCTGGCCGCGCCATCGGGGTTCGGGACGGTGGTTTCGCCGGGTGCTGCGGTCGGAACCGGGCTGACCCCGCTGGAATTGGGCCCCGTGGCCTGCGAAAACGACTCGCTGCCCTTGATGCACACGTCGGGGGCGGCGGGAGACTTGCTCCAGCCAAAGGGGCACGCGACGTCGCACAGTGTGGAGGAGTCGCCGGCGTCGCCTTCGTCCGGCCCCCAGCCGAAGCACATGCTGCCCGACGGTCCGGAAGCGCAGCACTCGCCCGTGGCCTCGGTGACCGGACCATCGGGCGTGAAGCCAGGAGGGCAGGCATAGACGCACCGTCCAGCAGGGGGAGGCACGGCAGACGCCGGAGGAGCCTCGCATTGCGTGGGATCTGCCAGATCGCAGCAAGTGCCCGGGAAGGGATACGTCGTCCACCCCGAACCGCAAAGATGGAACGCGCTCGCGGGGTAGATGCCGCACTCCGCATTTCCGTTTCCTGTGGCGTAGCAGCACGCGTTGCGATGGGCGGCGCCCGCTGGGCACGACGGAACGCTGCTCGTCAGCTCGCTCACCGATATCGACATCATCCCGGTGGTCCCGAGCGACTCGGTTTTCCCGCCGCACGCGGCAGACCCCGCGAGCGCGCAGGCCACGAGGCGAAGGCGAAGTGTATCGAGGTTGGTCGTGCGCATGATGCCTCCGAGAATGGGTCTCTACGATGTGCAGTGGCCGACGGCGCGAAGGGTCGTGATCAAAACGGGGGGTCCGCATCCGAAGCGCACGACGCGCGCACCCGCGCCGCGTGCGGAGACTCGGGGAAGGCACGCAGGAACTGGCTCGCCGCGGCGCGGGCCTCGGCGACGCGCCCGAGCGCGCACAGCGATGCGACGCGCATGGCGTCCCGCTCTTCTCCGAGGGCACCGGCCGGATAGCGATGGGCATGGTCGTCGAGCACGAGCAGCGCGCGTGCTCCCTCGCCCGAGCGAAGCGCCTCGCGCGCCTCGCCGATGAGCCCCATCTCGGCCTCGACGGAAGCCGTGGCCGCACGGACACGGACAGGCGCACGGGCAGGCATCGCCCACCGCGGCGGCATGGGATGTCGCGTCTCCGTCGCCGCTGGTTCCGCCGGAGGCAACACGGCCTCGGGAAGCGCGGAGTCCGTGAGCGCGGGGGCGGGCGCCGCGGGGCTTGCCGGATCGGAGGTCGTCGTCCGCACGGCCACCGGCGGCGCGGCTTCGATGGCCGCCGTCGAACGGACGTACATCGCAGTGCCGACACCGGCCGCGGTCACGAGCGCCAGCGAGACGAGCGTGAGGGCCTTCAATCCGACGGGTACCGCGGATCCAGCCGCGGCCGAGCTCTTGGCGGAGGCCAGGGTCGCTCCCGCGGCCGTCGCCGCGACGAGCTGCGCGCCGATGGCAGCCCGCACGCGCGCGCGATTCTCGTCGGTCGGCTCGTCGCCACCGGACGCCGCTTCGACCAGCGCCTTGGCCTCTCGCCCGAGTTCGGTCATTGCACCCTCCATGCGTCGCTGGCGCGAGCTCGCGCCACGCCTCGTTCGAAGTCCGCGCGCGCCGCGCGCAGCCGCGCGGACACGGTGTTCACGTTGGCGCCCAACGCGGCGGCGATGTCGGGGACGCTCATCTGCTCGAGCTCGGCGAGGATGAAGACCTGGCGCCGCGGGTCGGTCATGCCATCGAGGACCGCATCCATGACACGCTGTGCCTCCACCCTCGCCAGCGAGTCTTCCGGGCAGGCCGCCGAAGTGCCGATGCCATCGACGTCGAGGCCCGATCGGGCCGTGCCGCCGAGATTCGCCGGCTTCCGGCGAAGCGAACGGCGCGCATCGCTCACCACCCGGACGACGATGCTGAAGAGCCACGACCGGATGCTCGCGCCTCGTTCAAGGGAATCGAGTCGACGGTGCACGACTAGGAAGACCTCCTGGGCGACGTCCTCGAGGGCGCTGTCGACGATCCCGAGCCGGCGCGCGCTCCGCCAGACGAACGCGAAGTACTGTTCGTAGAGGGCGTCGAACGAGGGAATGCCGCCGTCCACCGGGCGGCCGCTGGCCCTTGGTTCCAAGGCGCGGGCGGCGAGGGTGGACACGTCCCTGCTGTGGCCGGGCCTGAGAGGATCCGTGATCAAAAGCGCACCTCGAGTCCGACCGCGGCCCTGGCCGCGACGGCGGCCGGCCTCTGCACGCCCCCGGCGCCCACCCCCTCCCAGCGGAACTCGGGGCGATCCAGGCTGACGCCGAGCCCGAGGTCCGCGCGAATGGCCCAGTGCGCGCCGAGACGGCAGGTGCCCGTTATCCGGCCGCGCAGGATCGGCCACAAGGCGTCGCTGCTTCGTCCCACGCCGGTGCCGCTGCTGCTGCCGCTTGCCGTGATCCAGCCCAACTCCCCGCCCACGCACGCGCCGAGCTCCCAGCGGCCGAGAGAAGGCACCCAGCAGGCGGCGACATCGAAGGACCGCAGATCGAAGCGGCTACCCAGCGACGGCGACGTTTGCGAGACCGTCTGCGGCGCCCAGAGGCTCGCGCCGAGCTCGAGACGCACAGGGGGAGCAAACGGTGGAGTCGCGCCCAGCCGGATGCCGGCGCCGGGATCGAGGCGGGGCAGCGTTCCGAGGTCGGCGAGCGCGTAAACGCCGGCGGAGAAGATCTTCGAAGGAGGGCGGTCCGGTGCGGGGATCGGAGTCTCGTGCGAAGGGGACGCCGCCGGTGCCGGAGCGGTGGTTGCGGCGGGCGCGGGCGGCGCGGTCACCGCGGGCGTCGAATCGGCTCCTGCGTCGGTGGCGCCGCCTTCGGCATCGACGGCCAGCGCCAGGATGAGGGCGGTGGCATCCGCGGCCGCACGGCAGGTCTCGGCCGTGACCGAGCGATGCCCGGTGCCGGTTGCGCTCTCGGTCGAGAGATCGACACGCCACGGGCCGCTCTCGTCGCGGACGACGACGGCGCGCGCGCGAAGTCGAGGCGCATCGGCCGTCGCGCCGTCGAGGAGCCGTGCGGTCTTTGCTTCGACGTAAGCCGCGTCGGGGCAGTCGCCCGAGTCCGAGGCGACCCACTCGATGGCCACGACGGGACCCCGCCCGGCCGGCTGCGCCATCGCGGCCATCCACGGGGCCAAGGTGGCGGCGGCCACGCCTGCGGCGACAGGCGGCCAGTGGTGACGACGGCGGACGGTCACTCACCGTAGCGTATCGTCGTACGTGGGCTCGTTGGAGCTCGAGAGAGTTGCGTCCCCTCCACAACGTTCCGGCTCGCCGTGAATGTGGCGAGCCCATTGGCGAGCTGCGCATCCATCGATTCCATCCCGGCTCGATCCGCGTCGGGTGGCGCCGTAGTGGTCGAGGACGGCCTCGAAGCAACGATTGAGCTCGCGACCCCCGCCGGGAGTCTTGCGGGTGGCGGACGCAGGTTGTCGCTGCCAGACCGCCGGCACCCCGCCGATCGCAGCCAGGGCGTCCTGCAGGTCACGCGGGGACGCTGAAGTGCACCTACGGCCGCTACGCCGCGGCGTAGGTGCGTGTCAGCTAGGGCGGTCGCCCAAATTTAGATCGGGTTGCTCCTCGCTGCTACGAAACGAAATGTCTGTCCATCGTTGGCGCAGGTGCCTGCGGCTTCCGCGTGACCAGGCTCGTGAAGGTACCGGACGACGTGCTCACCGGGAAGGTTCCAGCGCGTGGGACGGGTCCCACAACGGCTACAGGCCGAGCGACGCGAGGTCGAGAACGACGTTCCTGCACGAGGCGCCGAGGGGTAGAAGGAAGATCATGGCCAAGGGTATGAGCGGGTGGAGAATCGCCCTCACCATCGTCGGCGCGATGCTTGGATTCCTCCTATTTTGGGTCGGAGGATGTGGCGTCGCCGGCCAGTGCAGTTGTCCCCCACCGCCCACCAGCGCAGCCATTGAGTTGGGATGCGTGCCCGCTGAGCCACCCGTGGTGAAGACGACGGGGCCTTGCTCCGTTTGCCCCGCCGTACCCCCGAACACCCCGATTCCCGGCTGCGCAGTGCCCGAGAATTCGCCATACATCATTGTGATGGCCAACGGCGCGGGCACCTGCCACGTAGAATTGACCTTTGCGAATGGCGCCGCGTCGTCGGTCGATGTGGACTTCGTGTCCGAACAGATAGCAGCATGCTGCGGGGGCGGGGAGGCTTTCCTCCCCGTCGCCGCAGATGGCAGCTACTACAATCCGACCGTCCAAGATCCCACCTGCGACGCTGTGCAAGACGCGGCGCCTTCGGACTAAAGCGACGGTCCATGGCGTGGAGCGGTTCGTCCTTTTAATCGAAGCGTGCCCGTGTTAACACTACTGCGGCGGACCTCGCGTAGATGGGGCCCTTTCGTGATCGTGTTCCCGCCGTCGGCCGCACCAGGGGCAGCGAGGCAACCAACGCGTGACGGCGCGCGCGAGGGCAATGCGCAC
>Ga0182018_10003595_pt1 | contig 13798 bp, 10 predicted proteins | sample 812P2MmetaG_FD_120490 | JGI IMG/M metagenome (GOLD analysis project Ga0182018, IMG submission 120490) | Permafrost microbial communities from Stordalen Mire, Sweden - 812P2M metaG | ecosystem: Environmental > Terrestrial > Soil > Wetlands > Permafrost | place: Sweden: Stordalen | collected...
ACAACTGGCTCTGATCGCCCGTCTGTCGACCCATCATGGCAAATCTCCGCCGCCGAATCCCTCAGCAGACGGAATCACTGTTCACCGAAAATCACGAGCCCTTTTTCAACAGCATCGGTCAATTGCGACCGTTGCAGTTGACCTTGCCTACCGGCTCATGTCCGCTTCGCCCCCAAAAGCGGACTAAGATGCTCGTATCAAGCAGCAGCGGCTGGCTCGATCAGAGTGGCGTCGTCGGCCGGAGCCTTCGAGCTATTTACGCGCCGCGACACCGGCCACTTTTGCAACAGATCGTCCGGCGCCGGTTTCAGCAAATCAACGCCGGCCTTTCCGCTCAGCCACGGCTCGAATTGCTCTTGCGTGAGCAGGACCGGCATCCGGTCGTGGATTTCAGCTGCGATGGCGTTCGGCTCGGTGACGATCATCGTGCAAGACAGCAGCAGTTGGCCAGTCTCTTGGTTGCGCCAGCTATCCCATAAGCCGGCGGCCGTGAGCGCCGATCCGTCGCTGGCGGTGTGGTACCAGGGTTGCTTACCGGTTTGTGTGCTCTGCCACTCGTAATAACCCGATGCCGGAATAAGGCAGCGGTTGCGCCGGAAAGCGTCGCGGAAAAATGGCTTTGTCTCGACTGTCTCGACGCGTGCGTTGAACGTTGACGCGCGCAGCTCCTTCAACGGCTTCGACCACCACCGCGGCACAAGGCCCCAGCGCATCGGCACCAGCTCGCGCCGGCCTTCCGTTTCGCGCACCACGTCAACCGGATCGGTGGGGCAGATGTTGTACCGGGGCGGCATGTTGTGCGGCGGCGCGTTCATCGTCAGCCGGTACAGCGCGACGATTTCCGCCCAGGTCATCTTGTTGGTGAAGCGCCCGCACATACTCAAGATGTATAGCGGCTTGTTCAGCCGACATGAGCGAAGCCGTTGAAGATACCGGCGAGCGTGCCCAGCAGCAGCACGATGCAGACCGCAGCTTGCAGCGCGAATCCCGGCGCGCGCTTGTCTGGAGCCCGCGTGTAGCCGACCAGGTACCAGGCCCGCGCGCCGATCCAAACGACGCCAAGTGCTGCCGCCCAGAGGTCGCTGACGTAATAGGCGAACAGCCAAAGCAGCGGCAGGAAGATCGGCATCCACTCCAACGTGTTCATCTGCACGCGGAAGATGCGGTCGAATTCCGCATTGCCGGTCATCATCACCGGGGCCTTGAGGCCAAACTTCCGCCGCGCCTGCGGAACGCGGAAACCGGTGTAGAAGTAGAAGAGTAGCGAAAACGGTAACGAGTGCGGTGTAGTGCGGCATGATACTGATCCCCCGTCCCCCTTGCCGACATTGCTACCTTACATCAAGTGCAGCGGCAGTGCGGTCTGTACTCGTGAGCGGCGAATTGCTCCACCTTGATCCGCGCGTGCCACGGCCGCAAGCTTAGTGACATGACTCCCGCACGCACAACGCTAGGCGATCTTCACCGCGCGACGCCGTGGCTGTGGCTGAATTGCGAGCGTTGCCGACATCACGCACCCCTGGCGTGCGCGGTCGCGGTGATTCGGTGGGGACCGAACGCGCCCAGCGACACGTACCCGCAAATTTACCCACGAAGAATTGCCCGATTGCAGCGATCAGTGGCGAACGTCAGCGGTTTTTACGGCCTGCGCCTCCTCCTAGAGCTTCATTACTGGCCTGCGGTTCGATTTAGACTCCGGAAAGTTCGCGGCGAAAGAAAGCGTCAGTCAGCCTTAAGGCCGTGGGCGATCGTGCTGATTAGATTTTCAAGCGCTTCCTCCTGTCCCCATAGCTTGCCGCCCGTGGGGTCGCCTTCGAACGCCGCCTCCCGTGCTGCCAGACTGGCGTTAACGAAGAGAAACATGAATACAAGCCGCTGATTTAGAATTGCGGCTGGAACATGCGTCAGCAATCGCTTCAGGTGTTTGATACAGCGCAAATAGCTTTTGTTCCAGCGGTCGCCTATTGCGTCAAGGAACATTCTTCGATGATTGAACTGCATCGCGACTACGAACCGCATGTGCCCGAAACCGATGGGCGGCGTCCCGCTCTGGTCCGGATCGCTCGCGTCGACCGTCTCCACCTCGATGATCAACCGCAGGATATCCTTCACCGATTGCGGACCGCCTTGCGCCTCGAGAAGATCCAACCGGACATTGCGAGCGCGGTCGCTGCGCTTGGCCGCGTCGACGACAAGTTCTCGGATCAAATCGTCCTTTGTCCGGAAATAATAGTGGAGCGAGGCGCCGTTCTTGGCGCCAGCCTCCGCGAGGATGTTGCGAACAGACACGCCGTCTATGCCGCGCACGGAGAACAGACGGATCGCGGTTGATTTCAGACGCTCCCGCGTCCCGTCCTCTTCGGGAGAAGGACTCTCTCTCGAAGCTGTGGCTCTTCTCGGCATCTGTCCCTCGTTTGGCGCGCGTTCAAAATGTCCGCTTCCACCTGCGATTGCGGCTCACGCCTAGCGGGGCCTGTGCGTCCGTCCGGCGTCCCGTCCTACCTATGCGCTGGCCCTCAACCCAGCGCTGCGACACCACCTTTGCGCGCCGGATCTGGCGCTGCGAAGACGTAGTCGTCCACATTCGCCTGACGGGTCATCCTCCAGAAATCGTCGTTACGCCATGGCGTGATCGCGACGACGCGGCCTCGAGAATTGCGGTACCAATTGTCCGCGCCTCGGTGCGTCCACACCATTCGTTCATGCGCTTCATCAACGTGCGCATTGTAATGTTCGTAGACGTCCTCGCGCACTTCGACGCTCGCGGTCCCCTGATCGAACAAGCGCTCCAAGACGCTGACGACATAGTCGACCTGAAGCTCGACAGCCTTGATGACGCTGCCGCCATGGCCGAGCCCGACATTAGGCCCGAGCAGTGTGAACAGGTTGGGAAAGCCGGGGATGGTCGCCCCGAGATAGGCTCGTGCGTTGTCCTGTCCCCAAAAGTCGCGCAAGACGCGGCCCTGTCTGCCGATCACTTCAAATGAAGCCAAGAACTCGACCGCCCTGAATCCGGTAGCGAGGACCAGGATGTCCGCTTCATGTGCCTCGCCGCCGCTGCCAAGAAGCGTTCGCCCCCGCACCTCTGCGAGGCGCTCGGCGACCAGGGTGACATTGTCCCTAGCGATCGCGCGGTACCATCCGTTGTCCAAGAGCATCCGTTTGCCAAAGGGCGGATAGTCCGGAAGAACCTTCACCAGAAGATCCTGCCGTTCACCCAGCTCTGCGACGACATAGTCGGTGAAGAAGCTTCTATGCGCGTCGTTGACTGCGTTCAGCGAGCGCTCCGGGTGCGGCCAGTTCGGATCCTTCTGGAGCGATTCATGAATGCGGTCGTTGAACGTCCACGCCAGGCGCTGGCGATACCAGGCGTAGTAGAGAGGGACATTGCGCAGCAGCGCCCGGACGGGGCCGGGCACTTCCTTCTGAAATTGGGGGAACGGCGCGGCCCATTGCTTGGACCGGGCGAAAATCGTGAGGTGTTCGACCTGCCCAGCGATCGCGGGAACCACCTGCATCGCCGAAGCGCCATTTCCGATGACCGCGACTCGCTTGCCGCTGACATCGATATTCTTCGGCCATTGCGCGGTATGAAACGCCGGCCCGGGGAACGTATCCAATCCCGGGATTCTCGGTATCAGCGGATTGTTGAGAGCGCCGACCGCGCTGACGACGACGTTAGCGGTGATTTGCTCCGCATCGCCGCCTGGGCGGCGCAGTTCGACATCCCACTTTTTTGAAGCCTCGTCCCAGACCGCGCGGCGGACAGCCGTATTGAAACGCGTGCATTCCCGAAGGCCGTAACGATCAGCGACGCCGATGAAATAGTCGAGCAACTCGCTCTGGAGCGCGAAATAGCGCGACCAGTCATTCTGAGCGAAAGAAAGGGAGTAAATGTGATTGGGCGTGTCGACCCCAGCCCCGGGATAAGTATTCTCACACCAGGTGCCGCCGAATTCGGGACCCTTCTCGAAGATCTCGCAGCCTATGCCGAGTTCCCGCAGCTTGACGGCCGCGCAAATCCCGGAGACCCCAGCGCCGATGATGGCGACATGAAAGTCGATTGGCGCATGAGGCGTCTTTCCCAGCCGATGGGAAGCCATGCCCATGTCCGCGGCGATAATCTCGCCATATTCGGGCGGCGCCTCCTCGCCCATTGAGACGCTGAGCATTCGGGCCAACAGCGCGTTGTCAGGCCTGGCGAGCGCGACGGGGGCGCCGTCGAGCCAGTTTGCGATCACCTTATGGGCTGCTGAGGTGATTTCGTCGCGGATGGCTTCGGGCAGGCCACCCGTATCGTTGTCGTCGAGCCCGCGCCCCCGACGTGGAGCATAGGGCCGCTCGAGCCATTTGCGCTCGCCTGTGAGCTGCACAAGCAACGGGATGAGCGTGGGGATGTTGGCGTGCTTCACCCCCTCCAGGAGCGCGCGCCTGTCCGCCTCGGCCACCTGAGCTGATCCGGCGCGACCCTCGCCCTTCATCACCCGAAATCCCCCCAACGACCGGCCAGCTGACCCGAGCGCGGCGTATTGTTGTCGCGTCTAAGTCGATCGTATTAACATAGCGACTTAGCAGAGCGGTTTGGAGGATTCAAGAGGCAATGATTGGCATGGAGAGCTCGCTAGCTTTCAACGCTAGTCAACGTCAGCCGCGCACCGTTGCGACGGCAAGACGATAGACCCTGCCGATCGCACCGCGAAGTCTTCTCGCGGTGTCCCTACCGCCGTTTTTCTCCACCCGTTTCAGGATCAGGAGAATTTCGGCGGCTGTGTCTCGGCAATCGGCCTTTTGATAAGCGGCGACGCGAGATCGAGAATAAGCCGGCGGGAGATCCCTTGCGTGCCGACCGCTTCACGCGCCAGAGGGTGGTCGGGATTGAGCAGCGATTGTGTCGGCGAATCGCCGATCACGTCGATGCCCGTTTGTCCGTGCTCCAAAAGATATCGAATTTGTTGGTTCCATCTTCGACCGTCGCCTTCGCCGGAAAGCTCTCGCTGTATCCAGGTGGTGTGCGCTTGCGACTTTGACAAACGGCCACGCGGGAAAGGAAAGACGCCCGGCTGCTCACCCTCGCCCCGTGCCGCGTTGTGAGGGTATTCCCGATCTTGTTTGCATGGTCATGATGGCGGCACTCCCGTCGGCGATCGATCCTCAGCAAGTCGGTCTTCTCAATTGATAAATCCACCGCTCACCTCCAAAATCTGACCGGTGACATAGTCCGACTCCGGAAGGCAGAACAGCATGATGCCTCCTGCCGCTTCATCGGCGGTTCCCGCTCGTCCAAAAGCGGTGCGCTCTTTAATCGCCTCGATCATCGGACGCGTCAGACCGACGCGCCGCGGCATGCCGTCGATCATCACGGCCGTCTCGCCGACAATCTCCTGCGTCAGGCGTGTTTCTATATATCCGAACGCCACGCAGTTCACATTGACAGCCAGCGGACCCCATTCCTTCGCGAGCGACCGCGTAAGGCCGTGCAAGCCGGCTTTTGCCGCCGCGTAATTCGCCTGCCCGCCAGCGCCGCCGGTGGCGGAAGACGACGACACATTCACTACCTTGCGGTGAATGACCACTCCGGACCGACGCTCCTCCGCAACGCGGACAGCCAAAAATCCGCGTAACTCCCGAAGAATGCGAAACGGCGCCCTGAGATGGACGCTCTGGATGGCGTCCCATTGGTCATCGCTGATTTTGTGCAGCGGCGCGTTCCAGATGTAGCCGGCATTGTTGACAAGGATGTTGATGTCGCCGAACTCTTGAAGGGCCTTGCCGATAAAGTCGCGTGGAAATTCGTCGTCGGTGACGCTGCCCGGATATGCAAGGGCCACGCCGCCAGCCTCTCGAATCGCTTGCGCGGCCGCCTCGGCCTGTTCGGCATCGAGATCATTGACCACCACGCGCGCTCCGTCCGATGCAAGCCGACGCACCAGGCTTAGACCGATGCCGCGCCCCGCGCCGGTGACCAGTGCCACCTTTCCCTCCAGCCGCATCATCTCCGGATCTCTCGCAGTTTACGATCAGGCGGAATACTAGGCCGCCGCTGACCTGTCCGTATCAGCCGCAGCAGCGCTTTCTGCCCACCGGTAAGAAATCGCCCAGCCATCCAAAGTAGCGGCAATTTTACGCAGGCGTTGCGCATTCGGCTGCGGAGGACGCCAACGGTGCCGCAGCGCCCCGATCGTCGCGCGCAAATTGTATCATTCGTTCCATTTTACGTCAATCGGAACCGGTGCACCGCGCGTGCGCCGGCTGCTGTCGCCGCACGAACTCATTTCGTTTTTGCACCCGAGCGATTATTCCTGCTTTCCAGGCAAGCGCAGCTTTTGTTCGAAGGTCGGGGGCGGTACATTGGCTTCGAGACGCAGGTCCGAACGCACATAAACCAGTTAGCCCTGGAGCAAGGCTGAGCCGTTTGGACAACGATCAGAAAAATTTACCGCTGAACGTTGCGGATTCCCGATACCAGGTCGGCGCCGAAGTCGTCGGACCGGTCACACCGCCTCCGGTCCGCTACAAGAAGTCGGCCGACATTCAGAAACAATTGCTGGACGCCGCCGAATACCTGTTCGCGCGATGGGGTTACGCCGCAGTTTCCATCCGCGACGTGACCTCAGTGGTGCGTATGCGCGTTGCCAATGTCAGCTACTATTTCGGCAGCAAGCAAAACCTGTATTACGAGGTTTTGCGGCGCCGTGCCGAACCACTATCGCGCATGCGGCTGGAGCGGCTGAAAGCGGCCCGTTCGCAAAAAACAAGCGGCAACCGGAAATTGCGCGCGCTCGTCGCGGCTTATGCCGATCCGCCGCTCGAACTGAGCCAGAGTGGCGACGTTGGCTGGAAAAATTTCTTTTCGCTGATCGGCCAGGTGACCTTCACCGGCTTTGCCGCCCGCGAAATTGCCGAGTTCTTCAATGAGCCAGCCCGTGAATTGATGGCCGCGCTCCAGGACCTGTACCCCTCTGCTCCGTCGGCCAAAATCCAGGTGGCGGCCATGCTGCTGATCGGTCCGTATATCATGGTGATTTCCGAACCCGGCCGCATTGAAACATTTCCCGAGCGAGCATTTTCGTCTGGCGACGTCGCGCTGCTCGGCCCGCTGATGAAAGATTTCATCGTCGGCGGTATCCGCGAAATGCTCGGCTCCCCGGCAACCGGACGGACGTCGGCGCGAAGTCGGAAACGGACTCGGCCGGCAAAGCGACGATGACCGGGCTTCCAACACGGATCGGCGAATTGACAAAAGTGGAACGAACGATACAATTCTGCTTGAAGGGCCGTGATCGAAGCGACGGGATCGGCGGCGTTCGGCCCTTGCGGTTGAGGGCGCAGCTGCTCAGGGAATAAGGTCGGTCGATACGGACTTCGGGGCTGCCGGGCGATAAGCGTATCGCGCGAGACCAACCGCGGTTATAGTCAAAAATAAAAATCCCGGGAACCCGGGAGGTTTGCTTCACAAAGGGAGGAAGAGACAATGAGTAAAACATATTGGTGGACGGGAATTGCCGTTTCGCTGACGGCATTCGCCCTCTGGGGCCTGCAGGGCACTGCGCGCGCCCAAGATGAAACCAAGACGGCGCACGAATTGCGCGCCGATTATGACAAGGATCTCAAAGGGAAGACCATCGCCTTTTTGCCGATCGCCACCGGCGTGCCGCTGATGGATGAATGGGGACGCGTCATCAAGAACGAAGCCGAATGGCGCGGCATGAAGTTCATCATCCGGGATCCCGCCCTCAATATGTCGGCGATGCAGCAGGCATTGACGGCGCTGGTCGACCAGAAGCCCGACGTCATCGTCGTCCAGAATCCGAGCGTGACGCTGTTGATGAAGGAACTCAAGCGCGCGGAGTCTGAAGGCATCCACGTGATCCAAATGAACATGTCGTCGAACTACAAGTCTGACGCGTTTGTCGGCGCCGACTGGTACGAGGTAGGACGCATGCTCGCCGAGGACGTGGTCAAGGCGTGCGGAACGGGAAGCGGAACCTCCGGCGAAGTGCAGATCGTTCAAGGCGAGCTCGCCGCCGCTGCCAGCGTCGATCAGATCGCCGGCGTCATGGACACGCTCAAAAAGGACAGTGCGATCAAAGTCGTGTCCAACCAAGCGGCGAATTGGGATGCCAATAAGGCGCTCGAAATCACTGCCACGGTCATTCAACAGCATCCCAACCTATGCGCTAGCATCGGGTTCTGGGGCATCATGCAATCGGGCGCGGCGCAGGCCATTCGCAACGCCGGAAAGATCGCCCAGGTGAAGATCTACGCTTCAGGCGAAGGCTCGCAGCTCGATTGCGATCAGGTCGCGCAAGGAAATTTCTACAAGTTCTTGAGCTACACCGCGACCGAACAGGGCCACGACGCTTTCGTAGCCGCCGAGACGTTGCTCGAAGGCGGCACCAAGCCCGGCACCGCGCACAAGGAGTACTACACGCGTCCGATCTGGCTAGATAAGAGCAATGCCAGCGGCGCGAATTGTTATCCGGTGCCGAAGCCGCCGACTTCGACGGCGTCAAACTAATAGCAACGATCGTCGTCAATTGAAATCACCCGCTCCCGCCGTAGAGGCGGGAGCGGGTCCTGTTGCGGAGTGAGGCCGATGTCGACAAGCGCCTTGCAGGCGCCGAACCGTCCGGCGCAACGATTGGGGCATTCCTTCTCGCCGCGGTTGTTTCTGTCCGAACTGCTGCTCAAGCAATGGTTTGAACCGGTCATTCCCTTCACGGTGATGATCGCGCTCGCGCTCTATTTCTCGTTGACCATCAAGGATTACGCCACCCTCGCCAACGCACTGTCGCTGATGCGGCTGTTTGCCGAATTCGGCTTCGTCGCACTTGGTATGGCGTTTAGCCTGATTTCCGGGGGAATAGACCTGAGCGTCGGGGCAATCTTCGCCTTCTGCAACTTCACCGCTTTGTTCTGCCTGTTCGTGCTCGGCCTGCCGGTGTGGCTCGTGGTGATCGCCACCTTGATCACCGGGGCTGCCATCGGCGCCTGTAACGGCTTCCTGATCGGTTATCTCAAGACGCGGCCCTTTCTGACCACCTTAGTGACGCTGATTATCGTGCGCGCTGGGGTCAACCTCCTGAATGAGAGGTTTGCGACCGTCTTCGCCACCACTTCCGTCGAGAGCGATGCCTGGGACTTTCTCGGCGAAGGCAGCGTGCTGGGCGTGCCGATTAACGCCGCGACGCTGATCGTCGTGCTGATTATCGGACACATCTTTTTGAGCCGCTCCCGCTACGGGTGGCATCTGACGGCGATCGGCGCCAGCCGCAAAGCGGCCCGCCATGCCGGCATCCGCGTCCAGCGCATGCTGTTGGCGACCTACATGTTATCGGGCGCGTTGTGCGCCACGAGCGGTATCTTTTACGCCGCACGCCAGGGCAGCACGGATTCGACCACCGGCGTGGGCTGGGAATTCCAGGCGCTGACCGCGGTTATCATCGGCGGTGCGTCGGTCCTCGGCGGTCGCGGCACGGTGTGGCGCGCGATACTCGGCGCCATCATCATTTTCATGATGACCAACGGACTCGTGCGCATCGGCATCCCTGGCTACATCACCTCTTCGCTAACCGGCGTCATCTTGCTCGTCGCCGTCGGCATCGACGTGAAATGGGCAAAGAATCGCGGCAAGGTGATTCAGAAAATCTACGTCAATCCTGCACTGCTGTCGCTGTCGCCGTCGCCGTCGATCGAGCGCGGCAGCAAATCCCCGTACGCACAGAACGACCGGCTGGTCGGTGCTGAGGCGATCGGGCTCGATCAGGTCGAAGGGCCGGAGGATGTGATCCTCGACCGGCAAGACCGGCTCTACGGCAGTACGCGGGACGGCAACATCATCCGTCTATCCGGCGAGCATTTCGAAAAGCGCGAAGTGTTTGCCCACATTGGCGGACGCCCATACGGCATGCAGTTCGACAAGGACGAGAACCTTATCGTCTGCGTCGGCGGCATGGGGGTCTATGGCATCAAGCCGAGCGGTGAAGTGCTCAAGGTCACCGACGAGACGAGCCGCACCTGGACCAAGCTCAACGACGATTCACGTGTGCGCATGGCGGACGACCTCGACATCGCGCCGGACGGAAAGATCTACTTCAGCGACTGCACCACCCGTTACGAGGCGACGACCTATCCGCTCGAGGTCATCGAAGGCCGACCGAACGGCCGTGTGCTCTGTTACGATCCGGCCACCGGCAGGACCGAAAAGCTCATCAAAAGCTTTTATTTCCCGAACGGGGTATGCGTCTCCCATGATGGCCGTTCGGTCATGATTGCCTCGACGACCGCTTGCCGCATTTATCGCTATTGGCTTGCCGGTCCGAACCGCGGCAAGACGGAAGTCCTGATCGATGAAATCCCGGGCCATCCCGATAACATCAACCGCGCGTCCGACGGGAACTATTGGCTGGCGCTGATCGGCATCCGCACGCCGAGTTTCGACCTTTCGATGCGTAAGGCGGCGTTTCGGCGGCGCATGGTCAAGCAGGTGCCCACAGACGAGTGGTTTGGGCCGAACCTTAACTATGGCTGCGTCGTTAAATTCGATGAAGCAGGCAACGTGCTGGAGTCGTACTGGGATCCGACCGGCATCTCCCACGCTTCGGTATCGTCGATCCGTGAGCACAAGGGACATCTTTACCTCGCCGGCTTGGAGAACAACCGGATCGGCCGCATCAAACTGGAAAACGCGGACCCCACCTGGACAGGCTACGAGGCCTATTGGGGCAACAAGCGGCGGGTGTGATGCGATGAGCTTTCTTACTTACCTGCGCCGCGACCTCGATCAGATATTTTTCAAGGATCGCGATCCGCACGCGATCCCCTCGATGGACGGCGCGTTCAGCCCGAACGACCGGCTCGAACGCACGACAGCGATCGGCGAGCTACTGCCTGGCTGCGATGCGGTCACCGAGGCACTGGACGGCGCTATCTGCGTCTCCGCCGGCAATAAGGTGTGGCGGTTAAGTGGCCACGGTTACACGGAACGCGCCGTGTTTGCCGAGTTCGACAGCGAAGTCGGCGCTCTCGCCTTTCATCCTGACGGCCGCCTTCTCGCCTGCACGGCGCGCGGTCTGGCGGCAGTCGATTCGTTAGGGCGCAAAACCCTGCTCGACGAAACCGAAAGCGGGCCGCTGCATTGCCTCACAGCCGTCGCCGTCGCACCCGATGGCATGATCTTCGTCAGCGATGGCAGCACCCGCCACCCAGCTGCGGATTGGTGCGTCGATCTGATGGAGCTTAACACGCTCGGCAGGATCGTGAGCTGCGGACCCGCGTTGGACAATGCGCGCGTTCTGTTGCGCGGGCTGAATTATCCGGGCGGTCTTGCGATCGCGCCGGACGGGCACCTGTGGTTCACCGAAAGCTTCGGTCATTGTTTGAGCCGCGCGCGCATTTCCGCCCCGGGCGCTATCGGCGCGACGGAAGTGGTGATCCGCAACATGCCGGGTTATCCGTCACGTCTTGCCAACTCCGCCGGCGGAGGCTTTTGGCTCAGTTTCGTTGGTGTTCGCACCCATCTCGTGGAGTTCGTGCTGAAGGAAGACGATTTCCGCTACGAGATGATGCGGACGATTCCCCGCGCCTATTGGATCGCGCCGGTCATTCCCAGTGCGCGCGACTGCCTCGAACCGCTGCAGCTGGGCGGCCTGAGAGCGCTCGGCATCGAAAAGCCGTGGGCGCCGCCGCGATCCTACGGATTGTTGGCGCGGCTCGACGCCGACGGTGAGGTGGTGGAAACGCTGCACAGCCGCGTGGGCGGCCGGCATCACGGCATCACGGCCGCCATCCAAACCGCACAAGGCGTCGTCATTGTCTCGAAAGGCAGTGGCCGGGTGCTGCTGCAACAATCGGGTGCGCAACAATGAATGAGATGACAGTCCTCGATCGCCCCGCCGAGGAGGCAACGCCACAAGGCGTGCGCGAGCCGGTGCTGAGCGTGGCCAAGGGCAGCAAGATCTACGGCGGCGTTCACGCCATTGAAGACGTGGATTTCGATCTTTATCCCGGCGAGGTGCATGCGCTCGTGGGCGAGAACGGTGCGGGCAAATCGACGCTGTGCAAGGCGATCGCCGGCGCGATCCAGCTTACGTCCGGCACGTATTGCGTGGACGGCAAGCCGGTCGATTTCTATTCGCCCCGCGATGCGCTCGCTGCGGGCATCTGCATGGTCTATCAGGAGACGAGCTTGGTGCCGACCATGACGGCGGCGCAGAACATCGAGCTCGGCAACGAAAAGCTGCTCACGCGTTTCCGCACGCTCAACATCCAGGCGCAACAGCTATTGCAGTCGCTGAATTTTCATGTCGATCCGGCGATACCGGTGGCGCTCTTGGGCACCGCAAAGCGGCAGATGGTCGAGATCGCCCGCGCCATCTACAACAAGGCGCGCATCATCATCTTCGACGAGCCGACCGCAAGCCTCACGCCGGAAGAGATCGTCCACTTCTTCAATCTGGTGCGGGATCTACGCGCCCGCGGCGTCGCTGTCATCTATATCTCGCACGCACTGGAAGAATCGCTGAAGATTTCCGACCGCATCACCGTGCTGCGCGACGGCAAGGTGGTGGTGGACGCCGCCAAGACTTCGGATATGACGCGCGAGAAACTCGTGCGCTACATGGTCGGCCGAGACATTACCCAGACCCACTATGCGACCAACCGTGACGGCAAGACACGGCACAAGGCGACCGAGAAAGTGCTGACGGTCGAGAATGTGACGATGGGTGCGGTCGTCAAGAATATGTCGTTCTCGGTTTACGCCGGCGAAGTCGTCGGCGTCGCCGGCCTGATCGGCTCCGGGCGGACCGAGATCGCCAAGATCATTTACGGCGCGCTAAAGCGCAATCTCATCAACGGCGGGATGATCTATCTGCGCGGCAGGCCGATCCGTTATCGCGTGCCGAAGCAAGCGATCAATGACGGCATCTGCTACATCACCGAAGACCGCAAGCTCAACGGTTACTTCGAGACGATGCGCATCGACGACAATGTCTATGTGAGCAAACTCGCGACCAAAGCCGGCTGGAGCTTTCTGCTGTCGCCGTTCAAGCGCGGCAAGCTGGCGAATTATTGGGTCGAACGGCTCAAGATCGCCGCGCTGCAGCGCAAGGCGCGCATTGTCGAACTCTCCGGCGGCAATCAGCAGAAGGTCGTCATCGCCAAGTCGCTCGCGCAGGATCCGTCGATCGTCATCTTCGACGAGCCAACCCGCGGCGTCGATGTCGGCACTATCCCGGAAATCCACGCGCAAATCCGCCGTCTTGCGGACGAAGGTAAGGCGGTCGTGGTGATCTCTTCGTATCTGCCGGAAATCCTGGCCGTCTCGGATCGTATCCTGGTGGCCCGCCTCGGCCGCATCGTGGCCGAATTCGACGGAGCGACGGCGACCGAGGATAAAATCATGTACGCGGCCATTCACTGATCACGCGGCTTTGCCGAGGAGAAGCGCGATATGGCATCTGTGACAACCGCCACGCCCGCCAAGGCGGCGCCCTGGTGGCGCAACCTCAGCCGGCTCAGCCAGGAACAGGTCGTCGCCGCAATCGTCATCGTTTTGCTGATCGTTTTCGCGGTCACTCTCCCCGGCTTTGCGACGACGCGGAATATCCTGGGCCTCATCCGCAGCATTTCAATTCTCGGCATCCTCGGTCTGGGCATGGGGCTGATAGTCATCAGCCGCAGCATCGATCTCAGCGAGATCGCGCTGATGGCGTGCCCCTGGGGCGTCGCTCTCATCGCCAACCAGCACGGATTGCCGCCATTCTGGACGGCGGTGCTGGCGCTCGCCATCGCCGTC
>Ga0182018_10003598_pt1 | contig 13792 bp, 13 predicted proteins | sample 812P2MmetaG_FD_120490 | JGI IMG/M metagenome (GOLD analysis project Ga0182018, IMG submission 120490) | Permafrost microbial communities from Stordalen Mire, Sweden - 812P2M metaG | ecosystem: Environmental > Terrestrial > Soil > Wetlands > Permafrost | place: Sweden: Stordalen | collected...
CCTCCCAATTAGCGTTGCTGCGCGACGACCGCGCCCCCGTGAGGGCGACCCATTGGCCTCCCCCGTCTAAAGTCCTGTAGCTTAGGGACCGCTCCCCGAGGGAGCGCTAGGCGACGGGTTGAGGTTCTGTTTCACGAACGTTTCGATCTGAAGCGCGAGCGCTTCGTTTCCCTGCGCCTTGGCTTGCTGATCGGCTTTGGCGAGCGCATCCGTGGCCCTTTTCTTGGTTCCGTCGTCATGGCTGGATGACCACTGAGCCGTCAAAGCAATCCCTTCTGCAAAGTTCGCTTGCGGATTATCTGGCTGCAAAGCGATGGCCTTATCGGCATAGCTTTGCATCCGCTTGTAGTCCGGCTTCGCACCTTGCGATATTGCAAACGCGGCTAATACGTTGGCTGTGACAGCGATCGTTGGATCGCCCAGCGCGGCGGCCTGATCGTAGTCGCGCAACGCCGTTGCCGTATCTTTGGCGACCGCCGCCGCCTGGCCCGACTTCAGCAGGCTCGCGCCCATCGCTCGGGCGCCGGCCGTGCTGCTAGGGTCGAGCTGCTTGATCTGCGCAGCAATGCCTTGTGCGTCTTGCACGTCGTTATTGGCCAAATACGCCTGCAGAAGCTCGGCGTCGATGTTCACCTTCGAGGCAAGCGGTATCTTGGAATCCGCCATGGCCATGTCGTGCGCCGCCTTGAGCGAAGCCAGGGCAGCCGCGCTATCGTTATTCGCCAGCTGCGCCACGCCGAGGGCAAAACGCGAGTTGGTATCCGGCGCGAGCGCCACGGCTTTCTGCGCGTAAGCGAGGGATTGCTCCGGGTTGTCGGTCGCGCCTTTAACCGCAGCGGCAGCGAAGCTTTGCGCCGCTGCCGAGCGGAATGGTGCGCCGATCGTTGCCACCTTATCGAAGGCCGCCGACGCGGCCGCGAAGTCCCCGGCGTCATAGGACGCGACGCCCAGCATCTCGCGCAGCGAGTCGTCACCCGGCGAAGAGAGCAGCTCCATCTGCGCTTTGGATTTCGCTTGCGCGTACTGGTGGGCACGAATGAGCGCCGCGACCTGGCTGGCAGCCGGTGTCAGCGAGGCGCCGCTCAGCGACACGCCCGAGCTTCCGCTCGAGCTTTGTACGACGGTCCGCCCGCTAAATCTCAAGGTGAAATCGTAAAAAGCGGTGATTGGCGTGGTTCCTCGGCGAGCCGGCCGATAGGTCGAGCTGTTCGCGATCTCGATTGCCGCGGCGTTGTCGGCAGAGTTCGTCGAGCTAATGATTTTCGTGACCTTGTGCGATCCATCGGCGTTGACCTGGACTTGCACCACCACCCTGCCGCTTCCAGCGATCGTCGTCGACGTCTTGCCCTCTTTGATCAGTTTGGCCGGCACGAACTCGTTCGCGTACTGTGCGAGAGCCGGAATCTGGCCCACCGCAAAGAGCGCTGCGGCGGCAATTGAGAGAACTCGAAGGGATTGATTCATGGCATCACCTCAGGCGGGGTGGTACGAGGCGATTCGTCCGGCGGCCTGCGATGCCGCCGCAGTGCCTCGATCTCTTTTCCGGTCAGCTCTCGCAAGCGGCCCGGCGGCAGCGCTCCGAGCTTAAGCGGTCCGAATCGAGTTCGCGTCAATTCCAGCACGGGATGGTTTAACGTTTCGAACATGCGGCGCACTTGCCGATTTCGGCCTTCGTGAATCGTCACGTCGACCAGCGATCGGTCGCGGCGTACGGCAAGGACGCGGACTCTCGTTCCGGCCGCGCGTTTATCGTTCATGACGAGTCCCGCCAGCAAGCGCCGTACGTCGTCCGAAGAAAGGCGCCCCGCAATTGCGGCCCGATACGTCTTGTCGACGCCGAAGCTGGGGTGAAGCAAGCGGTGTGCCAGTTCGCCGTCGTCGGTAAGGAACAGCAGTCCGGCAGTGTCATAATCGAGCCGGCCGACGGGGAATACACGCGGACGATCGACGAGGAAGTCGGCGATGCTGCGGCGCCCGTGGGGGTCGCGCATCGTCGTCACCACGCCGAGCGGTTTATTGAAGACCAGATAGGTCGGCGCCGCCGGAAGTTCGACCGGTACTCCGCCAACCTCGATCCGATCGCCGGCATCCACGAGCGTCCCGAGCTCGCGCACGGTCGTCCCATTGATCCGCACGGACCCACCGGCGATCATCTCGTCAGCGCGTCGCCGCGACGCGACTCCCGCCCGCGCCAAGTACTTGTTAAGCCGAACCGCCTCCGCCGCCATTTTAAAACGAGGAAGTAATCGTCGAGGCGAGCGTTACGCGGAACGTGATGCCGAGGAGGCTCTGACCGAGGAGCGCAGCATGGATACGGAGCGACGAGGCAGCGCAGCAGGAGCCCTTCGACTCGCTTCGCTCGCTCAGGACAGGCTCCGCCGGAGGCGGAGCGACGAGCGTCTCCGAGGCATCACGTTCCGCGTAACGCGAGAAAGGGACTAGTACTTGCCGTTGTTCCCGCCGCCGTCTTCGTAGCCGCGGTTCATCGAGAGTGCTTCCTTGGTGACGGTCTGCAGGAACTCTTCGTTCGTCCGCGTCTGGGCCATCTTGTCAAGGATGATCTCGGTGATGTCGCCGGTATTGAGCACGGCGGTCGCCCGGCGGAGCATCCAGATCTTGCGCATCTCGTCGGGCGTGAGCAGCAGCTCTTCGTGGCGGGTTCCGGAGCGCTTGATGTCGATCGCCGGAAAGACGCGAGACTCTGCGAGCTTGCGAGTGAGATCGATCTCCATATTTCCGGTGCCTTTGAACTCTTCGAAGATCACGTCGTCCATCTTGGAGCCGGTCTCGATGAGCGCAGTTGCGATGATGGTCAGCGAACCGCCCTCTTCGATCTTGCGAGCCGCACCAAAGAATCGCTTGGGTTTGTGCAGCGAAGCCGTATCGAGGCCGCCCGAAAGGGTGCGCCCCGAGCTCGCGACGACTTGGTTGTAGGCGCGCGCGAGGCGGGTGATCGAATCGAGCAGAATCACGACGTCTTTTCCGAGCTCGACGAGGCGCTTGGCGCGCTCCATCGTCAGTTCGGCGACGGCCGTGTGGTTTTCGGGATGCTCGTCGAACGTCGAGGCGACGACGTCGCCGTCGATCGTCCGCTGCATGTCCGTGACTTCCTCAGGGCGCTCGTCGACGAGCAGCGCGATGATGTGCGCGTCGGGATGATTGATCGAAATCGAGTTGGCGATGTTCTTGAGGAGCGTCGTCTTGCCGGCTTTGGGCGGCGAAACGATCAGGGCGCGCTGGCCCTTGCCGATTGGGCAGAAAAGATCGATGACGCGCGTGGAGAGCTGCGTGGAGCGCACTTCGAGTCTAAAGCGCTCTTGCGGATAGATGGGCGTTCCTTTTTCGAAGAGTCGCCGGCCCTTGATGGCTTCGGGATCTAAATCGTTGACTTTGTCAACGCGAATGAGTCCGAAATATTTCTCGCTCTCCTTCGGCCGGCGCGCTTGGCCTTCGATCATGTCTCCGCGCCGGAGCTCGAAGCGGCGAATTTGCGTTTGACTGACGTAGATGTCGTCGTTGCCGACGTAGTATCCCGCGCGGCGTAAGAAGCCGTATCCCTCAGGCAACACGTCGAGAATGCCGCTTGCCACCTCGATGCCCGATCGTGCGATCTGGCCTTGCACGAGCAGCGTAACGATCTCGTCTTTTTTCAGTTTTGCGGGTGTGGGAAGTTCGACTTCCAGCTCCTTGGCGATCTCGACGAGTTCCGTCTTCGTCTTTTCGGAGAGCTGAGCCGCGGTCAGAATCGGAGGAACCTCGACCTGCTGCGGAAGCTGGTCGTGGAACGCACCGGGATGTTGACCGAAATGGTGACGCCGGCGCGTGCGGCGCCGGCGGCCTCCGGCGGGCTGTGGAGGGCGCGAATCGTTATTAGGCCGATGCTCGATGTTGGGAGGACGTTGTTCGGTTTGCAGAAGAGTTCTCTCTTATGGAGTCGCGCACGCCAAACTTCGAGATCGAGGCGAGGCTGCCGTCGCAATCAGATCGGTGGCGTGAACGTGAGGGTATCAAGATATCGCGGCTGTCAACAGATGACCGCTACGCGACGCTCACACTATAGCATAAGCCCCCGCCAGCGTTCAAGCCGGGCTCAAAGCGGCCGGTCCGCTCACGTAGGGGTTGCCGGCGAGGTAGAATCGCAGGCGATGATCCGCCGCTCGAGTTACGCCTATGCGCCGGCTGCGGCGCACGCTCTCCGGAGCCCAGTCGTCGCGGGCCAGCCAAAGGAAGCGGCCCGAGAAGAGGTCGGCACCATCGAAGGACCGATCGATGGCAAGTGCGCGACAGAGCCGGCCGGGGCCGCGACAAAGATCGCGCGTGCCTTCCACGGCTCGGCGGCGCTGCATGAGCGCGAGCCCTTGCATCGGCTCGAGGGCGCGAACGAGCACTCCGGCGCCCCTTCCTTCGCACTCGCTCGAAAGATTAAAGCAGAACGACGTACCGTAGATTTGATAGACGTAGGCGCGATGCGGCGGTCCAAAGAGCGTCGCGTTGCGGGAGCTCTTACCGGAAAATGCGTGACAGGCCGGATCGTTCGGAAGGTAGGCTTCAGTCTCGACGATGCGGCCCGCCGTAGTCCCATCTTCGCTCTTGCGAACGAGCATGCAACCGAGCAAGGCCTTTGCGAGCGCTTTTGTCTCGACCGGCAAAACCTCCGAGTCGAGGCGCAGGGGTTTCACGCCGCAACGTTCAGCGCTACTTCCGCTCCCGCCCTTTGCATCAGCTCGTCCGTCGCTCCGGTCCCGATCTCGACGTCGTGGAATGCGTTGAGCGCGCAACGTAGACGAACGTAGGGAAGTACGAGTGCCTCCGGCACGTCGCATCGGGTCGTCACTTCTTCTACAAACCGACGATCCGGCATCACAAAATGGGCCCGCGTAACTCCGCGTTTGCAGAGCGAACGCGCGACCGTCACTAGTGCCGCATAGGCGACCGCACGCTCCAGCAGCAGGCAACGGCGCACGATCCGGAAAGGCAGGCGCACCACCTCCCGACCCTCGGCGCCATTGAGCGACGCGTATGCTACGCCACTGCCTGCCGGCCCGGCGGCATATCCCACCTCTACCTCGAGAACCTCACCAAGCCTTTGCATCGCGTTTTGCCTTATCTCATTTTAGGCGAACATATGTTCGAGGTCAAGCGATTCGTGCCGGCCGGATCAAGCTTTCGTAGAGGGCGAGGGTGCGATCGATCTGCTCCTGGATCGAGAAGCGTTTCGCGGCTTGGCGCGCTAGGGCAGTTCTGGCCGGTTCGGAGACGCTTCCGACCCGGCCGAAGGCTTGCGCGAAGGCCTGCGCCGTCGACGGTACGAGCAGGCCTGCGGAGCCGAGAACATCTCGGTTTTGGGGTGCGTCGGCGGCAATGACGGTCGCCCCGGCGGCGAGCGCTTCTGCTAGCACGATGCCTTGGGTTTCGGTCGTACTGGCCATCACGAATGCGTCGGCACTGGCGTAGAGATCGGGCAGGTCGTGCCGTGAGATAAAACCCAAGAAGCGGCTCTGTTCGAAAACGCCGAACTCCCGCGCGAGCTGTTCTAAATCGGCACGCGACGGTCCGTCGCCGGCGATCACCAGTTTCAATGAAGGATCGTTCGCACGCGCGAGGGCTTCAAAAAGCAGTCCGAGGTTCTTCTCTTTCGCTAGCCGGCCGACGCAAAACAGCATGCGATCGTCCGTTCGAACGCCGATTCGTTCTCGAACGTCGTCCCTCCGACGGCCGGCAGCGAAGAGTGCGATGTCGATCCCAGTCGGCACCGTTTCAATGCGCACCGTTACGCCGAGCTCCCGAAGACGCGCGGCCATCGCGGGCGTCGGAGCGATAACGGCGTCGGCCAGATTTGCGAAGATCCGGGTGAGCCGGTTCGCTGCAAAACGCGTCGCGTTTGTTTCGAACGGCACGTAGTGAGCGTAGGCCTCGAGTTGCGTATGGTACGTGTAAACCATCGGCATCCGATAGCGCCGGGCACAGCGCATGCCCATCCAGCCCGTTACGAACGGCGAGTGCGCGTGAATGACCGAGAGCCCCTTAATCACCTCGTTGACGCGCCGGCTCACCAATGGAAGCGTCAATCGGTACTGCGTGCGCGCGGGCAGCGGCAGCGACGGAATCCGGTGGACGTCGCCCTCGGACTGGGCCGTTCCCGGCATCTTCGGCGCAAAGCAGAAGACCTTGTGGCCGCGGGACTGCAAGCCCGAAGCCAATGCTTCGACCGATGCCACTACGCCGTTGATCACGGGCCGATAAATCTCGGTAAAAAGCCCCACACGCATGGACTGCATCGCCGGGCTTTCTTCGCTTCGGCGTTCGGGCACGCCCCGGCAGGACGAAAGCCGTCGCGCACTCCGCGACGAGGTGAGGCAACCTTGCATTACGACTTTTGTCATACTGTCGCCTCGAAAGGTGCGTGCTATAGTGCCCGGGTCAGAGCCAGCCTGCCCATACGCACAGCAAGCTAGCTCGGAATTATGTTGGCGTTTTCCGTCGGATCCGTTCTCTGCGCGGCCCGCGTGCGCCGCTGATAGAAAATGCGCGAGTCGCGTACATCGCCCGCTCCGCTGCGGAGTGTCGAGCGCAGACCTTGGACGCGATTTGAAACAGAAAGGAACCTCGGGTTGATCGGACGCGTGATCTACGCCGCTTTTCTCGTTGTTGGTCTTGCCGTCTCGCCCGTCTGGGCGGCCCCTCCGATTTCGCAAGCCGCCGCGACTGGCGTAACCTATAGAAACGGCGTCATTAGGTGGCAGCGCCTCGAGCGCCGCCGCGTTCAACCGAAGACCTTAACTCGGCTTTCGATGCTCCTTGCGCCCGGGAGCTCTAAGATCGTCGCTCGAGGCCGGCCTGGCCTCGCGCAGGTGCGAGTCCAATACGCCCAGCGCGACGGAGGACGGGTACGCCAGCGAATACTCTCCACGACGCTGATCCGCAAAGCGAACCCGCGAATCGTCGCGCAAGGAGTTAGCCCGGCCACGCTCGCGGCCTTTGAAGCCCATGGCTTGCTCCAAATGGCGTCGATCGCTCGCGGTGCGATTCAGATGATGGCCACGGCCTACACCGCCGGGAGCGCGGGCGGTGGCGGCATGACGGCCAGCGGCCGGCGCGCCGGATACGGAATCGTCGCCGTCGACCCTCGCATCATCCCCCTGGGAACTCGCCTTTACATCTCCGGCTACGGCATGGCGATCGCGGGTGATACCGGAGGCGACATCATTGGCAATCGAATCGATCTCGGCTTCGACTCGCTACGCGGGGCCATGCTCTTCGGCCGGCGTGACGTCACTGTTTACCGGCTGAAGTAGCGTAAAATAGGGGCGTGTCGAGCCCCCGTGCCGTGCTGGCGAAGGCGGGCCTTCGCCCGAAAAAGCGCCTCGGCCAGAACTTTCTCACCAATACCGCGATTGCAGGCCGCATCGCCCGCTTCACGCTGGAGGGTGCGCCACCGCGGGCTCGCACGATCGAGATCGGTGCAGGCACCGGCGTGCTTACGCGCGCTCTCGTCGACGAGGGCGCGCAGCTTACCGCCATTGAGATCGATCCGGAGCTCGTGGCCGTACTTCGTTCTCGCGGGGACATCGCCGCGGCGCAAATCGTATCGGCCGATGCTCTGACGTTCGATTACCGAAGCTGGTCGCAGGGACAGCCGTGGCGCGTCGCGGGCAATCTTCCTTATAACATCGCAACACCGTTGATGCTGCGCCTGATCGAAATGCCGTCGGGCCCCGATTCTCTGACCGTCATGGTACAGCGGGACGTCGCCGAACGCTTCATGGCGTCACCCGGCACGCCGGCCTACGGAAGTCTTTCGGTAGCCGTTCAGTATGCGATGCAGGTCGAGATGCTCTTAACGATCGGGCCGCAGTCTTTTTTTCCGGCGCCGAAAGTGCACTCGAGCGTCGTTCGCCTCACTCGCCGCGCCGAACCGGCCGTCACCGTGCGCGACCTCGACCTCTTTTGGAAGGTCGTGCGCGGTGCGTTCGCGTACCGGCGCAAGACGCTCGTCAACAGTCTCGCGCTCGCGCTCGACATCGACCGCGCGGCGACTGCACGAGCGTTATCGTTGTGCAATCTATCTTCGGAGCTTCGTGGTGAACGACTCGACCTCGGCGACTTCGCCCGTCTGGCCGACGCGCTGGCCAAAGGATAGTTTCAAAGGCTTCTGGACGTGGCTAGTGGCCGGTTTTATCGCCCTCCTGTTCATCGGGCTCTTCGTGCTTTCGCTCACGAGCAAGCCTCCAACCAGCGTCAACCCGCTCGAGTTCGACTTGCTCATCGCCTTTCAGTTCGTGTTGGAAGGCATCTTGGTTGCGATGGTAATCCTCACGTTGCCGGCCCTTTCGAAGTTCAGTCTACGAGAGCTGGGATTTCGGGCGCCGACCTGGTCGAACTTGGGAATCGCTCTTTTAGGAGCGTTCGTCATGGTGATCGTTGCAAACGGAGGCGCTTCGCTGATCGATTATTTGGCGCACAGCCAACATCAGCAGGACATCATACAGATATTCAAAGGCCTGCACAACTCCACCACGATCGCAATCTTCGCCGCCTTTGCGATACTCTTCGCGCCTTTTGCTGAAGAGACGTTTTTCAGGCTCCTCTTCTTCAACCTCGGAGTGCGTTATGGCGGTTTCTGGGGCGGCGCGATCCTCAGCGGCGTGCTGTTCGGCATCGCGCACGGCGACATTTTTGCGGCGGTCCCGCTGGCCCTAGGCGGCGTGGTCTTATGCGGGGTCTATTACCGCACCGGAAACATTTTCGCGCCGATGGTATCCCACGCGCTCTTTAACGCCGTGTCGATCGTAGCGCTGTTATTCATTCCGAAGGTCGCTTAAGAAAGCTCTCAAACGAGCTGCGATGCCGCTTCGAGCACCGGCTCTGCGCCGATCGTCGCGGAATCCAGGTAGCACAACCGGTGACGCAGCGACTGCGGTTTGCTCGTCGTCGCAACGCGCCGATCGAATCCGCGATCGCGCACGTAACGACCGACGACCTGAATTGCGTTGGGATTGGGCTCGTCGTACCAGTCGGGATGGTGCGCGACCCACAAGCCGATCGCGGGGACGCCACCGCGCGCCAGGACGAAATGCAGCGGGCCGGCCGGAACTCCGACGAAGAGATCGATCCGAGCTGCCACCGCTTTGAAAAGCCTCGCGAAGGGCTCGTCGAGTTCGGCGAAGAGACTGCGAAATCCAACGACATTTTCGCCGAGCTCCTCGTCCTGCATCGAAATGACGATCCAATCGGAAAGGCGTCCGCGCAAAGCGGCGACGAAGGCGCGAGCCTCGCTTCCGTCTCCCCAGTTCTTGCGAGCCGCCGTTATGCCGGCCCTCGAGATCACGCAGAGCCGCTTACCTTTTGAAAGCACGCGTGCCAATCGCTCGTCAACGCGCCGCTGCGTCGCCTCCGGCGCTGCAAAGTCGACCCCCGATCGGAGCGGCTGCGAGAGGTCGAACGTTGCAAGCCGCTCCGGACGGACGAGCAGTCTAGCTAAGTTCCGTGCTTTCGTGTGGAACGGATAGGCAGTACGCCCTTCCGTTTCCGGATAGTCGGTCCACAGCAGGGCATCGGGCGCAAAGTCCAAGACTTCTTGGGAGAGCGGGAATGGAATTCGTAGCCGCACGTCCTTGCCGCCGCACTCGCGCAAGGTAATGCCGAGATGCGCGGCGCCAAGCTCGGCGCCGTCGGCCGGCGCTCGTACGCCGCTGGAAAGTGCCCGCACGATCGGGCTTCCCTCCAGCACGCTGATGTAGTCGTCGCCGAAACGCGTGATCGCATAGGCGTTCGAATCATCCAGCAGCGGAGCGACGTGACCGAAATGAACCCAATCGCCCAACCCGTGCGGCCAATAGATGAGGATTCGTCTCTCGCGCAACGCGGCAAAGCGTCCGCGATCCTCGCGCAGCGCGCGGATCGGACCGTAGGTCGAGATCGTCACGGGCCTACCGGCACGCCGCCGCACAGATGGGCCGGCGCACGCCCGCGGAGGCTTGCAAAAAAAGCGCCCACGTTCGTGTCGTAAGCCGGACATCGGGCGAACTTTGGATCTGGCCGCGGATCGAGACGCACGTTCGGATTGGCCGCGGACACGGCCCACACGCCTTCGTCGCGTCGCGGCAGCAACGCCGCCTGCCCGCTATCTCGTAACGCGACGGCGCGTGCGTAAGCGTTCCAGTCGACAATATACGGCCAACGCCCCGGCCGCAGCACCGTGTCGTTGAAAATCAGCAGCGTCACGACGAGAGCGCAAGGCACCATCGCTCGCGCGAATCCGGGGACGCGCCCGAGCCCGAATGCCGCGGCGATCGCGGTGCCCGCCAGGAGCGGCGCGACGTAATGCGATCCGAAACGGCTCGGCTCGTAGTTCCAGGGCTGCATGAAAACGATCTCGGCGAGCAACGGTACGCCGAGCAGCAGCCGGCGCCCAATGGCAAGCGGAGCGAAAGCAAAGGGTGCGAGCAGCAGCGCGACGAGGCTGAGCTTACCTCCCACATTGAAAACTCGTAAGCCATAGGGCGGAACGTTGGGATGCACGCCTGCGAGATGCTCGACCGCCACGAAAACCGCGCCGATCAAGCCTGCTATGAGAACGAGCCCCACTCCAATCCGTCGATCCCACCACAGCGCGCACGCCGCCCCGAACCAGAGCACGAAGAGGAGCTCGTCCTCTTTGAGTCCGGCCAGCAGCGCACCCGCTGCGAGCGTTGGCCAGAGCAACCGCTTGCGTGCGAAAAAGCCTCCCCACAAAGCCAGAACCGGCACGAAGACGTTCTCGGAGAAGTTATCGTAGCTGAGTCCTTGCGTCGCCGGCGACAGGAGGTATGCAATCCCCAGCAGGTTTGCCGCTCGTGCGCTGACTCGAACCTCGCGAGCCAGCAGTCCGAGCGGAATCGCCGCTGCGGCAACCGCAACGACTTGCACCACGATCAGCGTCTCCGCCCGAGGCAATAAAGCGATCAGCGGAACGAGAGCGATGAGCACCCACGAATCGTGCACCGCAAAATGCTGCTTCCATTCTCCAAAGTTCCACGACGAGCCGTGTTGCAGGTTAACGAACGTCTGCAGGTACGTTCCGAGGTCGGCGCCGTATCGCAGCGCGTACAGCTTGTTCAGGTCGAGCGTGATGTAGACCAAAGCGTAAACTACGAAGGCTACGTAGGTCGTTCTCATACGGCTAAATCTCGACGTCGGCGCTACCGTCTTCGCGTTTCTGGCGGTAGACCTGCGCGACGATGTCGTGCAACCGTTCGATGAACTGCGAAGGCGCGAACTTTTCTGCGTGTCGGCGGAGATGCTGTGGATCGAAGTGCGAGGCGTCGAACGTTCGAAGAGTCCCAGCGAGCGATTCGGCATTCGCGTCGTCGAAGAAAGCTCCGGTTTCTCCTTCGACGATCGTTTCGAGCGCGCCGCCTCCTCGGTAGGCGACGGTGGGCCGTCCGGCCGCCGCCGCTTCGAGCGGAACGAGCCCGAAATCTTCTTCGCCGGGAACGATGGCCGCGCGCGCGTTTCTTAGCAGCTCGTTGAGCGCAACGTCCGATACGTAGCCGAGCATCGTGGTCGTCGTACCTTTGGCCATCGTGCGCAGCGACGCTTCCGCGGGGCCGCTGCCGGCGATCAGCAGTCTTACGCCGGCGAGGGATGCGGCGCGAATTGCAAGGTCGATCCGCTTGTACGGCAGGAGACGCGAGGCGACGATGAAGTAGTCGCCGTTGCCGCGTCCGACGCCGAAGCGATCGATGTCGACGGGGCAATGCAGAACGTCGGCATCGCGGCCGTAGTACTTGCGGATGCGCGCCGCGACGTTGCGCGAGTTTGCGAGCAGTCGCGTCGGACGCATCGCGGCGGCGCGATCCCAGGTAACGAGCCGATCGATAAGCGGGCGCACGAGACGCGTTGGGATCATTCCGGCAACGTACTCCTCGTAGGCAAATGCAAAGCGGCTAACGGTGTTGACGTAGCAGACGTGGATCGAGCTGCGTGGAAAGCGCACGCCCTTCGCCCACGAGGTCGTCGAGCTTACGATCGCATCGTAGGCGCAAAGATCGAACGTTTCGAAGGCGCGCGGATAGAGCGGCGCCAGCGCGCGAAAGTAACGGTTAGCCAAGGGAATCCGCGCGAGATACGAGCGGCGCACGCGCGCGACGGGGAAATCGCTGCCTGCGACGCGTTCGTCGTAGAGTGCCGTGTAGATCGGCGCGTCGGGCCACGCCCGCGCAATATGCGCAAAGACCCGCTCCGCGCCCCCGCGCTGATTTAAGTAATCATGAACGAGGGCTACCTTCATCGTTAAACGAGGCTTGATTCAGTTCAGGCCTAGGCGCCGAAAGGCGAAGTGTGCTTTGCACATGAGCCTTTTGGCAACGACGGCATGGACTGAATAAGGCCTCGTTTAATCTTGGAGGTTCGAGTTGCGGGGCAAAACCAGCGCAATCGTCGGATTGCCAAGATAGGTGCGCGCGACACGCTGCACGTCGGCCGGCGTCGTGGCGGAGATCGCCGCTAGGGCGTGGTTTATGAAATCCGGCGAAGTACTTTCACGCGAAAAGACCGCAGCCAGCCACGTTCGCGTTTCGAGCGTCGTCGCGTTATTTGCGAAATCGCCGGCTGCCGCGGCTTTGAACTCCTCGATGGATCCTTGCAGCGTCGTAGCGGCAAGCACGTTGACGACCGAGAGGGCCGTCGCAAAAGTCCGGCTCGGATTGCCGATCAGGCCGCCATTGACGTAAATAACCAAGCTGGAAGGAACGCGATCGTAGACGTACACGGAGCCTACGGAACGCGACGCAAAGGTCGGCGAAACGACTCCGGGAACCTGCGCGATGTCCGAGATCGTCCGGCGAAGGAACGCGGCGAGAACGAGCATTGGTCCGAAATCTCTGCTGTCCACGCTAGGGGCCGGGTATTGCGCGATCAGCCACGGTGATGAAATGTCTCGATGCGCCACGATTTCGCGCGTCGTGCCTCGCAGCGCAGCCATATGCACGGTGACCGGCGACGTGGTTCCGAGCGGCAGCGCACCGGCGAGAGCCGAGAGCGCGGAGGGCGAGAGCGCGTCCAGCCGTCCGGCGGCACTTACTAAGACACCGCCGCGACGATAGTACGCGCGATAAAATTCCGAGGCATCGCCGGGAAAGAGATCCGTAAGCGAAGCGGGCGTGCCGAGTTCCGGTAGCCCCGCGTTGGCCTGCGGCGACGAGGCCGCGTTGAGCATGTCCAAGCCGACTTGCAACGCGACTTGCTGGCTTGCAGCGATCTCTTGCGTCAGTGCGGTTCGCGCCGCCCGTACGGTCGCGGCAGAGAAATCCGGCGCCGCGACTGCTGCACGTAAGAGCTCGAGTACCGCCGGTGCGTCGTCGGGCAGCGCCTCGGCGTAGAAACGAACGTCTCCCGGGTCCACCGTGAACCGAACGGAGCCGCCGCGAGCCGCGACTGCATCTTCCAACGGCATCGCCGGGGTTCCGACGGGCGTTTTCATGATCGTCTCTGCGACGAGCGCCGCTAGGCCGTTCTGCTTCATCGTCTGCCGATCGAGGCCCGCGCGCACGACCAGCGTCACGCCGGCGAGCGAGGCGGCCGAATCGAGCTGTTGAAGTACCGTCGTGCCCGCGACCGTATCGATGCTCGGCGACGGAACCGCCGGAGCCGCGCCGAGCACGGTTATCGGCGACAGCGCGAACGTCAGTACTGCCGCACCATAACGCGCGAGATTCACTGTGACGACCCCTTCGCTTGCATGTTGACGACAACCGGCGTTGCCAAATAGTGTTTTACGACGTCAGCCACATAGGTTGGATCGAGTGCGCGA
>Ga0182018_10003599_pt1 | contig 13792 bp, 9 predicted proteins | sample 812P2MmetaG_FD_120490 | JGI IMG/M metagenome (GOLD analysis project Ga0182018, IMG submission 120490) | Permafrost microbial communities from Stordalen Mire, Sweden - 812P2M metaG | ecosystem: Environmental > Terrestrial > Soil > Wetlands > Permafrost | place: Sweden: Stordalen | collected...
AATGTGGCCATCACCTGAAGGATAAATAGGCCGAGACTGTGTGCAGGGTAAAAGACGCCTACCGCGTATGTGACGATGGCAAAGGGGACCGCACACAGAAACATCGGCGCCCAAACCTTCCAGATGACGTCGAAGCGATTCAGTCCAACCAACTTCGAGATATGACCAGGCCAAAACACAAGTTGCGCAATCAGGCTGGGCACCATCGTCCCAATGGCTACGCCATAGATACCATACCGATGCACCAGAACGACGCTCAGCACTAGATTTCCGACTCCTTCGCCGACCGCCCACAATGCTCCCATCCTATGTTTTTCGATACCATAGGCAATCGACGTAGCCGTTCGATTCGCAAATGCAAAGAAAAGTGGGATACTGAGGATGATCAATACGATTCCGCTGCTATGTGAATATTGTTGCCCCATCCAAAGACCGATGAAACTGTTTCCGCGCAGAATAAATGTTATCAGTATGGGCAATGAGATAGCGAGCGTGGCGCGAGTGCCGTGCTTGTAGAGCATCAATAGGCTTGAACTATCGCCTGCCGCCTCATAGGTGCTTGCCGCTGGAACAAATGTTGCGCCGATCGTTCCAACAACCTGGCTTGCATAACGACATAGCGAGTTGGCAATTGCGTAAAAGGTTACCGCGGAAGTCGAGACAAACGCACCTACGACTAAGTTGTCCGACTGATATACCAGCTGTACTGCGATAGTCGTAAGAAATGCATAGGAACTATATGTCCAAATTCGCCTAAGTGTCTCTTTCGTTGGCGTTGCCAGTCTAATTCGAAGCTCCGGATATAGCTTGCGCGCAATCCATACCAGAAGAAGGTTGCCAACTAACCCAGCAATTAGCTCGCAGACGGCAATAGCCACTATTCCGTGCCCGCTTCGCAATACAAGCACCACACCCGTGACACGCACTGCGCTCTGTATCAGACTTACGCAATTTTGCAGGTCGTAGCGGTTTAGGCCAGAAAGCACCCCACCAACTACTCCGATCGACATCGAGAGCGCCACATTCACGCCGATCAGCAGAATGGCCTTCCTCGCGTCACTCGCAAGTTCAACGGGAACCTTGAATACCACAGGAAACACCGCTGCGAGGACACCGCTTAGCACGAGGACGAGTACGCTTATCTGCAGCCGGACCCAAAGCGCGGCGGAAATCGCGTCCGACGCGCTCTGGTGGTCCTTCTTCGTATGCCCCTTGGAAACAAATCTGAGGACAGAACTTTGCATCCCAAGGTCGAGAAGGCCTAAGTAAGACACAACCGAGATTGCAAGCACCCAAACGCCATAAGCCAGAGTTCCCAGGCTATGCAATATAAAGGGAGAAAGAAAGAAGCCGACTGCCATATTGACAATCGCTCCAAACCAGTTAAACAGTACGTTTCGCGCAATGTGTCGTAAGCGCAGCTCCAACTCAAGACCCCTTCGTACCGTTATCAAACAGCGGAGGAAACCATGCGACTCAAGCGATCTTCAAAGACGCCGTCCAATCTCTTGAACGAAAAACTTTCGAGATCTTCAACCTCATCGGCCCTGAAGAAGATGGTACTCGATTTCGGCTATTGTGATCCCTTACGCTAATCGCAATTGCTTCTACCACTTTTGGATCAGGGCGCGTTCACCGAATCAATATGCGAATGACGTATCATCAGGGTGTTTAGTAGCAAGCGGGGCTTGAGAGCATGGAATCCTATCACCCACAACATTGCTTTTCGTGGGTTCCATTGCGGAGTGAATGGCAAACGCATCCTTCGGCAACCATCCAGGCGCTGGCGAATCAGGATATTACGTTGCTCGTCATACCACCAATCTGGAGCGGTTCATGAAGCTGCTCTTCTGGCTTTCCCTCGCGCTGGTGCTTTATACATATGTGGGCTACGCTGTCTGGCTTTGGCTTGAGGTCCGCCTGCGCGGTCGGCCCACCCTGCAGAGACCAATTGTCCCTGATGTTTCCATTGTGATCGCGGCCCGCAACGAAGAGGCCAACCTTCCAGCCAAGCTGGAGAACCTTCGCTGTCTCGACTACCCAGCCGATCATCTCCAGATTGTGATCGCCTCGGATGGATCGACCGATCGGACCGCTGGCATTTTGCGCGCCCACGCCTCGCTCGTACTGTCGGTCATCCTCGACCAATCGAACGGAAAGGCCTCCGCATTGAACGAAGCCGTCAGCCGCGCTACCGGTGAAATCCTGGTTTTTCTGGACGTGCGGCAGTCGGTCGAGCCCGACGCGGTTGCGCAACTCGTGCGTTGCCTTGCCGATCCGCAGGTCGGCGCTGTAAGCGGTGAGCTACTGCTCGAAGCGGACGCCACAACGCCCTCCGCGGATGCACTCGGCATCTACTGGAAGTTCGAAAAAATGGTCCGCAAACTCGAGTCCGCATCGGGATCTGTCGTCGGAGTCACGGGCGCGATCTACGCAATCCGGCGAGAACTCTACGCAACAATTCCGCCCGGCACAATTCTGGACGATGTCTTCGTACCCATGAACGTCGCCCGCAAGGGAAAGCGTGTCGTCTTCCAACCCGCTGCAATCGCGCGCGATAGGCTATTCAGCGAAAAGGGAAAGGAATTCTCGCGCAAGGTGCGTACTCTCTCCGGCAATTACCAACTGTTGCGGCTGGCGCCCTGGTTGATCTCCCCGGCCAACCCATTGCTGTTTCGCTTCATCAGTCACAAGCTATTGCGACTCTTGGTTCCTCTGCTCCTGGTCCTGATGTTGGCCGCCTCTATGATGTCCCGGGGACCGCTCTACAAGACGGTCTTTTGGCTCCAAATAGCCTTCTATTCGCTCGCGCTCTTCGGTGTTCTGAGGCCCTCCACCAAAAAGTTCAAGCCCATTGCGATCGCTAACACCTTTGTCATGCTCAATGCAGCAGCAGCAATAGCTTTCTACAATTTCATCACTCGACGAAAACAGGTTTGGGTCTAGTAAGCCGGCCTTATCGTTTTAGCGGGCGAACTATAATGCATCCAGCCTGCATTCATCACGGAGAGCATCTTGGGAACAGGAATCGGACATTACATTCCGCTCGTCGCCTACCTGGGCTTCTGGATTATGTGCATTGTCAGTTTGGCGGGTAAGCCCCTGCTAGGGCTTTACTATATGGTCCCGTTCCTGCCGTACCGCACAATGCGCGACCACTTCCTCGACTTCCCCCTCGGCGCAAATGTTCTAACCATCCTGGTTTTTGCGGTAATTATCGGCGCGCTCATCCATGGCAAAAGACTTCCTAAGTCGAAGCTCTACATAATCTGGCTGATCTTTGCAGTCTACTTATATTTTTCCATGTGGATCGGAACAATGCTTGGAAATGCCCCGGCGCCGGTTTGGCTGCAAGACGCCAACTTCGTTACATGGAAGGACTATGTTCTTATCCCCCTGATCTTTGTAGCGACCGGATTAGTTGTAGAAGACAGAAAAGCTGTTCGGACGGTCATAATTCTGACCGCCTTTTCCCTGCTGTTCATCGACAGAAGCAGCCTGTTTGAGAGCCTTACCAGGACCTGGACAAATTTCGACGAGGACAAGCGGGGAGGAGGTCCGCTAGGCTACGGATCGAATCAGACGGCAGCATTCCTGGCTCAGTTCGGCATGTTCTTCTGGGGACTGGCGCAGTTCCTCAAGAGAAGGAAGTTTCAGCTTCTGAGTTATGGGTTGGTGGCGATCACATTCATCACTACGATGTATACCTTCTCCCGTGGTGCCTACCTTGCGGTGCTCGTTAGCATCTTCGTGCTTGGTGTCTTGAGGGATCGAAAGCTGCTGCTGCTCTTAGGGCTCTTCCTGCTGACCTGGCAAACCGTCGTGCCAACTGCGGTCCGGGAGCGGGTCACAATGACCCAGAACTCCAGTGGCCAGCTTGAGCAGTCTGCCCAAGAGCGCGTTGACCTTTGGGAGGATGCGGAAAAATCCATCGCCGCAAGCCCAATTGTGGGAACCGGATTCGCCACCTACCAATATTCCAAGCACGTCGCCAACCTCAAGGACACTCATAACTGGTACGTCAAGGTTATGGTGGAAACCGGAATCATCGGGTTAATTATGGCCCTTATGCTACTCCAACAGATGCTCGCAACCTCTTACCGGCTTTTCAAGCGCGCCGCCGATCCGCTATACCAGGGGCTTGGCCTTGGTCTCTTGCTGGCTACGTGCGCGTGTATTGTCGCGAATTGCTTTGGGGACCGGTGGACCTATCTGGAGATCACCGGGCTTCTCTGGGTGCTTGTGGGAACTGCGATTCGCGCAACCCAACTCGCCGAGGCAGAGTCGCCCACCGCCCCGCCCGCAACCAATCCCACTCACGTAATCAATCCCTATCTGGCCTATCGCTAAGCGAACTGACTCGACGACGCATCAGCGCTCGCCCTGTCGCCTCCGGAAAGATTGTGAACCATGATCACCGCAATCACCCAGGAAGATCCCAGCATGAGCGATGCAACTCCGGCCGCCTTGCCGCATGTCTTGCTCGTGCTCGATCAGTTCCCAAAAACTCTGGGCGGTGGAGAGAGAATCGCTCTCAAAATCGCGACGCTGCTGCCCCAATATGGATACCGCGCGTCGATCCTCACCTTTTTCATTCACCCGGAAAGCACCGTTCGCAACTCACCGTGTTGCCCCATCTATGAGCTCCCTCTGCATCGCACCTACGACCTCACAGCGGTTAAGGCCGCTTTCGAGCTCAGGAGATTCCTAAGACAAAAACAAATCCAGGTTGTCCACACTTTTTTTGAGAGCTCGGACCTCTGGGCCGCCTTTGTAACCAAAACAGTGCCACAAATCAAGCTGATATGGAGCCGAAGAGATATGGGAATTCTCAGAGCTCGCAAGCACCGTGTCGGTTATCGACTCCTCGCCGGACTGCCCGACGCCGTCTTCGCCGTCTCTGAACAGGTGCGCCAGCATTGCATCGACGTCGACCGAATCGATCCCGCACGCGTCCTGACCATCCACAATGGTCTCGACCTCTCCGATTGGAGCACAGCCTCCAGGTCTGCGAAGACCTCAGGCAGAGTCCTCATCGCAACCGTCGGCAACATCCGCGCCGTCAAGGGTCACGATGTCTTGATCAGGGCAGCTGCGCTCACTATGCCGCGCTTTCCGAACGCCTTGTTTAGCATCGCCGGCGATGTCCTGGAGCCCGCATACTTCGCCGAACTCCAATCCCTGATTCGCGACTTAAACCTATCAGATCATTTTGTCTTTGCCGGCGGCGTAACGGATTTGCGCAGGTACTTGGCCGAAACAGACATCTTCGTCCTCCCATCGCGCAGCGAAGGCTTCTCCAACGCAATCGTCGAGGCGATGGCTGCTTCCCTTCCTGTCGTCGCAACCAACGTCGGAGGAAACAGTGAGGCCGTGCAGGACGGCATCAGTGGGCTGCTTGTTCCCCGGGAGGACCCTGCCGCGCTCTCTTCGGCCATCAATCGGCTGCTCGCCGACCCAGCGATGGCTGCCGCAATGGGAGCCGCGGGAAGAGAGATCGTTACTCGCCGCTTCACGACTGGCGCAATGATGGATCAAATCACAGACGCATACCAGGCGTTGCTCTCAGGGGCCTGAGCTCTGGCCGGTCTCGGCCCTGGCTTTGTCCAATAGGCTCCCAATCACCCTCCGCGCGCTCTTCAAATAAAACCCATTCGAGAAGCGGTGGGGTCCAATGAAGTGGATGAAAGACGCATCCTCATACGCCACATCGGGATGCGCCCAATACGAAAGATACTTGGGAAACTCCAGCGGACACGCGTCTGCAGAGTTGGCGATCAGGAGATTCGAGGTCACCTGCTCGCTGCCCCATTCGTCCCACGTATCGTTCGCTATCCGCCGCATAAGATCCGAGAACCATACAATCTTCTCCCGATCGATCGACCCTTTCGCGAATCCCGTGAAACCGGCATTGCCCCGAACGTAGTTCAGCGATGCGCACTCCTCAAGCTGGTCGAAGGACCGCTCGCACACTGCCTGCACCATGACGCTCAGATTGCCCTTCGATCGAAGACACGCGCTCGCCATCGATTCGATCTCCGGAAACGACCTGTCCCCCATCAAAGTAAAGCTTCGGTTCGCAGCAACGCACCCCACAACTTCAGGAATAGAGCTCAGCGTAAGTGTGTCCGAATCCAGCTGCACTACATACGAGTTCTTCACCAGATCGCTGATGAGCAGTAACCTCTCCCAACAACTGCCCTTCGGGCAATGGTCCGGCACAACCTCCGAGATGGAAACAATCCTGACTGCCGGAATATGCGAACGGAGGATTGCATCATCCCGCTCGGTCAGGGATCCATCGTTGAGAATAACTACCCTCGGCACGCGGCCAAACTGCGCGCAGAAGGACTTCACCGCCAGTAGGTACATCACCACCTCGCCGTGGCAAAGCATCGAAACGATCGTGACCTGGTCTTCGTTCGAAACAATCGGGGGGGTACGAAGCAAAGCGCCGCAATTTAAATTGAACCACGCCCGTCCCAGGGCTCGCCTAGCACGAAAGAACATACGGATTGCCCTTCATCCTTGTCGTCATCTTTGCATCGCCCAAATCCATCCTCCCACCTCGATTGCGGTCACAGAGTCTCTGTGCGACCATCTGAAACGTATGCCTAACTCGGAAGCGACCCAGGTCGATGTAATCATACCCGCATATAACGCCGCCAGGTATCTGCCTACCGCGATCGAGAGTGTCATCGCCCAAACATTTCAGAGCTGGACCATTGTGCTGGTGAACGACGGCAGCACCGACAATATTGATGAAGTGATCGCTCCCTTCCTTGCCAAACTGGGCGCCAGACTGAAGTACATCAAGCAACCCAAGAGCGGCGTATCGGCTGCGCGCAATACCGCTATTCGCAACTCGTCCGCGAAGCTCCTGGCTATCCTCGACGCCGACGACCTATGGTTGCCTTGCCGCCTGCAGGAATCAGTTGAGTGCCTTCGGGACCGGCCCGAGGTCGGACTGTCCTATGGCTTCAACACGCGCATCAGTCCGCAAGGCGAAGTCCTTGACACATTCGATCGCAGACAGAAACACGGCGAAGGATGGGTCGCACCCTACCTCTACATGCGAAAGATTGACTTACCCAGTCCCACCATCACGTTTCGCCGCGAATGCATCGATGCAGTCGGGGGGTTCGATGAATCTCTTACCGTGACTGAGGACCGCGATCTCTGGCTGCGCATCGCATTGCGCTATCAAGTCGCTCTCATCCCCAAAGTGATTGCACATTATCGGACCTCGCCGCAATCCGCAACCACCGACCCCAACCGGATGCTGAAGTCGCAACTGCAGTTCGTGGAAAAGCACTACGGCTCGCCCGGCTGCGGAATGCTGGCGCGCAGAGTTGCTCTGGGGCGTATCTATAAACAGCGTGCAGAGGCGCTCGCAATGCGCGGCCAACCAGGCGACGCCTTGATGAGCGCTCTCCGCGCTCTGGCTTACGACCCATGCGACATCGGCAACCTCCGCACCGCCGGTTCTCTGCTCCTCCGGCGTATCGGGTTTAATCGTTGACGAAAATCCCTGTCAACCCCCCGAAAAACAAAAAATACCCGCAACCGACACAAACCAAACCCGATCAATTTCAAAAATACTTGGCATTTTAGTTATCCCCAATCCGCTATCATTAAATCAGGATGGAAAACACAAATGCGGGCGCGATCAGCCAGACATTTGCCGAAGGAAATCCCGGAATTGATATAGATCAAGGGGTACTTAGGGGGTACTTGAGGGGTACTTTTTGAAATCCATCCCCTTTATAAAGGATACTTTGAGCCATAAGTATACCTTCGCGGAGAGAATAAAATCTGAGACCGAAGAACCGGCCGATGCCGCACTACACGGGGGGGATTGTCGCCTGCTCTGCCGTCCGGAATAGAATCAGGTTCTCACCGCGGAAATGAACATCGAAATGGTTCTCGGAGACTCGCGCCAGAAGGTTTCTGCTGGTCCCTTGGCCTGGCATCAGCCAGTCATGCAGTTCAATAATCATGACCGCCGCGGAGTTCATCCAGTCCGCAGGCCTCCTGAATACCTCGGCCTCCGCGCCTTCAATGTCCATCTTCACCAGAAACAATCGGTTGGCCGCCTCTCGTCCCACAATGTCCCCGAGGTCATAGCCCTGCAGGACCGCCGCGCGTTCTGGACTCGCACTCTCCGGGACCTCCTGCAGCCGAAACGACGCGCTGCCAGAATTGGGATTGGAGATATGCAACAGGCATGACCGGCTCCAGATGCCTCCTTGTATGGGGACAATATTTGAGTAAGCTCTTGTATTCTGCTGCAGCATTTGGAAATTGGCCGTGTCCGGCTCAACGCTATACACCAGCGCGTCTGGAAAGCGTGACGCGAACCACACAGCCGACAGTCCAATATGCCCGCCGCAATCGACAATGACTGGCTTGTTGCCCTCCGACAAAATTTGCTTATAAAACGCCAGCTCACGGCTTGCCTCGGGCAACGATTGGAAATCATTCTCCTGCATCACCATGATCTGCCAGAATATCTGCAGATCCTGCCGGCGAAGATGAATTGGAGCAGCTAATCCCGGAATCTTGATCGCAATCAGGCCCGAGCGAAACCTCAATTGCTTAAGCAACAGACCGAGCCACAATCGCGTTCCAGCAATGATGCCAAACACCCGGATAAATTTGATGAGCTGACGCAGGCTGGATTTTGGCATCTTCCTTCAACTCTCTCGAACAATCAATATGTGGGCCCGCTCAGTATTGTAGTGCTCCAAGGTCATAGTTGCCCGTAGACGGTCTGGGCTTGCCGTCATAGTCAATCTTGACCTCTGGGATAATCGCGCCGGCCCCACGCGCTGGACTGCTCGCGGACAGATGAAAATTGTAGTTATCAAGATCGGACTCCTTCGCGAAATGCGGCTCCGATACAAACAATGGATTGCCGCATCTTTCGTTGGGATATCCTATCGGGCATCCAACGCCCCTTATCCCGTGGTACAGATTATTTATGCGAATAACATGCCCTATAGGCTGTTGGTAGTAGAACCCTCCCGGACCGCCCGGCTTTCCTCCCAAATTGTAGGTAGATGGGTTATCGTATCCCAGCACAATATTGTTTTCAAAGGTGAATACACTCGCCGAGCAGCCACTCTGGTCCCAGCACTCAATGTCAAAGGTCGTCGGTGCATAAGTCACGATCGTATTGTTAGCCAAGAACGCAGTGCCGCCCTGGTGGAAGTCAAGCGCAATGGCATCGTCCGCTCGGCAAAAATCTCCCAGATGGGCGTTATAGCCGCTAGATGCTCCTGCAATCGGCGCAGACAATCTCATACAATTCGCCACGACTGTGTTATTGATAAAAATCGCAGGGTTCTCATTGGCGCCCCACTTGAATTGGCCGCCATTGTTCCCGTACGCAGTGGAGTTGGTGATTTTCAATGAGCAGCTACCCGTGTCAACGTGTCCGAGGTCAAGCCCGTCCTGTGTGTTATAGCGAAAGGAGGAGTGGTCGATATTTGCGGTCAGGCATGTCCCCTGCGGCGTTCCAACTCCGTCCCCGTATCCTCCATTGCTCTGGCCGTAACAGGTATTCGCGCCGGCTGCCGGATATATCTCATTGCATCCACTCCACTCAATTGTGGAGTAATTGAAGCTCCACACTCCGTTGACGCTCGCCGTCCCTTTGCCGTCGTCAAAGTCCCAACCTGCCATGCCATTGTAGGCAATATCGCAGCGCAGGCAAGTAACTACACCTCCGATCGGCCCCTTGATGCCACGGTCCGTGTTGCCATGCACATATAGGTCCTGAAGCAATAAATCGTGACTATGAACGTCAGTAATAATGCCATCGGAGTTATAGTCGTCCAGCGGGTTGCTATTGCTGCAGCCTTTTGGGACCTGGGGATCGCCATGCGTTATGCACCGGGAGTGGCTCGTAACCTCTAGGCACTCCACATCCATGTATTGCGCGCCTATTAGGTTGAGCGTGGCTCCAACTCCAAATCCGCCAAATATCTGTGTGAGTTTGGATCGATCGGTCCTGCTCCCGTTGGCACAGGCCTGGTAGTTCTCGCCAAGAATGCGCGTGTGCCGGCTTGGTGTGCCAGAGGGTATCGTCGGGTTCGAGCACCCATATGGTCCCTGGCCGCCAAAACACCACGTATACCCTGCTCCCTTGCCGGTTGCCGCGTCGAAGCCTACCCGCCACGGACCGCCGCGGACAATCACGGTGTCGCCGCCGGCAATCACCCACGCATTGCTTCTGTAGCTTTGGTCATCCCACAGATAACGGTAGTCGCTGAACGCGCAGTGCTGATCAACTCCCTTGCCTCGGTATGGAGCGTCCGCTTTGCCATCGCACTGTCCCAAAGGCACCTTTGCCGAATATCGGGTCCCACCATCAGGCCGGACGAACCAGGTCTCCCCAAACAAAGGGATCGCGATCAGTCCCACCAGGAGTGACCCCAATACCTTGTGTTGTATCTTCACTGTCCGTTAGCTCCGATCCGAAGGCCTCGCGATACGCAAGTATAGTCGAATCGGAATTCCTGAATCCGATGAGCGCTTAGCTCCCCTCCGCCAGCAGCAATGCGAGGCAGCTAGGGATTGACGGCACCAATGATTGGAGGACTCGTTGTCGGCAGGCCGTAGTAGTCGTTGCTGAGTAAGCCCGTATACGTCCTCCCTGCACTGACCGCCGGGCTGATCGCTGCCGGATGAAAATCGAGCGCGTCCAATGTCGATTCGGGCGGGATGCTGCCTTGCACAGGCTCGCTCACCAGCAGCGGATCGGAGCAGAGAATGGTCCCGCCGCACACATCCCCGTTCCGTATCCCAAACTCCAGGTTATGGCTCGACACCACCGCATCCGTAGGATCTGAGAAGTAGAAGAGACCGGGAGCCTGGCCATTGGCGCCAGGAAAATTATTTGCCGGTACTGTATAGCCCAGAATCAGATTATTCGTATACACAAAGGGCGTAGTTCCACAGCCGTCGCTAACCACGCAGTTCATATCGAACACGGTATTCGAATACGCGATGACCGTGTTGTTTGCCAGCAGCACCGTGCTGTTCGCATTGCTGGAGAAAGAAAACACGTCGCCGGCGGCGCGGCAGAACAGGGTTAGGTACTGGTTGTAGTTGCTTGGAGCTCCGGGCATTGGAGCGGACATGCGGTTGCAGTTGCCAACCGTCAGATTGTTCACGAAGGTCGTGCTTGCGTTGGGCGTGTTGGTCCACTTCCACTGCTGTCCCATGTTGCCTATCGATTCAGAGTCTTCAATCAGCAGCGTCTTGATGTAGGTGTGCGGGCCAATAAAGCCGTCCTTGGTGTTGTAAAGCATCTGGCAGTGGTTGCAGGTAAATGCGTCCAACTCTGTCTGCTGGCCGCTCCAGGAGTCGCCGAACCCTCCACTGTTGAGGTCATAGCAGGAGATGGCCGGGAAGGCATGCACGATTGGATACTCCTCGTTGCAGCCGTTTCCTTCCATCGTTACGTAGTTCGCAGTGATTGAGGAGCCGGCGGCGTCCGGGGTGGCCGATCCATCATCGAAGTTCCACCCAGCAAATCCATTGAAGTTCACATCGACTCGATTGAGAGTGACCGGTCCACCGATTGGGCCTTGCACGCCGCTATTGGTGTGCCCATGGATGTACACGTCCTGGAGCAGAATGTTCGAGCTTGTATTTGTGATCACAATGCCGTTCGAATCGAAATCGCTGAAGGAAGGACCGGTTGAACTGTTGCACGCGGCAGGATAGGCAGGACTGCCGTGCGCGATGCATTGCCCATTGTGCTCTGTTATCTCAATGCACTGCACGTCGACATATTGTGTCCCAGCAAGATTGAGCACGTTGTTGACGCCGAACCCGCCAAATATCTGGTTGAGCGCCGATCGATTGGTGGCATTTCCGGTGGAGCAACTGGCATAGTTCTGCCCCAGGATGCGTGTGTGCTGATCGGCAGTCCCGGCCGGTATCGTGGGATTGATGCAGCCATACGGGCCGCCTCCTCCTCCTAAGCACCACGTATAGCCTGCGCCAACCCCCGTATTGGAGTCCCATCCGATCCTGCAGTTTGGGGCCGATGGAGTTGCCTGATTCACATTCGATGCGCATCCCCGGATGATGACTGTATCTCCTCCGGCCATCACCCACGCATCATTGCCGTATGACTGGTCGTCCCACATAAAGCGAAAGTCGTTGAAGGCGCATGGCTGGTTTGTGCCAGAACCTGGGTAGGAGGCATCGTGCTTGCCGTCGCACTGGCCCGAGGGCGCGTTCGCCGAGTAGCGCGTGCCGCCATCGGGACGAATGTACCAGGTAGTTCCAGGCCCGGGAGGAGGCAATGCCGTGGCCACTGTGATCGAAGCCGATGCCGTTGCCGTCTGTGCAGGACTGCTGGAATCCGTCGCCGTCACCGCAAAGCTGTACGAGCCGCTGGTAGTCGGCGTCCCGGAGATAGCTCCGCTGCTCGCCAGGCTAAGTCCGGTGGGCAGATTGCCCGAGGTTACAGACCAGGTGTAGGGCGCTGTTCCGCCGATGGCGCTGAACGCTTCGCTATAGGTCTGGTTTACCGCAGCGCCAGGCAACGCAGGGGAGCCGATGACAATCGCCGCCGGCTCTGTTGCTGCAATCGTCAACGCAAAGGCGACGGCCGCCGTCTGCTGTGGTGAACCGCTGTCGCTAACTTTGACGCTGAAAGCAAATGTACCGCTCGCCGCCGGCGTGCCGGAGATGACGCCCGTGGAAGAGGAGAGGGTGAGTCCCGATGGCAAACTGCCTGAGGCGATGCTCCAGGTGAGGGCCGGGGTCCCTCCCGTCGCTGCAACGCTCTGGCTGTATAACGTCCCCAAGACGCCGGAGGGCAGTGCGCTGGTTGTGATGGCGAGTACCGACGGAAGCGTGACGTACAAAGGGGCGATCGTGACTGCGATGGACTGAGAAGATTCGCCGGTCTGCGGGTTCTGGACCTGCACGTGGGCGGTCCCTGGATTGGAGAGGCTTGCGCCTAGAATCGGCGCAGACAGCGTATTGGCGTCGATCACCGACGTAGCAAGCTGCGTGCCGTTCCAAAGTATGACGGCTTGATTGGTAAAGTTAGTGCCCGTGACCATCATGGTCACGCTCGTGGCGCCGGTAGGAATTGTTTGCGGAGATACCTGGGTGATGCTTGGAACTAGCTGCATTATCTGGGGAGCGCTGCATCCAAGATAAGAAAAACAAAGGACAGACCCAATAACTGTGAAAATGGCCCGGAAATTGCTCAACACTTCACCTCTAGGTCAGTCAGTACTTCGTCGGGTGATGTTTCCTAAGACAGCTAAATGCGGCAGGTACTACTTGATTCAAGGGGTACGAACCAAACGTTACACCGCACGAAGGGGGAAGACAGTCACACGAAAGTACTGTGCTTTGACACTTTTTGGTTATCGGCAAAAAGCTCTCGTCCATCAGCGAAAAGTCCCCCGGCATAAGGGGCCCGACAAAATAGGGAAGGGCTTAGGCGCAGTAGTGCCACAGCAGCGCAGATGCACGCTGATCGAGGTCCACAAAATGATTTGAAGGGACTAACGCGTACGGTCTCGGCTTCAACAGTCAAAGACACTGAGGCGTGCGGGAGGGCCTTGCAAAGGCTATTTCAGAAGAAAGGCCGGGAAATTCCTGAGAGGTTCCTAATGGACTTCTCTTGCGTTGAGAACGCTCGTCCTTAGCATGGGTTAATTATTGGGTGATCGACCGGACTTACGATCAGGCGAACTACTCAGCAGCGAACGATGTTCTTCGCCTGAATACCTTTAGTGGCATTGCGCGAATC
>Ga0182018_10003600_pt1 | contig 13791 bp, 13 predicted proteins | sample 812P2MmetaG_FD_120490 | JGI IMG/M metagenome (GOLD analysis project Ga0182018, IMG submission 120490) | Permafrost microbial communities from Stordalen Mire, Sweden - 812P2M metaG | ecosystem: Environmental > Terrestrial > Soil > Wetlands > Permafrost | place: Sweden: Stordalen | collected...
GGAAAATGGGGTCAAAAAAGACTGGAGAGGCCGGAGCGAGAGGCCCTGCTGGACCTCGGCGGTCACTCAGGACGATTGGCCGTCGGCACCGAATCGGGGTTTTTCAGGGCGAAGTAGCTAGGCGGATGATCGGCAACTGGTCTGTGCTGACAACGGACACCCCGCCATTCTGTGCGGGCGAAGGCGTTATGACGGCGCTCAGGGACTGGGGTCTACCGTCGCTGAGGGACCAACTCGGGTAGGCGATCCGCCACACCTGCCCCCATGCATTGTCTGGGGCGCTTACCTTTGCCGTTCTTGGTCAGCGGTGACCATTTCGCGCCATCGACTGTAGGCCCAGGGTGGGCACGTGCAATTGCGCCCGGTGCTCTTCATCGGACTTCATCGCCCCCGAGCAGAGCAAAAGGGGGCATCATGGGGAGGGATGTGAAAGGGGGCATCATGAGAGGGATTTGGCAGCGTGCTGGTCGCGGGTTCGCGGGATTGGCGTTGGTCGGAGCATTCGTCGGCAGCGGCACGGCCGCGCTGGTGGCCTCGGGTCCAGTCGGCGCAGCCAACCCGGCTCCGTCGGGAGAACTGTCCTGGGGCCTTGGCGCCGATGGCGAGCTCGGCAACGGCACGACGACGTACGCGCAGACCACCCCGGTCAGCGTCTCCCTGCCGGCCGGGGTCACCGCTAGAGCCATCGCCGCCGGGGTCTTGACGGGTTACGCCATCGGCTCTGACGGCAACCTCTACGCCTGGGGATATGGCGCGTTTGGCAGCCTCGGCAACGGCACGACGCCGCCGCAGACCACCCCGGTCAGCGTCTCCCTGCCGGCCGGGGTCACTGCTAGAGCCATCGCCGCCGGGGTCTTCACGGGTTATGCCATCGGCTCTGACGGCAACCTCTACGCCTGGGGGTTTGGCGCCAATGGCGAGCTCGGCAACGGGACGACGACGCTGGCACAGACCACCCCGGTCACCGTCTCCCTGCCGGCCGGGGTCACCGCCACAGCTATCGCCGCGGGTAATAGGACCGGTTACGCCATCGGCTCCGACGGGAACCTCTACGCCTGGGGATATAGCGTCGATGGCGAGCTCGGCAACAGGACGACGACGAGCACGACCACCCCGGTCATCGTCTCCCTGCCGGCCGGGGTCACGCCCACAGCCATCGCCGCCGGGGGGTCCACGGGTTACGCCATTGGCTCCGACGGCAACCTCTACGCCTGGGGCCTTGGCGGCTATGGCGACCTCGGCAACGGGACGACGACGCTGGCACAGACCACCCCGGTCACTGTCTCGCTGCCGGCCGGGGTCACGCCCAAAGCCATCGCCGCTGGGCAGTTCACGGGTTACGCCATCGGCTCTGACGGCAACCTCTACGCCTGGGGATATGGCCCCGATGGCGAGCTCGGCAACGGGACGGAGACACTGCCGCAGACCACCCCGGTCACTGTCTCGCTGCCGGCCGGGGTCACGCCCAAAGCCATCGCCGCTGGGCAGTTCACGGGTTACGCCATCGGCTCTGACGGCAGCCTCTACGCCTGGGGGTTTGGCGCCGATGGCGAGCTCGGCAACGGGACGGAGACGCTGGCGCAGACCACCCCAGTCACTGTCTCGCTGCCGACGGGGGTCGTGCCGACTGGTCTCAGTTCGGGGAACGAGTCAGACACCGGGTATGCCCTGGTGAGCGAGATCGGGGCGCCCGCACTGCTGGCGAACCTCCATCAGAGCGTCACCGGGGTCGGGCCCGACAACGTCCTCTCACGAACGGTGGCGGCGGCACAGTCGCTGCTTTCGGCCAACCACGTCCAAGCGACGTGCTTCGTGCTGAAGGTCTTCGTCTTTGAGGTCGAGGTCTTCACCTTCTTCAGGTCGATCAGCCCGTCGACAGCGAGCCAGCTGGTTGCCTCGGCCAAGCGCATAGAGAACGTGCTCGGCTGCTAAGAACTTCTGAGCCGCTGCGTATCCTCTACCGCCGTGCTGGTGGCCAGTGCAAATGAAACGACACGGGTCATAATGCCAAGGTGAGTGTTGCTCTCGTTGTGGATCGCTCAATGATGCTCCCGCCAGCCCAACCCTGGGCCTACGAAACAAGGAGTTTCATTGTTTCCGAGATCGAAAGACAGCTCGGCACCAAAGTGACCACGCTCATCACATATGCCGAAGTTGCTCATACTGCATCCATCGAGGACGTTTTGGAGTTTGACTTTGATTACGTCTACGGATCGAACCTGCAACACGCTCTGCTCGTAGCCCGAGCGGCCAGTCGGACCACAGGAAGTTCACGGATTGTTCTTGTGACGTACAGCTTGCCCAGTGCGCACCACATCTCAGGTCAAGCGTTCTTTAGCTATCCGCCAATACCCGAGAGTCTTGAGGCAGCCAGAGTTGAGGGTCGTGCATGTGCGTCGGACGGCATTCGCATCGACACACTGCTGGTCACCGAAGACGCCTCCAACGATGAGGGAACCACCCTTCAGCGTTATTTTCGACCCATGACGGAGGAAGCAGGTGGAAAGTTCCTATTGGTCACCCCCAGCGATCACGTTGAGGATTCGGTCGGTCAGTTCTTGCGCCTGAGGCAGCGATAGCAAACCATCCGGACTCTCCAGTGGGGTGGTCCAGTGCGCCGGGTCGGTTGGACACTTCGTACCATGGGGGTATCCGTATTCGCCCGAAATCAATAGCGTGAGGCTGTGAGCGAGGAGCCCTTCGGGGCAGTATTTCTGACCTTTGACTACGGCTGGACCGACGCCGATGCGGGGGAGGAGCTGAAGCCCTCCTGGGGCGGGCACCGTGAGATCCCGGGCGAGCAACGCATTGAACCTGGACCTGATTTGGGCGATGCCAGCGAGGCAGTGCAGTGGTGGCGGGATCGGGGAGCGGACAGAATCCACATCAACCTGGACGGCACGGAATATTTGTGGGCCGGGGTAGGCCCTCCACCCCAGGACGCTCGCACGGGTTTCCCCATGGCGGTGTTCTCGCCCGACGACCCGCGAGGCAGGTATGACGGCGCACTCGTCATGGCCGAGGCGGCCCGGAACCGAACCAGACAGGAGCGATCTCCAAGAAGCGCAAGTGCCGATCAGGTTGGGGCAGGATCTCAGGCGTCGCCGAGAGCGGGTTGGATTGTCGGTGGAAGAGTTGGCCGCCCGCATCGACGTACCCTCTTCCTGGGTAAACGATGTCGAATCAGGACGAACCGCATTGGACGTCGATCACAAGATGTGGGTCGACATCGTGTGGGCGACTCGAGAGCCGTGGCCCGACGAACGACGACATCAACCTAAGGCTGACGTCGGAAGAGTTCGGAGAGTGTTCTGGGTCAGTGGTCCGGGCGGAGGATTGGTGCGTGCTGAAGAGTCTGTTCGCCGATGGCTTGAGGACTATCACTAGGTGTCCATCGAATGCGACATGACGTGCCCCCCATATCGCCAGGTTCTGTGGTTGCTCTATCGCCATTGGGCCAGCTGCTCGCGGGCCCGGGCAACAACACCCGAAATGATCGATGAATCGGTACCGACTCCGAGCAGTGCATCCTGCGGAAACGAGACTTGGGGTTCCTCATCGTTCTCGCAGACCCGAACTTCAACGATCGCTAGGAGGGCACCCCGTTCTTCTTGACGCCGTTCGATGCGCCGCTCGACCTCTGCTCGGACCTCGGGGGACAGATGTGAGTTGTCGCCAGGTGTGTTGGACACCCAGCCATGTTCTGCAGTCATTGCTCAAGTATGCGGCAGCCCGTCTGACCTGAACAGGGGTATCCCAGTCGCCGGCCTGGGGGCGACTTCTTGGGCTCCCCTGACCCGGGTGTGGATGGGTGAGCGCGGGGGCCTGTGGTTGTTAGGTGAGGACCCCATCGGCTGGCCCGGTCAGCCAGCGAGCGATGTTCGGAACTCTGCGAAGATGTGGTCAGTGGGATGGGAGGCACTCAAACAGTGGGGTGACGACGTCGCTCGCATGGAGCAGCTCGCTGGCGGAGTCGCCAACGACGTGTGGGAAGTGCGCGTTAACGGGCAACTGGCGGTGGGTCGTCTCGGTGCCAGGAGCGACGCTGATCTCGCGTGGGAGACGGAGCTCCTCCAGCACCTCGACCGTGAAGGTCTGACCGTGCCGCTGCCGATCCCGACGGCGGACGGCCAGCTGTTCGCCGAAGGTCTGGTGGTGATGACCTATGTGGAAGGCGGACCGCCCGAGACGCGAGCCGACTGGCGTCGCGTGGCCGACACGCTCCGCCAGCTGCACCGGTTGACGCAGGGCTGGCCGCAGCGACCGGGCTGGCGATCGTCGACCGACCTCCTGCACGCCGAGACCGGGACGAAGATCGACCTCGGCGCGATGCCGACCGAGGGCGTAGCTCGATGCCGAGCAGCGTGGGCGCGGCTCACCGGACGTCAGACATGCGTCGTCCACGGCGACGCCAACAACCCTGGCAACGTCCGCATGACCGCGGATCGGGTCACGCTGATCGACTGGGACGAGTCGCACGTCGACGTCCCCGACCTCGACCTGGTGCTGCCCCACAACGCCGCCGGTCTCGACGACGGCGCTCACGACATCGCCGCGCAAGCATCGGCCGCATGGGAAGCCGCCGTCTGCTGGGACGACGAGTACGCGGTCAAGCGGCTCGCCGAAGTTCGAGTGGTCTGAGCAGCAGCAACGAGCGGCGTTCATCTACTCTTGGTGGGGCGGCTATTCCATCTGAGGCCTCACGCGATCGAACCACACTCCGGCAATCACTGACTGCCCCCGTACATTGGATTGGGGTGCCACCCTGCGGCACCATTGGGGCAGGCAATCGAACGTCGATTACGTTCGGAATCCGTTAGGGCAGCGTTCAGCAATACCTCGTAATTCGTTATACCGAGCGGCTGCACTCCTCCCCTGGCGACATTCCGCCCGCGGAATCGGAGGAGATCCACTACCGTCAAAAGAGTCCAGCGCTCAAGGTGGAGTCCAATAAAACGAGTTTCCGGGGATCCCAGTGCGAATCAGGGACTTTCGGTGGCCGCCAGCGTCTCTCTCGCATTCGAGCGGCGAGTGGGTGATACTGCCATGCAAGGCTACGCGAGTAAATCCGAGGATTCGAGAGAGGGCAGGCGATGATTGACGAAGTCGCAGAGGAAAGCGCAGTCCCAACCAAGATAGTGGTGGGAACTGATGGATCAGATACGGCGGGTCGAGCGCTCCGGAAGGCCATCGGTCTGGCCAAGGCAGTGGCCGCCGAACTGATCATCATTTCGGCTTACAACGATCGGGCCCCGGCCGGTGTGGCTAGTGCAGGGATCGCGCTGGATGCCGGATTTGCGGGAGCGGCCCACTCGGCTGCGGAAACGATCGTCCAGCAGGCCAGTGATCAAGCTCGGGCCGCCGGGGTTGCAAATGTTACCGCGTTGGTGGTGGCGGGTGAACCTGCGAACTCCCTAGTCGACGCGACGGTGGAGCACAACGCCGATCTCTTGGTGGTGGGGTCAAAGGGCATGCATGCCGCCGTTCGCTTCCTTCAAGGCCCGGTTGCCAAGAAGGTATCGCAACGGGTGGCGTGTGACCTGCTGATTGTGGAGACCGGCGAGAAGCCTCGTTGACCCATCATGACGAGGCTGATTTCCTTGTCCAATCGGCGAACCTCTCGCTCATAGTGTCAACAGTGTCTTGACATCCGACTGATCTTCCAAGAGTGTCTCCGAACGGGACTCGTGCATGACTGGTGGGACACCTGGACACAGCGCCCCTCGGTGAACTGAACTACGACGGTGCAGCCCAGCGAGGCGAACTATCGGCTTCCCTTGATAATGGTGAGCGAGCTGAGCAGACTGGAGCTCGCGGTGACGCATCTCCTCTACAGGCCGGCGAAGCGGCGCTCTGTAGCAATGGTGCTTGGGCCCGAGGAACTGCCAGCTGGCGAATGGTTCGCCGGCAGGGAGGTTGCCTGGCGTATGGGGGCTGTCGGTTTCCCAAGCGAACAGGGTCATCGTGCGTGGATCGCTGGAGCTGTCACGGCTGCGCGCACATTCAATGACATTTCGTCGTCGCGGCGTCTGATTCTCCAGGTCTTGCCATACACGTCGGAATTAGATGCTGCGGTGGCAGCTCCGAACTTGCCGTTACGAATGGGATCCAACGGCACGGCCGGAGAATGGAAGATTGATGTTCCGGAAAACCCTGGTCTGGTTGGCGCATTGGCCTGTGAACGGGTTATTGATGGAACTGGGGGACTGAAAAAACAGAAGGTGATTGTCGGAAGCGTCGGCCCCATAGCTTTTGTGACCGCCTCCTTCCAAGCCGATGATCCGAACTGGGATGAAGTGACCGACGTAGCAGCGCTCCAGTCGAAGAAGATCCGCAGTTGTCTTGAATCGGAGGTACCCGGCGGACAGGACTAAGACCTCTGCAACCGCAGATCGCCGCCCTCTCACTGCATTGTCGTGAACGCGGGATTCAATCATCAGATGCAATCAAACTCGGGGATGCTCACGTCAACGCGCTAAAGCGGTCTCCATCAACCAGTCGCTTCCGCCCTCTCGAGGCCTGCAAACATGCAGGACGCACGCCTGAGTGCGTGCCCATCGAGAATATGCATCAGTTGCAATATGCGGCATTAGCCCCCATTCGTCGGGAGGGTGGGATTGCCGCTTCAATCCATCCACGGTGCCATGATGTCTCATGGCCGCTGAAGTGCGCCTACTCGATGACCCTGTCAGCGCGCTCGCCATTTCGCATGAATTCCTGCGAGAGCGACCGATCGAGCACAACCTCATCCTGACGCTGCTCGAACAGCGCATCGCTGATCCGACGCCCGGTCGCTATTGGATCGTGTCCGAAGGTGACCAGGTCATCGGAGTCGTGTTCCAGTCCCCCTTGGACTTTCTCGCCACGCTAACGCCGATGAGCGATGCGGCCATTCGTGCCGCCGTGGAAGCGATCGCCAACGCCAAGATCACTTTGCCCGGGGTGACTGGCGAAGTGGGAACAGCTGCCCGATTTGCAGGCCACTGGACCGAGGTGACCAAGTCGGCCGCTACTCCACAACAAGGACAGCGCATCTACGAACTGAGAAGCCTTCAACTTCCCGAGGTCAATGCCGGGATGCTTCGTCCCGCCAACGGCGATGATATTGATCTCCTCGCACGGTGGACAAGCGACTTCCAGTCGGAGGGGATGCCAAGCATCACATCACACGTCCTGGCTGCTCGAGTCGAAGCCGGACAGTTCTGGCTCTGGCATCTCGATCAACCCGTGTCAATGGCCGCGTATTCGACCGTCACTGAGGGGGTTGCGCGGGTGGCTGCGGTCTATACCCCGCCAGAACTCCGGCAGCGAGGATTCGCAAGTGCCTGCGTTGGTCAGTTGTCCGCACACCTCGTGAGCGAAGGTCACCGCTGCATGCTCTATACGGACCTTGGAAACCCGATATCGAATTCGATTTACCGGCGTTTGGGCTACGAAGCTGTCAGCGAGGTCCTCCGGTATTCATTCGCCATAGGCACGTAGCGCTGGGAGCTATGCGCACTCGGACGCATAGGAAGACGTGTCATAGTTCGCCGGGCAAGGGTCGTCAGGTGAGGGCCACGATCTCAGGGTCATGGCTGAAGTGGGCAGTGAGGGGAGCGAGCGCCCTGAGGCGTTGCAAGGAGTTCAGTGCCTCATTTGCCCAGGATTCGTCATGGAGATTCGAGGAAGCGGGTTGACCGATACGTAAGTCTTCCGCTCGGTAGGCACACTGTGCAGCGATCACCACTCGTTCGTCTCCGGCTTCAATCACTACTGATTGATGGCCCGGGCTGTGACCGGGTGTCGAAAGGAGACGGATCCCATCGGCGATCTTCTCGTCCCCGTGGACGAGCCGCAACCGGTCATTCGCGATTTCCGCCCAGTCGGGAACCGTGTAGCCAGGTGCCTTCGCTGCCTCGAACTCGACCGCCTGGACATAGGTGGGAGCGGACAGAGTGTTTTGCTGACCACAGTGATCGAAATGCATATGGGAAATGACTACAGCGGAAATTTCGGAAGAGGCCAGCCCAGCGCCGTCGAGTGCAGCGGTGAGCGAGGTGGACTGCGGGTGATACCACCCGTCAATCGCTCCATTGTCTAACCCAATACCCGTGTCCACCAAGATCGCCCCGTCTGGATGTCGGATGACCCATGCATGTACCGGGAACGGAGTGAAGGTTTCGTGCTCGGGGTGCCATATCGGTACGGAGGTCACAGTCGCAAGCATCAGACGGTTAATCGTCGGTAGCTTCGAAAGTGGCACCCGGAGAAATCTACTCCTCACCCTGCCTCATAATGTTCGGCCAACGACCAGTACGAGGCTGCCCCCGCTCGCCGGCTACGAGCGCAGCTAAGAAGGATTACCCGAACATATCTGGAAGGCTTTGGAAATGTGGATACTCCTCGCGACCTGGATTGTCGGGGACGACGGGCTTGAGCTGGGCGAAGGGGATCGCTGGTCAACTGTATTGGAGGTATCCCTCCACGGTGCCGAAGTGGTGAGCCCACATTCGTCTCAGCGGTTCGAACTCATCGGAGATCCCCTTTCCGTTGCAGGGCCGCGCTATGACATCGTGGCGAGAGTGCGTTCTGACGAAGACTCCGGATCGTTTCTCGACGCGGGAGAGGTCAACTTGACCGCATCCGTTCAGTGGCCGCCTGGCACAGTTCTGTCTCTCAAATCGGAGCTGCAAGGCGGGTGGTATCCGACGATCCCTCCTCCTGATCACTTGATCTTCGATGGCGAGATCCAACGATTGTTTATCCGACAACGGACTGCAGTTTCGGACGGGGCTCCCAACAGCTACCGACCCGACCCAGACACGGCGCTGTTTCGTCAGATCGAACGAATTCAGATGTGGGAGACCGCTAGAGATCTCGACACCCCCTTCAACCCGGTCAAGATCATCTCGGATTACCTTCTGGAACTCGTCTGAAGCGAAAGGTGTCGGGAGGTCGCCCCGTACATTGACAATGACGCAACCGGCTCGGGAGACGGCTCATCTCGACACCACCATCGGACACGCCAATTGATGAGATTTCCGCGGGATCCAGTTAGCCTCGCAGGTGGTGCATTCCATCGCTGATCCCAGTTGTGGACGGTCGTAGTGGGTGACCGCTACGGCGCGATGCCTTTCTCCTTCGATACGGAGCGACTGGCCATGCGACTGCGCGCACGAGACGACGCTGGGTGGAACCTCCAGCTCCTCGGTGAGCACGAGGGAGGCACGACGATGACCATCGATGAGGCGGAGCAACGCCTTGTCGAGCAGAACGAGACCGCACGGGCGCTCGGCTTCGGCCTGTTGACCATTCGAAGGCGAATCGAAGGCGATCCAATCGGTTACTGCGGATTGATCGTCGGTCGAGCTACCTTCGATGAACCAGAAATCGCCTATGAACTCCTCCTTCGATTTCATGGACATGGCTACGCCACTGAAGCTGTTGGTGCCGTCGCTCGAGCCGCCTTTACGACCGGAAGGAGGCGACTCTGGGCTACCGTCCGGAGCTGGAATGCACCCTCCTTCCGGGTCCTGGAAAAGAACGGATTTCACCGGGATCACAGCGTCACCGATGAACGTGGCGAGCTCGTCTACATGGTTCGAGATGCCCTGTTGCGGTGACTCCAGGGTCGCCCAGTACATTGCCGGCTAGGAGGCCCTCGGTCCGGTGCGGGTTGGAGCACAGCCGGGTTAGTAGAACTGCTGAGCCCACCGGCGAAAGCGCGTGATCAATTGTTCGCCGGCGGTGAGCCGGGGGCGCGGCTCGTAGCGCTTGTGCTCCCATATCACGAGGTCGGTTTCGAATTCCTTAATCACCCGGTCCTTCGCCTTCTGCGCCAGCACCCGCGCCGCGTCCGCGTCCTGCGCGCACCCGGCGCCGCCCATACGGGCTGTCACTAAAAAGCGGGCGTGCACCCGCTGCTCCTCTATCGGGGTGAGCGCGAGCACGGCGACCGTGTCCACCACGCCCGTGATGCGGGCCACGTCGATGCCGAGCCCCCACAGGTCCGAGCTCACCGCGCCCTCGAAGTAGCCCTTGTTGCTCTTCAACAGCTGCTTGGTGGTCGTGGCGGTGAGCCTGGGCCCGTCGATCTCCACGCTGACCTCGGGCATTCGGGCGGCCTGGTGCACGGTGAGGAAGTGGGCCAGGTCGACCGAATTCTCGAACACCTCCTGGGGGTGCACATGGATCTCGAAGTCGGTACGGGTGGGGGGCACGAAATCGGAGTCCGACAGCTCGGCGATGTCGCCCATCTCCCACGTCGGATCGGTGCCGTCGGGATGATGCCAGGCCAGGATCATCCCTCCGGACTCGCGCGCCGGCCAGCAGCGCAGCCGGGCCTGCCGGTTCGGCCGGCCGGCGTAGGGGATCCGCACGTTGACGCCGTCGGCGCCGTAGGTCCAGCCGTGGAAGGGGCAGACGACGTTGTCCCCTTCGACGCGCCCGCCGTAGCCGATGTGTGCGCCCAGGTGCGGGCAGAACGCATCGCGTAGATGGACGATCCCACTCTCGCCGCGGTAGCAGATGAGCTTGGTGCCGAAATACTCGAGCGGGCGCACGTCGCCCACCGCGAGCTCGTCGGAGTAGCCCACGACGAACCACCCGGCAGGAAACGGCTTGATTGCGAATCCGGCCGGTTTCACGTCAATTGCGGTCACGTCGGTCCTCGAATCTCTTCGGCTTGCTCAAGGTGAGCCTCCCGGTGGCGCCGTCGAGCTCGCCCACGGCGACGACTTCGGTCCGGATGCGGACGCCGAGCTTGGCCCGCAGGTCCTGTGCGATCTCTTCGCTCACCGGGCCCGCCGCGTCGGTGCCGGCCAGCTCCGACTCCACTCGCACGGTGAGCTCGTCGCGTGCGTCGACGGTCTCGGCCACCACGAAGTACTCGGCACCCACCCCGGGATGGGCGGTGGCCACCTTGCCCACCGCCTCGGGCCAGACGTTGGTCCCCCGGAGCTTGATCATGTTGTCGCTGCGGCCGGCGAAGTAGTCCATCTTCCGCATCCAGCTGCCGCAGGCGCAGCGGCTGCGGGGGTAGAGCCGCGCCAGGTCCTGCGTGTTGTACCCGATCTGCGCGCTCCCGGTCTTGTAGAGGCAGTGCACCACCAGGTTCCCCTGCTCGCCATCGGGCAGGGGCTCCCCGGTGTCGACGTCGACGACATGGACGACGAAGGCGTCTTCGAGCACGTGCAAACCGCCGCGCGCGGGGCATTCGATGGCCACGTAGTTCACCTCGTGAAAGCCGTAGCTGTCGTAGGCCGGCGCCCCCCACGCCTCTTCGATCTGCGCGCCCAGGCCGCCGGTGGGGACGGGGAAGCAGCGGATGGCGAAGTCCTTCTTGGGGTCGAGGCCGGCCTCGTGGGCCACGCGGGCCATGTGCAGCAGGTAATCGCCGATGGTGAGAATGGACGCCGCGCCGTACTCGGCCGCGATCTCGAGCTGGCGGATGGTGGGCGTGACCTGTCCCGAGCTCGTCGTGATCGGCGTCGCCCCCAGCCACCGGTAGAGCGCCTCGTCGGCGCAAGCAGCGCCCTGGTGGATCCCGTAGGCCCAGGAGTTGAGGACGAGATCCCCGGGGCGCAAACCCGCAAGGTAGTAGGCCCGGGCGGTGAGGAGGCCGCCGACCTCGCGATCCCACGGCGTATAGAAGGTGGGGCGCGAAGACCCCGTCGTTCCTCCGCTGAAGAAGAGCCGGGCCGGTTCCTTGTGGCGCTCCGCCACGCTCTGGCCCTGGTAGTCGCCGAAGGGCGGGTCCAACGCGATGCTGGCGCGGATGTCGTCGACGGTGTAGCGCGGGATGTTGGGCGCGTCGTCGAGCGAGCGGACACGCCGTGGTTCGAACCCGCTCTCCGCCCACAAGCGCCGGTAGAAGCCGATGTGCGCCGCCCGCTCGAGTTCGGTGCGGAGCCGACCCAGTGACAGCTGCTCCAGGCGGTCGGGCTCGTCGAGCCAGCGGGACTCGAAGAACTCCGGTGCCGGAGGGTACAGGCGCACGACGGCCTCGAAGTCGACCGAGTCGTGCGGGCGGCGGATGGGTGCAGCCACCGTTATGCCTCCGGATGGGGCATGCTCAGACCGCGGCGAGCTGGCGGGCCAGCTCGTGCACCGCGGGGATCACTTCTGCGATCAGGTCGTCGTCCACCAGTTGGGCCAGGTCGTCCCGCCCGGCCGCGGCCAGCATGGGGCGCAGGCGTGTCTGCAGGCAGCCGACGGCGAAGTCGATGGGATCGCCACAGGCGGCGCGGTCCATCGTGACCACGATTTGGTAGCCCTCGTCGGGGATCACATAGTGGTAGTGCGGCCCATTGTCGAAGCAGTCGAAGCGGAGGTGCTCGGTTCCCGTCGCCGCGTCGATCACGTGCACCGACGGGCCCGAATCGTCGAGGTCCGCCGGTTGCTGCGCCTTGACGGCTGCTTCTTGGGCCGGGGTCAAGTGGCCCAGCTCGGCGGCCACCGTGTCCGGGTCGATCTGGCGACCCTCGACGCCGATGACGAGAACGCCGGCGGGGAAGTAGGTGGTGGCGGCATCCACGAGCGGGATGGGCATCATGTCGAACCGGTCGCCGACTACTCCGTACACGGCTCGACCTCCCGAGAGCATTCCGGCGAGTGGGTCCGGGCCCTCGGGCCCGGAACGTGCAGCGTCACCAACGGAAAATCCTCACGTTTCATTGTTTAGATCTTTGTGATGAGACTAGGAGTGCGCCGGCGACACTGTCAAGGTTGTGACCGGCCGGACGCCGGCGCGCCCGTCAGATCACGCCGTCGCGCCGGTACCCGGCGATCTGCGCGCGGTCGTAGCCGAGCTCGCCCAGTATCTCGTCGGTGTGCTCGCCCAGCTTTGGCGCATGCCGCTCGATGCGGAAGGGGTCGCCGCGGACCATGGCCGGCTGCCCGATGTAGGTGAAAGGCCCGGCGTGGGGGTGCTCGGCTTCGTAGAAGATCTCCCGCGCCGCCAGGTGCGGGTCGTCCAGCAGCTCGGAGGGGTCGCAGTGCGCCGGCCCGAGCGGGAGGTGCTCCCGGGCGGCGAGCTCGACCCACGCCTGGCGCGAGCGCGTGCGGAACACGCCGGCCAGCTCAGTGGCCAGTCGGGGATCACCGCTGCCGTAGTCGACCGGACCCGACCGGTCGATGCGATCGCACAGGTCGTCGCGCCCCGCCGCCCGGCAGAAGCGCTCCCAGAACTTCGCCTCGATGCAGCAGAAGAGCACGAACCGCGCGTCCTGCGTCTCGTAGAAGCCGTACTTGGGGCCGAGCTCGTCGGGGGGGATGGAGCTGCGGTCGCTGATGCGGGCCGCGTTGACGCTGTAGGTCGCGCCGACCCACGCGTTGGCGATGACGGCATCGGCCGACGCCACATCGATTTCGCAGCCCTGCGACGTGCGCGCCCGCTGGACGAGGGCGGCGGCGACGTGGAACGCGGCATAGGCGGCCCCGGTGGCATGGCCCTCGCCGCCGTACTCGGTCGATGTCATGGTCGAGCCGGGTGGCCGCCGGCGCGGGATCCCGTCGGGACCGCGCTCGACGGGAAGGGCGGCCGCGAGCGCGTCCATCATCTGGCCGTGTGTCGGTATGGAGCTGTAGGGCCCGGTGGCGCCGAAGCCGCTGTAGTGGCAGTAGACGATCGCAGGGTTGTGCCCCCTCTGCTGTGCGTAGTCGATGCCCAGCTTCTCGCAGGCTCCAGCCGCGTTGCCGTCCACGAAGACGTCGGCGGTCTCGAGCAGCTTCCAGAAGATCTCCTTGCCCGGGACCGATTTGAGGTCGATGGTGACACTGCGCTTATGGCGGTTGGCCTGCAGGAACGCC
>Ga0182018_10003601_pt1 | contig 13789 bp, 9 predicted proteins | sample 812P2MmetaG_FD_120490 | JGI IMG/M metagenome (GOLD analysis project Ga0182018, IMG submission 120490) | Permafrost microbial communities from Stordalen Mire, Sweden - 812P2M metaG | ecosystem: Environmental > Terrestrial > Soil > Wetlands > Permafrost | place: Sweden: Stordalen | collected...
ACCAACGAACTCGGCAATACCGTGACGGTGATTGACGGGGCCACCTCTGGGGGATCACCCACGCCGACGCCTACCCCTACGCCCGGCGGCGGGGGTGGCGGGGGCGGGGGTGGCGGGGGCGGGGGAGGAGGCGGCGGAAACGGATCCGCGCGCCTCATCAACGTCTCCACCCGCGCGGAGGTCGGCACGGGAGCCAACATCCTGATCCCCGGATTCGTGATCGGCGGAAGCGGCACCGAAACGCTGCTTATCCGTGCCGATGGGCCGGCCCTGACGGGTTTCGGCGTCGCAGGAGCCCTGGCGCAGCCGAGCTTGAGCGTGATCAACAGCGCGGGCACGGTGGTGGCGTCCAACACGGGCTGGGGCACGAACGCGAACCCGGCCCAGATCTCGAGCGCCGCAGCCTCGGTCGGTGCCTTCGCGCTCGCTTCCGGCAGCGCCGATTGCGCCGTTCTTTCGAGCCTGAGTCCCGGGGCCTACACGGTCCAGGTCTCAGGCGTAGGAAATTCGACCGGAGTCGCGCTCGCCGAGGTCTACGAGGTGTCCTCCAGCGGAACCTTTCTGGCGAACATCTCCACGCGGGCCCTTGTGGGCACGGGCGCCAATATCATCATCCCCGGTTTCGTGATTGTGGGCAGCGGGTCCGAGCAGTTGCTCGCGCGCGGCGACGGGCCCGCGTTGACCGCATTCGGGGTCTCCGGAGCCCTTGCGCAGCCGAGCCTAAGCGTCTTCGACAGCTCGGGCACGGTCATCGCCTCCAACACGGGCTGGGGCACGAACGCGAACCCGGCAGCGCTCGCGAGCGCCGCGGCCTCGGTCGGAGCCTTCGCGCTGGCTTCGGGAAGCGCCGACAGCGCGCTGATCGTGAACGTCTCGGCCGGCGCCTACACGATGCAGCTTTCGGGAGTCAGCAATTCGACCGGCGTCGCCCTGGCGGAAGTTTACGGGGTGCCGTAACCGGCTCCGGCCGCTCGTTGCCTCAGCCGAGGACGGCCTTGAGCACCTTGCCGAGGTCCGTGACTCGGTACGGCTTCGTCAGGTAGCCGCAGAAACCCATGTCGAGGTATTGCCGGGCCATATCATCGTTGTCGTAGCCGCTGGAGACGATTGCGCGCACATCGGGATCGAGCTCGTGCAGGATCTTGAAGGTTTCCTCGCCGCCCAACCCGCCCAAGATGGTCAAGTCCATGATGACGGCGTCGTAGGGCCGTCCGATATTGAGGTACCGCTTGTAGAGTGTGATCGCGTCCTCGCCGTTCCGGGCGACGTCGAACTTATAGTCGAGGCTCTCCAGCATCGAACCGGTGATTGCGCAGATGTGCTCGTCGTCGTCCATGAACAACACACGACCGGTGCCGAACCGCAGCGACGGGGCAGGGCGGGCCTGCACTTCCACGGGCTGGTCGGCGATCGGAAGGAACACGCTGAACACGGTCCCGACCCCCACGACGGACTGCAGGCCAATCTCGCCGCCGAGCTTTCGGACGATCGAAAGCACGGTCGCAAGGCCGAGGCCCGTGCCGTGCTTCTTGGTCGTGAAGAACGGGTCCCAGATCCGCTCGAGATACTCGGGCTTGATGCCGCTTCCGTTGTCGCGCACCTCGAACTCGACGTAGTCACCGGGAAGGAGGGCCGCGATCTGGCCCTCCGCTACGCGGGTATCCGCCGCCCTGAGCTGCAGCCGCGCCATGTGGGGCGGGGGAGGCATCGCCTGGAGCGAGTTGACGATGAGGTTCTGGAAGACCTGCAGGATCTGGGCACGGTCCACGAGGACGGCTCCCGTCCCCACCTCGACCTGGATCGTGATTTCAGCGGCCGACCCGGCCGATGCGATCTTGACCGCGTCCTCGAGGATGTCCCGGGAATCGCACACCGCGAGGACGCCGGACCCTCCCTTCGTGAACATGAGGAGCTGCCGCGTCAGGCTCTTTGCGGCGAGGCACGCTTTTTCCGCGTTGCCGAGGGCCGACGAGTCGCGGTTGTCCTTGGCCAGCGAGAGGCCGCCAAGGATGGTGGTCAGCAGGTTGTTGAAGTCGTGCGCGATTCCGCCGGCCAGCAGGCCAAGCGACTCGAATCGGTTCGCCTTGATGAGTTCCTCAGGCGTCAGATTCATTTCGTCCGGATCCCGGAATACGATCACGACGCCGCGCGGCTTGGCGTCGGGGCCGTACGAGGCGCGCGCGGTCCATACGACGGGCATGGGCCCGCTGCCCGGCATGGCGAGGGCCTGGTCGCTGATGAGGGGTAGGAGGCCGCTCGCGCTGATGGCACGCTCCGCCGGATTGTCGCCCGGTTTGCCGGTTTGCCGGTTTACCAGCGAAAAGACCTGCTGGAGGGGCTGGCCCGCGAACGCGTCCAGCGGAATGCGCAGCAGGCGGGAGGCCGTCGCGTTGGCGAAAAGGACGCATCCGCGGGCGTCCGTGGCGATCACGGCTTCCGAAATCGCCGAGAGGACCTCATCGAAGAGCGCGGCCCGACTCGCGCTCTCCGCGGAGCCCGCCGGAACGAGGGCCGGCTGGGCCGCGCCCGCGGCCGATTCATCGGGCAACGGGCAGGCGAATCCTATGACGCGCGCCAGCGCGCGCTTGCGCGTGAGCACGCGGTTTACCCCGAGGATAGCCGGAATCAATTGGCCGTCCTTGCTTCGCAACCGGACAATCCGGGTGAAGGACGCCTGTCCGGGCACCTGGGCGAGGAGCCACGCCTCGATGCCGACCGGGCATTCGTCCGGGGGGAGCGCATCGGCCAATGCGCCCGCGCCATTGGCGGGAGCGGAAACGCCCCCAAGGAGCCGGACCCACGCCTCGGAAAACCAGGAGACGCCCCCCTCGTGGAAATCGATCTCGAACGCGGCCATCGACCCGTCGTCGGCGAGCGTGCGCAGGCGCAGGTCGTTCGTCACGGCGGCCTCCTCGGCCTCCTTGCGTTCCGTCGCGTCGATGTGGATCCCGATGACCCGCTCAAGTTCCCCCGCCAAGCTTACCATCTGGAGCCCGACGCACTGGATCCAGACCCAATGGCCGAGCTTGTGCTTCATGCGGAATTCGACGGCAAAGGGGCGAGACCCCACCTTGAACCTGCGCCCCGCCTTGTCGGGGGCTGCCGCGGTGTCCTCCGGATGCAGCAGGTTGAGCCACGCCTCGTAGGTGTCGGCGAGCTCGGAATCGGCATACCCGAGCATCCGCTTCCAGGCCGGGGAATAGAGCACGCGGTTCGCCTTCAGGTTGAGATCGAAGAATCCGACCGCGCCCTTTTCGGCAAAAAGTTGGAGTGCGGCCGCCTGGTCGTCCCCGGACGCGGATCCCGAATCGGGCGGCTCGACGACGACAATGTAGCCGCCCGCCGCGCTGATGGCCTTTTCGGCGCGCACCCTCATCGGGCGCGGACCGCCCTCCCTGGGCTGGATGGCCAGGATCGAGCCCTTGTCGAGCACCTCGGCCAGCAGGATGTCCCACTGGGCCTCGATCATTTCGGCCTCGTCCGAAACAACGTCGATCGCGAACAGGGTGGGGAAGAATTCGCCGAGCAGCTCCCCGCTGCCCGCCTGCCAGAGCGATTTGGCCCCCTGGTTGGCCGCCGTGATGATTCCTTTCGCGTCCACAGTCAGCACCGCGATCGGCGCCGAGGTGCTCCCGGCCTTAGCGGTGTCCAGGGGGGTGGAATTCGAAGGCGAACTCACAATGCGCCTTGATTCTGCCAATTACGCACACGATTTGCGAGAAATTCGATGTAGGCAGGATGTTCATTGGGGCATGATACTTTGTCAAACTGTTCGCCCCCAGCGTTTAAAAATAGATCCTTCCCCACCATGGAAATCTCCTCGAGCGTTTCAAGGCAATCGGCCACGAAACTCGGGCAAATCACGAGGAGCCGCTTCACGCCCGCCTTCGGCAATCGGGCAAATTCCAGGTCTGTAAACGGCTCGAGCCAGCGTTCACCCGCGAGTCGCGACTGGAATGACATGGAGTATCTTTTTGGATCGAGTCCGGCTCTGCGCGCGAAATCGGCGGTGGTCCGGACGCACTGGGCACGGTAGCAGGTAGCGTGCGCGGGCGAGCACGTGGTGCAACAATCGGCCATGGTCAGGCAATGGGCGTGCGACGAATCCGCCTTTCTCAAATGGCGAACGGGTATTCCGTGGTAGCTGAACAGCAGGTGGTCGTGGGGCGTCGACAGGTACGGCGCCGAGACCATGTGGAGCATCTCGATGTAGTCGGGGGCGCCGTAGAAGGGCTGGACGCAATCGACCCGCATGCCCGGGGCGCGGCGTCCCGCCTCCTCGTACACCCGCGCGACGACCGTCTCCCACGACGCCATCGCATAGTGCGGGTATTGGGGAAACAATAGCACGGGGTCGTGGCCTTCCGCGGCCAGCGACGCGACGGCCGACGCGATCGAGGGATTGCCGTAGCGCATCGCCAGGAAAACCGGCACGTTCCCGAGCGCGGCCGAAAGCTTCGTCTGGACGTGCCTGGACGTCGCAACGAGCGGCGATCCTTCCGCTGTCCAGATCTTCGCGTACGCGTGGGCCGTCCGTTTGGGCCGCGTGGGCAGGATGACCGCCTCGAGCAGCGCCCACCGGAGCGGTGCGGGCATATCGAGCACCCGCTCGTCGCCAAGGAATTCGCGCAGGTAGCGACGCACGTCGGGCACCGACGTGGAATCGGGCGAGCCGAGATTGGCGACGAGGACCGCGGGCTTGGACATCCGTCCATTCACCCGGCGACCCGGGTTCGCGTCAAGCCGCGCCTCGGCAGAACTGGATGAGGCGGATCAGGCTGTGCACATTCTCGGGCGCAATGCGGTCGGTCACGACCGTGCGCGGGTAGTTGTGCTCCACGTCGAGGTGGACGCCCTCCTCCGAGCCCGGGCGGACGAAGTCGTCCACAAAGTCCATGCCTCCCCGGGGCCGCATCCACCGGACATAGGGGTCAGGGTCGCTCGTCTCGATCAGGACGTCGTCCTTGAGGAAGATGTGGCAGTAAAGCGTCAAGTCCCGGAATGACGGAAACCAAGTCGGCGGATTCACCAACTGGTCTCGAATGATCAGCGTCATGTCCGGGTGATTTTTCGCATTGTGGCAGTCGACACGCGTGCTGGCGCTCGTATTGTCGAAATAATCGAACATGAGTTCCCCGCGCAAGCCCGTACTCCTCGTGATCCGTGACGGTTGGGGGGACAATCCCCATCCCGAGCAGGATTCCTTCAACGCGACGCACCTGGCCAAGAAGCCGTGCGACGACATGCTGCACGCGCGCTATCCGGTGGCGCTCGTGAAGGCGTCGGGCCTCGACGTGGGGCTTCCCGACGGCGTGATGGGTAACAGCGAGGTGGGGCACGAAAACATCGGCGCCGGACGGGTCGTCAACCAGGAGCTGGTTCGCATCAACAAGCTGTTTTCGGACCACCTGCTCGCGTCGAACCCGGTCTGGCGGGCCGCCGTGGACCGGGTGACGTCGAGGGGTTCAAAACTCCACCTGATGGGAATTGTCTCTGACGCCGGAGTCCACGGCATGCTGGAGCATCTCTACGGCATCCTCGCCCAGGCGAAGAGCGATGGGATCGCTCCCGACCGCGTTTTCGTGCACGCCTTCACGGACGGCCGCGACACGCCTCCCTCGAGCGGGCTTGGCTACGTCCGCCAGGTCGAGGCCAAATGCCTCGAGCTCGGCGTGGGGCGAATTGCGACCGTCTGCGGACGGTTCTGGGCGATGGACCGGGACAACCGCTGGGAGCGGGTGGCAAAGGCCTACGGCCTATTGACGGGCCGCAAGGTCGAGGCGACGGCCCCCGACGCGGCGGCCGCGGTGCAGGCCTATTACGACAAGCCGCTCAGCCCGACGCAGACGGGCGACGAATTCGTCACGCCGACGGCGATCGTCGGGGAGGACGGCAAGCCGATCGCATCCATCGCCGACGGAGACTCCGTTGTCTTCTACAACTACCGCGGCGACCGTCCGCGCGAGATTACCAAGGCGTTTGTCCTCGACGGCTTCAAGGAATTCGACCGCGGACCGAAGCTCGACCTCTATTACGCGACCATGACGGAGTACGAGAGCGGCCTGCCGGTGAACGTCATTCTCCCCAAGCCGGAAAAGCTCAAAAAGATCCTCGGCGAGGTGGTGGCCGACGCGGGTCTCGCCCAGTTCCGCTGCGCCGAGACCGAGAAGAACCCGCACGTCACTTTCTTTTTCAACAACTACCGGGCGCAGCCCTTCCCGGGCGAGGAACGCGGCTGCCCGCCGAGCCCGAAGGTCTCCACCTACGACCAGCAGCCCGAAATGTCGTCGGTGGAGGTCACGCGACTCGCGACCCGCGCCATCCTTTCCGGCAAATACGCCCTCGTTATCGTCAACTATGCGAATCCCGACATGGTCGGCCACACGGGCTCCCTCCACGCGGCAATCAAGGCGGTCGAGGCGACGGACAAGGGCGTGGGCGAACTATTGGAGGCCCTCGGCAAAATGGGCGGCAGCGCGGTCATCGGAGCCGACCACGGCAACTGCGAACAGATGTGGGATCCGGTCCACCATGCCCCGCACACCTCGCACACGCTCAACCTGGTTGAATTTTTCGTCGTGGGTGAGGGTTACGCCGCCGGCAAGACCCGCATGCGCGAGGGCGGCCGGCTCGCCGACGTGGCCCCGACGGTCCTTCACCTCATGGGCCTGCCGAAGCCGGCCGAGATGACGGGCCAATCCCTCGTTCTCGGCTGACTGGCCGCCAACTCCCAAAAATCGGGTTGCCCCCTTTCGCTCGGGGCGGCTTTCTCTCACGTTTGCACCAGGCGATGACCTCATGAAACGCTCCCACCACTGTGCCCAGCTGACCCGGGCCGACATCGGCGCAGCGGTCTCTCTATCCGGTTGGGTCGAATCGATCCGCGACCACGGCGGAATCATCTTCATCGACCTGCGCGACCGCAAGGGCATCACCCAGGTGAAATTCGACCCCAAGGGCAGCCCGGAGCTGAGCGCGCGGGCCTCCCACTTAAAGCCGGAGTCGGTGGCCAGCGTTTCCGGTAAGGTCGTCCCGAGGCCGGAAGGCACCGTCAACGCCTCGTTGCCCACGGGGTCAATCGAGGTGGACGCCACGGGCCTTGAGATCCTGAACGTCTCGGAGACGCCGCCCTTTCCGCTCGACGACGCCGGGGGCGACAAGGTGAACGAGGACTTGCGGCTCACCTACCGTTACCTTGACCTGCGACGGCCGAAGATGAGGCACATACTCGGCGTCCGCCACCGCGCCACCAAGTCCATCCGCGACTACTTCGATGCGCAGGACTTCATCGAGGTGGAGACGCCGATCCTGTTCAAGAGCACGCCCGAGGGCGCCCGCGAATACCTCGTTCCCTCGCGCATCCACCCGGCCCAGTTCTACGCCCTCTCGCAGTCTCCCCAGCAGTTCAAGCAGATCCTCATGGTCGCCGGCGTGGAGCGGTATTTCCAGATCGCCCGGTGCTTCCGCGACGAGGACCTGCGCGCCGACCGACAGATGGAGTTCACCCAGGTCGACGTCGAGGCCTCATTCGTGGACCGCGAGGACATCTACGCGCTCTTCGAGGGGATGCTGAAAAAACTCTGGAAGGACATCCTCGGCACCGAAATCCCGACGCCGTTCCAAAGGATGGCGTACGTCGATGCGATGAACCGGTTTGGCGTCGACAAGCCCGACCTGCGCTTCGGCTTCGAGCTGAAAGATTTCTCAGACACCTTCAAGGCGTCCGGATTCAAGGTGTTTCAGTCGACGGTCGCATCGGGCGGCGCCGTGAAGGCCTTCAACGCGAAAGGCCTCGCCGACCTGACCCAGGGCGAGCTCAAGGCCCTGGAGGAGGTGGCGAAGAGCCTCGGGGCAAAGGGGCTCGCCTTCATCAAGGTCGAGGGCGGCGAATGGAAGTCGCCGATCGTCAAGTTTTTCTCCGAGGCCGAGAAGGCGGCGCTGAGCGCCGAGCTCGGGACAGCCGAGGGCGACATGGTGTTCTTTGCGGCCGCTCCCTGGGAGAAGGCCTGCGCCATCCTGGGCCGGATCCGTCTCGAAGTCGCCGCGCTCCTCCAGAAGCGGGGCAAGCTCGAGATTCGCCCCGATGACTGGAAGTTCCTCTGGGTCGTGGATTTCCCGCTGATGAGCTACGACGAGCAGGAAAAGCGGTACGTCGCCACCCACCATCCCTTCACGGCCCCGGTGGCCGAGGACGCGGCGCTGCTCGAATCGAACCCGAGGGCCGTCCGGGGGCAGCATTACGACGTGGTCCTCAACGGAATGGAGCTCGGGGGGGGGTCCATCCGGATCCACCAGCCCGCCGTCCAGAAGAAGGTCTTTGAGGACGTTCTCAAGATTCCGGCCGACGTGGTGGAGAGCCGGTTCGGCTACCTGCTTCGCGCCTTCGCCTTCGGCGCGCCTCCCCACGGGGGGATCGCCTTCGGCCTGGACCGGATGGTGGCGCTGCTGTGCGGCACCACAAGCATCCGCGATGTCATCGCGTTCCCGAAGACGCAGAAGGGCCAGGACCTTATGGCGGGAAGCCCGACCCCGGTGACGCCGAGGCAATTGAAGGAGCTTCACATCGCCCCCCTGTCTCCGGAGCAGCCCTTGGCATAATGCCTGCTACCACCTGAATGCTTATTGAAACCTGCGCCGCGCGCAGGACATTCCCAAAACGGATCCCGTGCTTGCGCGGCTCTCCGGGCGGCCCTAGTGTAAATCCCCCAATTTGTTAATACCCAAACCCTACCCGAATGAAACTCATCATCGCCATCATCAAACCTTTCAAACTTGAAGAGGTGAAGGAGGCTCTTGCCGAGGCGGGTATCGAGGGAATGACGGTGACCGAGGTCAAGGGCTTCGGCCGGCAGAAGGGGCATACGGAAATCTACCGGGGCAGCGAGTACACCGTTGATTTTCTCCCGAAGGTCAAAATCGAGATCGCCGTTGCCGACGACATGGCAGGCAAGGCGATCGAGGCGATTGTAAAATCGGCCAAGACCGGCAAGATCGGGGACGGCAAGGTGTTCCTGGTCCCGCTCGAGGAAGTGATCCGCATCCGGACTGACGAGCGCGGCGAATCCGCAGTTTAAGGGGCCGCTCAGGCCTGTTTTTTCTTCTCGGAGAGCGACCGGGACCGGATCTCCGCCTGGATTTTCGGGAGAAACTGCTCGAACGGCACGACCCCTTCGTCTCCGCGCGCGCGGCTGCGTACGCTGACCGAGCGGGCCTCCGCCTCCTTGCCGCCGAGCACCAGCGTATACGGCACCTTTTCGATCTCGGCCCGGCGGATCTTGGCGCCGAGCTTGTCATTGTGCTCGTCGATCGAGGCGCGTACGCCCTCCGATTTGAGCCGTCCGAGGAGCTCCCGGCCGTAGTCGAGCGTCTTCTCGCTGATGGGGACGAGACGCACCTGCTCCGGCGAGAGCCAGAGGGGAAAATCTCCGCCGAAGTGCTCGATCAACACCCCGCAGAATCGCTCCATCGAGCCGAACGGGGCGCGGTGGATCATGACCGGGCGGTGGGGCTGGTTGTCCGCACCGCTATAGGTCAGGTCGAAGCGGACCGGCAGGTTGTAGTCGACCTGCACGGTTCCGAGCTGCCAGTCGCGCCCGATGACGTCCTTGACGATGAAGTCGATCTTGGGGCCGTAGAACGCGGCCTCACCGGGCTCCTCGGTGAAAGCGACGCCGAGCGTCTTCGCCGCTTCGCGGCACGCCGCCTCGGCCTTGTCCCAGTTCTCCTTCTGGCCCGTGTATTTGTTTGAATCGGGATCGCGAAGCCCGACGCGCACGCGGTAGTCGGTCATGCCGAGCGTGGTGAGGACGGTTTTGACGAGAGCCAGGCACCCGAGCACTTCCGCCGCAACCTGGTCCTCCGTGCAGAAGAGATGGGCGTCGTCCTGGGTGAAGCCGCGCACGCGCGTCATGCCGTTCAATTCCCCGGACTGCTCCCACCGGTAGACCGTCCCGAATTCGGCGAGCCGCACCGGCAGATCCCGGTAGGAATGGGGCTGCGACGAGAAGATCTTGATGTGATGAGGGCAGTTCATCGGCTTCAGCATGAAGCCGTCGAGGAGCAGCTCGTCCGGCTTGATCCGGTCGGCCGTGATGGTCTCGGATCCCGTGCGGGCGTTGATCTGCGCGGCGAGGTGGGACGAGACGGCGTCGAGGCGCACCACCATCTCGGCACAGGAGCATCCCTCGCGCAGGATCTTTGCAAGCGACTCGTTCTCGACGACGGGCGTGAACTGCGAGTCCTTGTAGTAGGGGAAATGCCCGGAGATCTTGTAGAGCTCCAGCTTGCCGATGTGCGGCGTGAACACCTGGGAGTAGCCCTGCTTGCGGAGCTCCTCGCTGATGAACGTCTGGAGTTCCTGCCGGATGATCGAACCGTTGGGAGTCCAGAGGATGAGGCCCTGGCCGACGTCCTCGTCGATGACGAAGAGTTTCAGGTCCCGGCCGAGCTTGCGGTGGTCGCGGTGCTTGGCCTGTTCGAGGCGCTCCAGGTGCTGGACGAGCTCCTCCTTGGTGGGGAACGCGGTCCCGTAGATTCGCTGGAGCTGCTTGTTCTTCTCGTCGCCCCGGTGATAGGCGCCCGCGATCGAGAGCAGCCGGAAGGCCTTCACCTTCGAGGTGTAGCGCACGTGGGTGCCCGCGCAGAGGTCCATGAATTCCCCATTCTGGTAGAAGGAGATCTTTTCCTCCTCGGGGATGTCCGCGAGGCGCCCGAGCTTGTAGCGCTCCTGCCCCCGCGACTTGATGATTTCCGCGGCCTCCTCCCTAGAGACCTCCCTCCGCAGGAAGGGCTGATTTTCGTCGGAGACCTTCTTCATCTCCGCCTCGATCTTCACGAGGTCCTCGGCGGTGAGCTTATGGTCGAGGTCGATGTCGTAGTAGAACCCCGTGTCGGTGGGCGGGCCGATGTCGAGCTTGGCGTCGGGAAAGACGCGCAGAAGCGCGGTCGCCAGCACATGCGACGCCGAATGGCGGAGTTCTTCGAGGGGTGTCATCACGGGTCTTTAGACGATGTCCGGCGCGGGTCCAAAGCCAAGTCAGGCTTTCTTCAGGGGCTCCAGTTTGTAGCCGTCCTTGCCGTCCAGCATCGCCCAGCCGGCGAGGAGAAGCTCCTTGCGGATCGTGTCGGCGACGGTGAAATCCTTGTTCTGCTTCGCCGCCCACCGTTTGTTTGCGATCGCCAAGATCTGGGCGGGCACGCGGGCCTCAGCCTTCGGGGATTTCCAGAACTCAAGGCCAAGGACCGAGCAGATTTGCCTGAAGGCGCCGGCGACGACCCGGGCTTCTTCTTTCTTGCCGAAGTCGCTGTAACGCGCGACCCCCTGTTTGAGCACGGTGAAGATATGTCCCAAGGATTCGGGCACATTCAGATCGTCGCAAAGGGACTCAAACGCGGGGCGAAAAGGGCCCCAGTCGCCCTGAAAGGCGGGCCCATCGCGCTCCGGGAGCGCCCCGCGCATGCGAATCTGCGCGTCGAAGGACTGGAGGCGATCCAGTGCCGCCGCCGCTGAATGCAGGCTTTCCTGAACAAAGTTGAGTTGTTTTCGGGGATGGCCGTTCAGCAGAGCGTAGCGCACGACCCCCGGAGGATGGCCCTTCCCGACGAGATCCCCCAGGGTGTAGTAGTTGCCCCGACTCCGGCTCATCGTCGTGCCGTCCACGAGGAGGTGCTCGGTGTGGAACCACTGGCGCGAGAACGTGGTGCCGTTGCAGCACTGGCTCTGGGCGATCTCGTTCTCGTGATGGGGGAAGAGGAGGTCGACGCCGCCGGTGTGCAGATCGATCGTATCGCCAAGGTGCTTTTTGATCATGGCGCTGCACTCGATGTGCCAGCCGGGGCGGCCCGCGGAGGCGCCGGCCGGTCCCGGCCACTTCACGTCGCCGTCCTCCTCGGGCTTGTAGGCCTTCCACAGCGCGAAGTCGCCCACGTCGTCCTTGTGGTCGGCATCAAAGACGCTGTTGGTCACCTTCAGCTCGCGCTCCTTGATGCGGGAGAGCGCCCCGTACTCGGGAAATGAGGCGATCCTGAAGTACACGGAGCCGTCGGGAGCGCGGTAGGCGTTTCCCTTCCTCATCAGGACGTCGATCATGTCGACCTGCTCCCGGATGTTCCCGGTCGCCATCGGCTCGACGTGGGGCGGCAGGCAGTTCAGCGCCGCGCAGTCCGCGTGGAAAATTTCCGTCCACTTCCGCGTGATCTCGGCCAGCGGGACCTTCTCCTTCTTCACCTGTCCAATCGTGCGGTCGTCGACGTCCGTGAGGTTGCGCACATGCTTCACCTTGCCCGGAAACTCCAGCTCGAGCAGGCGCCGCAGGACGTCATTGACGAGAAAGGTGCGGAAGTTGCCGATGTGGGCGGGCCCATAGACCGTCGGCCCGCAGTTGTAGAAGCGGAACACACCGTCCGGATGTCCGGGACGCAGTTCGCGCATCTCCCGCGTGAGCGAGTCGAAAAGCTTGATGGCCATTGAAGGGGGAGGGAAAGAGAGGAATTGCTTAGGGTAAAATCCGCCGGAGCGGAACGCTGATTTTGCCCGACGGCCTGCGGGGCGCGGCAGTGCAAAATCTTGTGGCGACCCAAGGCTTGCCGTGCTCCAATGCAGGAGCCAACGAGGACATGGCCAACTCATTCAAGCTCAATCTAATTCAGCGCCCCAGGCGGCTGCGGCGGACTGCGGGTCTGCGCTCGCTGCTCGAGGACACGGCGCTCCGCGCCGCCGACCTCATCGCCCCCCTCTTTGTCGTCGATGGGAGGGGCCGGCCGGAGCCGGTTGCCTCCATGCCGGGGGTGTCCCGGCTGCCGGTTGCGCACCTCGTGAGGGAATGCCGCGCGCTCCGGAAACTGGGGATCCTCGCCGTGGCGCTCTTTCCCAGCATCGACCCGAGGTTCAAGGACGCCGAGGGAACTGCTGCGCTGAGCGAGGACGGATTGATTCTGCGGGCCGTGAAGGCCGTCAAGAAGGCGGTACCCGACCTGACGGTCATGACGGACATTGCGCTCGATCCGTACACGGTCCACGGGCACGACGGCGTGCTGACCGCCGACGGGAGCGACGTGGACAATGACCGCACCGTCGGAGTCCTCGCCGCCATGGCCGTGCTCCATGCGGCCGCGGGCGTCGACCTGGTCGCGCCGAGCGACATGATGGACGGAAGGGTCGGGGCGATCCGCAAGGCTCTCGATGCGGCTGGCCGCGAGGACACCGCGATCATGGCCTACACGGCGAAATACGCCTCCGCCTATTACGGCCCCTTCCGCGACGCCGTGGGCAGCGCCAAGGCGGCGGGGACGCGGAGCCTGGACAAGCGGACCTACCAGCTCAATCCCGCGAACCGCCGCGAAGCGCTCACCGAGCTCAGGCTCGACGAGGCGGAGGGGGCGGACATCGTGATGATCAAGCCCGCCGGCCTTTACCTCGACATCATCCGCGATTTGAGCGCCGCGACGGGCAAGCCCATCGCGGCGTACCAGGTCTCGGGCGAATACGCCCAGATCCAGGCGGCGGCCCGGCTGGGCTGGCTCGACCTTGCCCTCTGCCGCCGCGAGTCGCTGATCGCGATCAAGCGCGCGGGCGCGGACATGATCCTGACCTATTTTGCGAGGGAGATGGCGGCCGAATTGGGCGCCTAAGTGCGCTTCAGAACGCCGTGCGGGACACCTGCATCGAGTCGCCGGGCTCGAGCCTTGGATCCTGCGAGGGGCTCTTTTCAGCCAGCTTGATGTCCACGTTGTAGAGGACCTGATTGCGGACAAGGCTCACCTGGTCCTCTTTCGCGTAGAGGGTGAATCC
>Ga0182018_10003602_pt1 | contig 13788 bp, 14 predicted proteins | sample 812P2MmetaG_FD_120490 | JGI IMG/M metagenome (GOLD analysis project Ga0182018, IMG submission 120490) | Permafrost microbial communities from Stordalen Mire, Sweden - 812P2M metaG | ecosystem: Environmental > Terrestrial > Soil > Wetlands > Permafrost | place: Sweden: Stordalen | collected...
CGCCAGAATCGCAAGCTCGTGATGATGATCGATTTCGAGATGTCCAAGGACAAAGTCCTGATGGGCGTCGAGCGCAGATCGATGATTCTCTCCGACGAGGAGAAGCGCAACACGGCCTATCATGAAGCGGGGCATGCGTTGGTCGCCGCCATGACGCCGACCGCCGATCCACTGCACAAAGTTACGATCATTCCGCGCGGCATGGCGCTGGGCTTGACCATGCAGCTCCCGATCGACGACAAACACACTTACACCAAGACCTACCTTGAAGGCACGCTGACCGTGCTGATGGGCGGGCGCCTGGCCGAGGAAATTTTCCTGGGCCACATTACCACCGGCGCCGGAAACGATATCGAGCGCGCCACGGAGATTGCCCGCAAAATGGTTTGCGATTGGGGCATGAGCGATCTGGGACCGCTGGCCTTCGGCAAAAAGGAAGAAGCGATCTTCCTTGGACGCGAAATCAACCAGCATCGCGATTTTTCCGAAGACACCGCCGTGCAGATCGATAAAGAAGTGCACCGCATCGTGATGAGTTGCTACGAAACGGCGCGCAACATTCTGACCTTGCACCGCGAAACGCTGGAGCGCATCGCCGCGGCATTGCTCGAACGCGAAGTGCTCGATGCCACGGAATTGAAGCTGCTCATGGCTGGCCAGCCGCTGCCCGAGCGCATCATTCCACCGCCTCCGCCGCAGCCTCCGCCGGCCGTGCCTGCGGCCGAGCCGCGGCAAACGCCGCGTCCAGAGCTGCGCCCCGCGCCCGGCTTCACTAAGGGTTGAATTAGCGCGCGTCGCGCGTCACCGCGATGAGGCGACTCAGCGCCTTATCGCTTTATCGCCAAGTGATTCGCACGAGTTCCACGCCCTGCCGGGGCAGCGTAAACGGCAGCGTCAATTTTCCGCTCTTAACCAACATCTTTTGCGGATTTCCCATCGTTGCGAGCGCACCGGCGCGTTCAAGCGTCGCTTGTTGCTCAGGCGTCGGCGTTGCGGGCGATCCCATGTCAAGCCACGCGCGGTACGCGTTGCTGTGTATTTCATCCATGCGAAACTGTTCGACGCGCACGCGTTGCGTTTGCGCCAATCCATCGATGTGTAGTTGCATGCTCGCCGCCGGCGCCTTCACGTCGTCGTCGTGATAATTCCACACCAGCACGTCGACCTCGCGATCCGTTCCCTTATCCGCGCGGGTGGCGATGGCGTTGACGTCCGGCGTTCCGGTCACGCTATTCGCCAGAATATCTTCGACGTGCAATCCGTCTGAGCTAGTGACCGGCAGCCATGCGCCCTTGAGCATCCCCAGCATGCGAAAAACATTCAGCACGGCCTTATCCACGCCATTTGTTGCTAGATCGCGGTATCCCGCAAAATAAGGTTGGTTTTCAAACTCGAGCGCCCAAGTCACCGAGCCTTCTAGATTCACGCCGTCTTTTCGCGCGAGTTCGTACGTGCGCGCTTCCGCTTCCGCCACATACACTCCGTAGAGCGGCCCGTTACGATACGTCTCCGTCGGGTTCGTCGCCACCGAGCACGCGCCGCATCCTTCCGGATCGCTTTCCCCCAGAATGATAGGCGTGTTGTGATATTCCGGAGATCCGGCCACGATTTTCATCCCGCGATCCATCGCCGCGAGTTGATTCCGAATTCCCATCTCCACGTGTCCATCGACCATTTTTGGCGCGCCCTTGGGATGAAAGCTGATGAAGTCGAGCGGCGCGCCGGTTCCTCCGGTCGCGGAATTCGTGCCGTGCGCGCAGTGATCAAGGAACTGCTTGAGAAACCCCGACGCTCGCTCGCCCCCCGGCCCCGTTGAATCAGGGCCGCCGATTTTCGCGTCGGGCAATGCGCTGCGGATCGCCGCCGAGGTCACGTCGTACAGACGGTCGTACTCGTCCGGCGTGCCGTGCCAATAGCCGATGTCCGGTTCGTTCCACACTTCCCACAGCCAACCGCGCAGCGCATCGGCGCCGTAGCGATCGCGCAGGTGCGTGGCCCACGCGGTCACTAGCGCCGCCCACTTCGCGTAATCTTTCGGCGGATAGGCCCAGCCGGTGAAAATTCCGCCAACACCGGTGTTCGGAAACGTGTGCCGGTACGGCTCGGGATTTGTTGAAAGCGCTTCCGGCATGAAGCCCACTTCCACCAGTGGCTCGACGCCAGCGTCGTGCATCGCGTCGAAAATTCGATCCGTGATCGTCCAATCGTAAATTGGATTTCCCGCGGCGTCTTCGCTGTACACGTTTGTCGATCCCCATTTCAGCGATGCCGATCCGTCGCCGCTCGTCAGCAAATTGTGCAAGCGCACGTGCACCGGCGTTGGGCTTAGCGCCGCCAGTTCGCGAAGCAATTTTTTGCCGTTCGGCGAATAGACGTAATTCGGTTCGTCGGCGCCGAAGAAATTCCACGCGGGCCGGTATTCGCCGTCCGGATGCGCGGCGTCCACTTCGATAATCACCGGCGCTGCTGCCACCGCGGTGCCTGGTGCAGAGCCAGCGCTAGACGCGGTTGGCGGCGCGGCAGCCTGCCTTGCGCCGTCGACACCGCGCGGCGCGGCCAGTGCGATAGCGGCGGCCAAACCCAGCGCCGTGAGTGTCCAAACGAAGCGTGCGAAGGTCCTTGTCATGTTGAAGCCGGCGAATCATACACCTGTCTTCGGCTTTTCGGGGGGCCTTGTTACCCCGGCGTGGATGTGGCGTAGAATACCCGCATGGCGAACAAGCCGTCGGTCCCATCGACCATCGAAGTCGATTGCCCCTGCTGCCGGGCCAAGCTGACGGTCGATACCCATCTTGCCGTGGTACTCTCCCACGAAATGCCGGCCAAAGCGGCGCCGGGCGTGGACCTCACCGACTCGGCGAATATCCTGGCCGAGCAAGAACGCCAGCGCGAAGACAAATTCCGCCAGTCCTGCGAAGCCGAGAAAAACAGGGAAGATGTCCTGACGCGCAAATTTGAAGAAGCCCTGAAGCGAGCGAAGGACCAGCCAGTTGAAAAACCCCTCCGCGATTACGATCTTGATTGACATCCACTGCTGCTACGTGCCCGTCCCCCGCGCAACGCGCCGCAAAGATTCTTGTAGGGGCGGAGCTTGCCTCCGCCCGGATTGCCCCAATCTTACCGGCCCGCGTGCAGCGCATTACTTCAAATGATCCCGCGCCGCCGCTTCCGTCTGCGCCTCGGCTCGCGCACGCTCGTGCTAGGCGAGCGCACGCTGGTAATGGGCGTGCTCAACGTCACGCCCGACAGCTTCTCCGATGGCGGCTTGTACCTCGATTCGCAAGCGGCCGTCGCGCACGCGTTCGCGATGGAGGGCGCTGGCGCGGACCTGATCGATATCGGCGCCGAATCCACGCGCCCCGGAGCGCTGGCCGTCCCGGCGGCTGAGCAAATCGTGCATTTGCTGCCCGTGTTAAAAGAATTGCGCGGCGTGTTGCGCATCCCCATTTCCGTCGATACGCGAAGCGCCGAGGTTGCCGAAGCCGCGGCGGATGGCGGCGCGCAAATCCTGAATGATGTTTCCGCCCTGCGCGCCGAACCGGAGTTGGCCAAAGTCGCCGCGCGCCGTCGCCTCGCGCTGATCCTGATGCATATGCGCGGCACGCCGGCAACGATGCAGCGCGGTCCATTCGCGCGCGATGCCACGCGCGACGTGGTCACAAGTTTGCGACGCGCGGTCAGCGCAGCTCGCGCCGCCGGCGTGAGCAAAGACCGCATTCTGCTCGATCCTGGCTTCGGCTTCGGCAAGCGCCATGCGCAAAATTTCGAGTTGCTGGCTCGCTTGCCGGAGCTCGCGCGCCTGGGTTTCCCCATCGTCATCGGTCCATCGCGCAAAAGTTCCATCGGCGTGGCGCAGTTAGGCAAGGCGGCAGCGGCCGGCAAGCAGCAAGTGCCTCTAGTCAACGAGCGCCTCTGGGGCACGGCCGCAGCCGTGACGGCAGCGATCCTCGGCGGCGCGCACATCGTTCGCGTTCACGACATCGCGGAAATGGTTCAAGTCGCGCGCGTGGCCGACGCCGTGCTCGCCGGCATCTAGACGGCTCGGAGGCCGCGGCCGTCACAGCACACGTTCGCGCTAGAATGCGCATCCAAAGCGCAAGGGGGCCCCGCAGGAGAAGCTCTTGCATTTCGCGGCACTACAACTCGCTCGGGTCTCTGCGCGCCTGAAACGGCGCCCGGTCTTTGTGTCGCTCTTCGTCCTTCCGTTGCTCCTGAGCGTTGCGACCGTTCCCGCGTTTTCGCAGCTCGCGCCGCCAGAGCCCGATCCGCTTGCGCGCATTCGATCGCAGGCCCCAGCGCCCGCGTGCTCCGAAGCCGAGCCCACCTTGTGCGCAGAAGCCGCGCCCAAAATCATCGCCAACGCCATGAGCGACAAATCGACGATTGAGGCGAACTTGCGTCGCTTGATCGCAAAGAATGGCGGCGTCGGTTCGGAGTACGATCCGAACGAGCCGACTCCCTCGGAAATGACACGCCTGCTAGAGTGGGCCGAGGAAGCATTTCGCGCAGCTGGCCTCAACGTGTACACGGAAACCTATGCGGTGCCTGCGAAGGGTGAGGACTCAGGCCACGAGTCGTCAACCGAGCAGAACGTCATCGCGGAAATTCGTGGCCGCGAAAATCCCGACGAAATCGTAGTCCTCGCCGCAGGTCTCGATTCCTGGCGATTGCACTACGGAGCGCTCTTCAACGTTTGCAATGCCGCAGTGCTGATCGAAGCCGCGCGCGACATCGCCGCTACGGGACTTGTGCCGCGCAGGACGATTCGCTTCGTTCTCTTCAGCGGCGACGAGTCCGGGACACTCGGTTCGGCGGCCTACATTGAAGCGCATCGCAATGAGATGGATCGCACGATCGCTATGATCGACTTTGGCGAGGTCACGGGCCACATAATCGGCTATTCGCTCGGTGGCCGACGCGATATCGAGCCGGGAGTGCGCGAGGCCCTCGCGCCGCTCAATAGTCTGGGTCCGCTTGCAGACACCTTCGGGGTAGGGATCAAAGGCGACGGATTCAATTTTCTCCTCGAAGGTGTGCCCAATCTCGGGACCGAAATGGAATTCACGTCGGGCGCGCGTTTTGAGCCGACGGCAACCAGTGCGCCGCCCGCAACCGACGCGCCGCCCGATCCTCTGGGCAACGTGGATATAGGGGATCTGAAACGAAACGCCGCGATTGCCGGCGTCACGGCATTTGATATCGCGGAAGATCTGGCTCCGCTCGGCCCGCGCCTTTCGCACGCGGAGATCGAAGCTTTGCTGAAGCAAACGGGCCTCGACGAAAAAATGAAAGCCGCGGGAATCTGGCCGCAGTGGGAAAGCGGACAGCTTGGCCACCAGCCGTAGCGTCGGTATCGTTGTACGAAAATTAATCTCGAAAAGTGTCCCATCATTGCCCTGTTTCGGAGCGCGTAGTACGCTAACCGCGCGAAATGTTTTTTCGCGAGCTCGTAAGCGATCAATCCACACGACCGAACATCGCCAAACGCTATGACCGAAATCCAACCGCCATCCACCTATCAAGCCGTCGGAGCCGAAATGCTTCGCGGCTTCTGGTATCCCGCGACCCTTACGGAGCGCGTGGCGAAGCGCGAACTCATGGCGGTGCATTTGCTCGGCGAGCCGATCGTGATTGGGCGCGATCCTGCCGGGCGTGCGTTTGCGCTGCGCGATGTGTGCCCGCATCGCGGAATGCCGCTTAGCGCCGGCCGCTTTGAAGGCGAGAACGTCGAATGCTGCTATCACGGCTGGCAATTTGAGCCGCACACGGGCCAATGCCGCGTGGTTCCCTCGATCACCGAGGATTCAAAGCTCAAAGTCGAGCGCATCTACTGCGGCAGTTTTCCCTGCGCCGAACACGATGGCTACGTTTGGGTCTACATGCCCGACCAGCCGCTGCGCGGACCCGCCGCCGGCGCGCCCGAAGTGCCGCCCGCGCCGCAACTCGAAACCTTCAGTGCGCGCTACCGCATCACGCGTCTAGAAGCGCTGCTGCCCAGCAACGTTGATCACGGCATCATCGGCCTGATGGACCCCGCGCACGGGCCATTCGTGCATCAATCGTGGTGGTGGCGATCGCGGCGCAGCATTCAAACCAAAGAGAAAAATTTCGAGCCGATTCCCCTCGGCTTTCGCATGAGCGCGCACAAGCCATCGGCCAATAGCGGCGCCTACAAGCTGTTGAGCATTTACAAAGAGCCCATCACCACTACGATCGATTTCATTTTGCCGAATCATCGCCTGGAAGTGATTCACTGCGGGCGATTCTGGTTTTCAAGCCGCACGACCGTGACGCCCGTCACCGCCGATCAATGCCGCATCGATTTCTGCGCCGCGTGGAATATTTTTCCGTGGATGCCGTTTGTCGTGCCGATTTTCCGTTCGTTCGCCACTCGATTCATCGGCCAGGATCAGCACACCATGGAAAAGCAGGTCGTCGGCCTGCGCAGCCAACCCAACCTGATGCTTGTCGACGATGCCGATCGCCCCGCGCGCTGGTATTTCCAATTGAAAAAGGCCCATCTCGATTCGCGTCGCACTGGCCAGCCCTTCGAGCATCCCATTCCCGGTCCAGTGACGCTCCGCTGGCGCAGCTAACGCCGCGCTATAATAGATGCCGATGAGTGTCGCTGCTCTTGGGAAACTTTCGCCGCCGCGTTTCGGCCCGGTCCTCGCGATCGATTACGGCCGCAAACGCTGGGGCCTCGCGCTTTCCGATGAACTCGGCGTGATCTCGCGTCCGCTCGCCACCTGGATTCGCACCAATCGCCGCCGCGATATCGCGCGCCTGCGCGAACTGGTGCGCCGCCACGGCGTGCGCCGAATCGTCGTTGGCCTGCCGCTGCATCTCGACGGCGCGCCGAGCGAAATGTCCGCCGAAGCCGCGCGTTTCGCCGTGCAGGTCGGCCGGCAATTGGGCCTGCCCGTCGCGCTGGCCGACGAGCGTCTCACTAGTTGGCAAGCCGCTCAGCAGCACAAGCCGCGCCGAGGCGACGCTGGTCTTGACGCGCGCGCCGCCGCGCTGATCCTCGAAGAATATCTGCACCACAACGCGCACGCCGAGCGCCCGGCCCACGCCACCGGAACAACCGGATCGTCCGACGCATCCAAGATATCGGGCGCCTCGCGTTCGGTCGGCAACTGAAATGCGCCGCGCCTTCTGGACGCTAGTGTTTCTGGGGATTGTGGCGGGTGGCGCGTGGCTCGCCGCCGCGTGGTATCTGCCTTTTCAAGGATTCGCCGCGCCGCCCGGCGTTTACGTGGATATCCCGCACGGCGCCTCGCGCAGATCCATCGGTCGATTGCTCGCCGACCAGGGCGTAATCCGCAGCCGCTTGGCATTTGAGATTTTGGCTCGCTTCACCGACCTGCGCCCGCTCGAGGCCGGCGAATATTTTTTCGATCGCGCCCAGACGCAGCGCCAGGTGTTCGACGCAATTGCCAGCGGCCGCGTCTTCGTGATTCCGTTGGTTGTTCCGGAGGGCTACAACATGTTCGACATCGCGGACCTGGCCCAGCAGGAAGGTCTGGTGACTCGCGAAGAGTTTCTCGCCGCCGCGGCCGATCCGGCCCCGATTCGTGATCTCGCACCGACGGCGCCGAATCTTGAAGGTTTTCTGTTTCCCGCGACGTATGAATTTCCGCGCCACGTCACGGCGTCGGAAATGGTTCAGACCATGGTGAAAAAGTTCCGCGAAGAGTGGGACGCACTGCCGCAGCAGCAATCCTCCGCGCTGCCCATGCCCGCGCCCGCCGCCGTAAATGGAGTCGTCACGCTCGCTTCGCTCGTCGAGCGCGAAACGCCGCTCGATGCCGAGCGCCCGCTAGTCGCCGGAGTCTTCACGAATCGTTTGGCGCGCCACATGCCGCTCGCATGCGATCCCACCGTGGCCTACGCACTCGCGCTGGCCGGCCGCTCCACGGGTCCTCTCGACGACGCCGATCTGCGCTTTAAATCGCCCTACAACACGTATCAAATTGTCGGCCTGCCGCCCGGCCCAATTTCAAATCCAGGCGAGGCTTCCTTGCGCGCGGCGCTCGATCCGCCGCCGACCGACTATCTTTATTTCGTCGCGAACACGCAGGGCGGCCACTTTTTCAGCAAGACTTTGGCGGAGCACAATCTCAATGTCGCCCGTTATCGCAAACTCCGCGCCGCCGAGCAGCAGAGCGCTCCGGTCCAACCGAGCCAACGCGCCACGCGCACAGCGCCGCAGCCGAAGTGAACGCCAAGGTGACACCATAACGTGAGCATGATGAGCGCCTCCAAAATATCCAAGAAGGACGTGATCCTCGCGATCGCCGCCGAACTGGGCGTCGCTCGCTACACGCCCGCCGAAATCGAGCAGATTCGCCGCCAGCTCGCTGCGCGCCTCGGCGCCCCGGGGAAAACTTCCGTCGATTACGTCACCGATGTGCTCGAAGACGCGGGCCTGCGCGTGGTGCGCTCCACGCAATCGGATACAGATGGCCGCCACGAAGAAGAGTTTCGCGATCTGTTGCATTTCGCCACGCTCGAAGAAGCCGAGATGTGCCTGGTGCGCCTGGACGAAATGCTGCGAAAATTCCGCGCCGAAGGCGACCGTCCCGCCGCGGAGCGCGTCCTTGAAATCGGCCGCCTGGGCCGCCGCCGCGCTGAAATGATCGCGCGTAATCAGAAAGTGGATCCGCAAAAACGCGCCGATAAGGAAGAAGTGCTCCAATGGTTCCGCATCTGGCTCGAAACGCCCGAAACTTTTTTCGATTGGCTCGAAGTGCGCAAACAGTCGCCGGATTTCGTCGCGCGATTCGGTTCGCCCGCGTCGAGGGAGGCCGAATGACGATTGGGGAGAATCCCGAAGCGGCGCCGGACCTCGGCTATAAGCTCGAAATCGAGCCGCTCGATCTCGGCGCCGGCGCGAAGGGAGTGGGTTTTGAGCTCATCGAACGTTCCACGCGCGAACCCGTGCACGGTCCCGATGCTGGCCGCATTTGGGGCGCATCGCTTTCCGCAATCGCCGCGGACGAGCCGTGGGCGCTCGATTTTTTTGCGCACATCGAACGCGTTCGCGATTACTGCGCGCATCACGCGATCGAATTTCGCCAAGCCGCATCGCGTTCACTCGTGATTCCAGCGCCCGCGCCGGATGTCTTGGCGGCCCTCGTCGAGCGTTTCGCACCGGAAACTTTCGGCGCGCGCGCTGGCGGATCGTTGCCGGCCGAGGACGTCGCGCTCGAAGGCACGCTTTCGAGCAGCGGCGTCGACGCCTACGCGCCTGTGATCGATTCCTATCTGTTCTGCGCTGTGTGCGATTTCGAGAACGGTTTTCTGACGCTGTTAACCAATCGCCTTTCGAGCGAGGAAGTGATTCGCCGCCTGCAACCCGCGCTCAAGAAGCTTTCCTTAAATGTAGATATCGTGCGCGCCGAGTCGGCGTCTTGAACAACGTGTTTTGTTGACGCCACCCCGCGGCGCTGCTAAGTTTTTAGGTTTGCACGCGCGACCAAACATGAATAAGAGCACCCTCAGACGATCCTTCCGCGCGGCGCGCGCTGCCAGCCTCCTCCTCGTGCTCGCCGCCGCAGGCTGCCACGTCTCGACAACGACGCACCTGCCTCCGGCGCAGCAAGCGCGCCCCGCGCTCGATGCCACTAAAGCCGAGCTTCTCGCCGCCTACAACAAGCAGGCCCACAGCATTCAAAGCGTGAACGCCACCGTGGACCTCATCCCCACAGCCGGCTCGGCGTATAGCGGAGTCGTCCAGCAATATCACGACGTCCACGCATTCATCCTGGCGCAGCGGGCCGCCTCGATTCGCATGATCGGCCAAGCCCCTGTGGTCGCGAAGGATGTTTTTGATATGACCAGCGACGGCAAAACGTTCCGCATTTTCATTCCGTCGCAGAATAAATTTTTGGTTGGCTCGGACACGCTCGTGCGCACCGCCAAGAAGCCCATCGAGAATTTGCGCCCGCAGCACGTGCTGGACGCCTTGTTCTGGCCGGAAATCCCGGAAGGCTCGCCCGTGCTGATCGAGCAGTCCGACGCCTCGCCGGACCGCTATTATGTATTGACGCTGCTGCGCCACGCCGATGCCGGCCCCGAAATCGCGCGCAAGATCTGGTTTGACCGCGCGGATCTCTCCATAGCGCGCATACAAATCTACGGCCCCGAAGGCCGCCTCGATGCCGATATCGGCTACTCGGATTGGGCCGCGCCCAGCGCGATAACTGACGCCGAGCAACCCGCCGCGACTTCGCCCGCGCCCGCCGCAAGCATGCCCGCCGCGGCCGCCGGCTCATCGCCAGCGCCGGCGCAATTCGCGCGCGACATTAAACTCCGCCGCCCCCAAGAGGACTACCAGCTCGAAATTCGCACCACTAAGCTCGCGCTCAATTCTCCGATCTCCGCCGAGCGCTTCGATCTAGCGCAGCCGCCCGGCTCGCAACTCGTGAATGTCGACGAAGAAATCGCGGGCGACAAGACGGAGGCCAAGCCATGATGGGCCAGATGGTATTCCGCAACGTCGTGCATCGCCCCGTGCGCACGATCGTCAGCATTCTGGCCGTCGCCGTACAGGTCACACTCGTGATCATCATCGTCGGCCTCACCAGTGGCATGATGGAAAATTACGGCAAGCGCATGGAGGGCATCGGCGCGGACATCATGCTTCAGCCGCCATCGGCGCAAGTGATCATCTCTTTCAGCGGCGCCCCCATGCCGATTAAGCTCGGCGATAAACTTGCCGAAATCAAATACATTCAGGCCTACACGCCCGTCCTGCTGCTGTTCAATATCACCGGGGGCGTCGACAATCTCTGGGGCATTGATCCGGATAGCTTCCGCGCCGTTTCCGGCGGCTTCGTGTTTCTTTCGGGGCACGATATTCAAGGTCCCTACGACATGCTGGCCGATGACGTCGTGGCGAAGTCCAAGAATCTCACCGCCGGCAGCACCTTCCGCATGCTCGATCACGATTTCACGGTAGTCGGCATCATTGAGCACGGCAAGGGCGGCCGGATTTTCGTGCCACTCTCGACGCTGCAAGATCTCACCGCCTCGCCGGACAAGACCTCGGTTTTCTTCATCAAGTGCACGCGCCCGGAACGCACCGCGGGCGTGATGGAGCAGATGCGCGATATTTTCCGCGGCTACGAAGTCCGGCCGCTCAAGGATTATCTTTCGCTGGTGACGCAGTCGAACCTGCCGGGTCTTGACGCCTTCGTCCGTAGCATGATCGGCCTGGCCGTGGCCATCGGTTTCCTGGTGATTTTTCTATCCATGTACACCACGGTGATCGAACGAACCCGCGATATCGGAATCCTGAAATCCATTGGCGCATCGAAGGGCTACATCGTCAAAGCGCTGCTCGGTGAAACGCTGCTGATCTGCGGCGTCGGAATTGTGGCCGGCATTTCTCTCAGTTACCTCACGCGCGCTCTGTTCCTGTCCGCGTTTCCCACCATCAGCATCCTCATTTCGCCCAGTTGGATCGTGCGCTCCGCGATCATCGCCGTCCTCGCGGGTCTTTTGGGCGCCACTTACCCCTCCTATCTAGCCAGCGGCAAAGACCCAGTCGAAGCGCTGGCCTACGATTGATTTTTGCGTCCCGCCTTGCGTTGCGCGGCAGCCCGGCGTGTCACGCTGTGAAACACTTCGTGACGCAAATGCGGCGCGCCGCCCCTCGTTGACGGAACCCGCTGCCGATGCTATAAATCCTTGCTTTCACAAAGGCTTGAAATAGCCAGCAGAGTGGCGCTCGCCCTCTGTTTTTCCGACGGAGATCCACAAGCGGGGCTCCTTACCGCCCCTGAAACGAACATGGACCTCGTCCATCAACTGGGCCAGTTGTTTCTGGCGGCCGTGCCCACGGTTGTGATTGTTTTTCTGTTCTATTTTTTTCTGCGCTGGAGCTTTTTCAATCCCATCTCGCGCGTCCTGGCCGAACGCCGCGCGCGCATCGAAGGCTCGCGCCGCGCCGCGGAAGCCAGCCGCCACCAGGCGCAGGAAAAACTCCGCGTCTACCGCGCCGCGATCAAAGAAGCTAACGCCAAGCTATTCACCGAGCAGGAGACCGCGCGCCGTCACGCCGTTGAACAGCGCGAAGCCGCCGTGCGCACGGCTCGCGCCGCCGCACAAGAGCGCGTGCGCTCAGCTAGGCAGCAGCAGGATCAAGATTTCGCCGCTGCTCGCGCCGCGCTCGAAGCGCCCAGCGTGGCTTTGGGCCAGCAGATCGCCAAGTCTTTCCTGGCCGGTCCGTCGGATGCGCCGGGGCCCGGTGTTGCAGGTCAGCGATGACACGAGTCTTCACAAAATTCGCGCGCAAGCTCACCGTGGCGCTCGTGGTCCTGGCGGCGCTGGCCGCGCCGGTATTCGCGGCAGATAGCGCATCGCCCGACGTAGCCGATTCCCCAGCCGGCCTGGTTTTTCGCTGGCTGAATTTTATTCTGGTTTTCGGCGGACTGGCTTACGTCCTGGCGCGTTACGCCGGGCCATACTTCCGCGGCCGTGGCAATGAAATTGGCGGCGCGATCCGCGAAGCCGCCGCCGCGAAAGCCGAAGCCGACCGCGAGGTCAGCGAAATCGAAAACCAGGTCGCGCACCTCGATCAAGAAATCGCCCGGCTGCGCGGTGAGAGCGAGCGCGAAGAGCAGGCCGAGGCTCAGCGCCAGACCGAATCCGGTCAGCGCGAAATCGAGCGCATCGAACACTCCGCGCAATTTGAAATCGAGGCTGCCGAGCGCGTGGCTCGCCAGCAATTGCGCGAGCTCGCCGCGCAGATGGCGGTCGAGGCGGCCGAAAAAGATCTTCGCGCGGTTTTGTCCGCGCAGGAGCCGGCGCGGGCCGCGCTATTCCAGTCGTTTCTAGCGGAACTCGGCCAGCCCGCACGGACCACTTCGCCTGAGAGGCCGAAAAATTGAAGGCCATTTCTCAGCGATACGCCGCGGCCCTGGCCGATGTAGCCATCGAACGCAACGCCGCTCCGCAAGTGCAGGCGGAAATCGCCGCCTTCGCCGGCTTGTTCGACGAATCGCCCGAGCTGCGCCAATTGATGGCCAATCCTTCGGTGCCGCGCGCCGGCAAACACGCGGTGATCGAGCGCTTGGTCGAACTTCTGGGTTCCAGCCGCACCGTGCGCAATTTCATGTTGCTTCTGGTGGACCACCGGCGTGCCGCGCTTCTGCCCGAAATCGAGCAAGCCTATGGATCGCTTCTCGACGAGAAGCTCGGGCTCACGCGCGCCGAAGTCTCGAGCGGCGTCGAACTGACGCCGGCTGAACGAGAGAATCTGGTGCGCTCGCTCGAACAAATGATCGGCGGTAAGGTGGTAGCGCAGTACCAAGTGAACCCGGCGGTGATTGGCGGCGCGCGCGTGCGCGTCGGCTCCACGATTTATGATGGTTCGGTGCGTGCCCAGCTCGATCGCTTGCACGCGCAATTGATTTCGGAATAGGAGCACGGATGCCTCCCATTAAAGCGGATGAAATCACCAAGATTCTGAAGGAACAGATTGCGAATTATGAGCAATCCGTCACCGTCGATGAAGTCGGCTCGGTGCTCTCGGTCGGCGACGGCATTGCGCGCGTCTACGGCCTCGAGAAAGTCATGTCCGGCGAGATGCTGCTTTTCCCGCACGACGTCGTGGGCATCGCTCTTAACCTTGAAGAGGACCAGGTCGGCGTTGTGCTCCTCGGCGAGTACACCGCGATCGAGGAAGGCGATACCGTCAAGCGCACCGGCACGATCATGTCGTCGCCCGTGGGAGAAGCGCTGGTGGGCCGCGTTGTAAATCCGCTGGGCGTCGCGCTC
>Ga0182018_10003603_pt1 | contig 13788 bp, 11 predicted proteins | sample 812P2MmetaG_FD_120490 | JGI IMG/M metagenome (GOLD analysis project Ga0182018, IMG submission 120490) | Permafrost microbial communities from Stordalen Mire, Sweden - 812P2M metaG | ecosystem: Environmental > Terrestrial > Soil > Wetlands > Permafrost | place: Sweden: Stordalen | collected...
GGCGGTCCGGGCGAGCCAGGCGGTACGTCCTCCCCGTGGTCCTGGTGCTCGTCGTCGCGTTGATCAGCGTGGGTGCCGGGTTGCAGTGGTCCCGCCGGGTCCCTGCCCCGGTGTTCCGGCCCGCCATGGCGGATTCGGTGACGCTGCCGGGGACGTCCCCCTCCCTGCCGTGGCCCACGGCCGGTGCCGCGGCACTGGCGATGGAGGGGGTCGGGAGCCTCGGGCACGTGGGCAGCACCGCGCCGGCCCCGATCGCCAGCATCACCAAGGTCATGACGGCCTACGTCGTGCTCAAGGACCATCCCCTCGCCGCCGGTGCGACAGGCCCGCTCATCCCCGTGACGGCGGCGGACGTCGCCGTCTATCAACTCGGTCTGGCCACCCAGCAGTCGGTGTTGGCCGTCGCAAACGGCGAGACCCTGACCGAAATGCAGGCGCTCGAGGGCCTCCTCATCCCCTCCGGAAACAACATTGCCAGCCTGCTGGCCGACTGGGACGCCGGGAGCTCCGCCGCGTTCGTCGCCAAGATGAATGCCGCGGCCCAGGCGCTCGGACTCAGTTCCACGCACTTCAACGACGCCAGCGGGTTGGACCCGGGGTCGGTCAGCACACCGGCCGACCTGATTCAGTTGGGTCAGGCGGCCATGTCCATACCTGCCTTCGCCCAGATTGTGGGACTGGGAGAGGCCACCCTGCCGGTGGCGGGGCTCGTCTACAACTTCGACTACGACTTGGGCCGCGACGGGATCATCGGCATCAAGACAGGGACCGACGCCGCGGCCGGCGGGTGCTTCTTGTTCGAGGCCCAGAGCAAAGTGGACGGGCGCAAGGTGACCCTCGTCGGCGCCGTACTGGGCCAGCAGTCCTCCAGCCCGATCACTACCGTCCTGGCCGAGGCCGAAGCCCTGGCCAAGGCCGCCTTCGCCGATATGGGATCACTCCCCGTCCTCCCCCCGGACCACCTCGTGGGGAGGGTCGTGACGGCGTGGGGGACTTCGGTGGCGGTGACCGCTCTGCACGCCCCGAGCATCGTCGGCTGGCCCGGCCTGACCGTGCCGGCCCGGCTCGAGGTGGGACCACTCCCCGCGCGGGTCGCGGCGGGCACCCGCATCGGCACGCTCAGCATCGATCTGGATGGTGACAACATGGCCGTCGCGGTGCGGGCCACCCATGCCGTTTCGGGTCCGTCGGTGATCTGGCGCCTCACCCGGAGGTAGATACCCTCGGAGCGGGGGCGGCCACGGCCTCCACACCCCTCGGGTCGCCCTCCCCGTCGCTCAGGACGCGGAGCCCGTCGTACCCGTATCTCTCGAGCATCGGCCCCAGTTCATCGGGCTGATCGCCCCCAACCTCCAAGAGAAGATGACCTCCGGGCCGGAGCCACCTCCGGGCGGCGCGGGCCGCCCGGCTGATCACCGCGAGGCCGTCGTCACCCCCGTCGAGACTGGCGATCGGCTCGAAGGTGCGCACGTCACGCGGGAGATAGGCGATCGCATCGGTCGGGACGTAGGGCAGCACGGCCACCACCACGTCCACCGTCCCCCGCCACGCCGACGGCACCCCGTCGAAGAGATCTCCCTGCTTCACGGCGATGCCATTTCTCCGCGCGCACGCGGCCGCCACCGGGTCGTTCTCGGTACCGAGCACCGACGCCCGCGGTTTGCGGGCATGGAGGACACAGGCGAGGGCGCCGCTCCCGGTCCCGAGGTCAATGGCCCGGCCATGCTCGGGAAGCACCGCCGCGGCGCGCTCCGCCAACGGCTCGCTCTGCCACCGTGGCACGTACACACCGGGATCGATACCGATCGTGCACCCGCAGAATGTCGTCGTCCCGGTAATCCATGCCAGTGGCTCGCCGGTCGTCCGCCGCTCGACCAGTGACGCCAGGTGAGAGGCGTCGCCCGACGCCGTCGCCGCCAGTTCCCGCGCTTCGTCTTCGGCGGCGACGCAACCGGCCAGGGAGAGGCGCCGCGTCGCCTCGGACAGGTCCCTCTTCGACACATCGGGCATCGGTCGATTCGAGCACGGATCAGGTAAGCCCTGCGGATCAACGATTCAGGCGGTCCACCGCGATTGCTTGTTGCCCGACGGGGGCGCGCCGGAATCGACTCGCCCCGCCGCGTCCACCAGGAGGTCGACGACGGCGGCGACCTTTTCGGGTGGCAGCGTGTAGGGAAGCCGGAACCACCGATCGGCGGTGCCGTCGATGGTGAAGCGGGGACCGGCCGTCAATCGCAGGCCGATGTCGAGTGCATGGGCGACCAACCGGGTCGCCCGGGCCTCGGGCATCTCTATCCACAGCACCATGCCGGCGGCGGGGCGATGGAACCTCCAGGTGGGCAAGGCCAGCGTCAGCGCGTCCATCAGGGCGTCACGGGAGCGTCGGAGCAGTGCACGGCGCTCGGCGAGGACCGCATCGGCGCGCCGGAGCAGTCGTGCCGCGATCAGCTGTTCGAGGACGGGCCCCGCGAGATCTGTGCCGGCCCGGATCTGGGCCAGCCTGGTCAAGGTGTCGCGATCGGCACGGACCCAGCCCACACGCAGTCCCGCCCAAAACGCCTTGCTCATGGAACCGAGGGTCACGACGCGCTCGTCCAATGCCCCGAGGGGAACGGGAGGCGATCCGTCGAGCACGAGATCGGCGAAGGTCTCGTCGCAGGCGATCACCTCCGCCCTGAGCTGGCGGAGAAGGTTCCGCCGCTGCGCGGTGGTGGCCAGGAAGCCCGTCGGGTTCTGACCGTCGGGAATGAGGTGCGCAAGGGCTGTCGCTGGGGCGGGCATCTCCCAGCCTTGCCCGGTCACCGGAAAGGCGACCGGGCGAAGGCGATGCGACATGACGGCGTCGAGCACCGCAGGATAGGTCGGCTGTTCGACCAGGACCCGGACGCCGGGCCGGGTCAGCGCGCGCAGCAGCAGATCCCAGCCGTGTAGAGAGCCGTTGGTGATGAGCACCTGGTCGGCGCGCGTGGAGAGTCCCCGCCGCGTGAGGTGGTCGGCCACCGCCTCGCGGGTCTCGGGTAGCCCCAGCGGGTACAGGCCGTGCCCGGCGAGCAACGGGTGCAGCGCCAAAGCGGCCTCGGTCACGCTGTCGATGAGCGCGGCCGGCGCGGGCAGGGCGGCAACGCTCAGGTCCCAAATGTCCGGTCGTTCGCCCGGCACCGCGTCGGGTCGCGCCGGAACTGCCGCGGGCAGGGTCACCCGGCTGCCCCCGCCGCGTGCACTGGCGAGATAGCCCTCGCTGCGGAGCACGTCATAGGCCGCCGTGATCGTGTTCCTGCTCACCCCGAGGACGAGCGCCAGCTGTCGCTCCGATGCGATTCGTGTCCCGACGGGCAGACGACCGTCGAGGGCCAGTCCGCGCAGTCCCGCGGCCAGACCGAGGTAGGCGGGGCCGGCATCGAGCCACGGTGCGAGCAGTTCGGCCAGCCGGTCTGAGGTCACCTGCCACCATCCCAAGTTTGGCTCTGTTTAAACCAGGCCAAGTATGTCATGGATTGAGGGATGTCATTGCACCCTCCGACGACCACCCGCGGGTGAGGCGATGCACCAGCCCCATCCGTACCTGAGCCGCGCACTGGTCGACGAGCACCGCCGCGAGCTCGAGCAGTGGGCACAGTCGCACCACCGGGCCCGACGAGCAACGGCCGCAGGGCCAGCCCGTCGTCACCGAGTCCGGATGGCGATCGGCCTCGTGTTCGTGCGGGTGGGGCGCCGCTTGCTCGCGGTGCACCGACGCCCGAGACCGGTCCGGAATTCCCGTCGGGTCTGAGATCTGGCGCTCCACGCGCCACGATGTGCACGTTCCCGTTGGAAGAACGCGCCCGGGCGAGAGCCGCCGATGACAATCTCATCGTTCGGATTGTCCCGATCGGCGCGTCGGTCTACGGAAACTCGATGCTGTTGATGAGCGAGTCCGCACCGTAGAAGTAGGCCAAATTGAGGTTGGCCGGGGAGGGATGCCCATCGAAGAATTGGGAGCTCGCCGTCACCCGCGAAAGCAATGCGCCGTACGCGACGACAATGATCCCGAATCCGTTGTACGAGGACGACAACACGAGAACGCGCTCGGTCTGCGTCGACCCCGCCGTGCTGGCCGGTTGCACGTTGAATGCCTCGCCGAAACCGGGGCGATAGCCCACCAGGGGCCCCGGCATGGAGTAGACGGGCTGTGCGCTCGGGAGGTTCTGGTTGACGAAGTTCTGCACCACCTGCTCGGACGAGGTGCCCGCGCTCGACCCCCCGAAGACGTCGAGATACGCCGTTCCGCTTCTGAACGGGTAGGTCAAGCCGATGGTCTTCGAAGTGGTCTGGACACTGGGGTCGAGTTGGTAGCGCAAGGAGAACCCGGACGGGCTCTTGTAATACGTGCCCTCGACCACTGCGGGGCCGGCCGCGCTCTGACCTGTGACGCCACCATTGGGCCGCCCCGTCGGTGGTCCCTGACACTGGAGCGGGGGGCAGGGCGCCGGCGGCCCGGGGGTAGCCAGCAAGGCGACGACCACAAGCGCGACAGTCAGCACGCTCAGGCATGCCACCAAAAGGGCGATCGTGGCGACGTGACTCAACCGCCGATTTGGCAACGCATCCTCGTGCGCTCCGGGGAAGCCGATCTCCAAGCCGGGCGTGCCTGGTGGCACAGTCGGCCATGGGGCATCGGGAGGGGCATCGGAAGTACTCGCGCGGGCTTCCGGAGCGGGGAGAATGCCATGCAGTGCAGGCCAGATTGCCGTTCGGCGGTGACGCCGCGACGTCGCCCGCTCGGCGACCCCGCACTGGGGGCAGAACGCCATGGCCGGGACCAGGTGGGTGCAGTTAGGGCATACCCGGGGTCCCCCCACCTTCACGTCGAGGGCCTCGTGGAGCAGCACGTGGTGCAGGCCAGCCCTCATGGCCAATGTCAGCACGCCCAACGCCACCAGATGGATGACGAGGAGCACGGCATCGGACAGGGCGGCGATGTCGGTGAAGCCCAGTCCCACCTGGACCAACAGGGCAAGCGCCAGGGCTACTCCCGGCGACGTCAGCCATCGTGCCCTCGCCCCGGTGGGGCGCGACCCGGTCTTGGCCCAAAAGGCCATCCCGATGAACCCGGTCGCCATGGCGCTGATGAGGGGCAGAGTCACGCCTCGCAGGACGACCTGGGTGATGTTGGAGAGGAACGCTTCGTGGGTGAGCTGTCCGTTGCTGAGCCACGGCGCCATCAGGTCGATGGTGGCGGCCAGGGTGAAGCCCAGTGCGCCGGTTGCCCCCGCGACGAACCCGTCAAGCGATTCGGTCGGTCCTGTTTGCATCCGCCGGACCACCACCATCGGCACGCACATGAGGAGCTGCCCTATGGCCGGCACGGCCACGGCCGCCACAACCGACGACCCACTGGTGAGGCTGGGGGAAAAAGAAGGCAGGAGTGCCTTGTCAACGTAGGTGCTGCCGACGATGGCCCAGCCTGCGCCAAGCCCGGCGCCCAGGACGAGGCAAAGGAGGGTCGGGGACAGGAAGCTTCCCTCGTAGGGGTCGACCTCCCAGATGTAGAGGAGATAGAGGAGGGGCACGCTGAGCGCGCTCACAGCGATCAGGGGAGCGCTCGTACCAGCCAAGGCGAAGATCAACAGCAGTGTCAGAAAGACGGCGAAACCCACGCGGAAGGGAGCCTTGGCCCGATGCGAGAGGTGGGGGAAGAGGGAGGTCACCGCGGAAAGCCGGAACACCGGCTCGTCGGGAAAGGCGGCATAGGAGTGCAGCCTTTCTGAGGCGCGGAGCCCCGCGTGGACGAGATGGGCGCCGCAGGCGCCGCAGTACCTGGCATCCGGGACCACCACCGAGCAATGCGGGCAGGCCACGGTGGCCAGCACGGGCAGGTCCGACGGGCTCGACGTCATCTCGCTCATCTCAGTACCCTCCCGCCATCAGGTCCCTGGCGAGGTTGTACACGTTGGGGGAACCGAGCCCGGTCGCCATGTCGTATCCGGGGGTAGCACCGTAGAAATCGTTCCCACCCAGGGTGATGTCGTGGAAGGGCGGATAAGGCTCCTGCGAATTGGCCAGCTGAAAGAGTGTGCTGTTGAAGAATCCAACCGGCTGATCGTTATGCTGCACCAGGTACTGATCCAAAAGGGCGGTAAATCCGGCCCACGTGGGAGCGGCCAGCGACGTGCCGCCGCCCGTGGCATCCGATCCGCCCAGGACTACGAAGTTGCCGGTGTCCGGGTCTGAGTCGGAGGCCACGTCGGGGATTTGGTAGTTGTTGTTCACGTCGATCTGTCCCCCTGTGCCCACTCCGGTTTCCCATGACGGCCGCGAGAAGTACTCGGAGACGCCCCCACCGGTGCCCTGGGACAGGAGCACCTCAGACCAGGTCGTCTCCCCCACCCAGTTGCCTTGCGCGTCGGTCGTCAGGGTCGTGCCCCCCGTGCTCGTCACCGACGGCAAGGATGCGGGAACGACCACACCTTCGAAGGAGCTTTCGGGTGGCTGACCGTAGTCTCCCGACGGGGTGCAATCGAGCCCTCCGGCATCGCCGCTCGAGGCGAACATCGTCGAGCCCTTCGATTCGACCGAGGCTATCGCTGCGTTGAGGGCGACAAGGTCGGAGCGATCGAAGACCTGGGTGTCGGACTCGCAGACGCCGATACTCGCGCTGAATATCGCACCGGGGAATTCCGCGGCGGCCTTGGTGATCGACAACGCGAACTCGTCCGCAACAGAGGTCGCGTTGGTCATGGAGTTCATGTTGAAGTAGACGAGATGCGCGTCCGGGGCGATCTCGTGCGCCGTCTCCAAATCCATGGGCGTTTCTTCCTCAGTGCTGGACCCGTTCGGTCCGATCACTGTCAGGTTGAAGGGGGGGAGCTTCTCATCGCCGTCGAACGCGTCAAGATCCTTCATGGAGAAGCCCGACGTCTCCAAGAGGACGATGGTCTCGCCCTGGCCGGCGTCACCCTGGTCCGTCAGAGGAAGAGCGTCGTACGCCCTCAGCAACTCCACGCTACTGAGGGCCCCATTCGGGACGGCCAGGTTGGTGGGTTCTGTGAATGAATGGATCGTGCCGACCCCGGCCACCTCGCCACATACTCCGGTAGGCACCGCCGCCTGATGATTGGCGGCGAAGACAATGCTCCCTCCGGAGGAGCGGTAGTCGTCGACGGAGACGTGAAAGCTGCGTTCGACATCTCGAGGACTTCCTGAGATCGACGCCCAGCGCTGGCCGCCCATCCACTGGACGGACAGCCCGGCCGACGCGGCCCACTGTTCAAGACAGGTGGGACGGGACGGGGCGCGGAGCAACACCAAAAAGGACACGGACTTGGCGCGGGCGGGCCCGATGAGGATCCCCGGGCTGCTGATCGACGACGAACGGGTCGTGCCGACCTGGGCTGCCACCCGGGTTTCAAACGACACCACCCCGGCGCCACCGAGCAACACCGCCAGCGCAGCCATTGGCAGCACGCCGGCGCGTGGGCGCCACGAACGTCTCATGACGACATGACGGGACACGTGCTCCATGCGGCCCCGCGCTCCACGCTTCGTCGATCCGTCATCTTCACGCCGCCTCGCCGATGCTGTGTCGAGCCCCGCCAGTCGTGCATTCGACGCTGGCGACGATAGCAACTTGGCCGCCGGAATCAAGGGGGGACGAGGTCTGTCCAATCTGGCCCGGGGCCGCCGCCGCCGGCAGGCGGAGGCGCGCAATGGATATTTCCGGGCTTCCGCACGCTCGACCCCTCGCTCCGGGATATGACCAGTGGGCGGGATTGTGGGCGTCCGGCGCTTTAGTGAAATCGGGCGCAACCCGGTGGTCTGGCGGCGTCGGGCTAGCGATCGACCACGCTCTCGGCCATCATGACGGCATGACAACGATCAGTGGTTCGGTGGCACCTGGTTTCGAGACGGTGCGTGACGTCTTCCAGGCCAACTTCGATGCAGGGGCCGAGGACGGGGCGGCCTTCGCCGCCTACCACCTTGGGCACAAGGTCGTCGACCTCTGGGGCGGGATCGCCGACACGACCACCGGCCGACCCTGGGATGAGGACACGATGGTTCTCACGTTCTCCACGACCAAGGGCGCGACCGCCATGTGTGCCAACCGATTGTCCGAGCAGGGCCTGCTCGACGTCAACGCACCGGTGGCCGAGTACTGGCCCGAATTCGCCCAGGCGGGCAAGGAGTCGGTGACGGTTGCCCACCTGCTGGCCCACCGCGCCGGCCTCGCCTGGATCGACGGCACCATGTCGCTCGAAGATGCGCTGGCGTGGGAGCCCGTCACTGCGGCGTTAGAGATCCAGTCGCCGTCCTGGGAGCCCGGAACCGACCACGGCTACCACGCCGTGACCTTCGGCTACCTGGTGGGAGAGGTCGTGCGCCGCATCAGCGGTCGGAGCCTCGGCACCTATTTCAGGGACGAGATCGCCGGACCCCTCGAAGCCGACTGGTACATCGGGTTGCCGGCCGTGCTGGAGCCCCGCGTGGCCCGGATCGTTCCCTTCGCGACCGGCCCCGACGGGAGCCCATTCGGCGCTCTGGGCGACGTGGGCGCGGGCTCCGAAGATCCAGCCATTGCCGAGCTCCTGGCTCAGCTCGCCCCGTACCTCGGGCCCAATGGGGCGCTCACCAAGGCAATGAGCGCCCCGGGCGGGGCGCTGTCATCGCCCGATGTCTGGAATGACCCGCGACTGCACGCCGCCGAACTCCCCGCGGCAAACGGCATCTGCGACGCCCGGTCCGTAGCCCGCGTCTATGGGGCCTGCGTGAGCGACGTCGCCACGAGCGGCAATGCCCCGTTCCGGGTGCTCAGCCCCGGCCAATTGAATCAGGCGCTCGTGCAACAGACCAAGGGGCCCGACCGGGTGCTGGTGGGCATGGACATCCAGTGGGGGTTGGGCTTCATGTTGAATCTCGGAAACCTCACGCTCGCCGAACTCGGAGGGCCGCGCTCGTTCGGTCATATCGGCATGGGCGGGTCCATGGGCTGGGCCGATCCCGACCTCGAGCTGGGTCTGGGCTACGTGATGAACCGGATGAACCTCGGCGCGACCGGCGACAACCGCAGCGCTGATCTGATCCACGCCACCCTCACCGCCGTGAGGGGCGGCTGACGAACACGCACCGGTCCGTCCGCGTGCGCACGGAGGATCCTTTTGTCGACAGACTGGGACAGTGACAACGCAACCGATGGCTCGACATCTGCTCCGAGCCAAGGATCTCGCAGACGCACGGTACTTCGAGTCACTCTCCGTGGCCGACCTGGCCGCTGCCGCCGGCCTGTCAAAGGCCTACTTCAGTCGACTCTTCACGCGGACCTTCGGTGAATCGCCACACCAGTACCTACTGACTCGACGGTTGGAGCGGGCGACGGCCCTGCTCCGCGCCACCGACTGGACGGTCGCTGAAATCTGCTATGCCGTCGGCGCCGAAAGCGTCGGTTCGTTCACCACGAGCTTCGGTCGAATGTTTGGCCGGACTCCCCTCGCTTATCGGGCGATGTTCCCGCCCGCTGAACAGCACATCCGCATCCCCCGCTGTGTCGCGCTGGCGTACGGCCGACCGCAAAACCGCACGTTTCGAGAAGACGGCACGAACGATGGACCGTAGCCTCGACTCGAACCGTGGTGTTTCGTCAGGAGGAACGATGATCAAAATTGGCAACGCGCAGTTCTGGGTTCACGACCAGGACGAGGCCCTGGCGTTCTATACGAAAGTCCTGGGCTGGGAGGTACGGGCCGACGTGACCATGGAGGCATGGAGCTTCCGCTGGCTCTGCGTCGGTCCCCCCGGTGAGGACGGCGCTGGACTCGTGCTGATGCCCGTCCCCCAGGCCCCCATGCTCGATGCCAAGAGCAGCGAGCAGCTCGCGGAGCTGGTCGCGAAGGGTGCGGGCGGCACCCTGTTCTTGGAGACCGACGACTGTCAGGCGGCGTTCGAGGAGCTGTCAGCACGCGGCGTCACCTTCAACGACCCACCGACGAAGCAGGCCTATGGCATCGACACCTCCTTCCGGGACCCGTCGGGCAACAACATCCGGCTCACCCAGGTGCTGGAATTCGATCCGACTCGGCGCTGAAGCCCAGCTGGCCCATTGCGCCGTCCATTCCCCGGCTACCTGGCCGGTGATGACATTGAGCCAACACCTGGACCCGGTTGGCTATCTGGTAGTTACCGTTCGGGTGGTTCACGTGGTACATGGACATCCGGAAAATCCGCCCGGTGGCGGTCAACGGCTTGCTGTCGAGGGTTTCGCGGACCCAGCCTGTGCCATCGATCGCGGCGTGCTTTGCTCGGTCGGTAAGGACTGCGAAGATCGCCTCCGCCGGGGCGTTGATCACCGTGGTCGCGCTGACACTATCGTCGGCCATGTAGCTAGCTCCTCATTGAGCTGAACTTGTGACGGTTCCGAGGTTCGCCAAGTCCCGAACGGGCTCTCTCGAGTGTGGCTCTAGCTGGCATCGGGCCACGCACCTCGATGCAGGACCATCGGGTGCCACGGGAGCGCCCCCGTCGGGTCGGCCACGAGGCGTTGCGTTTGCCCGAGGTAGGGCTTCGCCCCGCGCCAGCAACCCTCGGGAGGTACAAGACCCTCCGACAATGCGTTGCGTTGCGCCAGGACGGCGCCTAGCGCGGCACGCAAACCCTTTTCCCGCGGCCGAGCGGCCCACTGCCAGTAACCGTCCCGGGCATCGAGCCCGCTGGGCGTGAGGTGGAGGGCGCGCTCGGGTGCGGATATAGCCAGACCACTTCGCTGTAGGCAACCGGCCGCCATGGCGATCCCTTCTTTCGAGAGCCCGGTCCGCACCGGCAGATCACGAACACGGACGGCACCCGAGCCCAAGACCCGCAAGAAGTTGGCTCCGAGCGGGAGTGAGACCTCCGACTTCAGCTCGTGGTCGACCGTGAAGGCGGTCAGCACCTGACCAAGCAACGCGACCAGGGGCCATTCGGCATCTACGCCATCGCTGTCGATGACGACGTGCGTGTGGAAGCCATCGGAGGGGTGGACCTCGGGCGGGGACCACGGCATCGGAGTCACGACGGACATCAGAGCGTGGCGCAACGCGTCGATCACGTCGGCGCCAAAGCGCGTTCGCCACCGCTCCTCCACATCCCGCACGACGCGGGGCCACATTCGACGGGCGTACGCCCCGGCGCGAGTCGGGCGCAAGATAACGTCACCTCTCACGCCGCGATGACTGCCATAGCCTTCCCGTCGGGTTCCGCCCACGTCACCGACCGAGATCCAGCCCCACCGTTCCAGCCCGCCGATATTGCACGCGGCGCGTGCACGAGTGCGGAGCTCGTTGACTGAGATGCCGCCCTCTTCGATGAACCGCAAGCCGTTGGTCCACATCGGCATCGAGATACGAAAGTGGCGACCTACCCGCGCGGAGGCAGCGTCCTCGAAGGCGTTGTCCGCCTCGATGGTGTGGGCGATCCACACCCAGGACAGGAGCGTGGTGAGTGGCACTTGTTTCGGCACAATAAAAGTATTGTCGATGCCTTCGAGGACATCGACGCAATTCGCTGCATCTCCCGGCTGCCGGCGATGCCGAGTGGTACGCCACATTCGTGGGCGGTTTGGATCGACGACCAACCCCGCACGTCTATCCAAGCAAGGCTCATAGGACGTCCGGGCCGTCGCGCCTTGATCAGTTCAGCCGCCAAGGTGCTGTAGGGGAGCCCACGCCACCGCGAGATTGAATCCGCGGCCAAAAGTCAAACTTCCAGCGCGCCCAGGAGGGCGGCGCGTAGATCACCTGCGTAACGATGCGTAGGGAGCTTCTGGTCACGTGTCGATAAGAACGTCCATAAACCTTGTGGATAACCGCGGCTGAATGCGCTGAAAGCACGAAAACCCAGGACGTCCTGGGCTTTCGGCGGGATCCACTCAAGTAAAGAGTGGAGGTGAAGGGACTCGAACCCTCGACCTACGGCTTGCAAAGCCGCCGCTCTTCCAGCTGAGCTACACCCCCGGGATCCGTCGGTCGCCCTTGACATACGCCAGGGCGGGGCACCGGCCGAGACAAGAGATTAGACCGTCCCGAGGCCGACCGAATCCCCAGCGGCAACAATGAGCGCCCATGCCACTCCGTTGGCCCCAAGGCAACCGGATTCGGATCGTCGTAGCGATTGCCGCCGTTTTGGTCATCGCCCTGGCGGCCGTCCTGTTCAGTCTGCGTCCATGGTCACACCAACACGCCGGCCCACCACTCGCTCAGAACCCGGCGCATCAGTCGCACGCTCGTGCCTCCGCCACCACCTCGACGGAAGCAGCGACAACGACCACGAGCACCCTGCCGCCGCCGGCGGCGGGATTCGTCCCGGATCGTGTCACGGCGATAGGCGACTCGGTCATGCTCGACTATCAAACGCCCCTGGAGACGGACCTCCCCGGCGTCGATGTCGATGTCGATGCTGCGGTCAGCCGCCAATGGGGGACGGGGGAGGACATTGTGGCCGGGCTCAAATCGGAGGGCGAGCTGGGAGCCGAGGTGATCGTCGCGCTGGGGACCAACGGCCCGATCTCGGCGACCGATTTCGACGACATGATGGGCACGCTGCAAGGTGCCTCGCGCATCGTCTTCGTGAACATCCACGTTGACCGGCCCTGGCAGGACCCCAACAATGCCGTCCTGGCCCAGGGTGCCGCCCGCTACCCCCGCGTGGTGATCGCCGACTGGGCCACCCTGGCTGGCGAGAACCCGCAGTGGTTCGGCCCCGATGGAACACATCTGGCCATCGACGGTCCGGGTGCGGACGCCCTGGCCGCGCTGATCACGACGGCGCTGTTGCACGGTTGAGCTTTCTCACACCGCTAGGGTGCGGCCCGATGGATGCCCGCACGTTTCTCTGCATGGAGCCCGTCGGCGACAACCTCCACTGGCAGATGCGGGTCGAGCCGCAACTCACGACGCCGGGGAACTTCCTGTTCGGCGGTTGTGGCCTCGGTGCTGCCCTCGTGGCACTGGAGGAGGCGTCCGGACGCCCGACCATCTGGGCCACCGGCCAGTACCTCTCCTATGCCCCGACAGGCTCTCTGCTGGAGTGGGAGGTGATCCTGGCCGTCGTGGGCGGCCACATCACGCAAGGTAGGGCCGTCGGAAGTGTCGAAGGACGCGAGATCTTGACGGTCAATGCGGCCCTCGGAGAGGGCCAAGTCGACCTGACCGGGGTCTGGGTCGAGCCCCCGCACGTCGCATCTCCCGAAGAGTGCCCTCCTCGTTTCCTACCCGCCATTTTCCGTAACACGATCATGGACGAGGTCGACGTCCGGGTCGCCAATGGCCGGCTGCTCGACGAGATGGACGGCGAACCCGGGCCCCCCGACTCCGCATTGTGGGCGCGCGTCCCGGGACATCTTTCTCCTTCGGCCGCCACCTTGGCCATCTTCGGGGACTACGTGTCGGGCGGGTCCTCCCAGCCTCTCGGGCGCCGGGCCCGGGGCCGTAGCCTCGACAACACGCTGCGGGTAGTGCGGCTTCAGCCGACGGAATGGGTACTGGTTGACATCCGAATGCACGCGCTCGCCGGTGGGTACGCCCAAGGTGTGGCCTTTCTGTGGTCACAAGACGGTGACCTCCTCGCCACTGCGAGCCAGTCCTTTGTGGTCCGCCTGTTGGACGAGGACGACCGTGTGACCGGGTGAGAGGCAGCCAGGCGGTGTAGCCTCAATCTCCTTCTGGGGCTATAGCTCAGTCGGTTAGAGCGCAGCACTGATAATGCTGAGGTCGCAAGTTCGATTCTTGCTAGCCCCACTCCGTCCAGTTAAGAAACATGTGCTCGGATTATCCATCTCATTTCACA
>Ga0182018_10003604_pt1 | contig 13786 bp, 7 predicted proteins | sample 812P2MmetaG_FD_120490 | JGI IMG/M metagenome (GOLD analysis project Ga0182018, IMG submission 120490) | Permafrost microbial communities from Stordalen Mire, Sweden - 812P2M metaG | ecosystem: Environmental > Terrestrial > Soil > Wetlands > Permafrost | place: Sweden: Stordalen | collected...
AGCGGCTCGGTGAGCGCCGACTCGGCCCGCGCCCGGGCAACGCCAAAATCCCCGATGCGAAGATGGCCGTCGTCGTCGAACAGCAGGTTGCTGGGCTTGATGTCGCGGTGGACGATCCCTCGTCGATGCGCGTATGCAAGCCCGGAGGCGGCCTGGGCGCCCAGCCCCGCCACTTGGGAGTGGCTCAGTCGAACGCCTGTGTCGAGCAGTCCCCGCAGGCTGCCACCGGCGAGAAACTCCAGCACAAGGTACGGACCCTCGTCCTCCTCGCCCCAGTCGAAGACCCGCATGATGTGGGGGTGGTCGAGGGAGGCCGCCAGCCTGGCTTCTGCACGGAAGCGGCGAAGGAAGGCCAGGTCTCCCGCCAACATCGGGTGCAGCACCTTGACGGCGACGCGACGGGCGAGACGCGTGTCACTCGCCGCATAGACCTGGGAGGACGCGCCGGTACCGACCGGGGCGAGCAGCCGGTACCGACCGCCGACAACGCGGCCGACCTGTTCTGCGATGCTCGTCATGGAACTCGGATCCAGGGTACCGGCTGGCCAGGCCCAAACGGTGGAGGCTCGCCGACATCGAAGAAGTCGACCACGGACAAGTGATACTTTCTCTGTCGACCGTCAGTGGGGACGACGGTGGTGGCATGGGCGGACCGCACGCAGACGAGCTTCCCGACCTCCACGGAACTCCCCGCGCATTCCTGCGAGGTGAGACGTCCCATGAGCAAGCAACGATCGATCGTGCGGAATTCGGCGCTGGCCATTCTGGCCGCAGGCGCCTTCTCGCTCTTTGGGCTCCTGATGAGCCACGCTGCGAGCGCGTCGGATCCGCCCCCCACATGCACGATCACGTGGACGGGCTTGACCTCGGACAACTGGGGGACCACGACGAACTGGTTGCCGGACACCGGCAGCGCCCGTGTTCCGAACGGCAGTGACTTCGTTTGTATGAGCGCGACGGCGACCACTACGTCGGTCTTGATCAACAGCAGCACGACGGCGAACGCCAAGGGCATCTCCTTCCCGTCCTCCGGATTGCAGGCACCCACGTTGACGGTCGATGGCCCGCTCAACCTCGGCTCCGATGCATCGACGATCGACAACGTCACGGTCAACGACTCGACCGAGGACGGCGAGATCACCGGGAGCGTCAACGGCGTCTCGCTCACCATCGAGGGCGCCGGCGTGGTCGAGGACGCCGAACTTTCAAATCTGGCGGTCGTCGTGGCGGGCACCACGAGCGTCCCCACCAACGACTCGCTCGAGCTTGGCTCGGGCGCCACGCTGGAGGTTGTCTCGGACGGCACACTGGCGGTCGGCAACTCCTCGCAAGTGACCAACGACGGCAGCGGTGAGAAAGCGCAGATCAACTTCGGCGGAGTGCTCAAGTACACAGGCTCGTCGAGCGGCGACTTCTCCGACATCGAAGTCCCGATCACCATCGACGGGGCCGTCGATGTCAGCACCGCGACGCTGCGATTCGACACGGGCGGCGTCCTCGGCTCCACGGCGTCGGCCGCGACGACCGGAAGCGGCTCCGCCTCCATCGAGAGCACCTTCACGCCAGGCGTATCGGGCGGAGCGCTCTCCGGGTTCACGATCGACGACGGCACGCTCGAAGGCGTCCAGGGAGCGGGTCCCTTCACGGTCCCCTCCGGACAGACCGCAACCATGCTCGACACGAACGTGACAGGCGCGACACTCGACAATGCCGGCACGCTCGTCATCGGCGCCAACAACACCGACAGCCTCCAGAGCGGCTCGCAACTCGACAACACCGGGACCCTCGAGTTCGGCATCGGCTCGACGCTCAATGACGACAGCGACGCAAACGGCGACCTGCTGACCAACGAGTCCACAGGCACGATGGAGTTCACCGGCCGTACCTCAAGCGATTTGGCGTTCATCGAGGCCCCTATGGCCGACAACGGCACCGCCGACGTCACCACCGGCACGCTCGAGTACAACGACAACTTCGGCACTGTCGGACCGGATCAAAATGTGGTCAGCCACTCGGGCGGGGTCTTCGAACTCGACGGGACGCTGTCGCCCACCGGCGACACCGCCGCCAGCACGGGCAGCGTCGCCGGGATCCTCGGCGACGACGGCACCCTGACGGGACCGGGAACGCTGACCATTCCGGTCGGCCAGTCGGCGACATGGCCGGACATCGAACTCAGCGGCGCCGCCCACGTTGTGATCTCCGGCACGCTCACGGTCCCAGAAGGTGACGGCGTCGGGCTGAGCGGTGGGTCGACGCTGGAGAACGCCGGCACGCTTGACCTCGTCGCAAACGCCGAGGGCGGGGCCTCTATCGACGACGGCGACCAGGGTTCGGGCGACGTGTTGCTCAACGACGTCAACGGTGTGGTCGAGGCCGAAGCTACGAGCATCGGCCAGGCCGCAGATATCAACGTCAACGTGACGAACAATGGGACGCTGCTGGCCAACTTCGGTTCGCTCGATCTCGACTCGCCGTATGCGACCACGGTCAGCACCACCTCGACGGCGACGTCGACGAACGGTGGGAGCGTCGTGGCGGAGAGCTTCGTGCAGCCACCATCTGCTGCGACGTCCGGGAGCATCGTCGGCCTCACGTTCGCCAACGACTCCTCGCTCGAGGGTCCGGGAACGCTCACGCTGCCCGCCGGCGACACGGTCACCTTCCAAGGTCCCTTCGTCACAGGCGCGGTCGTGCTCGCGAACAGCGGGACGCTGCTGTTCCAGAACGGCAGTGGGACAGCCATCAACGGAGCGTCGGAGATCGAGAACTTCGGCACGATGCAGATGCAGGACAGCTCGAGCATCGGAACCGAGGACTCGACTCCAAACCAGATCATCAACGAGACGACCGGCACGATTCTGTACCGGGGATCCGATCCCTCGCAGTCAGCATCCATCACCGTGCCCATATCGAACGACGGCCTCATCAACGCCATGGAGGGAACGCTGAACGTCTTCCTCCGGAGTACGAGCTTCCCGGAGCAGGGCGCGACAGGTGATGGCACCCTCACCGGTGGCACCTACGTCGTCGACGGCACGCTCGACATCCAGGAGACCGCGCAGATCTCCGGCGGCACGACCACGACCGAGGATTCGCCCGACCTGAGTGCGAATGCTGCCACCCTCACCATCGGGACCACAGGGATGGTGCAGACGAGCAGCGGCGACCAACCCAACGCTCTGAACGAGCTGTCGGACAATACGACGACGGGTGCACTGACGACACTGGCGAGCCTCGACCTTGCGCAGGGTCTGACCCAGAGCGGCTCGCTGACCGTCTCCAAGGGAACCTTCGAGGCGCCGGGCGTCACCCTCTCCGGCAACAGCACCACCACGGTGGATTCCGGAGGCACGCTGCAGAGCAACGTCACGCTTGCGGTCCCCGCCAGCGGGGCACTTCCGGTGCTCACCGGCGCCGGCGTCGTCGACGGCAACATCACCAACGGAGGCGGCAACGTCCAGCCGCCGACCGGAGCTGCCGGAACGCTGACGAATACCGGGAACTACACCGAGTCGCCGGCCACCGGTGGTAGCCCCGTGCTGACGATCGGGATCGAGGCGGCCGGTTCGACACCCGGCACCGATTTCGGGAAGTTGGCCGTCTCGGGGGTTGCGACCCTCGGTGGCAAGCTCACGATCGTGCCGGCCGTCGCCTACGCGCCCACGCTCGGCGACACCTTTACGGTCCTCACGGCGTCGTCGTTGACCGGGATCTTCAAGACGATCGCAGGCGCAAAGATCGGCGCGACCGGCCTGTACTTCGCCGTTTCCTACACGGCGAAGTCGGTCGTCATCACGGTTGCCAAGCCGAGCGTGACCTCGATCTCACCGACTCCGCTCGGCCAGGGAGCGAGCGGGGTACCCGTGACGATCTCGGGGCTGGGCTTCGCGAGCGGTGACACGGTCTCGAGCGGCAACACCGGCGTCACGTTCAGCCATCTCACCATCGAGCCGAGTGGCCAGGCAATCACGGCAGACGCCTCCGTGGCGGCGACGGCGGCAGTGGGCACGACGAGCGTCATCGTGAAGCCGTCGTCGGGTGCGTCGCTGTCGTGCGCGTCCTGCCTGAAGATCGACGCCAAGCCGACGATCACCAAGCCGAGCGCAGCCTCGCCCACGCTCATCGGGCCGGGAACGACCGCCAAGTCGGTCACGGTGACGGGGACAGGTTTCAGCAGCCCGGCGTCTCATCCCCTTACGGTGTCCTTCGGCGGTGTCGGCACGAAGGTCACCGCCAAGATCAGCGGGACCGTGACGGCGACGTCGTTCACGATGCTCGTGACGGTGCCGGGGAGTGCCACAACCGGCCTCTACAACATCAGGGTCGACAACGGCGACTACGGCATCGGCGGCTGTACCGCCTGCGTCAGGGTCGAGATCCTGCCGACGGTGACGAAGTTCACGCCGAAGTCGGCCGGGCAGGGAGCCTCGGGGCTCGCTGTGACGATCATCGGCACGCACTTCACGGCGTCACCGAAGATCACCTGCAGCGCCTCCGGCGTCACGTTCTCCTCGGTCACCGAGAAGAGCTCCACGAAGATCACGGCGATCATGAAGGTGTCCGCGAGAGCTCACACGGGCAAAGCCAACATCACGGTGACGGACAAGGGGCAAGGCTCGGGCACGCTCAGGAAGGCCGTGAAGATCGACCCGGCGCCGGACCCGAAGAGCCTCTCGCCGAAGTCGCTCCCGCAGAAGTCGAGCAACAAGGTCGTCAAGCTCTCCGGTTCGGACTTCGAGAGTGGAGCCAAGGTGGCCTTCAGCGGATCCGGCGTCACTGACACCGTGACCTCCATAACGTCCACCACGATCGAGCTCAAGGTGTCCGTGTCGAAGAGGGCGGACAAGACGTTTTACAGCGTGACCGTCACCGACCCCGATGGGGGAACGGGGACATGCAAGAACTGCTTCTCGGTCTCAAAAGCCGCCGGGCCGAGACTGCCGGCGACGGTGGCCCACGCACAGCTGGCCCACGCACAGGTAGCACACGCATGGGTCGCCCACGCGCACCAGCTGACGGTGCGTCTCGCGAGGCTGCAAGCGGAGGCTGCGGTTCGTCCGGTTGCCACCCGCATCACCGGGGCCGTAAGAGTCAAGCGGATGTGAGACCTCGCTCCATGAGCGACGTATGACGAATCAGGGCTCCTCCTCGAGGAGCCCTGATTCGCGCGACAAGCAATGATTCGCGCCCGGCCCGGTCAGCTCCCGTCCATGAGCTGCCATCGGACGGCGTCCTCGGTGCGCCAGACACCCCGCCGGAAGACCACGGCCCAGCCGAGGGTCCCGCTGTTGAAGGTCACGCCGACCTCGGTGTCGGGTTCGGACGTGGGAAGGCCCTCGACGGGCTGCCACGTCGCCCCCGAGTCGTTCGTGACGATCACGCCGAGCCCTTGGATTCCGAGCCATGCCTGCGTCGAGGCAATTGTCGCCAGCTGCGAGACCCACCCCGACAACGGGATTTGGCCGACGGGCGCAGCACTCGAGCTCATGAACCCTGTCGAGGCCACGAGCACCCAGTGCTTGGCATCGTCGAACGAGCGGTAGACAACCTTCGGTTGAACCGTTGCACCCGGAGCCGTGATGGCGCCGCAGATCAGCCAGAGGCTGGACTCGTCGCCGGGGGGCGCCGGCGGTGCAGCCAGATCCTCTCGCTCGTAGGGTCCCGAGCACGGGTCCAGGAGACGTTTCCAGCTGCGGCCGTTGTCGCCCGTGTAGGCGAGTCCTCCTCCGGTCACTCCGTAGGAGAGCACATAGGCAGACGTGAGGCTCCACCGGGCAAGGATGTCGCCGCCCTCGCGCGCCTCCTTCAAGCCGGTGAGGGTGACGTCGCGCCACCGGCTCCCGTCATCGGTCGAGATCGCCACCCCCACCGAGCAGGAGCCGCTGCCGCCCGGCGGCGTGGATCCGCACGACGTATAGGTCGCCCAGACGTTGTTCCCGAGTGGGATCGCACGTTGCAGCGTGCCGTTGAGGCCTTGCACCGAGTGCCATGACGCGCCACCGTCGGATGTCACGAGCAGCCCGGAGTTGCCGAAGACGTACCCCTGATCCGGCGATATGAACTGCAGCGTCGAGAAACCCCACGGGTACGGAAAGGCCGAGCCCGTCACATGCCAAGTGCGCCCGCCGTCCTCGCTGCGGGCGAGGCGTTCGACCGCGAGGTTCCCGTGCTCGCCAGTCTCGAGAGCAAAGCCGACCGTGGAGCTGACGAACACGGGATCCGATACCAGATCCGCAGCCGGCACGAGCGCCCCGAGCCCGAGCTGTCCGCCGCCCGAGGGCGTGGTGGACGACCCATGCCCGCCTGAGCTGACACCGAGCTTGGCGGCGGGGTGCCGAGACGACACGACGATCGCCGTCGTGGCGAACCCCGCCGAAGCCGCCAGCAGGAGGGAGACCAGGAGCACGACGCGACGGCGGCGCCAACGGGCGAGGGGCACGCTGGCACCGAGGGCGCCAGCGCCCATCACGGCAGCTCGCCGTTCTGGAGCAGATGCCGGAAGCCCATCTCGTCCAACATCGGCACGCCGAGCTTCTCGGCTTTCGCGACCTTGGAAGCGCCCGGCGCCGCGCCGACGACGAGCGCCGTCGTGCGCGCCGACACAGACCCCGGGGACCTGCCCCCACGTCCGGTCACCGCAGCCTCCGCCTCCTCCCGCGACCAGCCCTCCAGCGTCCCTGAGACCACGACCGACTTGCCCTCGAGCACCTGTGGGAGGTCGGACGTCACCTGCGTACCGAACGAGACACCGCCGACCCGGAGCCGCTCGACGAAACCACGGTTCGCCTCGAGCCCGAAGAACCCGACGACGCTTGCCGCGATCGTCGGCCCGACGCCGTCGGAGGCCGCCAGCTCCTCCTCGGTCGCCTCCATGATCCGATCGAGATCGCCCCATGCGGCCGAGAGCGATTGGGCGACAGTCCCGCCGACATGACGGATCCCGAGCGCCACGAGCAGGCTCGGGAGCGGTCGCGTGCGGGAGGCGTCGATGGCGGAGACGAGGTTGCGGGCCGAGATGGCGGCGAAGCCTTCCATGCCCTCGAGCTGTTCGGCCCGGAGCTGGTAGTAGTCGGCCGCATCGGAGATGAGGCCCTCGCGGATCAACTGGCTCACGCGCCGCTCGCCGAGGCCCTCGATGTCCATGGCGCCGCGCGAGGAGAAGTGCGCCGCCCGCTGCACGCGCTGTGCTGGGCAGTCGAGGTTCACGCAGTACGTGTCGGACTCCCCGGCCAGACGTACGAGCGGACCACCGCAGGCCGCACACTGCGTCGGGAACTCCCAGGCGGGAAGGCCCGGGGGGCGGGCAGCAAGGACCGGCCCGACGACCTCGGGGATGACGTCGCCTGCCTTGCGGACGACGACGGTGTCCCCGGGTCGCACATCCTTGAGGGCGACCTGATCCTGGTTGTGGAGGCTGGCGAGACCGACGGTCGACCCGCCGACGCTCACGGGCGTCAGTTTGGCGAAGGGAGTGGCGCGGCCGGTGCGCCCGATCGACACCATGATGTCCTCGAGCAGCGTCGATCGCTCCTCAGGAGGGAACTTGTAGGCGACGGCCCAGCGGGGCGCATGCGAGGTCGCACCGAGCCTGCGGTGAAGCGAGATGTCGTCGAACTTGACGACGACGCCGTCGATCTCGTAGCCGAGGGAGTGGCGACGGTCCTCCAGCTCAGTGCAGTAGTCGAACACCGCTTGCAGGCCGCTCACGACGTTCGTCTCCGGATTCACGGGGAAACCCAACCGCTTCACCCGCTCGAGCGACTCGCTCTGGAGCGTCGGCGGCGCGGGCGAGTCGACGTCGTCGGACTCGACGATGACCAGCTGGTATGCCCACATCGACAGGGAGCGGCTGGCGGTGACCTCGGGGTCGCGCTGGCGGAGCGAGCCGGCGGCGGTGTTGCGTGGGTTCGAGAACAGGCGCAGGCCGGCCGCCGCCTGCCGGGCGTTCATCTCCTCGAAAGCCGCTATCGGAAGGTAGACCTCGCCCCGCACCTCGATCTGGGCAGGCAGCTCCGAGGCTTCTCCCGCAAGGGTGTGCGGGACGGAGGTGATCGTGCGGACGTTGGCGGTGACGTCCTCCCCGACACGCCCGTCGCCCCGGGTTGCCGCCCGCACGAGGCGGCCGTGCTCGTAGGTGATCGAGATCGAGAGCCCGTCGATCTTCGGCTCGCAGACAACCGTGAGCGCAGCCGCCTCCTCCGGGCTGAGCGAGAGGAGCCGTTCTGTTCGGGCGCCCCAGGCAAGGAGCTCCTCGAGGCTCACGACCTTGTCGAGGCTCATCATGGGGACGGCGTGTGGGGCGGGCGCGAACAACGGGGAGGGCGCCGCGCCCACGCCTGCCGTCGGGGAGAGCTCGGAGGCCAGCTCCGGGTGCTCGGTCTCGAGAAGCGTCAGTTCGTCGACGAGGCTGTCGTAGTCCGCGTCGGGGATCTCGGGATCGGCGTCGTAATATCGCTCCGAGTGATGCTTGATGGTCTCGCGCAGCTGACGTACCCGCTCGGCGACATCGAGCGAGGCTTCCGGGCCAAACCGTTCGAGCGCCGCGCTCATGCCGCTTCGCCTGTCGCGACCCCCGAGCCGACCACTTCGTCCCCGAGGTAGCAGGCGACCGTCTGTCCCGGCGCCACCCGTCTCCTCCGGTCGCCGTAGGCCAGCCCGTGCTCGGTAACCGATGCCGGCCACGGCCGGCCGTGAGCGGTCGCCTGCGCCAGGACGACGGTGCCGGGCGGGAGAGCCTCGTGCACCCACGTCCGCTCCGTCAGGCGCACGCCTGTGTCGAGCAGATCGTCCTCCGAGCCGACCTCGATCCTGCGGCCGGCAACGTTCACCCGGACGGCGAAGCGCCGCTCGCCGCCAACGACGCCGAGACCGCGCCGTTGCCCGACGGTCACGAGCTCGACGGCGGGGACCGTGCCGACGACCTCGTGCGTGGCCGTGTCGATGACCTCGGCCGGATGCAGCTCGAGCCGCTCGGAGAGGAAACGGCCACGGGCGGAGGCTCCTGCACCACCGAGCACGAAGCACACGTCCTGACTATCGGGCTTCGCCGCCGTCTGCAGGCCGAGGGAGGCTGCCAACGAGCGGACCTCGGCTTTGGTCAGGGCACCGATCGGGAGCAGCAGCGTCCGGAGCTCGCGCTCGGTCAGGCACGACAGCACGTACGACTGGTCCTTGGCGTCGTCGGCGCCGCGTAGAAGGCGCGGCCGCGTGCCGGAATGATCCACGCGGGCATGGTGGCCGGTGGCGACGGCGTCGAAGCCGAGACGCATCCCCCGGTCGAGGAAGGTCCCGAACTTGAGGTGGCGGTTGCACTCGATACAGGGGTTCGGCGTCCATCCGGCGGCGTGCGCATGCACGTACGGAGTGACGACGCGCCGGTCGAACTCCTCGGTGAAGTTGAAGACGTGGTGGTCGATCCCGAGACGATCTGCCACCCGCCGGGCGTCGTCGACATCCGCCACGGAGCAGCAACCCGAATCCGAGGCGCCGCCCCAGAGCTTCATGGTGGCACCGACGACGTCGTGACCCTCCTCGCGCAGAATGGCGGCGGCGACGGAGGAGTCGACCCCACCGGAGAGGGCGACGAGGACACGCATGCGGACAGTTTCTCAGAACGGTGTGACATCGCGGGCATCTGGCGGCGGCACGGCTCGGCCGCTCGGGTCCTTGACGATCAGGCTCCGGGGTCCTCTGGCGATCAGGCTCCGGCCGTGATGCCTGCGATCTCTTCGCGGGTGAGTACGAGTGAGGCGGCGGCGACGTTCGATTCGACGTGCTCGGCCGACCCTGACCCGGGGATGGGCAGGATCTGGGGGGATCGCGCCAGCAGCCACGCGAGCACCACCTGGCGCTCGCTGGCGCCGAGCCGGGCGGCGGCGCTGCTGACGGCAGGGTTCCGCTGGGAGTCCTGGATCGGGGCCCAGGGCAAGAAGACGATCTGCTCGACCTCGCAGCGGTCGATCATCGATTCCGAGGACCGGTCGCTGGCGTTGTAGCGGTTCTGCACCGACACCACCGGAGTCAGCTGCATCGCCTCCGCGAGCTCGGCCTCGGTGACGTTGGACACCCCGATATGGCGGATCTTTCCCTCGTCCTTGAGCTCGACGAGGGCGCCGATCGATTCGGCAAGCGGTACCTTCGGATCGGGCCGGTGGAACTGGTAGAGGGGAATCTGGTCGAGCTTGAGCCGCCCAAGACTCCCTTCGCATGCCTGCCGCAGGTGTTCCGGGCGTCCGTCCGGCTCCCAGCGGCCCGGCCCGGGCCGTAGGAGCCCGGCCTTGGTGGCAATGACGAGGTCGTCAGGGTAGGGGTGGAGCGTCTCAGCGATCAGAGTTTCGCTCACGTCGGGTCCGTAGGAGTCGGCGGTGTCGATGAAGTTCACGCCGAGCTCGACGGCCCGCCGGAGCGCGGACTTCGCCCGTCCGCGATCGGCTGGCCATCCCCAGATGCCTTCTCCGGTGATGCGCATGGCACCGTAGCCGAGGCGGTTGACCGTGAGATCGCCACCGATGTCGATCGTGCCGGCCGCGGCCGCCGTGAGTGGTGCAGTCATATCGTCCTCCTCGTCGCCGGTTCGGCGTGGCGCCTCCGGCGTGTTCGCTGTCTGGCTTTCCTAGCGGTCCTCATGCCCGTCCTCGTGTGGTTCAGGCGGTGCGGCGAAGACGAGCAACCGCTTCGATCGTTGCCCCGATCGCCTGATCGACGTCCTCCTGCGTAGTGGAGCGACCGAGCGAGAACCGGACGTGACCCGTCGCCTCCTCTCTCGTCCGGCCCATGGCGACAAGCACGTGGCTGGGCTCGAGCGCCCCGCTCGCACAGGCGGAGCCCGCCGAGGCGCATACCCCGAGCTCGTCGAGGACGACGAGCAGCTCCTCGGCTTCCACACCGGCGAACCAGAGGTTGCAGATGGCGGCGATTCGTCGCTCTCGGGGGACAGCCGGCTCGATCCGCTCGACTCCCCCGATGATGCCGGCGACCAGAGCGTCGGCCAAGTCGGCGACCCGCCCTGAGGTCTCTTCGCGCTCTGCCGAGCACAGACCGGCGGCGCGCGCCATCCCGACGATGCCGGCGACACCGTGGGTGCCGGCGCGAAGCTCACGCTCCTGCGGGCCGCCACGCAATACCGGGCGCACTCGCGACCGGGCGGCCGATCGGACGAGGAGCGCTCCGACTCCCTTCGGACCACCGATCTTGTGGGCGCTCACCGTGACCAGATCCGCAGCCGCAATGGATTCAGCCACATGGAGCCAACCGAGCGCCTGGACGGCGTCGGTGTGCACGATGGCCCCGGGGGCGTGGTCCCGCACGAGGCGGGCGACCTCGGCCACAGGCTCGACAACGCCCGTCTCGTTGTTCACGAGCATCACAGAGACCTCCGCCACCCGACCGTGGCGCTCATCGAGCCACTCCTCGAGACCGGCGAGATCGATGATTCCGGTGCTGTCGACGGCGAGCTCGTCACCTCCGGCGGCGCGTACCGGCTCGAGGACTGCCGGATGCTCGACGGCACTGCAACCGATCACCGGACGATTCATCCCGCGCTCGCGAGCGGCGAGGGCCGCACCGGTCACGGCGAGGTTGTCGGCCTCGGTCCCGCCGCTCGTGAACACGATTTCGCCAGGCTCGCCGCCGAGCACCTCGGCAAGGACGTCACGGGCATCGTCGATGGCGCGACGGGCGGCGCGAGCCATCGAGTGACCGCCCGAGGCATTGCCGTAGCGCGTCGTCAGCCAGGGCAGCATCGCCTCGAGCACTTCGGGCCGTGTCGGTGTGGTGGCGGCGTTGTCGAGATATGCCACCTGAGGTGTGGCCGCGCTGGTCATCTACGGCTGCAGCTCAGCATCCGGGGATCAGCGTCACGACCGGCACCGTGGCAGAGGTCACCGTCGTCGTCGCTTTCGCCGCGCCACTGACCGTACCCGCAGAGAGGATCGACGACGAGACCGACGACGACCGCCAGTTCAGCTCGAGCTCGAAGAACTTCGTCGTGACGGCGTCGACGACCTGGGCCCAGGGCGCAGTGCCCTCGAAGGGGCCGAGGTGATCTGCGTCGAGCAGGGTTACCCACCATTTCGACGTCAATCCGGTTTGCAACGCCGCGAAGAGACTCGTCGGCGGCGGGTTCGACGAGCCACCGTATGGCTGCACACACCCGTCGGCGTCACTCTGGATCTGCAGCAGGGCCGGCGACGCCGACGAGGCCGCGTAGGTGCCCGCCTCCCCGTCGGGGGGCAGGTAGGTCCAGGAGAACCCCGACATGACCGCGACGGCCTTCGGTGCGACCGGCAGCTCGGCACGCACGTTCTTCAGACCGGAGGCATACGAGAGAGCAGCAACGACGTTGGCACCGTCGGATTGGCCGGCGAGAGCGACGTCGGACATGTTGAGGACGCCCTTGAGCGTCGCTCCCCAGCCATGGCTCGTCACCGTCTCCAGCTGCTTGAGGACGTAGACGATGTCACCCGGTTCGTTGTACTCGTCGCCCTCCTCCGTCAAGGCTGCCGACGTGCCCGGTCCCCCGGCCGCCGAGACAGCCGCGGTGTTCTCATCCGGGAAGATCGGCGAGACGACGACGAACCCGGCACTCACCCAGGCGTCGAGCATCTCCTGATAGCTCGACGGTTCGGTGTCCCAGCCCTGGGCGAAGACGATGACGGGGTACGGGCCGCCGACGGTCGTCGGGCGTGCGTCCACGGCTTCGGTCCTCACCGCGCCCGCCAGGGTCGGGTAGCGCACCTCCGTCGTGAGCACGCGCCCGGCAATCGGCAGCCCCGTCGGTCCGATGTGGGTGATGTGCGGACCTGTTTCGACCCAGGCGAACGTGTGGATGCCCACTTCGAACGTGGCGGGGAGCATCGTCGTCGGTGTCGGAGACGTCGACGACGGCGAGGTGCCATCGGTCGTGGACGTCTTCCCGTGAGGACCGGCGCTGCTGACGGCGTTGCAGGCCGCAACGATGGCCCCGACGAGCACGAGCGTCGCCACGAGCACGCCCGCTCGCCGCCGGCGAATGACGCGGGCGCGGGAAGCCGCATCGCGCTGCTGCTGCAGGTGGGAGGAAAGGTCGCGACGGGCAGTGGGGCGGATGCCCGCCCGCGCTGGGGCCGACCGGCGCGTTCTCGCCGGGACGCGGCGGCGCGACGGATCCTTGCCCTGGGTCACGGGTTCACAATCTACCCGAGGGGGTTTCGATGGCGGGCTCGCCGAAGCCCGACGAAGCTTTCGTCTGGATGATCACCCCTTACGGCTGAATGATCATGACGACCACGGCCGCAACGAAACACACCGAGATGGCGCCGGTCGCCAGCTCCATCTGGCGGCAGGACGTCCGGAATTGCGCCACGAGGGCGGCACTGTCCTCCGCCGGCGCACCGCTCAGCTCCCCGAGTGTCGTTTGGGCTGCACGCTCGGCGGGCCAGCAGATGGCCGACGCGATCCCGACGGCGACGACCCAGATGCACAGCCCGATCCACGGCCACGCCGTGCCGGCCCCGGAGCGGTCGCCCCCGTACAACAGAGCCAAGCCGAGCACGGGCACGAGGAGGATCAGGCGAGCAGGCCAGTCGGGTCCCGGTTTGAAGAAGCGACGGACGGAGGCGTCATTGGAGGGATCGCCGGATTGGCGAGCGGTCGCCGCCGCCACACCGGCGATGGCGATGGCTCCGAAACCGACCAAGCCCACGAACACGTGTGCGACGAGCAGGAGATCGTAGGCCGGTCCGCTCACGGAGGTGGAGTTTTGCAGGTGAATTTCCGCCTGACGGTGCGCGTATCGGCCTCTCGC
>Ga0182018_10003606_pt1 | contig 13784 bp, 13 predicted proteins | sample 812P2MmetaG_FD_120490 | JGI IMG/M metagenome (GOLD analysis project Ga0182018, IMG submission 120490) | Permafrost microbial communities from Stordalen Mire, Sweden - 812P2M metaG | ecosystem: Environmental > Terrestrial > Soil > Wetlands > Permafrost | place: Sweden: Stordalen | collected...
AGCTGGCCTACAAAGTGGACAAGTACCGCGAGGGCGCTTACGTCCTGTTCCAGTTCAGCGCGGGCCCCGAAACCGTCAAGGAATTCGAGCGCCGGCTGCGCGTCTCGGACCTGGTCATCAAGTTTCTGACCGTGCGTATCGACGAGACGCTGAAGCGCCTCGAGAAGCGCAAGAAGGAGCGCGACAAGCGGGCGCATCGCAAGTCCATTGCTTCGCCGGCCGCGGCGCCGCCCTCGGTGGCGCAACAGATGATGGGCGAAGGCGCCCCTGCGCCGGCCATGCCCGGCCTGCCCAAGGAGGCGCCCAAAGAGGCGTAAGGAGATCCCATGCCAGAATTCAAAGGAAGACCCGGCAGCGCCGGACAACGCCCCACCGGTGGCGACAAGGCCGTAGCCACGCAGAAGAAGGCGTATTTCCGCCGTAAGAAAGTGTGCCGGTTCTGTGTGGAGAAGATCGACGACATCAATTACAAGGACATGAAGCTGCTCCACTCATTCGTGGCGGAGCGCGGCAAGATTGTCCCGCGCCGCATTTCCGGCGTCTGCGCCCCGCACCAGCGGCGGCTGACCGACGCCATCAAGAAAGCGCGCAACATCGCCCTGCTGCCGTTCGCGGCGCAGTTCTAGGAGTCGAATCATGGAAGTCATACTGCGCGAAGATATCGAACGGGTGGGCAGCCGCGGCCAGGTAGTGAAAGTGGCCGACGGATACGCCCGCAATTTTCTATTGCCCAAACGCCTGGCCGTGGCCGCCACGGACGCCAACCGCAAAATCGTGGAGCAGGAGCGCCAGGCGCACCTGCGACGCGAAGCCAAACAGAAGAGCGAAGCCGAGGATCTGTCGAAGCTGCTGACCGGAGTTACCGTGATCATCGCCCAGAAGGCCGGTGAAAACGGTCAACTCTTCGGGTCGGTCACCTCCAAGGACGTGGGCGATGCACTGGCCCAGAAGAACTTCACCATCGACCGGCGCAAGGTGTTGATGGACGATCCCATCAAGCAGCTTGGGGAGTTCAAGGTGCCCGTGCGGCTGCATCGCGACGTCACCGCCGAAGTCACCGTACAAGTGGTAAAAGAAGAGTAAATGCTCTTCGAGTTGACGGGCCAGACGGCCATCGTCACGGGCGCGGCCACCGGCATCGGCGAAGCCATCGCCCGCCGTTTGGCGCGCGCCGGGGCGGCTGTCGCTGTCGCCGATCTGAACTTCGATGGCGCTACGGAAGCGGCGCAATCGATCGGCGGCTTGGCGTTCCCCGTCCACATCGATATCACGCTTTCCGACTCCGTGAATGCGGCCGTTGCCGAAGTGCTCTCGCGCACCGGCCGCATCGACATCCTGATCAACAACGCGGGCATCGCCGGTCGCACCGCGCCGGTGTGGGAAGTCACCGACGAGGACTGGCAACAGATCGTCGCGGTGAACATGACCGGCGTGTTCTACTGCTGCCGCGCCGTGCTGCCGCACATGCGCGCGCGGCGCTACGGGCGCATCGTCAATATCGCCTCCATCGCCGGCAAGGAAGGCAATCCCAATATGAGCGGCTACTCGGCCACCAAGGCGGCCGTCATCGGATTTACCAAGTCGGCCGGCAAGGAAGTCGCCACCGAGGGCATCTGCGTGAACGCCGTGGCGCCGGCGGTAGTGCGCACGAAGATCCTGGAGCAATTGACGCAGGCTCAAGTCGATTACATGACCGAGCGCATCCCCATGCGGCGCACCGGCACGCCGGAGGAAATCGCCGCGGTGGTGCATTTCCTGGCTAGTCCCGATGCATCGTTTGTGACCGGCCAGTGCTACGACGCCAGCGGCGGACGGGCGACGTATTGAGCTTTCATTGCTCGATTCGGAGATCAAGGACTCGGAAGCGGGTCGATCTAGCCAGCCGCTGTACGGAGGTATCATCAATCGGGTTTTGCCAAGAACGCTCGTGCCTGACCAGCGCGAAATCGACGGCAAAGACAGGCCGAGCGCTTTCCCATGAGAAAGCCTCCGCGACTTCGCCCTGCAGCGAGTTCACCTGATTGCTTCATCGTGGAGCGACGGTCTTGCGAAGGCGAAATTCAGAACAGCGGGTTTTACCTGCCGAACCCGGGACTTCTTGCCACCTCAGAAGCCGCGGCACAAGCATTCCAGACGTATCCGCTGCGACCGGTATAATGGAAACTACGAACGGATGCCGACCGAGGTGCGCCAGATCGTCTTCCAGCATTTTGACCAGATCATGGCGGCTTGGCGCGAACACTTGGGAGAGCACCGTGGAGAGCAAAACAAGAACGGTATTGGCAAGGGCGATCGCCACAACGCCCGAGGCGCTGATTGTGACCAGGGAAGCTGGGTCTGCTTCCATCCCATGGGATGAATGTTCCGTGCGGCTTGCGCGCGCATCTTTCGCCGAGCGCAGCCAGGCGAAACTCTCTCCTCCCGGCTATGGCATTCACTGGCCGCTGATTGACGAGGACCTGGCGGTGGGCCCGCTACTTCTGAGGAGCTCCCCCGGAAGTTATTGATAACAATCAATTGGCGCGAAATAAAAAAATGCAATTTGGAGGCGGAGTTCCTCTCCCGTATGGCCCCGCACCACGCGAGCGGTTCGCTTTTGGCCCACACATCTCCTCCTCGCCGAACTGAAGGCAGTGCATGATGTCTTCATGTAAGGCGCGGAAGCATTCGTCGCGCAATGCCGAAACAAGAGGAGCCCATGATGTCTCCTGATCAACAACGCGAGTATCGCCGGCCGAAAACAAAAGAAACGGTGCTTTGTTGCACGTGCGGGTGTGGCGCGCCTAGCTTCGGGCGTCATGCCGTCGTCTTTTCGCGCGCGTGAATCCCCTGCAAGCTCCACACCCTTATGGGATCGCGCTTCCGCGCCGCCATAGCCTCGGCCGCCGCGCGCGCCCCGCTCATGGTGGTGATGCAGGGCACCCGGTGCGTCACCGCACTGCGCCGGATGGCCTTCTCGTCGAAAAACGCTGGCGCGCCCGCCGTGGTGTAGACCGCCAGTTGAATGGACCCCGCCTTCAGCAAGTCCACGGCATTCGGGCGGCCTTCATTCACCTTGAACACGACCTTGCACGCCAGTCCGGCCGCGCGCAGCACCGCAGCCGTGCCGCGCGTGGCTACAAGCTGGAACCCCAGCGCCACAAACTTGCGCGCCACCGCGACGGCTTCCGGCTTGTGGTGATCGTTCACGCTGATGAACACGGTGCCTTTCTCCGGCAGCGGCGTGCCCGCGCCGATCTGCGCCTTGGCAAACGCTTCGCCGAAATTGGCGCCTACCCCCATCACTTCGCCCGTGGATCGCATCTCCGGCCCCAGTGCGGGGTCCACGCCCGGAAATTTATTGAACGGAAATACAGGCGATTTGACGAAATGTTGCGGCACCGGCAGCACGCCGGTGGCGTCCGTCAAGTCGCGAATCTTTTTGCCGAGCATCAGCCCTACCGCGATCTTCGGCAGTGGCACGCCGGTGGCCTTGCTCACATATGGCACGGTGCGCGACGCGCGCGGGTTCACCTCCAGCACGTACACCTTGCCTTGCTGAATGGCATACTGCACGTTCATCAGCCCGATAACGTGCAGCGCCTTCGCCAGGCGCACGGTGTAGTCTTCGATGGTGTCCAGTTGCGCCCGCGGTATAGACTGCGCCGGCAACACGCAGGAGCTATCGCCCGAATGTACGCCGGCCTCTTCGATGTGCTCCATGATGCCGGCGATCAACACCTCTTCTCGATCTGACAGCGCGTCTACGTCCACTTCCGTGGCGTCTTCCAGAAACCGGTCGATCAGCACCGGGCGATCCTGCGAAAACGTCACCGCCTCCCGCATGTACTCACGCACCGTTTCCTCGTCGTAGGCGATCACCATGGCGCGCCCGCCCAGCACATAGCTGGGCCGCACCAGCACCGGATAACCGATGCGCCGCGCGATGGCGCAAGCTTCTTCCGCGCTGGTAGCCGAACCGTTCTCCGGCGCCGGAATGCCCAGGTCTTCCAGCAGCTTGCCAAACAATTTGCGATCCTCGGCTAGATCGATATCCGCCGGGTCGGTCCCGATAATCGGCACACCTTGCCGCTTCAGCGGCAGCGCCAGGGTAAGCGGCGTCTGCCCGCCAAACTGCACGATCACGCCATCCGGCCGCTCGACGTCGAAGATGTTCAACACGTGCTCCAGCGTCAGCGGTTCGAAGTACAGCCGGTCGCTGGTGTCGTAATCCGTCGACACGGTCTCCGGGTTGCAGTTCACCATAATGGATTCCCAGCCCAGTTCCTGCAAGGCGAACGAGGCGTGACAGCAGCAGTAGTCGAACTCGATGCCCTGCCCAATGCGGTTCGGGCCGCTGCCCAGAATCATGACCTTACGCCGGTCGGAGGGGTCCGCTTCGCAGGCGCTTTCATAGCTCGAGTAAAGGTACGGCGTGAAGCTCTCGAATTCCGCCGCGCAGGTATCCACGCGGTTGAAGACCGCCCGCACGCCCATCGCCTTGCGCTTCTCGCGCACCGCCAGTTCCGCCGCGCCCCACGTTTTGGCGAGCTGCGCGTCGGAAATGCCGCAGCGCTTGGCGCGCGCCAGGGTTTCCTTGGAAACCGCATCCAAGCTCTCGCCCTCCAATTCGGTCTGCAGGCGGATAACATCTTCGATCTGTCGCAGAAACCACGGGTCGATGGCGGTCATCTCGTGAATTTCCTCGGCCGTGTAGCCGCTCTCGAAAGCGAAGCGGATGTAGCTGAAGCGGTCCGGCGTAGGCGTGATCAGCTTCTGCGGGATCAGGTTCTTGTCCAGCTTCTCGGAGCCGAAAGCCTTGCCGGTTTCCAGGCTGCGCAGCCCCTTCCACATAGCCTGTTTAAAGGTGCGACCGATGGCCATCACCTCGCCCACCGACTTCATCTGCGTGCCCAGCGTGGTATCGGCGCCGGGGAATTTTTCGAACTGCCACTTGGGAATCTTGACCACTACATAATCGATGGTCGGCTCGAAGCAGGCGGGCGTCTGGCGCGTGATGTCGTTGCGGATTTCATCCAGCCGGTAACCCACCGCCAGCTTGGCTGCAATCTTCGCGATCGGAAATCCCGTAGCTTTCGACGCCAGCGCCGAGCTGCGCGAAACGCGCGGGTTCATCTCGATGATGACCATGCGTCCGGTCCGCGGATCGATGGCGAATTGCACGTTCGATCCGCCTGTATCCACGCCGATCTCGCGCAGGCAGCGGATCGCGCCGTCGCGCATCATCTGGTATTCGCGATCGGTGAGCGTCTGCGCCGGCGCCACCGTGATGGAATCGCCGGTATGCACCCCCATAGGATCGAAATTCTCGATGGAACAGACGATGATGACGTTATCCGCCAGGTCGCGCATCACCTCCAACTCGTATTCCTTCCATCCCAGCACGCTCTCTTCGATTAGTACCTCATGCACCGGCGAAAGCATCAGGCCGCGCTCGATGATTTCGGTCAGATCTTCGCGGTTGTAGGCGATCCCGCCGCCGCTGCCGCCCATCGTGAAGCTGGGCCGCAGGATGCACGGGTATCCGATGCGCTCCGCGAACGCCAGCGCCTCCGCCTCGCTTTTCACCAGCTTCGAATGCGGCGTCTCCAGGCCGATCTTGCGCATGGCGTCTTTGAACAGCAGGCGGTCTTCGGCCTTCTGGATGGCGTCGATCTTAGCGCCGATCAACTCCACGCCGTAGTGATCCAGCACGCCCGCTTCGGCCAACTCCATGGAGAGATTCAGACCGGTCTGCCCGCCCACGGTGGAAAGCAGCGCATCGGGCCGCTCCCGGCGGATGATCTCTTCCACATAAGGCCGCGTAAGAGGCTCGATGTAAGTGCGGTCCGCCAAGTCCGGATCGGTCATGATGGTGGCGGGGTTCGAATTCACCAGCACCACTTCGTAACCGTCGCCGCGCAGCGCCTTGGCCGCCTGTGTTCCCGAATAATCGAACTCGCAGGCCTGCCCGATGACGATGGGGCCGGAGCCGATGATCAGGATGCGGTGCAGATCGTTTCGCCGCGGCATCGGTTAACGCTCACCCGCCATCAGTTTCACGAAATCGTCGAACAGGTAATGCGAGTCGTGCGGCCCCGGCGCGGCCTCCGGGTGATACTGCACGCAGAACACGGGATGGCTGCGATGGCGGAAGCCCTCCAGCGTTTGATCGTTCAGGTTCATGTGGGTAATCTCGACTTCGTTGGTGTTCAGCGAATCCGGGTCCACGGCGAAACCGTGATTGTGCGAGGTGATCTCCACTTTGTTCGTCACTTTGTTGATCACCGGATGATTGGCGCCGCGATGCCCGAATTTCAACTTGTAAGTGCGGCCGCCCACTGCCAGTCCCAGGATCTGGTGACCCAGGCAGATGCCGAAGATGGGCGTCTTGCCAATCAGCTTGCGCACGTTGCTCACTTGCGTTTGGAGCGGCTCGGGGTCGCCCGGACCGTTGGAGAGAAACACGCCATCGGGCTTCAGGGCCAGGACGTCGCCGGCCGAAGTCGGCGCCGGCACGACGGTGACGCGGCAGCCTACCTGCACCAAGCGCCGCAGGATGTTCTGCTTGATGCCGAAATCGTACGCGACTACATGGAAGCGCGGCTCGGCCGGTGGCGGCACCAATTCCGAAGGCGAGCACGGCTCGACCGGCTCATCCCACCCGTAAGGCTCCGCGGTGGATACGCGGCTTGCCAGATCCAGGCCGGCCATGGTGGGGATCTGCCTGGCTTTTTCGACCAGCTTGGCGCCGTCCGTCTCGGCGTTCGTTTCAAGGGCGGACAGCACACCGCGCATTACGCCGCGCGTGCGCAGGTGCCGGACCAACGCGCGCGTGTCCAGTTCGGAGACCACCGGAATGCCGTGCTGGCTCAGAAACTCGCGAGCTTCCTCGTCCGATCGCCAGTTGCTGGTGATGCCGGAAAACTCGCGCACCACCAAACCTTCAATGTGAGGATGCGCGGATTCATTGTCCGCGGCGTTGGTGCCGTAATTCCCGATCTGCGGATTGGTCAGGATGACGATCTGCCCGGCATAAGACGGATCGGTGAATATTTCCTGGTAGCCGGTGATGGCGGTATTGAAGACGACCTCGCCGGATCGCTCGGCGGACGCACCAAAACTCCGGCCCTCGAAGACGCTGCCGTCTTCCAGGGCGAGGATGGCGGATGGCAACTCGATGGTCCTCCCGGGGATTGGATCAAGCCTATTCTAGCAGGGGCGGGCTGGGCGCGCTAGAATGATCGTATGGCGACTGCGACGATGATGACGTCCGCGGACTTCCTGGCGCGGCCAGACGAGTTCGACCAGAGCGGCAACCGGATCAAGGAGGAACTCATCGGTGGAGAGATCGTCAAAATGCCACATACGTCCAAGCGGCACGACATCACCAAGAGTCTGATTTCGCGGATTCTATTCAGGTATCTGGATGCGCACTCGATGCAGGCTTTGACGGTTCTGATCGAGGCTGGTTTCGTGGTGACGGAGGGCGACACGTTTGCCCCGGATGTCGCAGTCCTGCGCACGGAACGTCTCGCCGAAGAGGGCAGGCTGATTAACGGCGCGCCAGACATCGCGATCGAAGTGGTCTCGCCCACCGACACCGCCAACGGCATCAGAAGGAAGATCAAGGCGTACTTGGAAAATGGCTCCCACTCGGTTTGGATCTTCTACGACGACGGCTCGATAGTGGTCCATACATCGTCTCAAATGTGCGAACTAAACGGCGATCAGATACTCGAAGACCCGCTGCTGCCGGGATTTGCCGTATCCGCATCCACATTCTTCATGCAGACCTGACGACCGGAATCGTTGGCGGGGAATATTTGGGCGACCAGCCACCAGATCCCGTGGGCTTCCCAAAAAACTTGACCTCGCGCACCATTTATGCTAGACGCGCTGTGAGACGTGCGGCGTGCGCTAGGACACTCAATAAGCCGTTTCCGTCCTTCATGTTGAAAATCACGGTGGGCATAGCGTCCTTCTGCGCTCCGCGGGAGTACACGCAGGCAAGCGGCTTCTCAATGGTCAGCGGTTCGAGCGATGCGATGCGGTGGTCTTTCGTCGTTGCTATGGGCTGGGAGCAGCGGGGGCAGAGCAGGATCACGGCGTCGTGGTCCGGCCAGACAATCTAGACGATTTCCTTCATGGCTTGGCGCGATTTTCCGCGCAAGAGCAAGAGCATCCTGCGCCAGAAACCCATAGGCACTTCCATGATGGCGACGGGCTCAAACCTGCGGATCGGCTCCTGACCAAGGCGCGGATGGCCATGCTGCTCAAGACCAGCCGGACGCAGGTTGACCGCCTGCTTGACGCGGAGAACGACATCACTCTGTCGAGCCTGCAACGGGCCGCCGCGATGGTTGGACGCCGCGTCAGGATCGATCTCGTGTAGCGGGCGCCGTATATTACTACTTCTTGCCGTAGATGGTTGTGGATGGGTTGAAGTTCCGCCAATCGAACCAGTAGTCCTTGATAACTTCGACAGGTTCCAGACACAAGGCTTTGGCTTTCCCCGAAACGGCACAGCCCTGAAAGTTCCACTCACTGCCGGTCGCCGCGTCCATCAGCAGGGCGCCCGGCGCGACAGGCTGATTTCCCGGCATCCGGTAGAAATCGGGCGCCCCCCGGATACCTGGAATGCGATCGCGGAACGCCCGTACGGACTGGCCGTCCGCTCCTACGACCAGCAGCACCGGCTCTGCGCCCACGTGGTCTTCGACCAGCTTTTCCCGAATCACCTGGTCGTACGGAAACGCGCGGCTCGCGCCGAAGGCTTGGATCCCCAGCATCAGGTCGCGGCCCTTGAGTCCATGCTCGCGAAAATCGATTACCGTGGGCGCGCGCTGCATGCGCACATCCCAGTCCTTGGGCTGGTATCCGAACCGGTACTGCGCGGCATCTTGCAGCACCGTTCCCCCCGGTTCTTCGGATTGCCAGGTGCCGAAGTTCAGTTCGTCCGAGTGAACGAAAGGCAACTGACTCCCCTGCAGCGGGCCCGACACGGCCCTGCCGCTGATCTGCTGCCAGTAAGTGCCGGTCTGGTCGTCGCGCATCAGAAAGTTCTGGTCATTGATGCCGGCCAGGTGAAACGTCAGCCGCAGACCCGCCACATCTCTCCCCCACACCAGACCGGTGTGACAGAGCGTTCAATAGGTTGCTACAATCGCAACCTTGTCGAGCACGTCGTTGATTACGTGATGATAGGATATGTTGCGGATCGGGTAGGCGCGGGCCGCGCCGCCGATCTTCACCGCGATCACCTTCTCGTCTTTGTCGAGCTGCATGCGGGACGCGGCCGCGAACGAAGGACGATCGTCGGGGTGGAACATCAGTTCATAGATGTTCACGCGCGCCAAGGCCGCCAGTACAAACACAAGTGCGGCGCCGGCCGTGGCGAATGCCCGCCGCCCCTTGCGAGGTTGAGCGCGCCAATAGAGGGCCAGTGCGGCCAGGGCGGCGGCGCCTGAGACCAGGGTGGCGGCGGATCGAAACCGCATCACTATCAGCGCGATCGCCAGTTCCCGCACGCCCTGCGCCCGAAAAGGCCGGATCACGTAGAGCGGATACACCACGCAGATCAAGGACACAGACAAGCAAGCGAGCAGCACCACGACGAGCGTACGTCGAGTTCGTTCCGGAGACCCAGCCATGTGCTGAGAGTCTACCGGGTAAGCGGGAACCTGTCAATAATCAAAAGCAATTAGCGGATGCCGCGCGGCGATCGCGGATATTGCGGATCACCACGATAGCCGGCCGGGGGCGCGTAATAGCCGTTTTGCACGGGTTCAGTGCGTCATCGAATAAACCACGTAGTTCACGCCGATGCGAATGCCCAGCGCGGAATACTTCTCGGGATATCGCGGATCGTCCGCCCATTCCCATGAGTCTCCGATATCGGAGTTGTAGGAGATGGCCACCATCACGCGATCGCGATCGTCGTAGATGCCCTGCCAGTGCGCGATCCGCCCGCCTTGTTCGCCGTTCCGGTAGGTGGTGCCGCGCGCCAGCGCCCACTCGCCTGCGATCTGGTAGCGGTCGTCCAGATTGTAAATCGTATGGAAGATGGCATCGCCGCTATCGATTTCCACGATCGGCCGATCGGGAAATACGCGTCGCATGCTCTCGTTGAAACGATCCCATTCCTCCGTGCCCCAGAAATCGTCGAGCATCAGGAACCCGCCACGCAATAGAAACTCGCGCAATTTTGCGGCCTGCGCATCGGTCAGCTTCCAATCGCCCATTTCCCCGGCGCACAACCACGGCCAATTATACACGTCGTCTCCGTCATCCAGATTCACCGGCTGCTCCACCGACCGCGCCGAAATGCGCGTGAGGCGCCGGATGGCCTGTGCGAAGTGGCGATCCCCCCGCGGATAATCCTGCGTCCAACTGGTGCCCCCTTCCCGCCAATCGGCGATGCCGCCAAGGCGGTGCGACCAGCGCCCGAAGCGCGCATTGGGGTGTACCGGATACATCAGCCGGCCGAAGATCCATTCGGCCTTCTGCTGCCAGTCGTCGGGCAGCGCCACGTCGTCGTACGGCTCCAGGCTGGGGTACACGCGAAAGGGCCGCTGGAAGGCGCACAAAGCGGTGAGCAGCAGAACGCCGGCCCAGCATGATTTGGGTAGAGTCACCTTGCCGCCTCAATTCAATCCGTGCGCCACATACAAATCCGACTGGGCAGTCACATAGTTGTAGGCGTACGCCTGCCCATCCGGGGTAACATGCAGATCGTGTATTTCCAGCACCGGCTGTGATGGATGAATCGTCTTCCAGGGCGATGTCTTCCCGCCGGCGACCTCCATGATCGACACCGGGATGCTGTCGCCCGGCCCATTCCGTGGACTTGCTGTCCGGCCCGAATACCAGATACCTCTGCTCGCCACCCAACAACACGAAGCGCCGCGAACCATCCGCATTCAAGGCGTAGCCGGAAATCCAGTTTCCGTCGGGCGACGGCCTGTAAGCATGTCCGTCGGCTGCCCCGAGTGGCCGGCGCCCCGTCCGTCTTTCGTAGATCGACGCTGCCCTTCTCGCCGCCGCTTTCCCCCGTGATGTTGGCCGCGACGACGCGTCCGTCATCGGAGATTTCCGCCACCTTGCCCGAATCCAAACAGCAAAGGTCGCGCTCGGCGGTGTCTTCCGGCGCTTTGCCCAGAATCCCAAGCTGCATCGAGCCGGTGCTCAGGAGCAGATCGCCGTTGCGGGCGATGTCGCAAAGCTTGATCTGGGTTGGCAGCCGCAAGGCCACCCGCCGTCTCCCCTGGAGATCGACGGCGTAAACGAAGCCCGGTTCGCTCGGGTCGAACGAGAGAAACCAGATTTCCGTGCCTTTGGGATTCCAGCACAACGAGGCGGTTTCGCCGGTCGTGTTCTGTCCCGAAACCGCACCCAACCACGTCCTCCTGCCCGCCCGATCCACCACGCTCATCCCGATGGCGATGCCCGTTCCAATCGGATATTCGAGCCGGTTGACGCCGTTGACGCTGCGCAACACCGCCATCGGTCTTCCCGTCGAATAATCGCCGAAGGGCGGGGCGATCAAAGCCATCTCCTGTTGCGCCGAGATGGCCATCAAATGGCTGCCCTCCGGCATCGCCAGATCCCGCGACTCCCGACTTCCCGGCAGCGCACGGGCAGCGGACCGTGATCGAGCACGGCTCGCAGCGGCTCGCCTTCCACCAGTTCGGATACGATGTAGGCGCGTCCGCCATCCTCCCCCACGTCGTAAATGGCCATGACGTTCGGATGGTTCAACGCGCCCAATGCGCGCGCCTCCAGTTCGAATCGCGCCCGCCACACCTCGCCCATGCCACCCACACCCAGCTTGTCGGGGATTTCGTAGTTGCCCAGAACCTTTCCGGTCACTTCTTAGCACTATAGCGCGGCCCATGCATTCGCGCATGCGTGACGCGCGAGCCGTGTCCCGTTTTGGCCGGAAGTTACGCTTCTGTACTTTGAGGGCCGTTTCAGATCGCTACGACCCTTGCACGCGGATGTCTATTTTGAAAATTTGAGAACGAAAAGGGGAACAAATGTTGCAACAAAGCACGCACGCCACTTCATTCGCGCACCATCTGCTCACTTGGGTGCACGGGTTACCTAAGAGCAGAGTATCGGCCTGCCTGGCGGTACTGGGCAGTATGTACATGTATATGTTCGAGGTGACGCCGGCCATAGCTGCCGTAGAACCCGTCATCACGGTGGTAACGACGGATTACCAGGTAAACCCGCCTACAATCACGATCAATGGCAGGTACTTCGGATCCGTTACTCCTAGTGTCACGTTGGATGGCGCCACGGTCGTGGTCGTGACCTATACGCAAGCGCAAGTCACCGCACTGCTTCCGGCCAATCTGAGTCCGGGATCGTACCAGTTGGTGCTGACCAATCGCGTCACGGACCTGCAGGCCGTCTTTGACGCCACGATTGGAGCGGCCGGTCCCGAGGGACCTGCCGGTCCGGCTGGCAACACGGGCGCCACCGGTTCGCAGGGGCCCTCCGGACCCGCTGGACCGCAGGGCGCGACCGGCGCCACCGGCCTAATGGGACCTGGCGGCCCAGCCGGACCGCAAGGGCCACAAGGCAACGCGGGACCTGCGGGCGCAACCGGACCGCAAGGTCTGACTTGGCTGGGCGTCTGGAATAACACCGCGACCTATGCCCTGAACGATGCAGTGGGCTACAACGGTTCGAGTTACATCAGCCTGATCGCCAACAACACCGCCAACGAACCTGACACGGCTCCAGCCGACTGGAGTCTGGTCGCCAACGCCGGCGCTACGGGACCAGCGGGTCCGGCTGGAGCAGTGGGAGCAACCGGGCCGCAAGGACCCTCCGGACCCGTGGGGCCGCAGGGCGCGACTGGCGCATCAGGACCCATCGGACCTGTCGGTCCGGCTGGGCCGCAAGGTGCGACCGGACCCACGGGCGCGACTGGACCGCAAGGCCTGACCTGGCGAGCCGCATGGAACATCTCTGCGACTTATAACCTGAACGACGCGGTCGGCTACAACGGTTCGAGCTACATCAGTCTGATCGCCAACAACACCGCGAACGAGCCAGACACTGCTACAGCCGACTGGAGTCTGGTGGCCAGCGTTGGCGCTGCCGGACCGGCGGGGGCGACAGGCGCGGCGGGCGCAACCGGCGCAACCGGTCCCCAAGGGCCTGCCGGTCCAGCGGGGCCGCAGGGTGCGACCGGCGCCACTGGCGCTATGGGTCTCACCGGTCCGCAGGGTCCGCAAGGCGCGGCTGGAGCAACTGGCGCGACAGGCGCAACCGGACCGCAAGGCCTGGTTTGGTCGGGCACCTGGAACAACTCGACGCAATATGCGCTAAACGATGCGGTCGGCTACAACGGTTCGACTTACATCAGCTTGGCCAACAACAACACGGGCAACACACCGGGCAACGCTCCAACTGAATGGAGCCTGGTCGCCAGCGCCGGCGCCACGGGATCCACGGGTGCGACGGGGCCTGCCGGTCCGACAGGGTCGCAAGGGGCCACCGGCGCTGCCGGGGCTACGGGCGCGACAGGATCAGCGGGACCTACCGGCGCAACCGGACCGCAAGGGCCACAAGGCGTGCCTGGGATATCGAATCTTTATTTCACAGCTCCAAACTCAAACGGAACACCCGTCACGATCACTGGCAATAACGCCTTCTACACCATGGCAACACTGACGCTTCCGGCCGGCAACTATTTGATCTCGTCGCGGATAGTTGCCGCCAACGACGGGGCCGCGGATGTCGAAGTGGTGTGCGAAATCGCGGGGTCTAACATAACCACAACCTATGCG
>Ga0182018_10003607_pt1 | contig 13783 bp, 10 predicted proteins | sample 812P2MmetaG_FD_120490 | JGI IMG/M metagenome (GOLD analysis project Ga0182018, IMG submission 120490) | Permafrost microbial communities from Stordalen Mire, Sweden - 812P2M metaG | ecosystem: Environmental > Terrestrial > Soil > Wetlands > Permafrost | place: Sweden: Stordalen | collected...
ACACATTGAAGGCCAAAAACAGCAGCGCAAGCAGGCGCGCAGCCACAACGTCTTGAATACGCGACAGAATGGCGAGGCCCGCGAGGACGAAGCAAATTCCGGTCAGGATAACCCAGAATTCTTGTCCCAAAGGCATCCACTTGGGGACATAACCAAGGTTAGCTGCAACAGCATCCAAATGGTTCACACCAAAGTTGATCGAACAGAGTCCAAATATCCAGCGGGTGATAAGAATCGTTCGCGGCCACGAAGAACTGAGCGTTGCCAGCGACGCGCAGATGAGCGCTCCTCCGGCGAAGGCGATGAGTTCTATGCCGAATCCAGCCGACACACCGATAAAGACGGGAATTCGAAACCCAAGATAGTTAGGCGCTGTAAAGAATCGGGGCAACCAGAATATGGCAAACACGAAATAGATGATGGCCAGCGCTGCCCCAGCGGCCCGAGCGCTGCCGCGCCACAGAATCCCCGCGGCCCCTGCGATCATCCAGACGGCAGTGATATACGCCAGAATCTGACTGCCGGGAATATGGTCCCCGAAAGCCTGGATCGGTTGATGGGCGGGGTCAAAACCGCCCCAGATGAAGTCCATGATGCCGACAGCGGCTGACGACAGGCCATATACATAAATGCCGAGGTTCGATGAGGCGTCGCGATTTAACATAGGCGAACCTCTTTCTTTAGCCGGGGCACGTACCACTATCCGCGGTCCGCGAGGCGCAGGACGCGGCCGATTACCGTGGAAATGCGCTCCCAGTTCTCTGCTTCGGTATTGAGCTGCTTACGTCCGGCTTTGGTGATGGAATAAAATTTGGCTTTGCGGTTGTTGTCCGACGTACCCCAAGCGCCCGAGATCCAGCGCTTTTGCATCAGGCGCACCAGAGAGGCGTAAATTGTGCCCTGGTTGATCTGCAAGGCTTCTTCGCTGATTTGTTCGATGCGGCGGGCAATGCCGTAGCCGTGCTGGGGACCCATGGCGTCGAGAGTTTTCAGGACCATCAAATCGAGAGTGCCCTGGAGAATGTCGGACTTGTCGGCAGCCATGCAGCCTCCTGTGGCATGAAAACAGGAGTATCGCGCAAGACATGTGGGATGTCAACAGGAGAAATGGCTGGTGCGGGATTTGGGATGAAAGCGAGAAGATGATGGTTCCCTCTTAATGCGGGATGGTCGAAGTGGACGCAGGTTTACGCAGAGCGGAGGGCGTCAGTTGGATTGATGCGCATCGCTCGCCGCGCGGGCAAATAACTTGCAAGCGCCGCTACGACGGCAAACACAAGGGCGCTGCCGGCAAACGTGATTGGATCGGTTGCGCTGGTCTGGAATAACAGGCTAGCCATCAGACGCGTGAGCGCGAATGAGGCCGCAAGGCCGACGAGGATTCCAGCGACGGCGAGCTTGAGCCCGTTGCCGATGACGAGCCTAAAGATATCGGAGCTTGATGCGCCGAGGGCGATGCGGATGCCCAGTTCCTGCGTTCGCTGCGCGACGGAATATGCGATGACCCCGTAGATTCCGACCACGGCGAGGATCAGCGCCGTTGCCGAAAACACGCCGATCAATAGCATCATCGACCGAGATTGTGCGCTCGCCGATTCGAGCCGCTCCTCCATGGTTTTCACATCGGTGATGGGCTGCCCGCGATTTACGGCAACAATCTGGGCTCGCACAGCCGACGCCATGCTATGCGGATCCATGGAGCTGCGGACGATGAGATACATTACGGGTGTAAGTGAAGCAAGCTGAGGATAGGGCAAAAAAACTTCTGGTTGCGTGGGCGAAGGGAGACTATCGTTCTTAATATCAGCGAGTATGCCGACCACTTGGCATGGAGGGAATTTGGCGACCCACACGATCTTGCCGATCGGATCCTGGTTAGGCCAGAAGCGCCGCACTGTGGCCTGATTCACCATGGCTACTGGGGCCGACGTAGCGTCGTCGCGCCCATCGAATGCGCGGCCTTCGACAAGCGGTACACGCATCGCTTTGGGGTAATCTGGGCTAATCAGATCGAGGTACACGATTGGCCGCCGCCCGAGATCAACTTCCGGCTGGCCATCAAAACGAACAGGCGCGGCGCGCGTCACGAGTACTGGAAGCGCAGTGGAGATGGCGGCAGATTCCACTCCCGGGATCGATTGTAGACGCTCGAGCGCATTCTGATAGAAGGCGATGCGATCTGCGGGTTGCGGATAACTGGATGGCGGAAGAAAAGTCTTCGCCGTCAGCGTGTTTTTTGGGTCAAATCCTGGGGCGACTGTACGAAGCCGCATGAAGCTGCGGATTAACAGGCCGGAACCGATTAGCAGAACCATCGAAAGCGCAACTTGAGCCGCCACAAGTATGCTGCGCGCGCGATTGCGTTGGCGGCTTCCCGTGGAGCTGCGTCCTTCGTCGGATAATACTGCGCCGAGATTGGGACGGGAGAGTTGCAACGATGGAGTAAGCCCGAAGAGGATTCCACTCAGGACAGAAATCGCGAGCGTGAAGGCTAGCACGCGCCAATCCATCGGCACATCGGCCACTTGAGGCAGGTTGGTTTGCGTAAATGCGGCGAGAAATCGCGTGCCCAAATAGCCAAGAAAGATCCCGAGGCCGCCGCTCATGACGGCCATCAGCACGCTCTCGGTGAGCAGTTGCCGGACGAGAGTCGAGCGCGGAGCTCCCAGCGCACTTCGAACGGCGAATTCTTTTCTTCGCACCAGCGCGCGGAAAAGAAGAAGGCTCGCTACGTTGGCACAGGCGATCAGCAGGACGAAGCCGACGGCGGCCGAAAGAATCAGCAGCGTGGGACGGACATTCGCAACGAGATTCGACTGAAGGTTGACGACAGTCATGGCGACGTCCGTGGTCGCGTCGAAATTGGCAGGCTTATCGTGCTTGTACTGCTGAAAAATGACTTCGGTTTCCGCGCGCGCTTGCGCGGTCGTGACGCCGGGTTGCAACCGCCCGATGGCTTCGTAATACATGCCTCCGAGGTTGATGCGCGCGGGCGTCGTCATGCTGAATTCGATGACGCGTGGTATCCATATCTCCGGCTGGCGGCCGAGCAGTTGCACACCGAATTTCGGAGGAAGAACGCCGATAACTGTGTAGTCCTTGGAATCGAGTGCCAGATGTTGGCCGACCGCCTTTTGTGCTCCGCCGAAGAGCCGCGTGGCCAATTCGTATCCAATCAGCACAACTTGATTGCCGCCGGGCTGATCTTCTTCGGGCGTGAAGGTTCGTCCGGCCGAAGGCTTCGCTCCGAGAACGTCAAAGAAATTTCCGGTCACGCGCTCAGCGTCAATCTGCTCGGCACCGTCGGGAACGGTGAGATTGACGGTCTCGAATTGATAGGCCGTTACGCCGGAAAAGGAACGATTGGTTGTGGACAGAAGTGTGAAATACGGAAGCGAAACGCAGCAACTGCCGTCACGGCGAGTGCTGATGCGAACCAGTTGGCCAGGATCCTTGTAAGGAAGCGATCGGAGCAATACGGAATTGGCTACCGTGAAGATCGCGGTATTCGCGCCGATTCCAAGCGCGAGCGTGGCAACCGCGAGAGCAGTAAACCCGGGCGCTCGTGCCAGCATCCGCACGCTGTAGCGCAAGTCTCGAAAAAGCGTCTCCATGTATCCTCCGGCTTTTCAGCTCAGGTATAAAGGGAGCCAATCGCTGGCGCACAAGGGCAGCGGCTGTCGCTTACAGCGTCGTGTAAACGAGGGTGGTAAAGAAATCGCCCTTGACCGCTCCCTTTCCCCAGGCGCTATCCAGATCCGCCGTGGGCTTTGCAGCGACGGCTTCCTCCTTGGATTTTCCTGCTGCTTTCAAAGCCTGCACGCGATCGCGCACCGTTACGAGCATGTCGTGGCTCTTTGCGAGGGCAGCTTTATCACCTACGGGACCATGGCCCGGTACAATCTTCGTGTCCGCATCCGCAAGATCCTGTCCGCGAGCGGCGCCCGCAATCATTCCGGCGATGTTGCCGCCTGTGCTGGGATCGATGAAGGGATACGTTCCATTGAACCACACGTCGCCCATGTGCAGGACGTTCGCGTTCTCATAGCGGACGGAAATATCAGAGTCTGTATGCGCCGGTGGAAAATAGGCGAGGGTCAACTGTTCGCCGTTGAAATACAGCTTGGTTCCTTCCGTGAAAGTCTGCTGCGGCCACGCTGCCGGGGGGGATGCATCGAAATGCAAGCCGAACGCGGCGATGTCCTGCGGCGTCGAAAGGCGCTTGCGGGTGTTTTCGTGCGCGATGATTACCGCGCCGGCCTGGTGCATCGCTTCGTTTCCGTCCGTGTGGTCGAAATGCCAATGGGTGTTGATCAGCACCTTTAGCGGAGCTCCGCCGAATCCGTCCATGGCCTGCTTAATCTTCGGAGCGGCAGCGGCGATGCCTGAATCCACCAGTACCTTTCCATCTGCGCCGCCTAGAACTACCATGTTTCCACCGGGGCCGGAAAGCAAATAGATATTGTCGCGCAGCTTTGCCGTCTGCAGCGGGATTGCGGCCCACCCAGCCTTCATCTGTGCTAGCCGATCAGCGGACGAAGCAACTTGCTGTAAATTTCCCGCTAGGGCCTTCGGTTGCGAGAGAAGGTTGCCGGGCACCAATCCAGCCAGCACACCTGCCCCCGCCAGTACACCGCTGGTTCGCAGGATTTCCCGGCGGGTGGTTTGCTTCGAGAAGAATTCGTTTTCCACAGACGCCTCGCTTTCGAGATTTAGAATTTCGACGCCCGCATTCTAGCACAGCGTGTTGAGGCCACCTGTCCTAGCCCACAAGGCCAGCCTGTCACAAAGTACTATTGGTGACTGACGACAGTTTCGCGAAAATAACTTTGCAGTCTAATTTCTTGTGAATCCGGGTTGCGCAATTTTGACAGCCTCCCGGACTTGGGGCACAGGATGAAGGCTCGAATTTTAATCTTTGGCTTTTTTGTAGCTACCGCAACTTCCGCGCACGCCGGCACGGTGAGCTATGCGCAATGCGGCACGTACGACTCCTACCTCTTCATCTACAGGACGACCGAGAAATTCGAAGAGCTCGGAAAACTGCGTTGTGAAGAGAAAGTTGAAGTCCTGAGCCGCTCGGAGGGCTACTCCCAGATCCGCACTCTCGACGGACGAGTGGGCTGGGTGCACGATGCCGACCTCTCGGATACACCTCCGCCGCCACAACGAACGCTTACGTTCGGGTTGACCGAACTACCTAGGGATGTACATGCCGACGCGGTCTCCAGTCGTTCGAGTTCTTTCCTGACGAATGCAGACATCGTAGAGATGTATAGACAGCGCCGTGGTTCCGATTTGATTCTGAAAAGAATCAAATCCACTCGTTGCGCGTTTGACACTTCGCCCGAGGCAGTTCTGCAGCTCAGAGCTTCCGGCCTGTCCGACAGCATAATTCTGGCGATGCTCGAGGCGCCCGTCGCCTCAGAGACGTCTGAGCAGAAAGCAGCAGAATCCGTCAACGTGAAGATTCCCGATGGAACGGCACTCGAAGTTAAACTGAACGGCAGTGTCTGGTCCGAGGGAGTGCGCGAAGGCATGATTGTGGAAATGCTAGCGGCTGAGGATCTGGTCCTTAACGGGGTACCCGTCATTGTGCGTGGCGCGGAGGCGCGGGCGCGAGTGATGGCTGTGAGGCAGCCCGGATCGCACGGTGGTTCCGGAGAAGTAGCCTGGTTCATGCAGGATGTTGTGGCCACCAGCGGCGACCGCATCCCAGTGACATTTGCTTCCAAACAACCGGGAAACAAGCACACGCGAAATTTTGAAGGTTATCCGTTCTTCTCGACGGAGTTTCACGAAGGCAGCCAGGCCATCAAGGCGACCGACGAGCGTTTCCGCGTCATCGTTCACGGCGACGCAGTCCTGAGTGTTTCTCAGGCAGTTGCCGCAGATGCGCAGATGCCAAAACCGAAGGCGGAATCTGTGCAGGTCTCTCCTCAACCAGTGGTGCAGCCAGCGGCTGCGACACTACAGCCCGCCGCAACGGATGAAGCAAAGCCTTAGAAAAGGCTTATTCGAATTACCTCCGGTGCGCTGAGCTTAGCGGTTGCTGTAACCACCTAAATAGGGCCGTCCTCCGTTGCCGCGCCATTTCGACGATATTGGCCAGAAATTTATCTTCCCAGGTGAACCAAACCCGATGCAACAGAAGCGTCACCCAGCCGCGCCCATGATCTACATTTTTCCAGCGCCGGGTTGCCGTGCGCTGGTGCACTCGACGAGTTGGTGCTGCCAACCACTTCGACAAGGACGATGAAATTCGCCGCAGCGCCGGGGACCGTAGCATGGAAAACCATTCGTCGCGGCAAACGGACCACCAACGGCGCAAGGTTTGACGCTTAGGAGGGACCGGTATCCAACGACGCCTGCGAACAGCGTTTTCGATTCCTCGAAGCTCATGCGAACGGACCGCGCTCTTATCGGCGGCCAAATCCTTAGCGCGCGCCGAGGCCGAAGGAACACACGACTTGACGCTTGCCTCCCGCAGGGTCACCGCGACTGCAGATACATCTTCGGCAGCAAGCGTGAATATGGGCGCAGGCAAGACCAAGGGCCAATGTCCGAGTTGCTCGGCTGATGCGGATAAGGCAGCAGGCGAAAAAGGAACGCTGATCGAGGCGGACGCCTCCGGCATAGTTGGCGTCACCGAAAGTGCTTGGGGGTCCGAGAACGCTGCAGGTGATTGGTTATTTGGGCCGAGTGTCGGAAGGCGAGACGAAACTCCGGCCACAGCGGCGTGAGCTCGTTGCGCCTCAGCCGGTTCGTGCGATGCAACGGGATTCGGCCGCATCCATCTGAAAGCTGATTGCATGGACGGCGGGCGAACTGATGCGGGGCTGGGACTTAGAACCGCATCAGACGGCTGGACTTCGAGTAGCTGAAACTCGGCGGCCACTTCCTCGATCGTGCGCGCCGGGACCGGCCGCAGTTGGTCAACATATGCATAAATAAGCGAGTGCTCGCAGATCAAGTTGATCACGCGGGGAATCCCGCGTGCGTAGAAATAAACTGCATCCATAGCTTGCGGCTGAAAGATCGGTTCGCTAGCGCCTGCGATTCGCAACCGCTGTTCGATGTAACCGTGCGTCTGCTCTACGGTCAGCGGGTTAATCTTGCAACGTACCGCGATCCGCTGCCTGAGTTGGCGGCCCTCAGGTTGGTTCAGCCTTTCCTCTAATTCCGGCTGGCCCGCGAACACGATCTGAAGCATTTTTTCGGAAGGGGTTTCAATGTTAAGCAGCAGCCTTATTTCCTCGAGTCGCTCAAACGACAGGCCCTGCGCTTCGTCCACGATCAGAACGGGGCTGACGCCGGCCCGGTAGGACTCGTGTAACCAGCGGTTGAGGCGGATCGTCAGATTCGATCTATCGTTCGCTTCAGCTGAGATTCCGAAATCGCAGGCCATTAAGTTTAAGAGGTCGCCTTCGCCCAAATTCGAGTTAAAAACAAACGCCGTCGGCGTCCGCAACTGGCGCAGCCAGTCGAGCAACTGATTGATCATCATCGTCTTTCCCGTCCCAACTTCGCCGGTGAGGAGGATGAGACCCTTGCGATTCTGAATCCCGTAGGCAAGCCTTTGCAGAGTTTCTTCCGTTTGTTGGGTAGGACAGAAAAAACGCGGATCTACATTGACGTTGAAGGGACTCTCGCGAAGGCTGAAGAAGCTGTTATACATTTGCGCTCTAGAAGAGGGATAGCGCCCTTAAGATCACCGCATAATCTGACTCATATCCATCAGAGTGGAGAAACCAATGGGAATCTGTGTTCCAGGCGAGCAACAGGGGGTTCTAGAACCATCCCGATATTGACGAGTTTCAGGATCGATACCAAGACATGGCTGGGAAGTTGTACTCGTCCCCGCTACGACGCCAGCAAACGTGACGGGACACACCCTACTTGGGCAGCAGCGTTACGCGAGCGATCCAGACCGTGCCGGCCAAATGATTATCGAACTTATGGCTTATGGGCCGAGCAATTTTGACGATTAACAAGTGAGTGTCAGCGCTGGTCTTGAACTCCAATTGGTGCGCGGACCAGTCCGAGGTGCCGGTTACATTTTCGGTGGAGACGAATAGTTTCGAAGGATTGTACGCGTCGAGAACCTCGAATCTTGGGCCGCTGTCGGTAGTAATTCCCTGCGCTCGCATGTGGGCGGAAAACGTGTAAGCGGTGTTGGGACTTACCGGCACGTACTGGAGGACGTGGCCGTACTCCAGGTTTTGCGCGCCGTCGAATTCGATGCGCAGTGATTTGCTGCCAGTAACGCCGACGGAAGCGTCCTCGCTTACAGCGGCTCCTTGCACTGGAATCACGCGCCAGTCCAGTCCTCCGTTCACCGGCGCGAATGCGAAGTCGCCGTTGGTAATTAGATTTGGACTGGATTCGCGGGCGCAAATCTCTTGAGGGAATCGCGCGCACAGAGCGGCCCAGGCCGCAGTAAGGCGGTCCACATCGCGACGCTGAATCAGCGCGTCGAGATAAGGAAATGACTGAGCAAGCTGGAACGGTAATTTCAATTCCAACAGCGTCGCCCACGTTTGATCGGCGGCTTCCATTCGACCCGTTTCGATTTGGAAACTCAGATAGTCGAGTATCACCGGCGCGCGCCGCGGCAACATTTGATCCAAGATTTTCCGGTTGTCGTTCGTCGCGTTGACGGCGAGGACGAATACTTGGCGTTCTTTTGTGCCATCTTCCAGCAGAACCTTTTGCAACGCGGCGAGCACTTCTGAGGTTCGTCTCGTCCGGACGTAAAAATTAGCGGCTTTCCAATTAATTTCCGGCGAATTCGGGAAAAGAGCGCGGGCGCGGGTGAAGGCGCGCAGAGCGTCATTGTTGCGCCCTGCCCACTCGTACGCTGCGCCGAGATCGGCCCAGTAATCGGCGTTGTAAGGGCTCAGTTGCGCAGCCTTTTCGCTAAGGCGCACGACGTCTGCGGGATTGGCACTTGAATACAAGTGACTGAGAGTGGCAAGGGCGTCGTAATACTCCGGATTTCCCGGGTCCCATTTGATCGCGGTTTGAATATCCTGCGGCAATTTTTTTCGAAAGTACCACGCTCCGATTGCCTGCCGGGTGACGAGATACATGCAGTAAAGCAGACCGCAGACGAGAAAGGTCCGAAGCAACAAATTAAGGCTGCGGTTATTGCTCAAGTTTCCGCCCGCAGAGAAGCTTGGAGAATTCCACGTTCCTGCTCACTCGAGTTTGTGGAGATGGGAAAGCGCGCTGATTGTATCGAAAGCGTCGGCAAGTGACGCGGGAAATTTCAGAGGAGAAGCGTTTTGCTCGCCGGACAGTGATGCGATTTCCGTTCCGGACGAAAAGAGCCCCACGGTCTGCGCAAGCGGACGATGTGGGGCTCTTAAGGAACGAACTTTAGATTACAACAACCAGCGCCAGCCGAGCACCAGGGTGGACGGGATCAATCAGGTAATATTGACCGTCGATATAATCGACATAAACGTCGTCGCTATAGCCCCAGCCTATCGGCCATACCTCGCCAAAGCCAAACCAATACCCGCCATATTGGAAGCGCGACTGGCCTCCGACGATTACCGGATGGCCTACGTGGAAGGTATGTTCACGCCCGAAATGCGAGTGGAATTGGGCGTCCGGGATGCGGCCGTTCTCGATGGGACCGTGCTTCACGGTGGACTTGGTCTCTGTGCGAGTGTCGGATTGCTTCACAGTTTTTGTTTCCCGGGTGTCCTTGGCCTTGGGAGCATTCGCTTCCTTGGAAGGCTTCTCTTCTTTAGCGGCCGGTTTAGTTGGCGTGGGTTTTGCCGCGTCTTCGGAAGGCTTGGTGGCCTGATCATGGGGCTTGGAATTCTCTGCGGGCTTGGAATTCTCGGGCGGCTTAGCATCTTGTGGGTGTTCTTCCTGATACGCATGTGCGGGAACAGTGGCGCCGAATAGCAAAAGCAGAGCTGCTGTACTGAAGACAGCGCTTATGTTTCCAAATCGTTTCATAACGTGCCCTCCGTAGAAGTTTTGACGGCTTGCTAGGCCACTTGAAAAGAGTGACCACGAGCTCTACCTGCGAGCCTATAGATACAGATGTCCAAGGCGCGGCGGAGTTACAGAGTCGGACGGCTCCGGTGGGTCAGAATCCCTGTAGTGGCACGACTATTTTCCAGTACGTATCCGCAGCTCCGGAACTCATTCCGATGGCGTCATAAACGTCGGCACGGCGCCTCGGGATCGCTGTTCACTTTTGGCCAGCAGAAGCAGCGGACAGTTCTGCCGCGGCGGAAGAGACCAGGGCCGCTTCATCCTGAAGAACGGCGGCAGCGCGAGCCATGGCTTGCTCCGCTTCCTTCCACTTCTTCTGTTCGATGGCTTCGCGGACGGCTGGAATTGCTTTCGATTCGTAGCCTGTATAGACGCCCGGCGCGTAGATCTGGTGCTTGTACCAGAACCGGCCCGGCAAACCTTCGGGAGTAGTCAATTTGCGTTCGCTTTGGATGAGCAAGGCATTGACGTCGGCAATGGACGCGGAAGCCAGCACCGAACCGCCATTTGCACCAGCGGCGGCGAGAGCTTTCTGGTATTCGCCGGCACTTCGCGTGAGGGCGTCCGCGCTGTTCTGAAGCGGGGAGAAATTCAAGTAGGGAGGTACGTCTTCCTTTTTTGGCGGAAAGTAAGCCTTTTTCGGATCGGCAGCGGCGGTGAAAACGCCTTCTTCGATTTCCAGATTGCGCTCTTCGATATCGTCTCGCATCTTGGCAGAAAATTTTTGGAGGCCCTTCACGTAGGTTTGCACGGTGTCGGCAAAATTCGAGAAATCAAAGGGCAGCAAGTCCGCGTCGGCCAGCCGCATTATCATCGAACCGTTAAATTGCGAAAGAGTGCGGCCGTAGGCGAAGTCGGTATCGGCAAAGTGCGTGTACCAATAGAAATCGTCATAAATCGAGTGGTAGACGCCTCCTTCATCTTCACCGCCGAAGCCGATATCAAGCACTGCAATGCCCAGAAAATTCTGGAAGCCTGCATGGTCGGAACCTCCGCCGGAGATTCCGATGCGAATATCCTTGCGCTGGCGCAGCTCCTGGCGCTCTTCGTCGGAGCTCGCAGACTTGATACTGTCTAGCTGCCAGCGCTTCCATACCGTGAGCTTCGTCTCTGGATCCTGCACATCGTGAGCGACGTCATTCACGAGCTTTTCCAACGTGTGCGAACCTTCGGCGCCCAGAGTGCCGCGGCCGTTGGAATCTGAATTGATATAGGCGACGGCGTTTTTGCGCAATTCGTCTGCATGCGTTTCGGCCCATTCCACCGAACCGAGCAGGCCGGGTTCTTCACCATCCCAGGCGCAATAAATGATTGTGCGTTTCGGCTTCCAACCGGCTTTGACCAGAACGCCCAGCGAGCGAGCCTCTTCCAGAAGCGCGACTTGGCCGGAGATGGGATCTTCCGCCCCGTTGACCCAGGCGTCGTGGTGATTGCCGCGCAGGACCCACTCGTCCGGAAATTGTGCACCGGGAATTTTTGCGATCACGTCGTAGAGGGGCTTGATGTCCCAATTGGAGAACATTTTCAGATGAACTTTTCCGGGGCCGGGGCCGAGCCGGTAAGTAATGGGAAGGCCTCCGCGCCATGCAGGCGGAACGACTGGTCCAGCGATTGCTGCCAGAAGCGGCTCGGCGTCCGAGTAGGAAATTGGAAGTACGGGAATTTTTGTCAGCGTGGGAGCGTTCTTTATGGGGAGGCGTTTCGCATCTGCCGTTGCGCCGATTCCGGGAGTTAAAGGATCGCCCATGAATTCGGTGCTGTCTTGCACGCTACCACGTTGCACTCCGTCTTTCGGCCGGTACGCACCTTGCGGATAGGTGACGCCGGGGGAGTAACCATCGTCACGAGGATCGGAATAAATGATGCAACCAATGGCGCCATGTTCGGCAGCAACCATGGGCTTGATTCCGCGCCATGCGTGGCCATAGCGCGCGATCACGATCGCCCCTTTCACCGAGATACCGTTTCGCTCGAGAGTTTCGTAGTCGTCCGGGATGCCGTAGTTCACGTATACCAGCGGGCCGGTAACGTCGCCATCAGCGGAATATGCGTTGTAGGTGGGGAGCTGCTCCGATTGTTGGTTCGACGTGGGGTCCTCGGGCACAGCGGGTTCCTGAAGCTTGGCTACGAAATGGGGGCCGCCTTCGACAAGCTCCACCAGACGCTCCTTGGGCGTGGGGAAGAGCACGTTGAAAGATTCGATGTGCGCATCCAGGCCGAATTCTTTGAACTTCGCCAGAATCCATTCAGCGTTGTCTTTATCGTATGGCGAGCCGACATTATGAGGATGCGCGGAAAGCCGCTGCATGTAGGCTCGTAAGTTGGCGGGGTCGGGTGTGGAGCGAAATTTCTGCTCCCAGTCGCGTTCGACGCGGGACGATTCAACCGAGTAACCTGCGAGCGGAGCTTCGTCGGCAATAACATAGGTGCCGACGGCCGCGAAAGAAGTTGCCAGAAGAAATAATCCTGCGAGCACATTGCGATTCATAGTCCCCTCGGTTTTGCGCCCATATTCTGCCTGAAGCTCACAACGAATAAAACAACGCATCTGGAAAATGAGGGACTCAAAACTACAGCCAGCGCGGCTTGGAGCCTGGAACGACGTGACGCTTCGCGGAACGCGAGCCAACGAATAGCGAGGAAGTAACTTTCCGCGTGATTCGTAATCTAACAGACGGGAGGAATGAAATGCCGACAAAAAGAGGATCGAGCGGGAAATATGGCAAGGCTGCGGGCAAGAGCGTGAAAAGCGCCATGCATCGAGAAAAGCGAGGAACTCTGCGGTCCGGCAAGGGTGGAAAGGGCGGGAAAGTGACGTCGCGAAAACAAGCAATTGCTATTGGTCTTTCGGAAGCGCGCAAGAAGGGCGCGAAAGTTCCGAGAAAATCGAGTTAACGCACAGCGGAAAAAAGAAAAAGCGAAGTGCCGCTGCTTCGCGCCGCTCGTAGTACTTCGGTACCATTGAGACGCCTGCACGGCACTGTACAATTCCGCGCCATGGCCGCAAAAACTCATTGTGAGGCGCTGGATCAAATCCTGCAAGAGGCCGACTCCACATTCCGCGAGGCGAGAGAAATTCGCAGATCCAGGGATCTCTCATTCTATGAGGATGGCGAGCTTACGCGCGGCGAGCACAGAAAGATCGATAATCTGGTGAAACATTTACTTGCCGGGCATGACGGCAAGCCTTGTCCCGCGGGAGACAGACCTATCGTGGGCGAGCAAAAACGAGCCGAATTGCTCCGAAAGAAAGCTACAGCTTAGGTACCAGTGCGTTTGTTGGTCCCGTGCAAAAGCTACCTGCGCTGGGAATAAACTCCGTTCAATTCTTTTGACAGTTCTGCAAGTCGACCCTGGGATTCGCGAAGGCTGCCGCTGCGGAAGCTAAGTCCTGCCGATTTGCCATCTTTCGACTTCACTATCAGGACACATCTGCTCAAAACTTCCGATTGATTTGCCGATTCGGCATGGCCATTGCTGGTGCTCGATAATCAAACCGAACCACGGGCGGGCCATGAAGACAAGAGACCGGATCATTGGTGATGAAGAGAAGCTGATGGAAGTACGGCTGTGGCAGGCTGTGGTCGTGACTACCATTCAGGAATGGGTGTCCGGCCCGCTTCGGCGTAAACGCGAAGCTGAGGATTACCTCTTCAAAGACCAACGCGACTTTCCTTTGGTTTGCCAATCGGCGGGACTAGATGTCGGCCAGCTGCGTTCAAAGCTGGCGCGGCTTAAGCTGCCTGAAGATTTCCGCGTTTCAAAA
>Ga0182018_10003608_pt1 | contig 13773 bp, 11 predicted proteins | sample 812P2MmetaG_FD_120490 | JGI IMG/M metagenome (GOLD analysis project Ga0182018, IMG submission 120490) | Permafrost microbial communities from Stordalen Mire, Sweden - 812P2M metaG | ecosystem: Environmental > Terrestrial > Soil > Wetlands > Permafrost | place: Sweden: Stordalen | collected...
GAGCTGGATCAACTCTTTGCGGCTGCGCTGCGCTGAACGAAGGCGGTCTCGGCGGTTATGCCGAAGATTTCGAACAGGCGGGCTTGCACTTGTTCGGAGAGCGCGTTGATCTCATCGACGCCGAGTCCCGAAGGACTCACGCGATACCGCAACTTTCTTTGGCCTGCGGGTGTTTCCACAATTCGCAAAACAGCGTCGGCGACTTCCTGGGGATTCCCTGCAGCCTTCCCGAGACCTTCGTTGATCTTTATGGGCATTTGATTCGCGGCGCCGTACGTGTCCGTGCGAGCCTCGTCCGCAGCTTTGACCAAATTTCCAAAGATGGAAGTTTGGTAGGCGCCTGGCTCCACGATGGACGAATCAATTCCTTGTGAAGCTAATTCGTAGTGGTAGGCTTCCGCGAGCGCCTCCAGCGCGAATTTGGTTGCGGAGTAGAATCCGAAGGATGGAAAGATCACACGGCCGGCACCGCTGCTGATGTGCAGGAGCAGGCCGCTTCGCTGGCGCCTCATATACGGAAGTAACGCGCGGTTGACGCGAACGGAGCCGAAAAAATTCGTGTCCATGATTTGCTGGGCTTGCTCGGTGGTGACGGACTCGGCCAAACCGGTCAAGACATAACCGGCGTTATTTATGGCAACGTCAATACGGCCGGCTTGCTCCACGGCGGCGCGCGCGGCCTGTTCCACGGAACCATCATCTGTGACGTCAAGCTCCAGAATATGCAGAGGCAGCGATTCCTTTGCGGCCAGAGCGCGAATCTCCGAAGCGTTTGTGGCATTGCGTCCCGCGGGATCGCGCATGGTTGCAAAGACGGTATGGCCGCGGCGCGCGAGAGTCTCAACCATGAGTCTGCCGAAGCCAGTGCTCGAACCGGTGACGAGAACCACTTGTTTCGAATCCATGATGCCTCCTCAAATCGTTATTTATGGATAGAGCCCGAAATTGTTTCAGAAGCCCAAGTGGCTCAATCCGGGGTGTTCGTCCGGACGCCGTCCGAGCAGCCAATGGTATTTGCGGTCTGATTCTTTGATAGGAAGATCGTTGATGCAGGCAAACCTCATGCGCATCAGGCCGTCGTCGTTGTATTCCCAATTTTCATTGCCGTATGAGCGGTACCAATTCCCGGAGTCGTCATGCCACTCGTATGCAAAGCGGACGGCAATGCGATTTGCGGTGAACGCCCAAAGTTCTTTGATCAAGCGGTAGTCCAGCTCCTTTGTCCACTTGCGCGTGAGGAAGGCGACGATGTCCTGTCTTCCGGTCACGAATTCCGAGCGGTTTCTCCATCGGGAATCCAGCGCGTAGCCTTGAGAGACTCTTTCCGGGTCGCGCGAGTTCCAACTATCTTCCGCGAGGCGGACCTTCTGAACCGCAGATTCGGAAGTAAAAGGCGGCACTGGCGGACGCGTCGTCATGACTTTTTCTCCCTGGTGTCTCCGGCGGAACGTTTGTTTGTTGCCGCGGACGACCATCGCGCTCGATACTCACTGCGATTTGTGACATCGCAAATGAGTGGTCAGTCTACATCTTGATCTTCGCCTTCTTCGGACTGACCGTGGGGGTCGAGGTGAATTTCCGGACGATTCGCGCCGCGCAGCCGGCTATTGAGCGCCGCTAGATCCTGCGATTTTAGTTCGTCCCATTGCTTCGCTGCGGTCGAGAAATCCTTTTCGATTTTTGCCACTGCTTCCGCTTGTGCTGAAGTCGGCATTGCGTCCGCTCGATCTAACTCGGCGTAAAGAGCGGACACTGAGCCATTGACGCTTGTTAGGCTTGGTCCCATCGGAGCATCGCCGGCGGAGCCTGCCAAAATCGCTGAGGCTTTTTTGTCGAGCTCCTTGAACGATGAAAGCAGGGAATCGTTGGCCTGGGCGGAGAGTTTCTCCAGTTGCTGGTGAAGCGAGTGCGCTTCGTTGATGGCACGCGTGCTCTGAGTCATCATGGACGCGAGACGGCTCTGGGCCTGGAAGAGTTGCTCGAGGTCTGTGGCGGATGCCTTGACGCGGGGATCCATTTTTATGGTTAGAGAGGAAGTGGAACTGCGTCCGTTTGCGGTGAGCTTGACGGTGTATTCACCGGGCAGCGCGGAAGGGCCGAGCGGGAGTCGCGGAGTATCGTTCGGAACCGCTGCGATCGGATACTCGTGACGAGCGGAATCCGGCGTTGAGTAATGCAGATCCCAGACCCAGCGGTGCGTGCCGGGAGTTGCTGCAAGTATTTTTTGCGGGCGCAGCCAGTAGAGGGGGATCAGTTGATTTTCAAGCTGCTCCTGCGTGACGTCCGGCTTATCCGTGCTCGCATAGCGACGAATCACGGCTCCTCGCGCGTCGAAGATTTCGAGAGTTACTGGCCCGTTGACAGAAGAGCCTAAGGAGTAATCGATGATCGCGCCGTCCGGAGGGTTTTGGCCCGAAGGTTCGTCCGGCGGTATCGGAGTGTCGGTATAGGTATCGCGCTTGACCCGGTACGCAGGGGCGGGCTTAAAGAGAAACGAATCCGCATTTGTTGCCGCGGCATCGATTTGCCGCAGCGGTGTGATGTCATCGAGTATCCAGAAAGAGCGTCCATGCGTTGCTACGATCAAATCGTCATCGTGAATCCACAAATCGCGCATGGACGAGTGCGGCAAATTTTGCTGCAGAGATTGCCAGTGATCGCCGTCGTCGAAGGAAACCCACACGCTGGTTTCGGTGCCGGCAAAGAGGAGACCTTTGCGGACGGGATCCTCGCGCACAGTATCGACGGGGGCGTTATCAGGCAAACCTTTGACGATTAACTGCCAGGTCTTGCCGCTATCGTGCGTGCGATAAATATATGGATGAAGATCGTCGATGCGGAAGCGGCTCACGGAGGCGTATGCGGACTGGTCGTCAAAATGCGAAGTTGCCATCTGCGTCACTTTGCTCCATGGAATCAGCTCTGGAGGAGTCACGTTCGCCCAATTTTTCCCGCCGTCGAGAGTGATCCAGAACAGGCCATCGTCTGTGCCGGCCCAGATCGTGTTTATATTTTTGAAAGACGGGACAAGCGCGTAGATCACTCCGCGTTGCGTCTCGGCCTTTTTGTCTTCCGCGGCCAGATCTCCCAGGCTTGCGGGGATGCCTGGTTTTTCGCGCGAAAGATCGGGACTAATCACCTGCCAGGACTCTCCGCCATCGGCCGTCTTGAATAAGACATTTGTGGCGTAATAGAGAACGTGTGGGTCGACCGGCGAAAATATGAGCGGCTGGGTGCGATCTGCACGGTACTTTGGACCGCTGTCGGGAATCGGGGTCACGTTCTTTACCTGTCCTGTGCTCCAGTAAAATCTGGTGACCTCTTTTCTGCCGGCTCCGTAAACGAGTTCGGGATTGAGCGGGTCGGGTGCAACGTATCCGTATTCGATCGTACCTACCGGGTGCCAATCCCTGATGTTGATTTCGCCGTCATTGCCGCGGCTGGAGATGCACACGGATCCGCTTTCCTGCTGCCCGCCGCACACACGGTAAGGAAATTCATTGCTGACTCCTACGTGGTAGATCTGCGCGGTCGGCTGGTTGTACCAGGAACTCCAAGTGTCCCCGCCGTTCACGGTGACGAGTGCGCCTTGATCGCTGACGAGCAGAATAATTTTCGGGTTGTTGGGATTGATCCAGATGTTTTGATAATCATCGCCGCCCGGCGCACCGCGAAAACTTATCCAGGTTTTGCCGCCATCCGATGAGCGCATGGTTACGATGCTCGTGCTGTACACCACGTCAGGGTTCTTTGGATCCACCTTGGGCACCGGCAAATCGCCGCCGCCGATGCGGTAAGCGGGACGCGGATCGGTTGTTGCGCTGTGCCAGTTTTCACCGGCGTCATCGGAACGGTAAACGCCCAAGCCGACGCCCGAAGAATAGTCGCCGCGATCCGTGGTGCCCACGGTGGCATAGAGGCGGCTTGGCTGGCTTGCGGAAATGGCGACATAGATCTGCACGATGTTTTTAGGCAGGCCGTTTGTGAGCGGGTGCCAGGTGTTTCCGCCGTCAGTGGACTTGAAAAGACCTCCGCCGGTTTTGTTGTACTCATTTCCGTCTTCCCAGGGACCTTGGCGGACTTTCCATAACGAGGCGTACATCACGTCTGGATTTGCAGGATCTATCTGAACATCCGAGCCGCCGGTATTCTGATCTTTGTAGAGCGACTTTTTCCAGGTCTGCCCGCCATCGGTGGAGAGAAAAATTCCGCGCTCTTCGTTCGGTCCATACGGATGGCCCAACACTGCGGCGAAAACGTGATTTGGATCGCGAGGGTCAACTACTAACGCAGGAATCTGTTGGCCATCGCGCAGGCCGAGGTGAGTCCAAGTTTTTCCCGCATCCGCAGACCTGTAAATTCCATCGCCCACGGAAAGATCCGGGCGTTGCAAACCCTCGCCGCTGGCGGCGTAAACAATATTCGGGTCTGACGGAGAAACGGCGATAGCGCCAATGGATTGCGAGGGTTGATCTTCAAATATCGGAGTCCAGGTGCGGCCATAATCGTCCGACTTCCAAACGCCTCCATCACCCTGCCCCACATAAAAAACATTCGGTTGACCCGGCACGCCTGTAGCGGCGCGCGTCCTGCCGCCGCGGAACGGACCAATCATGCGCCAGCGCATTTCCTGATACGTGCTCACGGGATGTTGTTGTGCATCGCTTACGTGCGCACCTAAAGTAAGCGCCAGAAGCGCAAACACAGCGAGGCAAATCCGGGGAATTCGGATCAAGACACACCTCCAGTTAAGGTACATAGCATACATAAAAAGCTTGGCTGGCGGGCGGTTCAGAAAGTGAGCCGCGCGCCTATTTGCGCGGCGAAGGGTATTCCCACCGTGGTGCCAGGGCCGAAAAAATCTCCCAACGCACCTCCGGCTACGCGCAATTGACTGAGGCTGGTGATCGGTTGCGTAGTGGTACAAGCCGGATTGGTGCAAACGTCCGTGATATTCCCGGCCGCCACTTGGCTTTGCGGAACGGGCAGGGCGGCGACGTCCGTAACAAAATTGGCGCCAGGGTTATTGCGGTTGAACAGGTTGAAGAATTCGATGAACGGTATCAATGTCCAGCGCTCGTGGAAATATATTGGCCGACTCACTCGCAGGTCCACTTGGATGTAGGGAGTTCCACGGAATTCGTCCAAGGTCGTCGGGACTCCATTCACGACAGCGCGGTTATCAAAGCCGTCTCCGACGCCAGTGACTGGAACGCTAGTGGTCAGAGTAAAGGGGCGCGCACTCTCCGCCTGCATGAGGCCGGTTAGTTCAAACCCGCCAGGAACTTTCAGAGTTCCGGCCAAAACAAAACGGCTCAACACATCTTCGCCTGAGGGGCCGTAATCTCCCTTGCCAAACGGGTTCAGCGGATTGCAAACACCGTTTACGTAATCGAAAAGCTCGCCCAGGACACAGCCCCAGGTGTTAGCTCTCGACAGAGTGTAATTTGCAATCAGATTGAACCGCCGCGATACGTTTCCCTGCAAGTGGATCAGCAGACCGTTATAGCTTGAGCGGTTGTCCGATTTGAAGACGGTGATGTTCGGAATGTTATTTCTCTGGCAGTCGATTACGTCTTCGGCGGCAGGGCAGTTGTTGCCGGGCGAAAAGAGCAGAGAGAAAAGTGTGAAGCCCGCCTGATATTGGTAGCGCCGGAAGGCGTGGTTTCCTTCTTCATGTGTAAAATCCGCGCTCAACATCCATTTCGAATTGAACGCATGCTGTATGCCAGCAGTAGCGTGCATCGCATAGGGGGTCTTGTAGTGCGGATCGATAATTGCACCAGCACCGGCTACCGTTCCTATGGGACCAGTGGTAGCAGCAGCAGGTAAGCACCCAGGACCAGTAAGGAAACCACCGGAGAATTCGCACGATCCGGTGGGCTCATTTACTGCCTGCAAAGCGGTTACCCAACCGTTCTGGGCGAGATCATTGTAGAAAAGTCCGAACCCTGCGCGAATCACGGTACTTGTGGATTGTCCCGGGGAATATGCGATCCCCAGCCGCGGAGCTACGGCGCCACGGTAGTCGTGTGGCACGCCGGTTGCGAGCGGGAGCTGCGCAGCGGCAAGAGTGAGCAGCCCGGGATTTTTCGCTTGCGAACGGTCCTCCGCGGTGAAGAGCCCGAAGCTAGTGTCATAGCGCAGGCCGTAATTTATCGTCAGATTCGGGCGCACGCGCCAGGAGTCTTCCGCAAAAAATCCTAGCCGCTGAACGTTCTGATCGAAATTGCCATTGCCTGCCGGCGTAGTCGCGCATGTGGTGCCGGGAGTTACCGACAGGCCCCCTTGCGGCGTGCAAGTAAGGTCGACGGTAAACTGTAGCGGGTTGCCCAGGTAATCCGTGGGATTCAGTCCGAATGTCGTCAGCGTCTCCGCCGTGGCAGCCAGCGCACCACTTAGCACCGGCTCATGAATGAAATCCACGCCGAATCGGGGCACGTGCCGGCCTGAAGTGTGCGTGACGGTGTACTTGAACTGATATTTTTCCTGGTTCCGTAACACCGGGAAAGCGGTGATCGGGGTTACGAATTGATTGTCGCCAAACGTTTCCAATCCCGAAATCGTGCTCGACGTGGCAGTAAACGGGAAGCCCAGCGCAAATCCCAAGTTCGAATTTCTTGCTGCCGTCAAATGCAGACCACTGGCATCGAAAACGAACGAGCCCAGCCAAGTTGGACTGAATCTATATTGCTCGCTGATTACCAGGTTCATGTAATTGTTGTGTGCCTCCGCACCAGTGGACGGAAGAGCGGCTTGCTGCACGAAAGCATTTTGCGTGATGTAGTTGTCTATGGCCGCCCGAAGGAACCATTGGGACTTTGAGGACTGGGCCCAATCGAAGCGCGTGGTGCCTAAATAGTCTCGAAAAGGAACCGGAACATTCGCAGGCACCGAGATTGAACCGATACCCGGAATCAGATCCTCAGCGGCAAGCTGCGCGAGCGCGTTGAACTGCGTGAGACTCGCGGGGCTGTACGCGATACTGGCATCTTCGTGAACCATTTCGAAGGATGTAAAAAACCAGAGTTTGCCTTTAAGAATCGGCCCGCCAATCGTTCCTACGTAGTTTTGGCGTGAGAACGGTTGCTTCGGATTCGGCGGCGGATTGTCGATTGGAAAGCGCGCATTCAAGGCTGCCGCGCGTTCATAAAAGGCTGCATCACCATGCCAATCATCCGTGCCATGTTTGGTGGTGATCACCACCGAACCGGCGGTCGTGCGCCCGGTGTCCGCGTCCATCTGTGCCGTGCGAACGGCAAACTCCTGTATCGCGTCAGGCGAGAAGTTCTGCAGGAAGCCGCCTATGTAATCGTCGGAATTGTCGCCACCGTCAACCGAAAGTTCATTGTTCAAGCCGGAACTTCCACCCGTGGAAACGGCTGTGATGCGAGCCTTGGTAGGGTCCGAAGGCTCAACTGGTTCCGTGCCCGGAACTAAATATGCGATGTTCGCAAAACTTCGCGCGGCGAGCGGGATGGTCTCCAAATCTTGCGCCATCACGACTCCCTGGTGCACAGCGCTGGCTGTATCGATCGGCTCGGTGGTAATGGATGACGCCTGCCCCTGAACGGTGACTGTTTGCTGCACGGCGCTCGGAGTCATAACCACTGTGACATCCCGAACGGAGCTGATCATCACGGCCACATCAGAGCGCGCCTCTGCGAATCCCTTTGCATTCACCGCCAAGTGATAGGTTCCCGGAACAAGATTATCGACGCGGAATTCTCCGCGCTCGTCGCTAACGGCATTAATTTCCGCCGGAGATTCGGCGGCATGCAACACAATTGTTGCAGACGGGATGCGCGCCTGACTCGCATCTTGAACGATTCCGCGCAGGCTGCCATGGAATTCCTGCGCCGCACAGAGCAGAGGAATCAGGCACATAGCTGCAATCAAAGCGAAGACTCTGCACGATCTCGAAGTTACGGTGAGAAGCCCTATCTCCATTGTTTTTTTGCCGGATGCGCGCAAGAGTCTGGTCTCCGTTGCCAATTTAATCTAAATGATTGCGCTACAATACAGCCCCAGGGTCTGATTTTCCAGACGCTTTTATCCGCCCCGGAGGCCCCATTCTTTCGCGGAAAGCCCCCCAAGCTGCAGCGTATGCCGTCTGCCAAATCGCTTCCCGCGCGGAACAATCTCTGATAGCATCGAGGTTCAAGTTATTTTAATTTTTCTGTCTGGAGCAAGGCGACAATGGCAATGGTATGTGAACTTTGCGGCAAGAAGCCGCGCTTTGGCAATACGATCAGCCACGCTCACAATGTGACGCGCCGCCGCTGGAATCCGAATCTCCGGCGAGTGAAAACCGTCATCGAAGGCGTGCACAAGCACATTCGCGTCTGCACTTCGTGTATTCGTTCAGGCCTCGTGAAAAAGGCTGCTTGAAGCCTCCTGCGAAGGAGTTCCGTTTGAAACGGAGAATCTTAGTCCTTGTGGCGGCTGCGGCGTGTGTGTTTGCGGCTTCGTGCAAGAAAGAAGCCACGCCTGGACCGGATGTTTGGGCCACCGTAAACGGCAAAGAGATCCCGCGGGCCCAGGTGGAGAAATATTTTCGCACGCGTGTAAACGCCGAGGCTCCTGCACCTTCCCAGGAAGAAGCGCTGTCGCTCAAGCTCAGCATCCTGGATGAACTGATCAACAACGAAATCCTTCTAGAGCGCGCAAGCAAAATGAATTTAATTGCCAGCGACGCCGAAGTGGAAGACAAATTCACGGAATCAAAAAGCCCTTATACCGAAGAAGAATTTCAGAAAAAACTGCGGGATACGGGACTGACAGTTGACGATCTGAAGAGCGACATCCGGCGCCAACTCTCGGTGCAGAAGCTGCTAAATCGCGAAGTGATCGCGAAGATTTCCATTACCGACCAGGACGTGACCGACTTCTACAATAAAAACCGAGCGCAGTTCAACGTGGCCGAGCCGCAATACCACATCGCGCAAATCGTGGTCACGCCGCATCCGGACCCCTCCACTCACAATCGCAAGAATGACAAAGCTACTACCGATGTCGAGGCCAAGCGCAAGGTAGGTATCCTCGAACAAAGGCTCGCTTCCGGCGCCGATTTCAGCCAGCTGGCGATGGATTACTCCGAGGACTCAACCGCAGCAACTGGCGGCGACCTGGGATTTGTTCCGGAGTCGGCGCTGAATCGATCTGACCCAGCACTGAAGAAGATCGTGCTGGCGATGAAGCCCGGCGAAGTGACCCAGCCGATTGCCATTCAAGGCGGCTACCGTATTTTGAAAATGATCGCCAAGGAGCCTGCGGGACAGCGCTTGCTTTCTGATCCTCAGGTCCAACAGTCCATTCGTGACATGATGCGCAATCGCAAAGAGCAACTTTTACGCTCGGCCTACATGATCGAAGCGCGCGACGAAGCGCACGTTACCAATTATCTCGCGCGGCAAATCCTCGAATCCGCCGGCAAACTTCCTGCTTCGAATTAGAGTTTACTCAGGGATGATTCAAACCAAATTGGGATTTTGCGGAGCAAATTCAGGTCTGCTGCAGTATGGGTGTGACTTAGGAGATTGAATCCTAGAGGCGGGCTAGCCGCGGCCTGCCGTTTCTGCCAAGGAGCGGCCGGTTCGTGGAGGTCTGAAAGCGAGCACCAACAACGCTCCTGCCAACGGAGTCAAGAGGAGACAAAGCGCAAAGGTCTGCCAGAATGCGAGCCCTTCTTTCTCAGCCCAGTGAGCTGTTGCGCCGCACAGCATGGTCCAAGCGACGGCCGCTATGCCCAGCACTAACCAGCCCACCATCCAGATAAGAATGACGTGAAACATTCCCTTCCCCCGTGCGCCTCCCGGGCTTTCGAACCCGGCTTTCTTTGACAATTCATGTTGGCAGCCTTCGGGAAACTTGGGAAGGGTCCGTGAAGACAAGGCGAACCTAAAGGTAAACGCCGGCGGCTAATGAAAGGAGGTCTTGTTACGAGTTTTAACCGACGATTGCGACCACTTCGCCGGCATTCACTGTCTGGCCGGCCACTACAAGCAAACGTTCGACCGTGCCGGACTTCGGGGAACGAATTTCATTTTGCATTTTCATTGCCTCTACCACGACGATTCCCTGTCCAGCGTCCACCGCGTCGCCGGTTTTCACCAGCACGAGCACGATTTTGCCGGGCATCGGAGCTGTTACCTGCTGCCGTCCTTCGGCTTCGGCTCCCGCTTCGCGATCGCGGTTCCATCTACGGGAGTTGCGAATCGCAACGTCAAACTCGCGGCCCGCAACAGTGACGCGGAGGTCCGAATCGCTCTTGGATTCCACGCGCGCTTCAAACGCTTTCCCGCCGATCACAATCGAGTAGATGCCCGAGGAAACTTCCACAGCGTCTACGTCGAGCACGCGTCCATCAATAGTCCAGTGCGCGCGTTCACCAGTGTGGATCAGTTCCACGCGGCGCAATTTCCCGTCGAGTTCAATTTCACATTTCAAAGTAATCTCTCGGCTCCATCTCCTAGCGCTCAACCTCGCTGTTCAGTTGGTCCAATCTTCCTTCAAGCTTCCAGCGCGACTTGGCGGAGACCGGCGCCGGATTTTTTTCCGAGGAATCCGCACTACGCGCCATGTGCCAAAGGAAAGCGGCGATGGTTGCCGCGTCTCGTTCGCTCGAAGTAGCTTCCGTATCGTCAAAAACGGAGAGTTTGCTGCGCCGCGATTTGGAAAGGAAATCGTCGAGCCAGCGCGTGTATATATCGGCCGATTGAAAATCACGTGTCGCCAGGATCCGCAGAAAAAGTCCGGCGTTCGTCTTGATACCGCTCGCGTAAAACTCGCCGAGCGCTCGCTGTAGGCGGGCGATAGCTTCTGCGCGGTTCGCGCCCCACGCGATTAGTTTCCCCAGCATCGGATCGTATTCGTTCGGCACGATCCAGCCGCCATACACACCGTCATCAAGTCGTATCCCGGGGCCTGCAGGCGGGCGCCACTCGAGAATTTTTCCGGGCGATGGGAAGAAATTATTGTCGGGGTCCTCGGCATAAATCCGGCATTCAATGGCATGGCCGCGCAGCGCGACGTCCTCTTGCGCGAACGGAAGTGGTTCACCGCAAGCAATTCGAATCTGAAGTTTCACGATATCCAGCGAAGTAACCAGTTCGGTCACCGGATGCTCGACCTGGAGCCGCGTGTTCATTTCGAGGAAATAAAAGCGGCGGTCCGCGTCCACCAAAAACTCGATGGTTCCCGCGTTCGTATACCCGCCTGCTTTCGCGAGCTTCACGGCGGCATCGCCCATCGCGCGCCGCAATTCGGGCGTCATAACCGGCGAAGGCGCTTCTTCGATTACTTTCTGATATCTGCGCTGCACCGAACATTCGCGCTCGCCGAGATGCACGATGTGGCCATGGCGATCGCCGAGAATCTGTATTTCAATGTGCCGGGGCCGCAAAAGATATTTCTCGAGGTAGAGGCGCCCGTCGCCGAATGCGTTCTGCCCTTCAGAGGACGCGTCGCGCCATCCGCCGGCAAATTCAGATTCTCGTTCGATTAGGCGCATGCCTTTGCCACCGCCGCCCGCAACGGCCTTGAGCACCACAGGAAAGCCGATCTTGAGCGCTTCCTTGCGCGCGTCTTCCATTCTTTCGATGGGTTCGAGCGTGCCGGAAACCATGGACACGCCTGCTTCGCGACCCAATTGCCGCGCCGCGGTTTTCGAGCCGAGCTTCTCCATAGCCTCCGGCGGCGGCCCAATGAATGTGACGCCTGCTTCCGCGCAGGCGCGAGCAAGAGCTGGATTCTCCGCCAGAAATCCGTAGCCAGGATGAATAGCGTCGCACCCGGCGTGGCGGGCTGCGCCAATAATTTTCTCAATCACAAGATAGCTTTCGCGAGAGGGAGAAGGACCAATGGGATAAGCTTCATCGGCAAGCCGCACGTGCAGCGAAGCACGGTCCGCATCGCTATAGACCGCGACCGCGCACACGCTAAGTTCTCTGCAAGCACGCAGAATGCGCACGGCAATCTCGCCGCGATTGGCAATTAGGATTTTCTTAAACATTTTGACTTCGCAATAGCAGCCGGGATTCTAGCATTTTGGTTGTCGCACGTCTCCGCGCCGAAAATCGCCGGCTTGCGCTGGCGGATTGTTCGGGAACCCGGTTCGCGACTCTTCTTGAGGTTGGCAAGGGCTCATCGTACGGCTATGATGTCCGTCGTTGGAACCACCGAGATGATGAGTGCGCCGATGACTCTATCGCAGCAAGATCAATGGAAGAAAGCGGCGGCAGAAGCTGCCGCGAAGCTCGTCGAAAGCGGCATGGTGGTCGGATTGGGCACGGGTTCGACGGCTGCGTTTCTCGTCGCGGCGCTTGCCCGGCGGGTGGAAGAAGAAAATCTGCGCATCGTCGGCATCCCGACGTCTGAGGGAACCGCAGCCCAGGCGCGCGCCTTAAATATCCCGCTGACCACATTCGCCGAGCACACGGAGATTGATCTGACCATCGACGGAGCGGATGAAGTGATGCTCGGGCCGCTTTACCTTATCAAAGGACACGGTGGCGCTTTGTTACGCGAAAAGATCGTGGCGGCTGCGAGCAAACGCATGGCCGTCATCGCGGACGAAACGAAAATTGTTGAGCGGCTCGGTTCCCTCGTAACTCTTCCGGTGGAAGTAGTTCCGTACGGATGGCAAGCAACCCAGAAGAAATTAATTCAACTTGAAGGAAAACCCGCCATGCGGCTCGGCGCTGATAAGAAACCGTACATCACCGACGGCGGGCATTACATTCTCGATTGCGCGTTTGGCCCCATGGAGGATCCGAAGGAGATCGCGCATCATCTCGATCACGTCGTAGGTGTCGTCGAGCACGGTCTGTTTCTGAAATATGCTTCTGAAGCATTCATCGGCGGGGCCGCAGGAGTGAAGGTCTCTAAGAGAGAAAGCTGAAGTTTGGGGTTCGAGGGCGAACAAATCCCCGGCGAAAAACCTGCTGATTGCATTTGTGAGATTTTCCGAATTTTCGAAGCAGCCCGATTAATTCCTGGATGCGCAGCCTTGCGGATATACGGCGTCGAGCGCGCCCCAGAGGGCTTTCAAACTGCGCTCGGCAGCGCATAGCACCGCGACGGTGTCGGCGTCATTTTGTTTCGCGAGCCATTCGCGCCAAGCGGCCCGATGGCGGACGTCGGCTTCCTCATGTACGGCGAAATAGGCGAGGGAGCGCGGCTCAGAGATGGCGTAAAAGCGACGCAAGCCGGAAATTTTCTGCGTAGCGATTTCGGGAACCTGGGCTTCATACGCGTAAAACGCCGCCACGGCCTGCGCTTTCGTGCCTTGCGCTGCTACTTCGTCATACGTATCCAGCAACGCTGCGATCCCAGGCAGCGGCCGCACGCCCTCGATAGAAGCCTCGCTTACACCAAGCGATTGCGCGAATTGCCGCCACAACATTGGATGTGGGGATCGCGGATCGAGCTCTTCAGCTAGATTTTCGTTCACCAGTGCATGGAGCGTGGCGTCGCCATTCGTGCGGGCCGCGAGCTGTTTCAGGTTTTCCGGGAACGCGAGCACATGCTGGTAATACTGCTCGGCGTAAAGGGCGAGCGATTCTTTCGAAAGCTTGCCTGCGGTCCAAGCCTGGTAGAAGGGATGTTTCAACAGGTGATGCTTTTCGATCAGCGCGTCGAGCGATTCAATCAAAGTCTTCGTCTTTGGAGCATTCTTAGGCATAGCATTCTCCGATTTCTATTCGAATAATTGCGATGAGACAAAACCACGGCATGCTACAGGAATTCCGCGCAAAAAGCCAGTTTTGGGCC
>Ga0182018_10003609_pt1 | contig 13771 bp, 14 predicted proteins | sample 812P2MmetaG_FD_120490 | JGI IMG/M metagenome (GOLD analysis project Ga0182018, IMG submission 120490) | Permafrost microbial communities from Stordalen Mire, Sweden - 812P2M metaG | ecosystem: Environmental > Terrestrial > Soil > Wetlands > Permafrost | place: Sweden: Stordalen | collected...
CAAGACGTTGCTCATACCGACGAAGGCTACAGTGCCTCATGTCGGAATCAACGTCCCAAGCCTCATTCTCGTTGGCCGGTTTTCAGGTGACCCTCATTGGCCGGTTTTGGGTGACCCCTGAGGAGACGGTTGCAAGCAAGCCTGCAAGACAATCTCCAACGATACGACGATCTCAACGCCATTCTGCAAGGTCGAGGGGGCACCGCAGACGTGGCCGCATTGCGTCAAGCGAACTTTGAGTTGTTTTTCAAACTCGCCATCCCGAAACTACTTGCTCACACCCTGATGTCGCAGGATTGGTACATCGATCCAGACAGAGGAATCACGATCTACGAATTCGAGCGTCTGTTCGAAGGCGGAAGTTACAAGATGCTTCACATCGTAATGGACATCAAGCGCCACGAGCCGCCAAGACATCAGAGATTAGACGGTGAACACTCAGCAGTTGCAGGAGAGGCGTACCAGAACGTCATACGGCGACTTTTCCAGCAGGCGGAGATCGTCGTGGCAGAGGATCGCCTAGACCGAGACGCTTTGACGGCTAGTCTCGATGAGATCATACAGCGTGGCGACGAGTACCGAGAGGGAAGCTAGGAATTCCTGGCCAGTTCCACAGTTACTTCGTGTTCTCGGTCGGCAAGACGTGCCGCAAGCCTCACGAGAATAGTCGATCTTGAGCTGGAGCGACTCTTATCGGACGACAACACCCTTCATTTGCGGCTCTTCAATAGGTAGCTGCCCTCTTCCCTCAAGCCTGCTATTATCAGCACTTTAGAATTGACTGCCATGCCCGCCAATCACACTGATCTTGAAAAACGTCTCTGGGATGCTGCTGATGAACTTCGGGCCAACTCCAAGCTGAAGTCGTCCGAATATTCCATCCCGGTTCTTGGCTTGATCTTCCTCCGATACGCCGATCACAAGTTTGCCGAGGCCGAGAAGAAGATGCCCCAGCAAGCCAGCGGACGCCGGAAGTTTGGGAAGATTGATTATCAAGCCCAGGGTGTCCTTTACCTCCCCGAAAGGGCTCGGTTCGGCACCCTATTGAATTTGCCTGAGGGCACTGACATCGGCAAGGCCATCAATGAGGCGATGAAGGCGATTGAGGCCGAGAACGAGGATCTGAAAGACGTTCTTCCAAAGACCTACAACAGTCTGGAGAAGAGCCTTCTCGTCTCGCTGCTGAAGAATTTCGCAGCCATCCCGATGACGATTGAGGGAGACGCCTTCGGCAAGATTTACGAATACTTCCTCGGCAAGTTCGCCATGGCCGAAGGACAAAAGGGCGGCGAGTTCTTCACACCGATCAGCATTGTCAAATTGATAGTCGAGATAATCGAGCCGTTCCACGGGCAGATTCTCGATCCGGCATCTGGAAGTGGCGGCATGTTCGTGCAGTCAGCGGCATTCGTCGAACACCATAAGAAGAGTGTCAACGAGATCTCAGTCTACGGGCAGGAGAAAGTTGCAGAGACCATCCGGCTTTGCAAGATGAACCTTGCTGTCCACGGGTTGTCTGGCGACATCCGGCAGGCGAATACGTACTACGAAGACATTCACAAGAGCGTTGGGAAATTCGACTTCGTGATGGCGAATCCGCCCTTCAACGTGGACAAAGTGGACAAGGAGCGGATCAAAGACGATCCTCGTTATCCTTTCGGACTGCCGAAAATCGATAACGCAAATTATTTGTGGATTCAAATCTTCTACAGCACTCTGAACGCAAATGGACGTACTGGATTCGTGATGGCTAATTCCGCTGGTGACGCCAGGGGATCGGAACTCGATATTCGGCGGAAATTGCTACAGGCCGGTGCTGTCGATGTCATGGTCTCTATCGGGCCGAACTTCTTCTACACCGTAACGCTGCCTTGCACACTCTGGTTCTTGGATCGGGGCAAGTCGAAGATGAACCGGAAAGACAAGGTTCTTTTCATAGACGCCCGCCACACCTTCAGGCAGATTGACCGGGCACATCGGGATTTCATGCCGGAACAATTGGAGTTCATGGCCAACATCGTCAGGCTTTACCGAGGCGAGGATACTGAGTCTGAAGCGGGAAGTGCTGAGTTGATGAAACGAACTTTCCCGGAGGGTAAGTATGTTGATGTGGCAGGACTGTGCAAAGTCGCCACTCTCGCAGAGGTCGAAACACAAAGCTGGAGTCTCAATCCGGGTCGGTACGTCGGCGTGGCGGAGCGAGCGGCCGACGATTTTGAGTTCATGGACCGACTGGAAGAATTGAACGAAGAACTTGAATCCCTGAATCGTGAGTCACGAGAACTGGAAGAGCAGATCGCTCACAATGTTGCGGAAATTCTGGAAGCATAATAATGGCTGCTTGGCCCAAAAGGCAAATGGACTCGTTGTGTGAAGTGACTTCGAGCAAGCGAATCTTTGCCTCCGATTATGTTTCTAAGGGCGTTCCATTCTATCGAGCAAAGGAGATCGGCGAGAAACATCACGGCAATGTGAACGTATCGACTGAACTCTTTATCAGCCGTTCGCAATTCGAGCAGATTCGTGCCAGGTTCGGAGCACCTAAAGGTGGCGACGTTTTGCTAACGTCTATAGGTGCATTGCTCGGTCTGCCTTACGTGGTCAAACAAGGAGAAGAGTTCTATTTCAAAGATGGGAACCTCACGTGGTTCAGGAATCTTAACGGCATCGACAGTCAGTTCCTCTATTACTGGATGTTGTCCCCGGAGGGCAATGGAGAACTCCAAAAATCCAAGATTGGCTCGGCTCAGCCTGCTTTCACGATAAATTTGCTGAAGCGGATGGAAATAGGCCTGCCGCCCCTCCCGATCCAGCGACGGGTTGCGGGCGTCTTGTTTGCATACGACGGCCTGATCGAGAACAACGCCCGCCGGATCAAGATTCTCGCAGAGATGGCGAAGATGATTTATCGGGAGTGGTTCGTGAGCTTCCGCTTCCCCGGCTACGAGAAGGTCAAGATGGTGGAATCGGATGACGGCCTGATTCCGAATGGTTGGAATGCAAAACGACTCGGCGAGGTGCTGCAACTTGAATACGGCAAGGCTCTGAAGTCGGCAGACCGTGGGGGCGGTGCTGTGCCTGTCTTTGGTTCCAGTGGAGTTGTTGGGTTTCACACCGAATCCCTTGCCGATGGGCCGGGGATCATAGTCGGACGCAAAGGCAATGTCGGCAGCGTCTTTTTTTGCCCGTCCAAGTTTTGGGTTATCGATACGGCTTACTACGTCCATACGTCACTGTCGCAGTATTTTCTTTTCTTGAATCTGCTAACTCAGAATTTTCTGAACAATGATGCGGCAGTTCCCGGACTGAACCGCAATCAGGCTCACTCGCTACCGATCATCGTCCCCGATGCAACGACGATGGAAAGGTTCGATCATCTAGTCGCTCCAATGTTCAGGCAACAAACAGTGCTAAGAGAACTGAATACAATTCTGACAAAGACTCGTGATCTGCTCCTCCCCAAACTGGTCTCCGGCGAGATCGAGGTTGGGAAGATAGAAGCGGGGGCTATCGCTCAAGGCGTATGACCTTCATTGATCCCGACTCCGAAGGAGCACTGGAAGCGAACACGATTCGCCTGTTCCAATCACTCGGATGGGAGGTTGCCAACTGCTATCACGAGATTTGCGGAGTGAACTCCACGTTGGGCCGTGAAACGACCGAGCAGGTCGTGCTGGAGTGGCGGCTCAAGGCTGCTCTCGCAAAGCTGAACCCCGCCGTTCCGCCGTTGACTCTCGATCTCGCCCTCGATGAACTCACCAAAGATCGAAGCGTGCTTAGCCCAGCCCGTGCCAATCAGGAAGTTCACAAACTGCTGAAGGATGGCATCAAGGTCACCTACCGAACCTCGGACGACGACGAAGCTGTCGAAACGGTAAAGATCGTCGATTGGGAGCACTCTGCCAACAACGATTTCTTTCTCGCATCTCAGTTCTGGATCTCCGGCGAGTACGGCAGAAAGCGGGCCGATCTCATTGGCTTCGTGAACGGAATCCCTCTTCTCTTCGTTGAACTCAAGGCGTCCCACAAGCATCTGGAAAACGCCTACAAACTCAACCTCTCTGACTATCGCACCACGATCCCACAGGTCTTCTGGTACAACGGCGTCATCATCCTGTCGAACGGGTCAAAAAGCAGGATTGGCAGCATCACTGCCGGTTGGGAGCACTTCTCCGAGTGGAAGAAGATCAACGACGAAGGCGAAGAGGGTAGGGTCAGTCTGGAAACCATGATCCGGGGCGTTTGCGATCCCGCTCGTCTACTGGATCTAGTCGAAAACTTCACACTGTTCGAAGCCAAGGGCGAAACCAACAAACTGTTGGCGAAGAACCATCAGTTCCTCGGCGTGAACAAGGCGATCTCTGCTGCCGAGGATATAAAAGCTAACCAAGGCAGACTCGGCGTCTTCTGGCACACGCAAGGCTCCGGCAAGAGCTACTCGATGGTTTTCTTCTCCCAGAAGGTTCTGCGAAAAGTTCCCGGCAATTGGACATTCCTGATCGTCACGGATCGAGAAGACTTGGACGGTCAGATATACCGGAATTTCAAATCAACGGGCGCAGTGGTCGAGGAAGAACACAGGGTCCGGGCGCAGAGTGCGGAACATCTGAAGCAACTGCTGAACGCAGAGGATCACCGCTATATCTTCACCCTGATCCAGAAGTTTCGGACTGAGGAGGGTGAGAAATACCCAAAGCTCTCGGACAGGTCTGACATTGTTGTAATCACTGACGAAGCACACCGTAGCCAGTACGACGTGTTCGCTTTGAACATGCGTAATGCTCTACCCAACGCTGCCTTCATCGGCTTTACCGGTACGCCCCTGATAGCCGGAGAGGAGCGAACTAAGGAAGTCTTTGGCGACTACATCTCGATTTACAACTTCAAGCAATCAATTGATGACGGCAACACGGTCCCTCTCTACTACGAGAACAGAATCCCCGAACTTCAGCTAACGAATGAGGAGCTGGCTAGCGACATTGCCACGATCATCGATGAGGCGGAGCTTGACGAGGATCAAGAGGCGAAAGTGGAGCGGGAGTTCGCCAGAGAATACCACCTCATCACCAGAGAGGAGCGGTTGGACAAGATCGCCGAAGACCTCGTCGCCCACTATACCGGGCGAGGCGTGTTGGCCAAGGCCATGGTTATTTCGATCGACAAGGCCACGACTGTGCGGATGTATGACAAAGTTCAGAAGTATTGGAAGTCGGCACTGGCTAGGCTAGAGCGGGAGGTTTCCAAGGCCGATCCCGCCGACAGACCGGGACTGGAAGAACGGCTCCGCTTCTTCAAGTCTACCGATATGGCTGTTGTAGTCTCGTCCTCGCAAAACGAAATCGAAGAGTTTAAGAGAAAGGGATTGGACATTGCCACACACCGGAGGCGCATAGTCAGGGAAGACCTTGAGACAAAGTTCAAGAACCCTGATGACCCTCTGCGAATTGCGTTCGTGTGTGCGATGTGGATCACAGGCTTCGATGTGCCGTCTTGCTCTACGATGTACCTCGACAAGCCGATGAAGAACCACACGCTTATGCAGACCATTGCACGAGCGAATCGGGTCTGGAAGGACAAACAGAGTGCCTTGATCGTTGACTATGTAGGGATCTTCCGCAATCTCCAAAAAGCTCTGGCAATATATGGCACGACTCCGGAAGGAACAGCAGAGTCCCCGATTAGGGATAAAGTCGAACTCTTCAACCAGCTTCTCGACGCAATCTCCGAACTGACGACTTTCAGCAAAGAGCGAGGGATTGATCCGGTAGCAATTCAGGAGGCTAGCGGCTTTGATCGAGAGAAGCTAAAGGATGACGCTGTCGCAGCCTTCGTTATAAATGACCAGATCAGACGCCGCTACCTTCAGTTGGCCGGAAGAGTGGATCGACTTTTTAAGTCCCTGCTGCCAGATGTTGCGGCTAACGAGCTTAGTGCGATCTGCAAGGTCTTCTCTGTCATAGCAGCGAAGATCCGCTCGGAACTCCCAGCAGCCGACATTTCAGAGGTAATGGCGGACGTTTCCGCCCTGCTCGACTACTCCATTTCCACGCAAGGTTATGTCATTGCGCCCTCAGCGACAACTGCGAAGTACATCGACCTCAGTCAAATTGACTTCGAGGCGCTTCGGACGAAGTTTGACAGGGGTCGGAAGGCGACCGTAGCCCAGAGCCTGCGTGGAGCAATTGCTGAGAAGCTTGTCCGCATGGTGCGCTTGAACCGCACCCGAATTGATTTTCTTCAAGAGTTCCAGAAGATGATTGATGAGTACAACTCGGGTGCTGCGAACATCGAGACTTGGTTCGCAAAGTTGACAGCCTTTGCCCAGAAGCTATCGGATGAGGAGAAACGGGGAATTGCAGAGCAACTGAGCGAAGAGGAACTGACAATCTTCGACCTTTTGACTAAGCCGGAGATCACGCTGACCAAGGCGGAAGAACGGGAAGTCAAGAAGGTCGCCAAGCAACTTCTGGGAACCCTCAAGCGAGAAAGGCTGGTTCTCGATTGGAAAAAGCGTCAAGCCACCAGAGCAGCAGTTCGGGTCACCATTGAAACCGTGCTCGATGAACTTCCAAGAACGTTTACACCTGAACTGTATCAGCAGAAGTGCGAATTGGTCTACCAGCACGTCTTTGATTCGTATTCCGGTCAAGGCAACAGTTTGTACGCAACCTAAAGACTAAATCGAGTTCCGACATGGCGGCATCAATAGCTCCGCTTGCAACTGTTACCCCTTTGTATGACTTCTCCTCTCACTCGGCGGAGATGTCCGTAGGCAGGGGTGTCCACATCTCAAAGTATGATGCCACTGTTCCTTTCGATCAGGTCTTGTCCAGGCACTTGCAAATCTGGGAGCCTGACTTCCTTCTCTGGTACGACCCCCTGACCTCAGGAGAGATCGCCCCTGCCGAATTGTTGGATCTGGTCAAGAAAGCACTGGTCAAGAAAGCAGACGAAGGCTTAACGGTACGACTCGTTAACGGAGTGGTTCAGCTTTTCTTAGCCTTGAGACTCTTTAAGCCCGGTCATCTTAGGGCAGGAGAGACCTTTGTCGTCACCCGAAAAGCGGGAGCCGAACTGTGGAGCACTTTAAGTAGTATTCGAGCTTCCCAAATGGTCGTTGACTATGGAGTGCTCGGCGCCCAATCGATATCCTACAATCTGGAGGCCGATGAGGTACCGTTCTTTTTGGCGTTCAGCAAAAGCATATCCTTGCTCTTGAACTCTCTCAAAACCTATCCTGCTCTGGAATATGCTCTATCGCTGTACAGTGCAGATAACGGAGAGTACCTCGATGCAGTGGGCAGTATGACCGCACTTGAGGCTCTACTGACAAAGGATGACAACGAGGGTCTCACCTATCGCCTGTCTCTGCGAGTTGCCAATTTACTCGGAAGCGATGCGAATTCACGTAAAGACATTTGTAAGCAAGTGAAGGGCTTCTACAAACTGCGATCACAGATAGTCCATGGTGCGAAACTGGATACCAAGTCACGTGAGCGTCTCGCTGCGCTCGAATCCCTGCGAGAGATGTTGAGAAGGGTGCTCCTCTCCGTAATGGCGCTCTATTCTGAAGGCACGCAACCCACTGATCTCCCTGACACCTTGGACGAGCTTGCATTGGATGATGAGAGAAGGAAACGAGTTTGTGCGACAGCTTCAAAGTTCTTGCACCTGAGCATGGAGGCCGAGTCGTCTTCCTCAACCTAGTTCGCAGGATTCGGCTATGTCCGCAGATCAGAAGAAGACAGATATCTACGTTGCATGCTTCCATTCCCAGCCCGGTCAAGACCTTCGGAACGCATCCGGGCAGTTTGAAATCGTCGAGAAGGCGATTCAAAGCGGCGAGTGGCCGTACGACAACGGAGACGACCCCTCATTCGCTGAGCCAGAGGAAATCACGTGGCGATTGGTGAGAGATTCCCAACCTATGGCGGGAGGCCGAGATGACGTTTGATAAGTTGGGTCAGGATCGTCGTGCCAACGGTAATGCCGACCTGTAATCCGTGATCGAAGACCTTGCCTGCGTTGCGGCTGATCCAGTCCGTCAGTCCTCTACTGTCCATCTTCTTGTCGTGCTCGAGAGTGTCCTGTAGCTCACCCAGATTGGCTTCGTCAATGCCAAACTCTGTGAGTATTTTGTGCAGATCGTCCCAGTTGCCGACTTGGATGTTCTGGGTGTTGATGACTTGGCTCCCGGCAGCAACGTACACGTTCCCGTAAACGCTGTGAACGATGGTCTGCTGAACTTTCTCTGCCTCGGCGGAGTCTTGTTTGATGCGAGTGAGATCGACACCAGATCGCTCAGAACCATTCTTGATATCAATCGCCATCGTCAGCACACGAGTGCGGATGGTATCGAGTACACCAGCGAATACCGACTTGGGAACCTGTTGCCAAGCCGTCATCAGAACGCACCCTTGAAGGAGGCTCGACTGGTAGTAGGCGATCATGTCACTCGGCCAGTCGTAAATTAAGGCACCCTTCGATGAGCCATCTAGCGATTCGTAAGCACTCACCGGTTCCGTCAGGCGGCGGACTGTCGCTGCCCATCGGTGCTCCGGCTTGAGCAGGCCCGCAGGAATGGGACGTGCCTGATAGCGGATGCCGACTCCAGCGAAGTTGCCGTAAGCACCGACGTTGACGATGCGGTACTCTGGCACGTCTTTTGGGTTGGGATACCCAGTCAACTCCCGCTCGGCCCACGTTCTCAGTAGCGGAACTTTCAATTGATCCGACAACAAGATGCACTGACGCAAGACGGAAGACAGCGGAGGCGGCTCATTAGCCGTGCCCGACTCGATTATCTTGTCCAACAGTGTTTGTGTCACAGGCGATAGAGTATTGGCTTCGGTGCGACATGAACTCCACCGGGAGGCTCGATCTTGTAGCGAGCGATGAGCGTCTGGCGAACGTGCTATTTGAAGCGATCACATTCTCGACGCATACTCATCAGGGTGTCATCGAGCTTGAGCCGGTCTTCATAATCACTGAAGAACACGTTCTCCATCGTCGAGCAGGCAAGTAGCATCGTGAAGACCATTATTGCCCACATTGGCTGATTCTCGACGCCGGTGTAATTCAGTCGGAACTCAATGTTCTTGTCGTCAGTGATCTGGGCGAAGCGATCAACGGTTGAATTGATGTTGGCGTGCGATCCTGTTTCAGACAACTCTCCCCAAACCTTGTGTAATTCGCCGAGTCCCTTGAAGGCACGGGCTTTCTTAAAATGCACGAACTCCCCGTCGAAGGCCTTGAGTGCGGCTTCGCTGTCATTCTTGCTCAACCACACCTTCTGAAGCTCTGGATCGGGAAGCATCCTGTGGGCATGTGCAACGCACTCGACGGCGTCACGGAGAATTGAGCGAGCTTCAGCCATGCAGCCCGTGAAGGCAAGCTCCATCGCAATCCTGATCTTCGCATGTGCGTTGAAGTAGAGCAGCAACGGGAACACCCGGCTGGTATCAGTTGCGACTCTAAGGTCGGTATTCTCCTGAAACCAGATAGCGTCGAGCCGGAGATATAGCTCCCACAACTCCTTGAAACCCTCGATGCTGCCGAAGAAAGTGTGTCGCTTCGTTGCGTAATACTCCCGGTAGTCCTTCGGCATGTGCTGCCGCTCGAACTCAACGAGGAGCGTGTTGTCGTCAACGGTGTTCGGTATGGCAGGTGTGGTGGGTGCGGCACTCATGTTCGACTCTGATTGCGAATTCATTCGATTCTAGCCTACTTGAACGAAGCGATCTTACCAGCTTAATTAACTGGGTACCGGCCAACGGCTCTGCGAAAACACAGAGGCCCGCTGCTCTCACGAGTGGCGGGCCATTTTCTTTGGGTCGAAAGGCCTGGGTCAGATGAAATTACGTGCGTTTCCGCCCAGGATAGGTCCACCAGGTCACCATGTCGTAAACCTGGCACTTATGGTGCAGCCTCGAATACGTCGGCTTTTTTCAATAGGCCTGCAAGTAGTATCCTCCTGCCACCCTCAAACTAGGCATTTTCCCTTCCACTGAGCTAAACCCTTCTCAGTTTTCAACCTCTACACGAGCCAAAACTTCTCTCCGAATAGCAGCACCAGGTGATGTGAATCAGGTCTCGATTCTTTTGCTAGGTTCGAGCCCACGGGGGTCATTTTCTCCTGCCCTTCACACGCCCAAATTCAACACGAAGGAGCTAACGATGTCACAAATTACTGAATTCACCAGGACTCCAGTCTCAAGAGGGACTGGGATCCTAAAGCGCAAGTGGAGGTCAACTCTCTATTTCTTCGAGAAGCATGCGTTCGAGTCGAAGCTCGAAGGCATTCTCAGGGCCGCCGCTGGACACGAAGGAAACTCGTTGCCGCCCGGCGATCGCCAGTATCAACTGCTCAGTTCTGAAGCGGACTCGCTCTGCACGGAGTTTGCTAACCGCTGGGCCCTCGATATCGACCTTCTAAAGGCTCGCATCGCTGGCCTCGCCAAGTTGGAACGACTGTCAGTTCCAACGCAAACGATGAACTACGCCAGGCTCGCATGCCTCGGCATGGTGGCCATACCGGTTCTCTGCTTCCTCATGGGAGTCCTGACCGGTTTGGTGAACGTGGCGTTCCACCTGGTGGGAGGTCGATAACCATGACACTCATAACGCTTGTTGCAGCCGCAGAAGCCATGCTGTACTCCGCCTCCTGGTCCAAACGGAACCGGGCACGGAGGCAGCAGGTGCTGATGGGCAACAGCCTGAACTCGGCCCGTGTTCTGCCGCTTGTCGATACGTACCTCAAGCGGAAGACTGCGGGTGCAAGCAAAGTCCAAGTGTTCGTTGCTTCCAACCTAGCGGAAGTCTGCCGTCGAGCCGTTTACACTCGGTCGTTCGAATACCTGCTTTTGCACGTGATTCGAACAACGGTCCTCAAACGTCGCAGCAAACTTGCCATCTCGTCTGGGAGGATCATTCTATGAACCTAACACCATCAACGAAAGGCTCGTTCATTGCGGGTATCGGTCTCTGGTGTCTCATCTGGGCTTCGCTATTCAAAGCCGACGAGATCGCCCAAGCAGGTGGTTTCCAGCGCTGGGTCAGTTCCGACCGATGCCTCCGCTGGATTCGTCAACACAAGAGCACTTCTCTCCTTGGGACAGAGCTCTTCAACTACGGCTCGCACGGGATCAGCGATCCGCTGGGGGTTACCTTCGCCCTTGGGGGAACGCTGGTCAATGTGCTGATGATTTACCTACTGCTTCCGGTGTGGGATAGAGCAAAGCGTAATCGCAAGGTACTTGATCTGTAGCTCTAGCTCACAACTCAGCACAATCTCGAAAAGGGCGGCTCATGCCGCCCTTTTCGTGTTTTACGCCCCTGTCAGCGTTGCTCCCTAGTCGCTTCAGATCTAGCCAGCCCGACCACACCACAGTTCGCAATGACTCAATTCAACCTTCAATAACCCACTCAAAGGAGAATCTATGCCAACCGTCTACGAAGTCATCACCAGCAGGATCATCACGCAACTCGAATCCGGGGTAGCGCCCTGGCACAAGCCGTGGAAGGCCAGCGGCACGAACGGTCTTCCACAAAACCTAGTCACAGGTCGTCCATACCGTGGCATCAACGTGTGGATATTACTCAGCAGCGGATTCGCCTCTCCGCACTGGCTAACGTACCGTCAGGCAGGACAACTTGGCGGGCACGTGCGCCGGGGCGAGGTCGGATTTCCCGTTGTTTACTGGAAGTTCGGAAAGTGTGAGGTGCAGGATGGCGACGAAATTGTCGAGAAGCCGTCCGTTCTGTGCCGCTACTACACGGTCTTCAATGTTGAGCAATGCGAAGGGCTCAGAATCCAGCCTGCTGAGCCCACTGCGGATCAACCACCGGCAGAGCCAATCGAGGTCTGTGAGCAACTCGTCGCCGCCTGGTTGGAAAAGCCTACGATCAGGCACGGAGGAGATTGCGCCAGCTACAACAAGGTGCTCGATTGTGTCCACATGCCGGAGAGAACTTGCTTCGACAGCGTGGAGGAGTACTACTCAACTCTGTTTCATGAGCTCGCCCACAGCACTGGGCATCCAACACGACTGAATCGACCTACCCTTACGGAGTTCGAGCGATTTGGAGACCACAACTACAGCCGTGAGGAATTGGTTGCGGAGCTGGGGGCCGCCTTCCTTGCGGGTTATTGCGGGATCCAGAATCGCACGATCAACAACAGCGCTGCATATCTAGCAAGCTGGCTGGATGCACTCAAGAATGATTCCCGTATGGTGCTCGTCGCAGCCAGTCAGGCTCAGAAGGCAGCAGACCTGATACTCGGAGTCATTCCCAATGATACTAAGCAATCATCTGCTGGCTAGGGATTTGCCTCCACCGCTATCCAGATACGGATATGGGTGGGACCGTGAGTCCCACCCGAGCTCTTAACTGAGGGTACTTGCAAAATCAGCCCCGAAGGTTCCAAGCTGCGTATTCTGAACATGAAACTAGCTAGAGCAATCAAGAAGAAGGACAGGGCTGAAGTCGCCCGCCCCAAAGATGAGATAACCACTGCTCGAGGCATACGACAAAAAACTGATGCATTTCTAAGATAGGGTGGGATTGCTCCCACCCACTCAGTTCTGTTCTGTCAGTCCCTTCAGTCCCCTGTCCGTTAGCTTATCCAACAACGGCTGAACGTTGTTACGGAACTGCTCAGCCGTTATCTTTCCTGCGTCGAACTCTTTACTGCTTCGGAGGTAGATACGACGAAGTTCGTTGGCCAGCTCCGTATGAACAATGTATATCTCCTCCGATCCGACCAGCGGGAATCCTCTCTTCGTACTGTGGAGGATTCCTACGAACACTGGGCTAAATGTTGTATTCCCGAATACAGTGGCGTTTCGGATTGCTTCTCTGATTCCAGCTTCCGTTACTTTGAAGTTCATCTTTTCTCCTCCTCTTCACTTCCGTTAACTCAGCGACTTGGCGAGTTAACAGTTAACTTTCAGCTAGGTTTCGTGGATGGGTCCATCACGAGCAGCTTGCCTGCAGCGTCATCTGTCATCGATTTCAGCGCCAGTGCCGCTCGTTCCAGTTGCGTGGCGAGCTTCGACCGAATCATGTTGATATCCTCCGGCGGCATCAGCCCGGACTTCTCCAGAGTTTCCAGTTTGTCCAGCATGGCTACCAGGGCCTTGCGACCGTCCTGTTGCCGTTTACGCTGCTCGTGAGCATGCTTTTCGGGAACGGCCCAAGCATCGTCATCAGCCTCTCTGCGCACTCGCATGTAGCACATCGCACAAAGATTGTGCGCAACGATCTCCCGTTCCTCAGAGCAGTTCATGCAGCTTTCAATTTTGCGTGCCAATGAAAGTTTCTCCTTCCTGACGGAATCGAGCATGGGTGGAATGCGCAGGCACAGGACAGTGCTTGCACTACGAATGGGAAAGAGGATTCAGTTCGGGAGAATGTTGAGAGGGTCGGTGCCTACAATCTCATTGAAGAAGGCTGCATCTTGCCAGAAAATTCACGCTGGTGTCAAACTGAATGGGTGGAATCTTTATTGGGTTCCACCCCTTTCTGTCCCGAAGCTGCTTTTCAATACCAGAACGTGGATTCGTTCTCAAACAAGGTTCCTTGCATTTCTTGCAGTCCTGCCTTACAGTTCTAGGTGGTTGGAATTCCATCCTAAGTTGTTGATTCCCGGGGCGTAGCGCAGCCTGGTAGCGCACCTGCCTTGGGCGCAGGGGGTCCGCGGTTCAAATCCGCGCGCCCCGACCAATATCCCCTTTTGTCCAGTCCGGAGACATGGGTTACAGAATGTACC
>Ga0182018_10003610_pt1 | contig 13769 bp, 11 predicted proteins | sample 812P2MmetaG_FD_120490 | JGI IMG/M metagenome (GOLD analysis project Ga0182018, IMG submission 120490) | Permafrost microbial communities from Stordalen Mire, Sweden - 812P2M metaG | ecosystem: Environmental > Terrestrial > Soil > Wetlands > Permafrost | place: Sweden: Stordalen | collected...
CAGCAAGCGCGGCACGCAGGCGACCTCGGCGTGGACGGCGTAACCGGCACCCGCACAGGCCACTCGATCGCCTACCCGAATGTCGGTCACACCTTCCCCAATGCCTACCACTCTGCCTGCGCTGCTGTAACCCAACGCCAACGGTTGGTCCAAACGGCTGCGGACCGCTTGCACGGCAGAGAACAAGCCGTCGCGGCGGACCTTGCCGATGACTTCCCGAACCAAGTCGGGCCGCACCTTGGCTTTCTGAATCAAGTTCTTGCTGGCGAATTCTGACGAAGCACGCTCGGTTCCGACAGAGACCAGGGACGCAGCAATGCACACTAGGACGCACCCTGGTACAAGCTGAGGCGCCGGGACCTCCGAAACCGAAATCTCGCCGGTGCGGGGCTGCTGCAGAATCTGTTTCATGCCGTGGCCGCCTGTTGCCTGTGAATCAAATCTTCCGCCGCGTGCTTGCCGCCGCCATCGAGAAAGGTCTGCATCCAAAGCTCAAGTGTCAGCAACTGCCAGATCTGCATGGGCCGATCCTGTACCGCACCGGGGTGCTCATCAACTTCACGGTCTCGGCAATTAACTGATCTCCAATACCACACATCCAATGAACCACTCCTCTTTTCGAAGACAATTCGTGAACGTCGCCTTTCATCGGGTCAAGAAGTTTCTGCGGGAACAAGCCAACCTCTCTGTACGATTCTGCCATTTACCACCACGCAGCCTTTCAGAGCCGGCGACGCCTAGATTCCTTTTTCCAGCTGTTCAATTGCTTTCCAAAAGCTTAAAAGCATCTCTGGAGGGAGATCTCAATTCCCTGCCATGGCCTGCCGCTGCGCCAACTCGGGACTGTGTACTGTCGAATCGCAAGGATTAGGATTCCCAAAACATTTCCACCCTCCGCTCGAGGACATGGAGCGACCACGGACGTGACCATGTTGTCTTGCCGACCAAGAAGTCCTTCCGCGCTGCCGTTATGGTCGAAGGTGTTCGTCACGTCCGCGCCTCTATTAACAAGAACAATCCGCAAGATGAGAAGTGCCGCCGCAGAAATGTGCGTGGCCACAAGCGGCGCGCGATGGTGAGCATAGTTCCCTGGTGGCGTTGCCCGGCCGCTCCTTCGAGCGCGTCGCCAGGTGACATAACGGTCATGGTCGCCACGCTGGAGAAGTCTCTGAACATCTCCTTCGCGGCGGCAACTGAGTAAGCCTTGGTTCCGGGGCTCTCCAGTTTTTCGCAGTAGATCCGAGACCACGGTGTCAGCGGCTTCCCAGCGCATAAGCCGTAGCGCGCCCAAAGCATCCATCCCACGAGTGATGGATGATGGTAAATCATAATGCTCGCGCGACCGCCGGGACGCAGGACTCGCCTGACTTCACGAATTGCGCGCTGGGTGTCGGGTGTGTGGTGCAGCACACCCCACGAATACACAATGTCGAAGCTGGCATCCTCGAATGGCAAGTCCTCGGCATCCGCAATGCGGATCTGCGGTTGGAAACCGAATAGGCGCATCCTCTCTTCTGTGAGCTCGACCGCTTTCGCCGTAATGTCGATGCCAAACAAGCGTCGAGGATCGTGCCTCGCCCACTCCAAGTGGTCAGCACCCATGCCGACACCGATCTCCAGAACGTCGTTCCCGGAGCCCTCCTCAAAACGCGCAAATGCCGGGATGTATGGCTCGAGCATATACCGCTGACGCGAATGTTCTTCTAACTGTTCTCGGCGCGATCGACCAGAGGCATAGATCTCTCCGCAGGGATGAGCCTGCCAGAACTCACGCATGTCTTGCTTCGTCGCCCTGGGGCCGTCACCTGAAACGCCAGTCGTCAATGGTTCCGCGGACATTAATCTAAGACTCCGATCCAACAATTCGTTGCTAACCCTTTGGCTTTTGGTGTACAACCTTGATGGTTCCACCTACTCAACACGCCGAAATCGTTCTTGCTACCGGAGAAAAAATCGCGGCGGAACGCATGCTACTTCGGCGTGGACTGCGTGACCGGCTCCCGCACAGGCCACTCGGTCGCCAACCGAAGATCGGTCACGCCTTCGCCAACCCCATACCCCTGTACATGCGCTGCTGTACCCAACGCCAACTGTTGGTCCAAAACGGCTGCGGAGCGCTTGCACGGCAGGGAACAATCCGTCGCGGCGTACCTTGCCGATGACTTCCCGAACCGAGTCGGGCCGCACCTTGGCTTTCTGAAGCAAGTTCGTGCTGGCGAATTCTGACGAAGCACGTTCGGTTCCGACCGAGACCAGGGACGCAGCAATGCGCACCAGGACGCACCCTGGCAGAAGCTGAGGCGCCGGAACATCCAAAACTGAAATCTCGCCGGTCCGGGGCTGCTTCAGAATCTGTTTCATGCCGTGGCCGCCTGTTGCCTGTGAATCAAATCGCCCGCCGCATGCTTGCCGCCGCCATCGAGAAAGATCTGCATCCAAAGCTCAAGTGTCAAAAGCTGCCAGATCTGCATGGACCAGTCCTGTGCCCCGCTGCGGTGCTCATCAACGAATGCGCGCACGGCCTCGGGTCGGAACAACCCGCGCTTCCGGATCTGTGATTCGCAAAGCAGGTCGTCCACCATTTCTTTCAGGTCACGGGCCAACCAGTAGTCTACCGGAGCGGCAAAGCCGGCTTTCGGTTGCTGCAATACTTCGTGCGGCAAAACGTCCTGCATGGCCTTCCGGAAGATGTACTTCGTGGTTGGGCCTTTCAGCTTCATGCTCGGCGGTACATTCCAGGCCACGAACTCAGCGAGTTCGCGATCGAGGAAGGGCACGCGGACTTCCATGGAGGAGGCCATGCTCATCTTGTCGTTGTAGGTCAGGTTCAAGCTGGTCATGAAAATCTTCGTATCAAGGTAGAGCATCTGATTGAGAAAGTCGGCGTCTTTCACTTGTTCGAACCTCGCTCGATGTTGGTTCGCAGCATCTTCACCGGAGATTTCGTCCGATAGGACAGATGTGTAGAGCGCAGCTTTCTGTTCCTGGTCCAGGTACGTGCAGTTCATCAAGAACCGTTCGACCGGCGGCAAGGAGGAACTGCGGGCCATCTTTTTTGCGAGTCGCAGTCTTCCTTTCATCGCGGTCCCGCGCAGGCTGGGAAGTCTCAGCAGCGAGGAATCAATTAAGCGCCGAACTACTGAGGGGATCCGCTGATAGCCCTGCGCCCAGTAATGGGCGTAATGCTTCCGATACCCCGCGAACAATTCATCTCCTCCAACGCCGGAAAGTAAGACCGTCGCGTGCTTGCGCGCCTCTCGGCATACAAGGTATGACGCAATGATCGCCGGATCGGCCGTGGGTTCGTCCATGTGCCAGGTGAGTTTAGGCAGAAGATTGGCGACGTCCGGTTCCACCACGATGCGATGGTTCTCGCACCCGAGACGGCGCGCCAGCCGCGCCGCCACATTGGGATCATCCAGCGTGGTTTCACCTACGCGGTAGCTGTCAGGGAAAGTAATCGTATAAGTCCGTACCGGCTGGCGGTTGGCTTGCGACATCATTGCCACGATGCTCGACGAATCCAGCCCGGCGCTGAGAAAAGCGCCGATCGGCACGTCACTGATCATCTGTGCTTCGACCGATCGCCGGAAACGTTCCCGAATTTCGTCTTTCAAATCGGCTTCCGAACGAGAGAACTGAAAACCGTCACTTGGGAACTTGAGATCCCAGTATTGGGTTATTTCGAGTTGGCCATTACGTAGTACCGCATAATGTCCGGCCGGGAGTTTCAAAATGTCGCGGAACATCGTCTTGGGATCGGGAACCCAAAGGAAGGTCAGGTACTGGTGGAGTGCTTTGGCATCGATCTCCGCTTCAACCCCGGGAACCTGCAGCAGTCCTTTGATCTCGGACGCAAAGGCAAAACGGCGTCCCTGCTGCACGTAGTAGAAAGGTTTAATTCCGAAATGATCCCGTGCCAGAAACAGAGTTGGGCTGCTGGAGCGCAGGTCGCAAATGCCGAACGCGAACATACCGTTCAAGCGTTTAACGCAGTCTGGGCCTTCTTGCTCGTAGAGGTGAATAATGACTTCCGTGTCGGTCTCCGACGCAAATCGATGGCCCTTCATTTCCAGATCGCGGCGCAACTCAGCAAAATTGTAGACTTCGCCGTTGTAGGTGATCCAGACAGTCCGGTCTTCGTTGCACATGGGCATGTGCCCACTGGTAGAAAGATCAATGATGGAAAGTCGGCGGCTTCCAAGTCCGATGTATGAACCGTCGGGAAATCTCTGCTCCCAGAATCCGGCGTCGTCCGGCCCGCGATGAGCCTGCACGTCAGTCATGCGTGCGAGTGTTTCACGGTCTCCACAATTAACCAACCCGCTGATACCACACATTTAGTTAAGCACTCCTCTGTTCCAAGACAATTCGTCGACAATAGCTTTCATTCAGTGAAGGAGTTACTACGGCAAATGCAGCTTGTACCGCTGCGCCCCCTTATTAGATAAACCCTTTCGGAGACCCGCGACGATGATCCTCCTTGGGAGCTGCGCGATGATTCCCAGAGCTTAGCCATCCCTGGAGGGCGATCAATTTCGCGCCACCGCTTGACGCCGGCCCAACTCCGGAATCTCCACTGTCGAACTCGCAGGCCGAGATTCTACAAACAGGTCCACCCACTGCTTAAGGACATAGAGCGACCAAGGGCGCGACCATGTGGTTTTTCCGGCCAAAAAATCCTTCCATACGCTCGCCACGAACTTTCGATCGATGCCCTCTAGCAATTCCGCGCTGGTGTCAAGCAGGACCTCTTCCATCTCGTGCCGCATCTCTTTCTTCAACCAAAGCTCAAAGGGAAAAGTGAAGCCGCGTTTTGGCCGGTGCACTACCTGTCTAGGCAGTAGATCCTGCAGCGCTTCGATCAACAGCCACTTGGGCAGTCCACGCTTGAGCTTGAAAGAGCCCGGAATCAGGAACAAGAACTCGGCTAACTTGTGGTCGATAAATGGTACGCGCAACTCCAAGCCATGCGCCATGCTCATGAAGTCAGAATCGCGCAGCAGGGTGTTAGCCATGTAGTGGCGGAGTTCAAGATAAGAAGTACGATTGACGGGATCAAATCTCGCGGCCCACTTCACTATGTCGGCGAGCGGTCCCATCGCGGAGTCAACAATCCTGCTGTCATTGGCTGAACTCAACTGCCGCAACTGGCGAGGCATAAATAGCGTGCGGGCGAGCGCGTAAGGATGCGGAATGCTGTCATCGCCTTCGATCAGCGCCGCCAGCTTCTCCGCCCTCGGCCGGCGCTTTGAGTTTGGCAGCCTGACAATGGAGGCCAGCATGTGCCGCAACTTTGGGTTGACAATACTGGCAGACCATGCAAACCGCTCCATTCGCGGAACGGCCTTGAAGGTTTCATAGCCGGCGAAAATCTCGTCGGCCCCAAGACCGGACAGCGCAACCTTGAATCCCATCCGCCGTGTTTCGCGCGAAATGATGTAAGAATTTACGCCGTCCACTGTCGGCTGATCCATGGCACCGATGATCTGGGGTAATGACGTCATCACAGAATGGCTGGAGATTACAATTTCGTGGTGATCAGTGCCAAAGCGGGTTGAGATCGACCGCGAGTGATCGGCCTCGCTGTAGTCCAACTCGTTGAAAACGACAGAAAACGTACTGAGATTCGGATGATTGCGGCTCAGTAGCGCGACCAAGGAACTTGAATCGATGCCCCCCGACAGAAAAATGCCTACTGGCACGTCGCTCACCATGCGCAGGAGAATCGCATCCTCCAAGTGAGTTCGGAGTTCGACTATAGTTTCGCGCCCGATGTGGCGCACAGGCCCAGGCGCTGCGAGGTCGCGTTCTGCGCTGTTCAGGTCCCAATATTTCCTAAGGGTGGCTTCGCCGCCCTTAAGCAGAAGAAAGTGCGCTGGGGGCAGGGAGTGAATCCCGCTGATCAGAGTGTCGGGGTCTGAGACCGATCCATAGCGCAGATACTCCATGAGCCCAACCTCGTCAAGCTGACGTGCTACCAGACCTGTCTGCAACAAGGAACGAACTTCGGAAGCGAACAGAAAGAGACTGTCGCGATGAAAGTAATAGAGCGGCTTCTCACCAAACCGGTCGCGGGCCAAGAACAATGCCCGAGTGCGCGCGTCCCAAATGGCGAAGGCGAACATGCCTCGGAAATAGTCTAAGCATCCGGTGCCCCACTTACAGTAAGCCTTGAGGATCACCTCGGTGTCGGAGTGGCTGTTGAAGCCGATGCCATAGGATTCCAATTCGGAGCGAATCTCTCGAAAATTGTAGATCTCGCCGTTGTAGACGATCCAGTTCCCCGTATCACGGTCCCGCATCGGTTGGTGGCCCGCGGGCGAGAGATCGAGGATGGCGAGACGCCGGTTGCCGAGAAAGATGGAGGTTGGCTGCGGGCCGCTTTGACGTATCACGTGCCATCCGGAATCGTCAGGACCCCGATGCGCGAGCCCTGCCAATCCCTGCAACAGGCATTCTTCACGAACCGCGTCTGGGGAACCAACAGCTCCCACGATGCCACACATGATTCCCCCTTTTACCTTTTCGAACGCTCGGCGTCCACTCTCCCGACGAGACATTATCCGTACATAATCGCTTCAGCTAATAGTCGAGCTACTGGCGATACTTCGAGCCAACACGAGCAATTCTTCAACGTTCTTGTCCCAACTGAAATCTCGCGACCGCGCTATCCCCATTTCACGCATGACAGCAGTCTGTCCCGTCGATTGGGTTGCCTGACCGATCCGCTCTGTCAGTCCTTCCGGGGAAAAGCGCGCGAAATACAGCGCGGCTTCCCCGCAGATCTCCCTATGTACGGCCAAATCCGACGCAATCACGGGAAGACCGCTGGCCATTGCCTCAACCAGCGGGTGAGCGAAAGTCTCGGCGTAGGCGGGGGTCACATACAAGTCGCATGCTCGATAAAGGTGATGCAGCAAGGCGTAAGGAACTGCGCCCAACTCAACGACCTCCTCGCCAAGCCGGAGTTGCCGCGCCAGCTCCGCCGCTGCGTCCGCGTTGTAGTCTCCAGTATTGTCCTTCGGGTTGAGTTTGCACGTCAGAATCAGCCGGACGCTTCGAGGGTGCAGCTTCTCTTTCAAAATCGCGGTCGCACGAATCAACGTTTCAAAATTCCGATAGTAGTTGTAGTTGCTGACTAGCAGCAGACGGAGCGAACCCACAGTCGCAGCAAGCCGTGCTTGCGCGTCTTGCGGTAACGGTGCCTGTTCGCGGAAGAAGGCTTCGCGATCAAAACCGTGATGGATAGAGACCACATCCTTCCCCGTCCATCGCCGCAGGTCACTGGCAAAGGCGGCGCTGGGAGCGACTGTGCAGTCCGCCGTGCGCACCGACCATCGGGCGAGGGTACCCTTCACTTCAGTGTCCAGCCACAACCGATAGTCGCCCCGGTCTCGTAGATCGCGCAGAAAGTCAGCCGAAGTGTACAGTGCGTTCCGGCTGAGAAGGATTTGCGGTACCGGAGAGTGGTAGAGCGCGAAATTCCCCGTACACAATAAGACATCTGCCCCGGAGCGGCGAATGACGTCCTGCAGGTTGCGCTGCTCGTACCAGAATCGTCTTCCAGAACTCGCGGGACTGGGGCTCTGCAGAACCGTGGTGCGGGCCGATTCTGCGATCTCGCCGCGGAGTGCTCCACTGAGCAGCACGGTTGTGCGCACATCGTCACGAACCGCCAGGCACGGCAAGACATTGCGGACGTAGGTGAGCCCGCCTCCCGAACTGGCCGCAAGCGCGTTAATGAAAATGTGAATCATTCCTCGGAGCGAATCCACCACTCTGACATTCGGGCCTCAAGCGTAACTGAACGGTCACGTACAACGGCGAAATCTACAATTTCGTCAACCCGGCCCGTCAACCCGGCCCGAAAGAACGCAAATAGGCCAGCGCGCCGAAAAAAAGATACAAACCGACAGCGGCAACAATGGGTGAAGTAGCGTCCGGTAAATTCAGGACGTTCATGATAATCGCCACATAGAGGACCATATTTGCCGGCTGGTGGATAGGATAGCTTCCCGCCAAACGCCACAGGCCGCTCAGCAGTGCTCCTGTCAGGAACATTCCGACGGCAACGCCCGCAACGCCAAAATTCCAGTACCACTCTCCGACAGTAGTCATTCCAGTGGACGTGGTCGCTTCCGCTTCGTTGCGGGCCATGCCCAGGTAGGTCGTAAACCAGGCGCCTCGGCTGACCAGCGGCTTTTCCGGCCATATGATCCGGGGAATGAATGCGTAGTACAAATCCTTCATGGTGCTGCCCAGTTGCAATCCGGACCTACTCACCTCGCCCACCATGAAGCCGGCTACCTGCGGGAACTCGAACACCCGCTCCATCAATGCGTCAAACTGGTTCTCCAGAGAGAGCATGACGGACTCCCCGCTGTAGAAGGGCGAAGACGACTTCAGGGCTATCATGATCTTGTCATAAGAGTCGCCCTGCTGAATGTTACGAGAAGTGTTCACCGCGGGCGCTACAATCCCGAGGTAAAACACCAACAGTAAGATGCCAACCCCCGGAATCCATTTGTAATAGTGCTTGCGGCGGCTGAGGAAAACGATGGCCGGCAGCAAGGCCAGCATGGTATTGGACTTGGAACTGTTTTCAGAAAAAAAAGCAGCCAGAATGTAGATGGCCACTCCCGCGGCGAACAGTAGCCTCATGCCCAAAGTGCTGCGCGAGTTTGCGCTGGAGAACGCGAATGCCAGCAGCACCGCCATGCACCCCCACTGCAGCATGCCACCGAACATACCGAGGAATAAGAACGCACCGGGACGGTAGACTGCCGCGATGCCAAGCACGTACATCAGGAGAATCCAATGGGGCTTCCAATTCACGGGCCCCGGAAGGTACCCCCGGGGAGAAGGACGAAATGCCAGCAGCCCGAGATGCATCGTGAAAGTACCGATCAGGCTGATGAAGTAGCCGAGTGCAACATCGTAAGCGGGGATTCTGCTGAGGGTGAACTCCAGCGAGCGATCACTTAAAAGGGCCATCCCGGCGTAAATTGCCGCAGGTCCCAGCTGCACGCCCAAGAAAAAAAGGAAGACAGACAAGGGATTCAGCCAGAGTGGACCACGGCGCGCCTCCACAATTCCAAGAATTAACAATGGAGAACCGATCACTATTCCGCTCAGCACAAGGCACATCGCCGGGGGAACAAGATACAGCAGCAGCGCACACACGCCCACCAGAGCGAGATGGATCTTCAAGCACGTGGAGGGCTCCCAAACACGCCCCGCGATTACCTTGGATCTGACAGGCGGCGGAAACCCGCCGGATCGAGCTTGCTGTAGCAAAGTTGGACTGGCACTCATAAGGGCGTGCCCTGATGCGTGTGAAGTGGGCCCAATTCGTGTAGTTTTCGCGCCGCGAACGCAAGTTGCTGCGCAGCGGCAACGACGTCCTGAGATTCTGAAATATGAGAGGACTCCGCTACCATGCGCTGGTACAGGTTCCGATCCCGCCAAAGCTGCTCGATACACTCTGCGAGGCGCTGGACGCTCCCGCATGGATACACAACCGCGTTGCGGCCCGGTTGCGCAGTATCATTTGGGCCAATGCAGCCCACTTGGTCACTGATAATCACTGGCAATCCACAAGCAGCACCTTCACTTACGACTAAGGGATGTGCGTCGTAAGAGGATGTCACAGCAAGCGCGTCTGCAGCGGCAAAATGCGTCGGAATCATAGACTGGTTCACGAATCCCGTGAGTACAGCGTTCCGCACCGTTTCGGTGGTACAAAAACTCTCGATTTTTCGCCTTTCCCCACCTTCTCCCACCAGGAGAGCCCAGATTGGTAGTCCACGGCCAAAAAGGCTGTGCGCAGCCCGAACCAGGTCGAGGGGGCGCTTACGAGCCACATATTTTCCACAAAAGATTACGACGAAAGCATCGATAGGAATGTTAAATTGTTTTCGAAGTTCGCGCCGCGCTTCGGCGCGGTGAGGAATAGCCTGAAGTAGCCTCTGCCTGTGTATGGGCAGGGCACCCTGGAATAGTCGACTCGCCGGCACACCGTAGGCCAAGTGATAGTTGCGATTGTTGTCTCCCACGAAAAGAGCACCGTCAACATAGCTGTAGAAACGTCGCACAATGGTCTGCTTGAGTTTCCGTTTCCACCACGCGGGAACTGCTAGAGCATTGGAATCGGAGTAGAGAAGCAGTGGACATCCACGTCGCCGCGCCCACGATGCCACTCTCCAATTAGTCCTGTGAGCATATCCGAAAACCTGTACCACGTTGGGCTGAAACCGCTCGAGTGCAATCGTGACCTGGGGATTATCCAATCCCAAGAAGCCCGTACGTTTGGGCCGACGTGCAATAGGAAGAAATTCATGAGCATAGCCGTCCACAAGAGGGATATCCCATTCAACGGGTATCTTAAATTCCGGATCGACATACCTTCTAAGACCCGTATCGGAGCAAAAATATACGTTCGAGTTAATGTCGGCGACTTGTGCTAGTTCGCGATGCCACGGCGCGAAATGCTGGATCGGATGGCTAACGACGATGGCGAGGCGGATGGACATGTGCGCTCAGCTGTTCCGACTTGCAGCTAAGAGCCGGAGATTCCAGCTCGGGACTATCCTGTTAAAGTGGCTGATCCATTGTGGCAAGCAAGCGAGGTAGTTCCCTTCGCGAAACGTTTCCAACTCCCAATCCCATCTTTCATAGAACTCGACGCCATAGGGCGTCACCTTTCCAATCCTATATCCCAAGGGACTGAGAATGCTAAAAACATCGCGGAGAAAGGCGCAATTGAAAATCCATCTCTGGTTGTATTCAAACTGCAGCACGTCGATGTCCTGCTGCTGGAGCATGCGGGTTGCCCCCTTTATGACCTCAATATCGTGTCCTTCGGCGTCGATTTTAAGAAGTGAGACGTGATTGATATTGGAGGTATGGCAATAATCGTCGATCGAGATAAGTTCGACTTGCTCAACGCTGTCAGTATGTTCTGCGCAGGTTAGAGAATTTGTGCCTGCCCCGATGCCGACAATATGCAGCGCGCCGGTGCCTGCCGAACTTGAACAGGCCTTGCGCACCGGAACAACGTTAGCGGGCCCCGCGAGCGCGCCGATGCGGCTAACCAGCATGTCGTAGGTTCCAGTGCAAGGCTCGAAGGCATGCACCTCCAGGTCAGCAAGATCCTCGGCCTGCTCCAGGATGGCGCACGTCCAATTCCCGACATTTGCACCTACGTCAAACACCACTGTTTTCCGGCCAGGTTGGGGGTGGCGCAGAACGGTTGCCTGCACCCCGCGTTCGCCGTTACAGGCAGGATCGTTGGGTGCATCGAACCTGGCTTCATTCATCAATAAGCGCCCGACGCGGTAGGGAAAACTTCGCCCTGATAAGCGCATCAGAGACCGTAGCGCGAACCGAACGTGCCCCCGTCCTGATACCGCGACCCACTCGCGAATTCGCAATCTTCCTCCGGACCGAACCCCTGCATAACCAATGCAGTTCGCCTGCGCCAGCTTGCTTTGTGTATGCGGGGTGGTTTGAGTGGTATGTTAACCGATTCTATAGATTTTATGTCATGTCATTTGCGAAACGCGAGCTAAATTGCGCCCACAGAAATCGCTTTCACTTTCGCATTCAACTTGATCCGTAAACGGCGATACCGCTATGCTGCACTGGCATGAATTTTTCGGCCGTTCCACACTCGTCCAGTTTGGGAAGGGCTCTACGGCTGCCTCTCAGGCTCATCCCCGCCGATGCGGTTTTGCCGGTGCTTCAGGGGCCGCTGCGGGGAATGAAGTGGATCTCCGGATCCGGCGATCACGGATGCTGGCTCGGCAGCCGCACCCAAGCAACGACTCTTTTATGCGGTGATTGAGCGGAAAAACGTGGTGTGGGATATTGGCGCTAACGTAGGGCTCTACAGCTTGGTAGCTTCTAGGAAGGCGATGCGTGTCATTGCGGTCGAGCCGATGTTAGAGAACGTCAGCTACCTTGAACGGCACTTCTCTTTGAACGGGATCCGAAATATCGATGTCTTGGTAGCAGCGGTTGGACGCGAATGTGGGCGGGGGTCGTTTTGTCGCGGAGACAACTGTTCCACAGGACATCTGGCACCGGGGCCGTTGGAGGTCGACATAGTCACGCTGGATTCAATGCGTGCGAAATTCGGCGCTCCCGATGTTATCAAGATGGACGTGGAAGGTACAGAATACATGGCCTTGCAGGGCGCGGAACGCTCTTGGCTGGGAACCTGATCTTTTTTTTGGCTACCCATTTTGCCACTCTTGCGGCCAAGTGTTCTGATCTGCTCCACTCAGCGGGGTATGTGTCTACGGTAGTTGGTGAAGAAAGACCAGCGAACCCAAGCTGCCCTGCAATCTTTTGACACTGCTTCCGGCCGAAGTTATAGTGAGCCAGCACCCACCATGTTGAAGCGTGTCGCCCATGCCTTTTTCGCATTCTTCTTCGGGCAGGGCCTTGGAATTGCGGCAGCCTTACTTTTAGTTCCTCTGTATCTGCACGTCTGGTCCCCGGCGCTCTACGGAGAATGGCTGGCCCTGTACTCTGTAGTGGCATATCTCTCGAGCTTTGACCTCGGAGTGCAGACATATGCCGTCAACCGGCTGACGCGAGCCTATGCCCGCGGCGACCTGCAAGAATATCGCCGGGTGCAGCATACGGCTTTCGCGTTTTATTTTTGCCTGGCGCTGCTGGGAAGCGTGGCGCTAGCTGCATTTGGGTGGTGGGCACCCATTCGCTTGTGGTTCCATCTGTCGCTGACCGATCAGCACAGCGTTGCTCTGATCGTGCTCCTGCTGGGAGGCCAGTTCCTGTGGACCATACCCGCGTCCCTAGTATGGTCCGTGTATGCCACCACTGGGAACCTGGCAAAGACGCAGTGGGTGACGAACGCTTCCAGCGCAGTATCGGTGACGCTAACCACGGCTGCGCTCCTGTTTTGGCCCCGGTTGGCAGTGGTCGCAGGAGCGCAGGCGATCGCTTTTGTCTCTATCCTCATAGTCGTTTTCTGGGATGTTCGCAAGCATTTCCCCCAACTGGCGCCAGGGTTTTCGCAAGCAAGGGTTTCGCTGCTCCGGCCCATTCTCAACCAAAGCGTGTTTTTCGCGTTGATCGACGTGGCGGTGGGGGCTACCTTGCAAGGTTCCAACCTGATCGTCGCCAGCTTGGCTGGGACGACGGCATTGGCGCTTTTTGTAACTACCCGCACGCTGGCCAATTCCATCCGGCAGTTGGTAGGGCTATTCGTCCACTCTTCGTCTACGAACTTGATCGTCTTGGAAGCGCTGCAAGACAAGCAGAAGCTGCGCTTGGCGTTCCGGTTAGTGGTGTTCGCAACTGTGGCCGGGTGCGTGGCAGTTGCCGCTTCGCTGTGGTTTGAAGGCACATCGGTTTTTTCGTTCTGGACCCAGGGCAAGCTGGCGGCCGACACATGGTTGCTCCGCATGTTCCTCTTATGGCTGGTTTTGCAATCGCCGTGGATAGCGGCCTCGGCGATCCCTTCATACACGAACAAGCATAGAGGGCTTGCCATGTCGTACCTGGCGTCCAGCTTTGGAGGGCTGCTGGTGGGGGTGGCGCTAGTCCCGCGGGCAGGACTGAAAGGCCTGCCCATCGCGTTTATTCTGGCAGAATCCGCCGCCTGCTACCATTTCGTGATTCGCGACGCATGCCGCATCGTCGGCGAAGCGTACGGGTGGTTCGCCCGCAGGCTGTGGCTCGGCCTAACTGTGGTTAGCGGCTCAGCTTTTTGCGCAACCTGGGCGGTGCACTCAGCG
>Ga0182018_10003611_pt1 | contig 13767 bp, 13 predicted proteins | sample 812P2MmetaG_FD_120490 | JGI IMG/M metagenome (GOLD analysis project Ga0182018, IMG submission 120490) | Permafrost microbial communities from Stordalen Mire, Sweden - 812P2M metaG | ecosystem: Environmental > Terrestrial > Soil > Wetlands > Permafrost | place: Sweden: Stordalen | collected...
CACCATCAGCCAAAAGTCTCTCCGGCTCCTGCAACGGCGATTAGTCCGCGTCCGCTCCACCTTCCAAAAACTCTCCTCTTTGCCGAAAGCAGAAAACTAGGCGCGGATTGGCCAGATTTGTGAATGGGGGTTGGGCGGGCGGAAGTGATATGAGTGAGGAGGAGCGCTTACCCAGGGATGATGCCATGGGGATCCGAGGACTCCTTTCCTATCCGCTCATGGAGAACTGGGGTTCGGTTATCGCCTTTCCGCTGGACCGTCTGAGCTGTTTCTTCGGTCTCTGGATGGCGTTGGGGATGGGGGCGCTCCCATGCTACTATCGATTTGATCAGGCGCACGTTTGGCGGAGGACTACGAGAGCGCTGCGGTTCGCCATTTTGAGGATGCAGAGACTTTACGGGCGTCGGGCCGGGGCGACAACGCCGGGCACCTCATCGGGATTGCAGCCGAATGCGTGATCAAGCATCGGATCTTGTCAATTCGGCCCGGAGCGAATTCCCCCCAGGGACATTTTCCAGAGATCCTGATAGCCGCACGCAAGCATCTGGGAGCACGCTCTAGCTATACGGGCATGTACAACATTGTCAAGGGTGACATCTTCAGGGGATGGGCTGTTAATCGCCGCTATGACGAGACAGGACACACCGACCCAGCAGACTTGATCGCATGGTTTGCCACCACAAAACGTCTCTTCGCAGCGGCGAGCGTGAAGGTGCGGAAGTGAGATCTCCAATTCGTTTCGATGATTCCCTACCTGCGTTCGCAGGATTGGTTAGGACCAGCTGGGGCGATGCTGCAATTGTGGACAACCTCTTTTTGCGCGACGCGTCTGGACGGCTGACCTTTGTGTTAGTGCGGGGTGAGCATTCGGCAGAGGAGCGCATAAATCTTGCATCGGCGGCCGCGGCCCAGCTTGGTGCCTATGTCGACGGCGCGGGATTTTCTGTAGCAACCCCCGACGAATTGTTCGGTGACAATCTTAGCCTTAGTCGCGCCATGACGCTTCAACTCAATCACGAGCTCTTCAGGGGGGCCGTCCATCTTATAGATCGCAGGATGGTCGGCGCCGATTGGCTGCGCGACCCGGAACCAGCGTCGTCAGCACCGGCACGCATTGTATTTGCAAGCCTAAAGGGAGGGGTGGGCCGTTCAACTGCGCTTTGTGTGTTAGCCGCTCGTCTTGCTTCGCGGGGCCAACGTGTTCTTGCGATTGACATGGACCTGGAAGCCCCCGGTCTCGGCAACTTGCTCCTTCCGGACGGGACTTTGCCTGAGTTCGGCCTGTTGGATTACCTCGTCGAATCGGAGCTAGGAACCGCCTTAGGCGACCAGTTCTTCGTCGACTTGGTTGGGCCATCATGGCTGGGCCGTGGGCGAGGCCGTGTCGATGTAATCCCAGCAATCGGCGAGACTTCGCTCCGCTTTCCCGTCAACGTGCTGGCGAAAATAGCCCGGGCTTACCTCGCCGGATCCTCTCCGTCCGGAGAGATCCTGACCTTTTCGGACCATATGCGGATACTCGTGGAGCGTTTCGCGGACCCCGTTAAGTACGACGCCATTCTGTTGGATGCCCGCGCGGGATTACACGAAACGACGGCGGCTGCGGTCGTCGGTTTGGGGGCCGAAGTCCTTTTGTTTGGTCTGGATCAGCCCCAGACATTCGCCGGATTCGAACTTCTCTTTGCACATCTCGCCACGCTCTCGGCTAATCCCGATGACTCTTGGCAGGCTCGCTTGCATGTGATTCAATCGGAGGCGCCGAAGGACTCGAGAATGCGTGCCAGATTTTCCGAGCGCATAGGTGAATTGCTCGCCAGATATGTGTCGCGACCCCAAAGCTCGATTGCCTTGGCCATTGACCCGTCGGAACTGAAAGATACCTTTGAAGTGGAGTGGACCGAAGAAAATGCCAACGCGGTGGAATCGCTGATCGGCGAGGAGCAACTGTCTCCGGTCGTATCTATCGTAGACGACGATCAGTTCCGCGCATTTGATCCGGTTGCTGATCGGGATGTTCTCGAGGACCAGTTCTATTCGTCGTCATTTGGTCAGTTTCTTGAGATGGCTGAGGCGATTGTTGCTTCATTTGCGGAGCAAGACCGTGCGGAGAGGTCAGAATGATCGATTATCCGGCAATCCGCGGCGCCCTCGCTGCTTTGCCCTCCGACCACGACGCCTCGGGAGAGTACAGGCCGACTGTCGATGAGATCTTCACCCCGGACCAGCACGCAAATGCTCTGGATGTGAACACACCCGTTGTCGTTGGTGCGCGTGGTACGGGTAAGAGCTTTTGGGCCGGTGTATTGGGGCAAGATGAGACCAGAGCCGAGACGGCCAGAGCCTACCCGAACCTTGGCTTGGATCGCCTCGTTGTGCGGCCCGGGTACTCCGGACTCCAGGGCGATGATACCGTCTCGGCGAAAGTCATCGACGCCCGCGTCCCCAAAGGAACAGAAATCGAACGAGCTCCCGATCTGTGGCAGGCCGTAATAATGCGCGCGGCGAAATTGGCGTTGCTGCCTTCTGAGGAGCCGCGAGGTATTCGGGAATTCATGGACGAATATTCGGACCCAGAAGATGCGGCGAAGGAATTCAGTTCACTGGACAAACAGTTCACCGAGTCCGGACGAACGTTGCTCGTCACTTTCGACGCCCTCGACACCCTTTCTCGAGAATGGGTGCGGTCAAGCCTTTTAGTCGACGCGCTCTTTGAGGTCGTGTGGGCGTTGCGAGCGCGACGATCCATTCGAGCGAAACTTTTTATTCGCCCTGAGCAATTGAATGACGAGTCTTTGCGTTTTGTCGAACTGCCCAAGTTAAGGAGTGGACGCGTAGAGCTCGAATGGAATCAGGTCAATCTCTACGGGCTGCTCTATTGGCGTCTTTCCGTGGCGGTTGAGGCAGAGGCGATGAGTTCCTTTCGCGCACTCGTCGAGGAAACGGGCACGGTAATTCCTAACGACACTACAATGAGAAGGCGCCGTTGGCCCCTTCTCACCGATCGAAACGTGCAAAAGCCAGTTATGGATCGGCTCGCGGGCCTCTATATGGGCAAGACTAACAAGAAGGGCGGCACCTACGATTGGCCATATAAGCACCTCGGCGACTCCGTAGGTCAGGTCACGCCTCGGAGCTTCATAAAGCTTTTTGTCGAGGCCGCTAAGTTCGGACAGGCGCCAACTTCACAAGTGGTTTCCGCTGAGGGTATTCGTCATGGTCTTCGGGAGGCCTCAAAAGTTCGGGTTGACCAACTGGGTATCGAATATAAATGGGTGAAGCGAGCGCTTGCACCCCTTGCTGGTGTTACCGTGCCATGTGAGCAGCAACTGATCTTCGATCGCTGGAGAGAAACAAACACCATAGAGAAAATTCTGGAAGAGGCAAGCGACAAGCAGCGAGGGTTCTTGCCGCCGTTCCCTCCATCCAAAGGGAATAAGTTAGAAATGCTAGCAAATGCAATGCAACGCATCGGCTTGCTCTCCGTTAGGGATGACGGCCGTATAGATATTCCCGATCTTTTCCGGGTTGCGGCGATGATGCTAAAGAAGGGCGGCACGCCGCCTAGACAGAGAAGATAGTAAAATTCGGTTTGGTGAACCGGCGAGCTGGAATGTGTGACGGGCGAGATTTTCCTAGGTGCCATGATCGGCATGTCTGAGCTCGTGCAAACACGTTTCCTGTGACGGCCTTCGCTCCCGAATCTTAGCCGGCCGCACCCGGAGTAGCATTCGATGTGCCGGCGATTTGGCCACGGCGGGTGCTGCTTTCTCGTTTTGCTGCGCACCCGCCCGGCATCGTATCCTTTCCGCAATTCCTCGGTACAGTTCGAGGGCATGCGGACTGCAGTCAAGCGCAGGTCTAGTCGGAATTCGCCTCGTCGAAACCCGCGGCGACCAAGTCTTGGATACTGAAAACGCGTTCGATACCCGGACCACTTCCACCGATCTCGGTCCGGCCCGCGTTCGTCTCCAGAGACGCCTTGATGCTGGCGATCTGCACTTCCGGAAGATGCAGCGCCCGCATGGCTTTTGTCAACCCAGAAGCCTTGACGGGCTTGGTTGAGAGCGGAGCTCCTTGATGATGTAAGGGACGCGCGCGGAGCCGGAAGACGCCGCCGCTTTCCGCCATTGCCTCGACCACATATGGGCGTTCTTCGTAATCTCCGAAACGATCGATCACGACTGTGGCTCCGTCGGGGAAGACCGCCTGGATTCGCAGCTCGCCGCCAACCGCATGGATATAGTTTCTCAAGGTGCTGAGATACATGTCCGCGCGCTGCTCGATGCGCGAGATCGAGCTCTGCGGAACGTTCAGCATCTCGGCCATATCCGACTGCGTCAGTTGTTTGGCGCCCCGCAGATCTTCCAGGGCCATGCGTTGCAGTTCTTCACGAACGCGCTGCGCGTTGCCGGCGCGGTCCGCGCGATCCATCTTGGCTTGCAGTTCCTTGAAGTTTCTAGCCATATCACTCAATTCCCCCGGTTGCGACGCCAGACTTGGAAGCCGGCGTCTAGTCTTCCTCCAGTTCTCGCAGATGCCGGTCGTAAATGGCATCTGCGATGGGCACGTACTCCTCATACCAACGATTGTTGGCGGTCTTGTCGCCGCCAATCAGCAGCATGGCGGTGCGACGTAGGTCGAATGCATAGAGGACGCGGTACGGCCGTCCCTCATGCTGGATGCGCAATTCGCGCATGCGCGGGTGGCGTGAGGTCTCGACTCCGGAAGAATGCGGCATTTTCAGCGTCGGCCCGCACTCCTGCAGAAGGCTGACGGTGAAGTCGACGCTCTTCTGTTCAGCGGCAGTGAGGCTGTCCCACCATTCGCCGAATTCATCGGAGAACTCCACTTCCCACGCCACATCCTATTATGTCATGGAAGGCATTATGCTGTCCACGGCATGGGGCTGATATGCCGCCGGGTTGCCGCGGTCGGCGAAATGGACGCTGTATCATATAGATCGTGCGGCGGACTCAGATCTACTTCGACGATGATCTCTGGAAGGCGCTACACACTCGCGCCAGGAGTCGGAGGACCACTGTCTCTGAACTCGTGCGGGAGGCCGTTCGCGAGCGGTACTTGGGCAAGAGAGAGGAGCAGGCGAAGGCGATGCAGGAGTTCGTCGGCGTTCGCAAGGGCCGCGCTGAGCCGGCCGACTCTGTCGAGTATGTCCGGAGTCTTCGCCGGGGAGGCCGTTTGGAGCGGCTTCACGGAAAATGACCGTGCTCGTCGATTCCGACATTCTGATCGAGGTCTCTCGTGGCAGGAATTCGGATGTTGTCTCGAGGTGGGTTGAACTCAGCAACTCCGATGCGGCGGTCCTATATTCGCCGGTCAGTGTCGCCGAGGTGTGGGCCGGCGCCCGCCCCGGTGAGTTTGACGCCCTCGGCAACCTCTTCCGGGCGCTGACCTGCACGCCCATCGACGAGGAGGTGGGCCGTCAAGCCGGTCTCTATCTACAGCGGTACCGGCGCAGTCACGGTGTCGAGGTGGCCGAAGCGTTGATTGCCGCGAATGCCGTGGCGAGTCACTCCCAGCTATGGACGCGCAATCGCAAGCACTACCCGATGAAGGACGTGTCGTTTTTCGAGGGGATTTCGGATTAATACCGGGAAGGCGGCTCGTGGATGTTGACCCCGATTATCGGCTGTCGGGGATACTGTGGAATAGGATTCACAATGGAAACGATCCGGGTTGTCCTCGATTCCAAGCTGTTGCGCGCTGCAGAGGCGGCGGCGCGTCGGGCTCAGTTGAGTCGCTCCGCGTTGATTCGTGAGGCTCTGCGAGCGCACCTGAAGAGGCTTGAGATCCAGGAACGGAACGGCGCGACCGTGAGGGCTATGCGGATGGCCCGAGAGACTCCGGTGAGCTGTCCGGCTGGGAGGCGGAGGCGATTTGGCCGGAGGAAAACGTTCCGCTGCGGTGAGGCCTTTTCCTGCCGCGGGCCTGATGCGCTACCATGACGACGTGCAACAGTTCGGACGGATTACGATGGATCGCGACGTCATGGGCGGTGAGCCTTGCATTCGAGGAATGCGGGTGACTGTCGGAACGATCGTCGAGGCGGTTTCGGCTGGCCGCACCGTCGAACAATTGCTTGCCGATTTTCCGCATCTCGAAGAGGCTGACATTCGCGAGGCGCTGGCCTTCGCTGCAAGGGTAGTGGAAAAACGCGAGGTGAGCGGGGAAGATCTGCCTCGGGTCGCGATCGCCTGGACTGAAGGTGAACTCAATGGCCTTGGGGAACTGCTTTCCGTCAGCTGACCCTCTGCCTCCGACCGAGGCTCTCGTTCGAGCGGTGCGCGATAGCGGCGATCATTCGCCGTCTTGAGGAATGCGACGCACCTCTCGACCAGGAACAAGATTCGGCAAGGCAGTACTCCCCGGCTGTCGCCGGGTTGGGCAAGCTGAAGCATGCCCCACGGTTTCCGGCTGACGCATATATCATGGACATATGTCTGAACTGGTGTTCGAGGTCGTCCAGGAGTCGGACGGCGGCTACTGCGCCGAATGCCTTACGGAGAGCATTTTCACCGAGGGCGACACGTGGGACGAGTTGCGCAAGAATGTGATCGAGGCCACCTCGGCGTACTTTTTCGATCGGCCGCGGCCTGACCGTGTTCGCCTGCACCTTGTTCGCGACGAGATCCTGCTGGTCGCATGAAGTTACCTCGGGACGTCTCGGGCGCAAATCTCGCCGAGGTCTTGTGCCGCCGATGGCTGTGCACGACGAGCCGCGTGGAGGCCTTCCTCAATCGCCGCATCCATTTCTTCTTCGGGGAGGTCGCCCACCTTGTCCGCCCGGCGATTCAGGAAGGCTTCCAGATTCTGCGCCAGTGCCGCCCGGCTTTCTGAGGGTGGGACCCGTTGCGGCGGAACAGCAGCAACGCTGATTTCCTCGTCTGAGGCAATCGACCGGCCTAGAAGCTGCTCGACGGCGGACTTGACTATCTGGGGCAACTCGCTCGCCTTATGAATTGAGACATTCTGCATGGCCGGAATCTCCTTCCGCCTTTAGAATAACAATGGATTGCCGCTGCTTTCGCTCGCTACGGCGCCGGCGAGGTCCGGTTCCCGCGACAGGCAAATTGCGAGGATCAAATGATGAAATCAAGCGAGACGTATCGCTTACGGCTGCCGCGTTCGCTGAAAGAGGCGGTCGAGCGCTTATGCCTGGAGGACGGGACGAGTGTTAACCAGTTTGTGGCCACGGCGGTGGCGGAGAAGGTGTCGGCACTTCAGGCGGCGAGTTACTTCCCAGGCCGGAAGGCGCGAGCGGACTTCGAGGCTTTCGACAAGATCATGAGGCGGAGGGGCGGACAGGCGGCCCGGAAAGGCGATGAAATGCCGGCTTGATGGTATCGATCGATTCCGGCATTCTGACTCGTGTGGCGTTTCCGGTAGCATGGCGTGCCGGCTCAGAGGGCAACCCTGCGGCGCGGAGCGGATGAGCGGCGCAAATCGAGATCGGCGCCGACCAGCGGCGAACGGCGTAACGCTTGGAGAATACGGCAAGGTTTCGCCTGTTCCTCCGATTCGATAGGGCGTTCGGGGAGCGATCGGGTCAGTGCGATTTTGGGGCGTGTTTTTGTGGCTGGGACCTCAAACTATATTTATACTCGCATTCCGGTTGCGGCGTTCGATTCGCCAGGCACCGACGCGGACCTCGGGAGCGGGACGTGGGCGTCCCGCGCGGACCAGGGGGTCCGCCCCACCTTATTGGTATGGCCAGAAGAAGCCGTATGGAGTGAAGGCGCAGCCGTGCAAGATGTTCGAATACTCCGGCTGAATTTCGTAGTGCTTTCCGTTCAGGCTGACAGAACCATAGCCGAAATTGATGTTCTGACATTCGTCGGCGATCTCGGAGCCGAACAGCTCCAGGCTAACGGTGTTCCACCATGCGGAGCCGTCGGGATCGGTGATGGTTTCGAACGTCTCGTGGGAGAGGACGTCGGCCGTGGAATCGATGAGCAGACCGTTCGGACTGGGCGCCTGGACCTGACATCCGGGCACATTCTGGAACGGCTCGACGGTATAGAGCAGGTGTCCAACAGGGGTATCGACGCTGCTGTGATAGGCGCAGAAAGCAAAGGTGGCGGGATTATCGGGCGAATAGCAGATCCCCGAAACCGGGTCAAAGCAGACGTCTTGCTGCGGCGGGAGATAGATGTGAAAGATGTGATTGTAACCTGACACCTTCAAGAGCGACGCGACCTGGTAGGCGAAGTCTTCCATATCCGAGTCATACAGAACGTGGGGCAAAGTCCCGGTCCCCAAGACGCCGGCGCCAACGGTGTAGCGATCGTATCCATAGGCGCTCACGTAAGCATCGGTAATATGGATCATCTGGCTCTTGCCGAGGTCACTTAGAAAATTGGCGGGGGTACCCCAGCAAGCCGGTGCGCAGTTGATATAAATTCCGTGGAGCTGGGCGGATGGCACGGTAGAGCCGCCGTTATAGGCGACATCCGCGGGATAATACCCCGGCTGCGGTATGGAGGGAGTTAACAAGTTTGCGGCCGCCTCCTCCCCCGGCGGCTTGCCTTGAGCCCAGAGACTCTGGCGATTCACCTTCGACAGGCCGAGCGCGTGCATGGGGTAATGGGCGCCTGACGAAGCTGGGGCAGGTTGGCCAGCCTTGATCGTTAAGTTGGTGAGCGTTTCCTGTGCCAGGGCGCCCGGGAGAGCGATAACCAGCGGGACACCGGCTAGAACTATGGCATGCAAAACTCGAGACACGTTCATCTACTTGGGTCCTCTCTTTCGGCACGGCGACTTATGGGACGCGGTGGAGCCGATACCTACAGGCTGCAACCGTACCAGATCTGTTATGAGATTTCAAAGTTTTTCGCGAGTACGCTTGCAAAAGACTACCCTCAAGAGCACCGTAACGCACGTCCGGCTGGCGCCGGATTGGGCAAGCTGAAGCATGCCCCACTTAGTCCATTAACTTGCGCGTCAGGTAGGTGAACTCGACGGCGTAGGTGTTGGCCTGCTCTTTCAGGTCGGCGCCGATATCGTGACCGCCTTCTATGATCTCCTGGTAGAAGAACGGCTTCTTGAATTCCTCCATCTTAGCGGCGAACTTGCGGGCGTGGACCGGGCCGACGCGGTCGTCTTTGGTGGTGGTGAAGATCAGAGGCTCGGGATAGTTCACATCGGGCTTGAGCTGATTATAGGGAGAGATCGAGGCGAGAAAGGCGCGCTCCTCGGGGACCGAGACCGAGCCGTATTCGCCCACCCAAGAGGCGCCGGCGGCGATGTGCTCGAAGCGCAGCATGTCGAGCAGGGGCACCATGATCTCGATGGCGTTCCACATCTCGGGATGCTGGGTCATCTCGACGCCCATCAGCAGGCCGCCGTTGGAACCGCCGCGGATGCCCAGACGGCGGGGCGAGGTAATGCGGCGGGTCACGAGATCCTGGGCTACGGCTGCGAAGTCGTCATAGATGCGCTGGCGATGAGTCTTCAATCCGGCCTCATGCCAGGCGGGACCGAACTCGCCGCCGCCGCGAATGTTGGCCAGAACGAAGACGCCGCCGCGCTCCAGCCAGAGCTTGCCATCGATGGGCGAATAAGAAGGCGTCGACGAGAGTTGGAAGCCGCCGTAGGCAGTCAACAGGGTCGGGTTGGCCCCGTCGTAGCGAAGATCCTTGCGGCGGACGACGAAGTAGGGCACCTTGGTTCCATCCTTGGAGACGGCGGTCAACTGTTCGACAACGTCAGCGGAGGCGTCGAAGCGCGGCGGCATGGTCTTGGCTTCCTTGAGCGTGCCGGCGGCGGCATCGCCGAGCAAGAGGGAGGGCGGGGTGAGAAAGCCGTCGAGCGAGAGAAAGAAACGGTCATCGGACCAGTTGGTGCTGATGATGGACACTGTTTGATTGTCGGGGACATCGAGCTTCTTTTCGGTCCACGCGCCTTTGGCGTCGAAAGTGTAACTGTATACGCGTCCCTGCACGTTCCGGAGCGTGGTGAGGAGAAGGCGATTCCTGGTGGTGGACACACCCTCGGCAAACTCGGTGGCGGTGGGAGCGAAGACAACCGCCGGTTTCAGATGAACGGAATCGGCTTTCACGGCATCGACCACGAGGGAGATGACCGAGCCCTGCACGAACTTTGCGGAAACGCCCTCCGGCTTCCAATCTTCGTCGAGGGAGACGATGAGTTGGCCGCGGATGAGCCCATCGATGCTCGACTTGGCGGGGAGGGCGATGCGCTTTGGCCCGTCGGGGGTCAGAAGGGACACCTCGCGTTCGAAGAAGCTGGGGGCGCGACGGAGTAGGGTCACCTGGTGACCATCGCCGTCGTGCAGGGTTCCGGCGGCGGTGGCGACGGCGTCGGTCTCGGCGCCGCGGAAGACTTCTTTGGCCTGGTCGAGCGGCTGGCCGCGCTTCCAAAGCTTCACTACGAACGGATATCCAGACTTAGTCATGGTGCCGGGGCCCCAGTCGCGGGAGACCAGGAGGGTGTCTTTGTCGACCCACGCCACGATCTGTTTCGAGCGCGGTAACTGGAAGCCGCCCTCCACGAATTTTCCGGAAGTGAGGTTGAACTCGCGGAGCGTGAGGGCGTCCTCACCGCCGGCGGAGAGCGCGACCAGGCAGAGCTCGTTTCCGGGATAGAGGCAAACGCGCCCTTTCTGGACCCATTTCTGGTTGTCCTGTTTGCCGAGCGCGTCGTAGTCGAGCACGGTCTGCCAATGCGGCTGGGCGGTGAGATAGTCGGTAAGGGAGGTGCGGCGGAGGATACCTCTGATGTGGTCGGCGTCCCGCCAGGTGTTGTAGACCTGGTCGCCGTTGATGGCGGGGATGGCGAGGCGGTCGGGGGATTCCACCACTTTGAGCGCGGTGGCCTGGAGATCGGCGAAACGCGGGTCGCTCTCGATCACCTTGGCGGTTCGTTGGTTCTCGGCTCTTACCCAAGCCATGGAACGGTCGCCGGAGACATCTTCGAGCCACTGGTATTTGTCGGGCGGCTCGGAGGGAGTTTGTCCACTAGTGGGTGTGGGAGACATGACGAAGATTGCCGCCAGCACGGCGGCGGTTATTAGCTGGATTTGCCGATTTGAGTGTCGCATCGAGGAGCCCTCCTTTCATTTGCACGAAGGGATGTAAGAGGAATCTCCGAGTGTATCGCATAAAGGATTCACTTAGGAGACATGCGAGATTCGGGAGGTTGCGGCGCCCGCCTCTGGAATGTTGAGGTCGAGGATGTCTCCGGGGCCACTACCCAAAACGACTAACCTAAGATGCCGAGATTCGAAGTCGGGAAGTTGGCGATATTGGGGAAAATCGTGGAAACACTCCCCGCCGCGACTCCGAACCACTGCGCCAGGGTCGCGCCGTACTGGTCTACCGCGGTGGTCGGAATGAGCGTCCCGGTCCCGGTGGCGTCGTAATCGCTCCCCAGCGTAAGCGACGGGAATTGGCCGAAGAACTGGCCGCCCTTCACGCCGGTGCCGATCACGAAATGGTGACTGCCCCAGGCATGATCGGTGCCGCTGCTGTTGGGCGTCAGTGCGCGCCCGAACTCGGAAGCCGTGAAGGTGGTAACGTTCTGATCGACACCCAATTCCTGGGTCGCCCGATAGAATGCCAGCACCGCCTGACTCAACTGCTGCAGCAGCGCGCTCTGGATCGGCAACTGCCCGCTGTGGGTGTCGAACCCACCGAGTTCGCAGTAGAAGATCTGCCGCGAAAGTCCGAGGGCACTCCGCACCTTGATGATGCGCGCCACGGTTTGCAACTGCGATGCCAGCGGATTGCCCGCCGGGAACTGGGTGGCGAGGGTGGCACCCGCCAGCGCGCCGCTCAGGGCGTTGGCATAGCTCTGTCCGCGCCCCAGCGTACCGTTCGCCGCCTGCACCAACTGGAGGCCGTTATCGAACGTGAGCAACTGCTGCAGCCCGGCCTGGCGAGCCGCATTGCCGTAATTCAGCAGGGTGGCCGATCCGGTGGGAACATTGGCCGCGAACGACTGCTGGCCGGTCAGGAAGAGGCTCGATCCGTTGGTGGAAGTCATGGCCGGAAAAGTTGCGCCGGCATTCGCGGACTGCATCGCATCCGCCATGCGGCCGCCCCATCCCGTGTTGGAAAGGCCGGTGGGAATCGACGATTGCCACTGGCCTGCCTGATCCGAATGGGAGAACAAGGCAGTGGGCACGATGGTGCTGTTATTGGTGTTGTAAGCCACTCGGTCTATGGGCTTGACGAGCATGCCGACGTTGGCCAGCACGGCTGCCTGACCGGCGTTGTAAAGGCCCTGGATCTCGGGCAATTGGGGATGCAGTCCGTATACGTCACTGCCGTTTTGGATGGGCAGCAAGGACGACTGCGCCAGCCCCAGCGCACCGCGCGCGCTCTGGTAGACGCTGAAGTTTTGCTGCGCGGTGGTAATGGGAATGACCGTATTGTGGCCGTCGTTACCGCCCGAAAGAAAGACGCATACCAGCGCCTGGTAACCGGAACTGCCGGCAGCCATCGCATTCATCTGTCCGAACTTCGCCAGGGCGCCAGCCGCCCCCAGTGCGGAGACCGACCGGATGGCGTCCCGCAGAAATCCTCGCCGTGAACGAATCAGCATTTGAGTAATCTCCTCTCCTTCGCGTTACGCGACTAGTGCCACACGTTGTAATAGCTCGAGGTCAGAATCAGCCACGCCCCGGTTTCGACGCGCGACAGGTTGCCGGCGGTGTCGTCGGTGACTGCCGTCACGATTGCTTGTTTCATGGGAGCGGGCATGTCGCCATGAGTGAGCGTCAGATCCAGGGCGGCCACCAGGGTTGCGGGGTTGGAAGCCTGCGCGAGATACGGTGTCAGGTCGATGGTGGTGCCTGGTCCATAGTTCAACACGGGATTGCTATAGGAAAAGAAGAGGCCCGCCACCATGTTGGCGCGCCACAATGCGACGTCGGGCGTAAAGATCTGGAATTCCGGCCCGAGTAAAGTGCTCCCCGGCGGAACGAACGACGGTGCGTAGTAATTGAACACGCTCGGCGGATTGTAAATGTCCTGGTTCATGTTCACCAGGTCCCAACCGAAGTAGTTTTGATTGGACATGACTCCGCCGAAGGCGCGAAACATTCCGGCGATAAATAGGGCCGGCTCCTGCAAATGACCGTCGGTGGGCTGGTCGGCGCCGCCGTTATCGTTGGCGCGCGCCTCGGGGTCGAGCAGGATGGCGGCGATTAACGCCTGCATGTCGCCGCGGACGCCGCTTCCGTTATTGGCGAACGCCGAGGCGACGCGCTCGATGTAAGCCGGACTGGGATTACTTTTCACCAGGTGCTGAATCAGGATCTTGCCGACGAATGGCCCCACGTTGGGATGATTGAATATGTTGTCGAGGGCGTTGCTCACGTCCTGCTGTGGACTCAGGCCCGCCGGCTCGGCATATCCGTTGAGCAATTGCTTCGACCCCGTGTCATGCTCGGCGTGATAGGGCACCATCGGCCCGACGGGATTGATGTAGTCGTTCCACTCCACCGGTCCGGATGCCGGCTGATAAGTGAAGCCCGTGAATACGCGCGCGGTTTCAGCGATGGTGGGCTGCAGATAAGTCGGGAGGGGCAGGTTATTGACATCTAACTGCGTCGACCCGTCCTGGTTGAGCATGCCGGTGCCAATGGTGAATAACTGCATTACCTCGCGGGCGTAGTTCTGGTTCGCCAGGGTACCGGCCGCCGGGTTTCCCATGGCATTGTTGGCCATGCTCAGATACTGGCCCATGGCGGGACTGAGGGTGACATCGCCCATGATCTGGCGGTAG
>Ga0182018_10003613_pt1 | contig 13761 bp, 7 predicted proteins | sample 812P2MmetaG_FD_120490 | JGI IMG/M metagenome (GOLD analysis project Ga0182018, IMG submission 120490) | Permafrost microbial communities from Stordalen Mire, Sweden - 812P2M metaG | ecosystem: Environmental > Terrestrial > Soil > Wetlands > Permafrost | place: Sweden: Stordalen | collected...
CTCGCTAGCAGTTCTGACCTGGAGAGCACTCAGCACGTTGGAAGAACGTGGCGGGATGCTGGCAGGCGACTGGGCCTTTTGTGTGATTGAGACGAAGCCTGAGCTAGGGGGGAATATGGTTTTTGACCAGAGCAGTTTGGATAGTCGTGCGGCCTCATGCTACGGGGCGTCTTCTTGGAAGCAAGCGTTTGTCTACTTCACCATGAAGTCGATCGTCTGTGTTCTTCTGTGCTTCATGTTCGCAACCTCTGTGGCTCACGCGCAGGGCGTCGGTTCATCGGGAGAGATCACCGGGACGGTAACGGACTCTTCGGGCGCGGTTTTGCCCAAAGTTACGGTCAATGTGATCGAGACCCAGACCGGCCTGAAGCGCACCGCAATGACGAATGATACCGGTCAGTACCGGGTGGTGGGGCTGCCGCCGACCACTTACGACGTCAGTGCGGAACTGCCGAGTTTTGCGACGTTGATTCGAAGAGGAGTGTCAGTAGCCATCGGACAGACGGTCACGTCCGACTTCAAGCTGAAACCGTCGCAGGTGGCGACGGTTGTGGAGGTGACGGACCAGCCGCCCGTGGTGGAAACTGAACGCGGGAGCCAGGCGGACAGAATCTCACAACAGTACATCGCCGACCTTCCCATCGACCGGCGCGATTACCTTACGTTTACATTGCTCGCGCCTGGGGTCTCTGATTCCAGCCGCCTGGCGGGGGACCAGGATTTCAGAGTCAAGCAAACCCCGCAAAGCGGGCTGTCCTTCTATGGCAGCAATGGCCGGGGAAACAGCATAACGGTGGACGGTGGTGAGACCTCAGACGATGCCGGTGGCGTGCGCTTGACGGTAAGCCAAGACGCTGTGCAGGAATTCCAAATCAATCGTAGCAACTACGCCGCGGACCTGGGGGCAGCTACCGGTGCGTCGATCAATATTGTGACCAAATCCGGGACCGACAAAGTGCATGGGACGCTCTATGGTTTTTTCCGCAACGACGCACTGGATGCCGCCAATCCGTTTTCGTTCAGCCAGGCATTGCAAGCCGGCCAGACCTTCAATCCTGCCAACCCCGACTCTCTAGGTTCGACAATCAAGGATACTTTGAGCCGCCAGCAATTCGGGGGAGCCCTGGGTTTCCCGATTAAGAAAGATAAGACGTTTCTGTTTGTTGCGTTCGAAGGCTTGCGACAGAATGCGCAAAACGCAGTTCCCCTGTTGACGGACACCGACGTTTTTCGTCCGACGGCGGCGCAGGATGCCATTATTGCTGGACTAGAGGCGAACCCCTCAACTGCACCACAGCCTTGCTTGCCGGGCTTACCTCTGCCGGCGGCGGAATGCGGCTTTGCTCTCCAGAGCATCTTGACCGTGAACCCAAATCCCGGCGGTGCGAACCCGTTCATAACGTCGGGGCAGGGTGCGCTGAACGCCTTCCTCATAAACCAGTTTGAAACCGAGGGTGGACTCTTTCCTTACGACACGCGGGAATACCTGGCGTCGGGCCGCTTGGAGCACCGCTTTGACGTGAACAACGAAATTTCTGTGACCTACAGGTATGGACACGATTTGGAGCAATCGCCCGACGTGCAGTCTCTCACCGCTTTCTCGGCGGGAAGTTCGATCCACGCCTATGACAACAATCTGCAAGCCGCATGGTACCGACAGTTCACTCCGACAGCGCAGAACGAGGCCCGGGTGCAGTGGGATTACGACAGCTTTGACGTGATCCCTAACGAGCCGGGAGAGGTAGGGCTGCAGATTCCAAGTTTTATCAACAACTTGGGAACGAATATTTTCATACCCAACCTCACCATCCTGCGGCGCTACGAATTCGCGGACAATTTCACCAAGATCCTTGGCAATCACACCTTTAAGTTCGGTGGGTCGGAGATACTCCGCGGCAATCACACCGAATCGCACACTTTTTTCCCGGGTCGCTTTGTGTTCGGGTCGCTTCCCGGTTTTTTGATCAGCCCACAGCTTGCGACCACTACCATCAACCCGTTGCAATCGGCATCGTTCGGGCTGCCTCAGGTGTACCAGCAGGGCTTCGGAAATCCGACATACCCGTATTACACACGGCCGCTGACGGCATTCTACGGGCAGGACTCCTGGAAGATAACGTCAAACTTCACTCTGGACTACGGTCTCCGCTACGAACTGGACACGCAATTCGCCCCGTTGACCACATACAAGAAGGATTTTGCCCCCCGGGTTTCCTTCGCATGGGATCTCTTTAAGGATCACAAGACAGTGATCCGGGGTGGGTACGGAGTCTTCTTCGGACCCGTGGACGCCCAGATCCCCGATGTCGATTTGAGCCTGGGGGTTGTGAACGGCAATAAGTCTGCGGTCGAGAACGGGCCGGGAGGCGGCCAGGTCGCAAACCTGGGCGCGGTCTGCGGGTTCTCACAGTTCGGGGTACCCGTAATCCCCGGTAACGGCTCCAGCCCCTGCAACCGGGAAATCTCTATTTATGTAGACCCGCTGGGCGGAGTTCCGGCTTTAGGTTTAGCGGGCGCGAACACGGTTTTCACCACACTGTTTGGGCAAGGATTAATTCAGTGCACCACCGCGGCACCGGGGAATGAGGCCTGCATCACGCCGGCTGCTGTGGCTCCACTGGGCATCAATGTTACCAATAGCGGCCCCGTCGGTCCGCTGCAGGTAGTTTTTGTGAACCAACCGGGCTATCGCCCCCCGATCGCACAACAGGGTTCGTTTGGAATTGAACACGAGATCTCACCGGGGTTCTCAATTTCTCTCAGCGGCATCTACTCGCATACGCAGAGACTCCCGATCGCAATCGATACCAATCTGCTGCCTGCGCCGTTCACCACGCTAACTCTGGCCAATGGCCAGACGATTTCCTATCGCAACTGGAATACGACGGCCGCCGGAGCCGACCCACTCGGAGGCACCGAGCCTGGCGGTTTGCCCTGTGATAATCCAACCATTTCTGCCACCCAATGCTTTGTGAATCCGCTGGTCGTACAGAACAACCAATACAGCTCTGAGGCATATGCCGTTTATGAAGGTGGCATCGTGGAAGCCAAGAAGCGCTTCAGCGATCATTTCACGTTGTTCGGGAATTACACCTATAGCAAAGCCTTTGACACGTCCACGGATTTCAATTCCGACTACGGGCCGCAGGATCCGACGAACCTCAACTTAGATCGTGCTGTTTCCGAGTTTGATGAGCGGCACAAAGTGGTGATCGCGGGAGTATTCGACAGCCCCTGGAAACAGAATATCTTGTCGGGTTTTCAGCTGGCTCCGATTTTCTCGTACCACAGCGGACATCCTTTCAACCTGCTGGCGGGCGGCGAGGTCAATGGCGACAATCACACTACCAATGAACGTCCCATCGGAGCCTCGCGGGATACGGGTCTGGGCCCCAATTACGTCGACTTCGACATGCGTTTGACCTGGCGGCACAAGTTGGGCGAGTGGGCGAATCTGCAATTCACGGCAGAGGGATTTAACATCGCGAACCGGACAAATTTCGCCAGTGTGAACAACGAGGTAAGCCCTCTGTTCGGCCTTACCCCGGGATTCACGACGTTCGACGTGAAGGGGATTCGACCAGGGACAGCTCTTGCGACTGGCGGGACTGCGACGCCGAGCACGCCGCTGGCCTTCACTTCCGCTTTTCCAAAACGCCAGATCCAACTTGGCGTTCGCTTAACTTTCTGAGGCCGGCGTTCTCATCGTCGAAGCAGCGGCGATCCTGTCTAATCGGGATGGCCGCCGACGTTGCGGGCGGCGAACGCCAGACATGGCGCAGCGCTTGTCCTCGGAATCCACACTGCCGCAAGTCCGGGTGAATGCCCATGCCAACGCAGGAAACGATCTACGAAGTCGCGAATCGAGTCGCAACCATCACGCTGAATCGTCCGGATAAACTGAATGCCTGGACCGCCACCATGGAAAAGGAAGTGCGCGCCAGCCTCGACGAAGCCGAGCGCGATGACAAAGTCGGAGTGATCGTGCTGACCGGGGCGGGACGCGGCTTTTGCGCTGGCGCCGACATGTCGCTGTTGAGCTCCGTTGCCGCCCAGGGCTTGCCGGGCGGGGAGCGGGGGGCCGTCTCGCACTTGGGTGGCTCCCTCCAGCGGGAGGGCGGCCTGCCCGATTTTCGAAAGAAATATTCCTACTTCCTTGGAGTCGAAAAGGCAATCCTAGCGGCTATCAACGGTCCGGTGGTCGGTCTTGGTCTGGTGATTGCGCTCTATTGCGATCTGCGCCTGGCTTCCGACGCCGCCCGCTTCTCGACCACGTTCGCCCAGCGTGGGCTCATTGCCGAGTACGGCATGGCCTGGATGCTGCCGCGTATCGTCGGGCTTCCCAACGCTCTCGACCTGCTGTTTTCCGCCCGCCAGATTAACTCCGCCGAAGCATTGCGCATGGGGCTGGTGAATCAGGTCTTCGCTCAGGAAAACTTTCTCGACAAGGTCAACGAATATGCTGTCGATCTCGCGTCGCGGGTCAGTCCGCGCTCTTTGCGAGTCATCAAGCGCCAGGTTTACCAGGCCATGTTTCAAACCCTGGCCGAGTCTTTCGATCTTGCTGTGGAGGAAATGGTAGCAAGTTTGCGGAGCGAAGACTTCAAAGAGGGCGTGGCCCACTTCCTGGAGAAGCGCGCCCCTGTCTTCAAAGGCAGGTGATCCCCAGAGCAGGCGATCCCGGATATGATTTCCCTAAACGTGAAGAGTGCGAAGCAGCAGGCCCGCCAATGTGCCGCCGACCAAAGGTCCCAGGATGGGGATCGGCGCGTAGCCCCAATCTGAGCCGCCTTTGCCCGCGATGGGGAGCACCGCATGTGCTATCCGGGTAGGAAAGTCCCGCGCAGGATTCATCGTATAACCAGTCGTACCTCCGAGCGATAGGCCAATGCCCCACACCAGGCACCCGACCAGGCAAGGTGCCAGCCCACCCGCCAGGCCGGTGGTCAACACGGCTTTCGAAAAAATCGCTCCAACTACAAACACCAGCACGAACGTGCAGATGATCTCGCTTATCAGATTCGCAGTGAAATTCCGAATCGCCGGCACCCCGCAGAAGCACACTCGCTTCAACTCCGGATCTTCTGTCGCTTTCCAGTGCGGCCCAAAGTGAATCCACACTAAGACCGATCCAACAAACGCACCCAGCATTTGTGCCGCTGAATACGGCACGACCTTGGCAAAGTTTCCGGTCGCCACGGCGAATCCCAACGTAACCGCCGGATTGATGTGAGCATCCCTGCTGCCGCACGCGATGGCGACAAACACCGCGGACATCACGGCGAACGCCCAGCCCGTGGTGATCACTATCCACCCCGACCCCTGCGCTTTGGAATGCTTCAACACAACGTTCGCCACGCAACCGTTGCCCAGCAAAATCAAGACCATCGTCCCCATGAACTCGCCCAGCAATGCTGAAGTCGTCAATGCCTGCTCCTTTGTTGTGTGTTGGCGGTGAAATATTTCCTCATCGTCCTTGGCTAGGTCCGCGCTCCTGGCGGACATTCCCGCTCAGTACGCTCCCTGCTTCTCAAAAATGCGCCGGGGATTTTCCACCAGCATTTCGTTCAATTGCTCCTCGTTCACACCCTTTTTCTTTAGCGCCGGGATCACATCATTGTGAAGGTGTAGATAATGCCAATGCGGCAGGACGGTTGGCAGGGCGCGTTCGGGTAGCCAGTGCATGAAGCAGGCTGCATCGTGCGACAGCACCATCTTGTTCGCAAAGCCACGTTCACACAAGGTGGCCACGGTATTGACGCGATCTTCAAAAGAGAGAATCGTATCGATGCCAAACCGATCCATCCCTAAGTAAGATCCATTCCTTATCAGGGTTTCCAGATATTCCAAATTGGTTGTGTCCCCCGAATGCCCGATCACGATTCGGGACAGGTCTACGCCCTCCTCCAGGAAGATCCGTTGCTGATCGAGTCCAACCTTCTTGCCTGCGTGCGTGTGGGTAGAAATCGGCGTCCCGGTGCGCCGGTGTGCCTTCGCCGTTGCACGCAAGATTCGCTCCACATCCCGAGTAACCCCGGGTTCGTCGGTGGCGCATTTGAGCATTCCCGCCTTCACGCCCGTGTCGGCAATGCCCTCGACGATGTCCTGCACAAACATGTCAGCAATCAACTCAGGGCCGCCCATCGCAGTCCCCGGACCACGTAAATGAAAATAGAAGGGAACCGAGTGGTAGGTGTAGATCCCGGTCGCGACGATAATGTGGATGGGAGTCTGCCGGGCGATTTGTTGGATACGCGGAATATATCGTCCCAGGCCAATCACCGTGAGGTCGACAATCGTGCTCACTCCGCGGGCGTGGAGTTCGTTAAGTCGCGACACGGCGTCCGCAATCCGTGGCGCCTCGCCGCCCCACTCCTCGGGATAATTCTGCAGGATTTCCGTATCCAGCACGAAGACGTGCTCGTGCATCAGCGTCGTTCCAAGTTGTGAGGAGTTTACGGGGCCGCGAACCGTCTGTACCGGGCTCATTGTCATAGGAGAGGCACAAGTCGACCCGGCCGCAAGCGCATTTTCAACTCACTCCTTCACTTACGCTTCCGGTGCTTCAGGCGGTTGCGGAATTCTTCGCTTTATACTTGCTCAACTCCAGCTTGGCGATCAGTGCGCGATGCACTTCGTCGGGGCCATCGGCGATGCGCAACGTCCGTATCGAAGCGAACATTTCCGCCAGCGGGAAATCCTCCGACATGCCTGCTGCTCCATGCATTTGGATGGCCTGATCAATGATCGCCAGAGCAATGTTGGGCACAACCACCTTGATTTGCGAGATTTCGCTTTTTGCTCCCTTGGCGCCCAGTTGGTCGATCATCCAGGCTGCTTTGAGAGTGAGCAGGCGCGCCTGCTCGATCAGGATGCGCGCGTTGGCGATCACATCCGCATTTCCTCCCAATTCCGCCAACGGCCTGCCGAAGGCCACCCGCTCCAACGATCGCCGGCAAAGGAGCTCGAGAGCACGTTCCGCCGCCCCCAGGGTTCGCATGCAGTGATGAATGCGCCCCGGCCCGAGGCGGCCCTGCGCAATCTCAAATCCGCGTCCGGGCCCGGCGATGATGTTATCCACCGGGACGCGCACGTTGCGGAAGCTCACCTCTCCGTGGCCGAAGGGAGCGTCATAAGCACCAAAAACCGGCACCATGCGCACGATCTCAACTCCGGGCGTGGACAGCGGCACCAGGACCATCGAGTGCCGTCGATATTTCGGCGCGGAGCAGTCGGTCAACCCCATGAAGATCAGCAGGCGGCAGTGAGGATGCCCCACGCCCGAACTCCACCACTTGCGTCCATTCAACACCACTTGCCCCCCTTCAAGGACGGCCGTAGCCTGCATGTTGGTTGCGTCCGAAGACGCTACGCCCGGCTCGGTCATGCAGAACGCAGACCGAATTTCACCGGCCAGAAGCGGCTTCAGCCAAAGTTGTTTTTGCTCCTCGGAGCCGTATTTGACCAGAACTTCCATATTTCCGGTGTCCGGAGGGTTGCAGTTGAAAACCTCGGGCGCAATGGAACACCGCCCCATCATTTCGGCCAATGGGGCATATTCCACATTCGTCAGTCCCGCTCCGTACTGCTTTTCGGGAAGAAACAGATTCCACAGACCTGCGGCCCTGGCTTTGGCTTTCAGTTCTTCCATGATCGACGGCTGTTTCCAGGTGCGCCAGTCCGCCACATTCCGGACTTCGCTACAGTATTTGGCCTCTCCAGGCAACACATGTTCTTGCATGAAAGCCCAGAGCCTCTGCAGATAGTCTTGGGCGCGGGGTGAGGTAGCAAAATGCATAGCGAAAGTTATGTCCCGAACAAGCTACACAGCCTAGCGATTCCTGCAAAATTCATCAAATGAATCTTACGAATCCAGTAATATATGTTTCGTGCATTTGAGCCAGGTCGATCTCAACCTCTTCGTCGTATTGGAAGCGATTTACCGCGAGGGAAACATTACCCGCGCCGGACACCAGTTGAGCCTCACCCAGCCCGCCATCAGCCACGCCTTGAAGCGCTTGCGCGATCTCTTGAAAGATCCTCTATTCGTTCGCCGCGGCGCGCACATGGTTCCCACTCCCTTTACCCGCAACATGATCGACCAGGTACGGCAAGCGCTGCAGATACTGGAGGTAAACCTCCAGGAGAGTCACAAGTTCGATCCCACCCATACCCGCCGCAACTTCCACATCTCGCTGTGGGAATATATCGGGTACCTGATCCTGCCTACCTTGCTACAGCGTCTGGAACGCGAGGCGCCAGAGATGTCGATTACCACCTCGCGGGTCAAGCGCAGAGACCTGGAAGCGGAACTGGCGAGCGGCTCCCTCGATCTCGCCATCGACGTCCCGATGACGACCAGTGAACCCATTCATCAAGAACGGCTGCTCGGAGAGCCGTTTGTGGTAATGGCCCGCACCGGGCATCCCGGAATCTCCCGGACCCTAGATCTCGACACTTATCTCGCGCAACCCCACGTGCTGGTTTCCTCGCGCCGTTACGGCCCCAGTCTGATCGACGTAGAACTGAGTCGGCTAGGCTTCCGCAGGAAGATTGTCTTGCGCTGCCAGCATAATTTTGCCGCCTGCCGAGTGGTGCGCGACACCGATCTTCTGCTGACCTTGTCCCAGGGGCACGCGCAGATCCTGAACGCTGGACTCGGCAACTGCGTCTATCCGTTTCCCGTGAAGACAGCTCAACTGGAGGCCCAGATGTACTGGCATGAAAGCGTGGAGAATGACTCCGCCAATCGCTGGCTGCGCCAGCAGATCCAAAGCGTGCTCAGTCCGCAACCCCGCGCTGTGGCCGACTCTCGTAGAGCTGCCGCGGGAACCCGCCGTCGCGCATCCCGCGACGGCGGAGGACCGGGCGGACGAAAGCAACGGCACTGATCAAGTTATGCTTCCCTACAACGGCCGGATTACTCCCCCCCTCGGCGGCGATGAACGGCTGCCACGTCCGGCAAAAGTGCTCCTGTCTGAAGTTAAAGAAAGGGTCCGGAACCTTCGGCCCAGGTCTCAGACCTTGGACCGATCCGAAGAAGTTGAACGGCAGCCAAAACGAAGAGTGTCGCGGCAGATTCGGGTCCCCGGTATTCACGAAGTTCCCCCAGTAAGTCTTCATCTCGCCAGCAAGCTGCTGCTCATCGGCGCTGAGCGGCGTACCGAAATTAAACAGGAACTGCAACTCCGCAGCATGTTCCGAAGCGCTCGGGAAGCCGAACACGTCGTTGGGTGGCTCGACTGCTGTGCCGAAACCCAGAGTCGGTGGCGCATTGGGATCGTTGAACTCATAACCAAAGACCGGCACAAAACGCGCGAGGTCAATGTTGGAATCCGATCCGTTGCAGGCAAAGACCAGGTCTGTGAAGATCTGCGCGAGCGCCTCATCGGAACTGGGCGCATCACCGGCCAGGAACGGATCCGGGAAATTGGCGAGTGGGTACTCGTCCGCAAGTGCGGCGCCAATGGCAGCCGTGTTTTCGGCAGCCGGGAATCCAATCACGCCGAGGAACAGGTTGATCTCCTGCGGGTAGGTGCAAACCGCGGGCGTGCCAGATCCCTCCGCTTCGCAGAAAATATTTGGCTTGCTCAAGTCGAAATTCGCCGGGCCCCCGGCCGCCAGTATGTTCGGAAAGGTGCTGGCGAAGGGAAAATCGAGGGGTTCGAAGAGCCTGCCCTCATTCGCGTTTGTGCCCTGAAGCACGGGGACGCGAATGAATTCGCCCGTCGAAAACGCTTGCTGCAAACCGCTCGGCAGGACCTTCGTGCCGAAATCGGGGGAGATCCCGTTGGCTCCGAACACTTCGCCCTGAGCGGCGAGGATGCTCGCGACCGATGCCGCGCGCAGACAGGCCGCGTCATTCGGCCGCGTGCAATCCAAGGCTTCATCGAAGAGGGAGCCGAATATCTCTCCATACGCCACCTCCGACGGCAGGTCATGCAGCATATACGCGCCGCTCTCGATGATCGCGCTGCGGAACAGGCCGGTCGCAGTCGTAGTCGAGGCGAGATTGCTTGAGACGGTCAGGCCACCGGCGGATTCGCCACCGACCGTTACTTTCCTTGCATCACCACCGAAACCGGCAATGTTGCGCTGCACCCATTGCAGAGCGAATTGCTGATCCATCAATCCGTAGTTGCCGGCGTCGCCGACGTTCTGGAAAAAGCTTGGAGTTTGGGCGAGTAATCCGGGCTCGACCAGCCAGCCGAGCGCGCCCAGGCGATAGTTGATCGTCACCACGATGATGTTGTTTTCCGCCACCATCACCGAGGGGTCGTAGTCCGCACCCGTTCCCGTAACCAGCGCGCCACCATGGATCCAAAGAAAGACCGGCAGCTTCGAATGCGGCGTGGTTGTTGCGGGCACGTAGACATTCAGGAAGAGGCAATCCTCGGACTGCGGCAGAGGCGCGGTGCTACCAGCCTGTGGGCAGGCTGGTCCGGGTAGGTCGGCCAAGACTGTGCCCGTGGGTGGAGTCGGCGGTTGTGGTGGTGTCCAACGCGCCGCGGCTTCCGGTGCCGCGGCGTAGCGGATACCAAAGAAGACATCGACCGCGACAGGGTCGCTCGGCGACGGTATGCCAGTGAAGGTGCCCGTGTCGGTGACGACGGTCTGGGCGGAAGCGGTGGCCAAGGCCGCAGCAAGGAAAAGCGTGGCCAAAGCAAGAAGGGCCTTGCGGCTAAGGGCAGCATTGCTCAACATGGAGATACTCCTTATCCGGGCTGGAAAGCGATGTCAGCGCGGACATCGTCGGGGTCAGATTGTCGCCGCCCTTAAAGGGCGTCGCGTCTTCTTAATTAAGCGGCGCGAGCGTATCTGACTTCTCGAAATTCATCAAATGAATTGTTTGGATGATGGTAAATGCTTGCCGAGAATGCCCGTTTGGAGCTTGCTCCCACTCGGAAGAGGGCTCATAACCTCCCTGTTTCAGGGACCGTACATTCGACGGGCAGCGTCTCCGCGCGGGGAAATACTCTTCGTCGCAGGCTGTAGCGGCCATCTCAGCGAAGACGCTTCCGGCTATACATCTTTCCCGAAAGGGTTCTTCAAATCCGTGAACCCCGTCCCTGCTCACAGAGTTGTTCGGCCGATCATCAGTTTTTACCCTCCCTGCACACCAATCCTTCAAAAAAAGAAAATGATATCGCCCGCCGCCGTAAGTTGACTTTTCTTCGTGCCGTTCTGGTAGACCGGATTATCGTAGGAGCGCTCGTATCGGACTTCAGGACGGAACAGAACCGTGGTTCCGACCCAATGCCCCCATCCGAACAGGTGCTCCGTGTAACGCGTCTTGGTTCCAGTGCGCTGGCCGACGATGTCATCGAAGTATTCATTTCGAATCGAGATGTAGTTGTGCGCTCCAAACTGCCGCTCTAGATAGTTCACGATCGCCCACTCCGGAGCATAGCAAGTGAAAGCCGCGTGGCTGCTGCAGTAGGCGCCATTGTCGTTGGTCTCCGGCTGAATGGGATCGACCGGAGGCAAGGTCGAACCCGGAGGCGGACTGTAGGCAAGGTTCGGCACCTGCTTCATCCACTGATACCAACTCTCCGTCGACGAATGCCAATTCTTGTCGATCACGTGATACCAGGTCAGGTAGTAGGCTTGCAGGTTGTTGTACGCGTACTGGCCGCTGTCTTTCCCCAGATTGGTCTCGTTGTCGCAGAGGTAGAGATTATCCTTGCTGGTCCGCCAGGAATATTGCACGCACCAATTGAGCGTAAGCTTCGAGTCTGTCAGGTTCCAGGGCGCCGATTCGCAGCCCGGCGACAGGCCTACTTGAATGGTCCAATGCGAATTGAGCCTGGAAGTCGCGTTAATCCCGGTTTGGGTGTAGCAATCAAACGTATAGAGCAATGAGTGGCTGTAGGTATAGTTGTTGGGCGCCAACTGGGCTTCGATGTCGGGCAGAGAAATGTAGCGACCGATGCGAACGTCCGTGCCCTCGCCGATGTGGGGGAAATACAGGTCTAAGTACATCATTACGGGATCGAAGCCATACTCTTTCCCCGGAGGATGCCCCAGCAACTGCTGGCTGAAGTAGCCTTTCGCCGTGGTGAAACGGTAGTCGAGGCCCCACAGACCGGAAAGACGGAACCCCCAGTCAAAATGGTTGGTCTGCACCGTGTCTGGCTGGCGCTCGATGTAGAGCACTTCCTGGTCGGGCTCGATCGCGTTCGGTACTTCGTCGTAAGCCGTGGGGAAATTGTCGTACTTCCCTGCGGACGGATTCACTCCACCTTTCGAAGTGCTGAAGTTTCCTCCGACATTCAGCCAGCCGTAAATCTGAATCTTGCTCTTCTTCCAGGCGTCGCCGTTGGGACCTTCCCAGAGCGCGGTCATCAAAGGCCCGGCTTGCGTCCAGGGCTGCCCGATCGACACTGTCCCTCCAATGGGCCAGGTAGAGAAGGGAAACGGCGGCCCACTCACCGGCGCTGGATCACCACGAAACGCGGGTGAGTCCGGCACTGCGACCGCAGGCTTCCAGTCGTCGGCATAAGCTTTGAAAAGTCTGTGAAAGAAGCCACTCGCTGCCGACTGCTTAGGCGTCTCAGAGGAGGTGGGTGCCGGTCGGTCGGCGGATTGAGGTCCGCCGACGGCGATGTCCTGTTGCATCCGCTGTCCAAGCGCCAGATCCACCATGGTGGCGGGGGCGTTCGCGAGCCCCTCCTTGCTGCCCGTCAATTGATAATGTCCAGGTGCGAGGTCTGGTAAGACAAATGCTCCGTCAGGCCCGCTCACGGTGGTGCGGTCACCGCCCTCATCCAATTTGCGCACCGTGACCGTTGTCCGCGCCATCGGCACAGCAAAAAGGTTTCGCGTCACCCCGCTAAGCTCGGCATTTGTCGACACATCCTCCGCGCGGATAGCGTCGGTTTGCGGCGCGGTGGACTGTGCCGAAGCCAGGAAGCACAGCAGGACGGCCGAAACCAACGTCAAGAACAACGTCCGAATCCTCATCCAAAAAGCATAGATATTCGTAGGTGAAGAAACCGTAAAGACTCAATACAAAATTCGCATAGCTGGCATCGCCTTTTCGAATCAGCGAGCGTCTTTGTGGACGTTTCTTTGGCCAGGGATATCAACAGGCCCCGGGCGCACCCAAGCGCGCGTGAATTACCAACACAAGCTGCTGGTAAATTCTGTAATTCGGGGCGGAGGATATCTGTCGGCTATGTTACATGCGCAAGTCGAGACCGCTTCCTGCGTCAGCGGAGGTGACCGTGAAGGTCAGCGGGGATGACCATGACTCCATTTGCAAAGGGGCTCACACGCAACCTGACGTAACCTCGACTGCGTTAATTCCTCGGCATCAAGTTGCCCGCTCTTGTCCTTGTCCAATCTTTTGAACTCTTCTTCCATGAAGTCATGAATTCTTGTTTGGAGATTGGAGGCTTTGGCAGGGAAAAAAAGAGCGCTACGGCTCATCGCTAGAATCCGAGCAGCCTGCCGAGGATTCCAGGCAGCTACCTAGGCGGCAGATGATACTGCGGAGGAGGGAAACCTAACTCGGTAAGGTATTTGCCGACCATCCGGCAGTTGAGCGGTTCGGACGACAGATGACCCACGGCCAACAAATAGGTGGTCAGCGGTACGCGGCAGCCTGGATGCTGTAGAGCTCCGAGTACTGACCACTGGCGGCCATCAGCTCATCGTGGGTGCCGACCTCCACGAGCCGGGCCCCATCGAGCACGACGATGAGATCCGCCATGCGGACCGTCGAGAAACGGTGAGAGACGAGGATCGTGAGGCGTCCCC
>Ga0182018_10003615_pt1 | contig 13756 bp, 12 predicted proteins | sample 812P2MmetaG_FD_120490 | JGI IMG/M metagenome (GOLD analysis project Ga0182018, IMG submission 120490) | Permafrost microbial communities from Stordalen Mire, Sweden - 812P2M metaG | ecosystem: Environmental > Terrestrial > Soil > Wetlands > Permafrost | place: Sweden: Stordalen | collected...
CTAAGGGACAATGTCGTAATCGGGAGGCTCAAAAAGTCGAGAGCGCAACGTCTCAAACTTCCGACCCTGGATAATGCCGGAACACAAGACCTCGACGGCTCGCAGGAACATAAGAGACGCGGTCGGAGCGACATGAACCCGGACGATCAATCTGTCTAGGTCACACGGTATTTCGATACCTTCTCCGGCGCGTGGGAGCGGGATCATCGCACGGACCTCGTGCTCGTGCTCGAATGACCACCTCTTCGTTGTCAGGATGTGCGGGTCGGTGTCTCTCACAATCGGGGCAGTATCGAAATCCTCATACTTGACGCGGTTAATCGTGACACCTTCTGTTGGGGCAAGCACGTCTCTCAGACGCTCAACAGTCGATTCAATAGCGACTCCAGCGCCCATGATGGAGTACACCTTCCACATCGCTTCGGATTCGTAGTCGTTCGCGTGCCAGCAGCTCACACCAAACATGGCTCCAATGCCGCGAAACGTCATGTTCTGGCGCAAATCCACTTCAATCGTGTCGAACGCTTTAGCCACGCCGCGCGACCGGATGCCGCCACTTCTGCCTTGAGCCTTGCAATATCCTGAAAGTGCTTGCCGAGAATCGCCGACCATTCCTTCACGTGGGATCGGGGCATGTAGCCTTCGTAAGGGTCATCAAGCTGCGATAGCGAAGCGAAGAACAGTGAGCCGCGCGTAAGCAAGAGCACAAAACGTGTCAGGTCCATGTAACGCCAAATCTTCTGCTCCAGCGAAAGCTCGGACGTAGGCAGTGGGTTCATGGACGCATCCGTCCTGGCCTTCCGCCCTGTTGATCAGAAGAGGTGTGAGAAGGACCAGCCGGTTCTCTGGTGTACATATGCATAGAGCGAGAGCAACGCTGCGACGATGGCTGCAAGGAATACGACCCTGTAAAGAGGCTCGCCGTACTTAACGCGCTTCCATTCTTTTTTCAGAACCTTTTGAACCGCGACTGTGAGCACGTCGATGCATTCGTTCATTTCAGCAAAATCTGTGGCGCGGTGGTTAGCTTCTCGCACCTCGTTCATCGCCGCAATGATCGCTTGGGACGGCTTTTCTTTAGGATTAAGTCGGAGCCTTATGCGAGCTGACGTTTGATGAACTTGAAGGTAGGACTCGTCTGCGTCGGTTTCGCCGTCAGCCGCGTGCAAAATGAGGGAATGAGTGATTAGTGTTGCTACGTCATCGCGGAGAGCGTTGATCCACTGTTGACGGAACTCCGAGACCTTCGCCTGATTCGTGATGAGAATCCCGAGTAGAGTGACGATGGTTGCGATCACGCTCACTTCCACAGCAGTAGGTTGCCAGGTCATGCGCCGCCTCCGTCATTCCACAGCTCTACAGTCTAACGCCCAGTGCGGAAACCTCCCGTGTGCCGACACTCCAGCAATCAGGGGTGCTGAGTCCGAGGAAGACCCAGCACCCCGGACGGGCTCACTGGGAGAGAGCGGCCATTCGTTCAATCTCGGATCGGAGGGCGTAGTACGCTCGCATCTCGCCGTCTTCACAGTCCGGCAGATCGGTGCGCGTCAGTAGCTCGTCCAGGATCGGAGTCTGTGCGCCGTCGTGTGTCTTCGCCTCTTCCATTCGGCGAAGGCGCTGGGCGACGAGAAACTTTTGTGTTGCGGTCGTGATGTTGTTGTCTTCCAGGGCGTACTCCATTGCGCCCAGGGATGCGGCGTAGTTGTCGAGGTCACTTGCGTCAAGGCAGGTAAGGCGTTCAAAGGCTTGCATGGGTCGTGCTCCGTACAGTTGGGGTGTGAAATCTGAAGGCAGTATGCCCCGATGATCGTCTTGGTACTATCCCGCAGAGGGAGGCTTGACAGCTACCGCAAACTACTGATAATATGGCACTTAAGTCGCATAAATCGTCGTGACTGTCAAGAGGATTTAGGCGACACCGTGTGAAGAGCTTTCTGAAGAGGTGGTGATTTGTGGGAATGGCAAGTCTACGGACGTGCCGAGGATGCGGACGGCAGATGAAGGGGACCGCCAGTCGGGAACATATTCTTCCTCAATGGCTGCATCCGCACGTAGAAATGCCAGGAGTAAACCTCGAACACTGGGCCGTGAACGAGGAAGGGCGCACGCCACTGAGGAGTCACGACCTCAACAACTTCGTTTTCAAATCAATATGCAGCAGATGTAACAACAGTTGGATGTCGCGCCTCGAAGCAGATGTGAAGCCTCTCCTGTTGCCGCTGGTTGAGGGAACGCGTGCTGCGAAGTCTCTCACAACGGACGAAAGCAGACTTGTTGCACGCTGGGCCTTCAAAACTGCGTTCATGATCCTGTCTGGGCAGAAGACGAATCCAGTACCCTGGCAACTCTTTCAGGTTTGGGCAGCAGCCGGGGCGGGTGACCCTAACCCGGCAGTGATCTTCGCCTTGAGTGACATACAAAGCACGAGAGGTTTTGGCTATGTGTGTGAATCGGATGATCTCGAAGATTCTCCGGTCCATCCCGTTAACTTGAGGGTGTCCATTTGCATTCAATCATTGCTTCTAGTCATCCTGATTCCGCTGGACGACCGGGGGCGGGCTCCGGGCGTAGGGCATGTTTTGTATCGGCTGTTGTGGCCACCGAATGTAGTGCCGGTACCTGTGCCGACTAAAGTCGATTCCGCAAACGAGTTGCCATACGCGGAGTTCATCAAATATCTGGCTAGTTTCGCGCACGCTGGCGTTCCAATCCGTCATCGCGCATGAGCGGAAACCGATGCGGTCAATCCTACAGCGATCAGTTGTTGAGCGGTAGGACGTTCGCGCAGGCCCTAAAGGAACAAGTGGTTCCTAAAGTGGTTCCCTAGCCGATTAAGACGGTTGAGGTGCCAGGAAAATACTCGAAGTAAATCGCTGATTTTATGGTGCCCGGAAGGGGACTTGAACCCCCACGGCCTTGCGGCCTGCGAATTTTAAGTCCGCTGCGTCTGCCGATTTCGCCATCCGGGCCTATCCCTATCCTAGCCCGACTACACCCGCCATCACCGCCCCGGCCCGCGTCTCCACCCGCTCCCACTCCCCCGAAACCCGCGTCAACGTCAGCACCGTAATATCGTCTTCCTGCCCAAACTCCAGCGCCGCCGCCGCAATCACCGAAGCCGCCTCCGCGCTGATCGCCCGCGTCCGGTCGAACCCAAACAGCACCCCACGCGCATCCCGCGCCTCCACCACCCCATCGGACAACAGCGTCAACCGATCCCCCGGCTCGAGCCTGAACCCATGCTCCGCATACTTCTCCTCTGCCCAGATCCCCAGCGGCAAATCCGGCTCCAGCAGCATCTCTTCCCCGTTGCGATACGGCGGCAGATGCCCGGCATTTGCAATCGTCACATCGCCCTGCTCCGACACCTGCGCGCACACGCAGGTGATAAACCCCTCATCGCGGGTCTCCGCCAGTTGCCGATTCAGCCGCATCAGCAGCGCCGCCGGCCCCATGCCCTCCGTCGCCAGCGCCCGCAGTGCGCCCATCGCCAGCGCTCCCGTCATCGCCGCCTTCAGACCCTTCCCGCTCACATCGCCCACCACCACCAGCTTTGCTCCACCCCTTGCATTCAGCACCTGATAGAAATCCCCACCCACCTCCTCCGCCGGAAAATACGCCGCTTCGATCGTGTATCCCGCAATCTCCGGCAATTGCTCCGGCACCAACCGTCGCTGAATCTCTCGCGCCGCATCCAGCTCCGCCTTCGACCGCGCCTGCTCCCGGCTCACCCGAGTGAACCGGAAAAACATCACCACCCCAATCGCCAGTACAAACAGCAAATCTCCCAGATCGGCAAGCTGCAGCGGAACCGGCCCCACCGGGATCGGACTAGCCAGGAAATCCGCCCAGCCCCATCCCCTGTAAAGCGACGCTGATCCGAGATCAAGCATGGCCATCGTGGCCGCTGGCAGCAAACTCGGCACGATCAGCCAGCCCGCTTCCCGATTCCCGCGCCGTGCCCATACAAAAAGCCGCGCCGGCAGCAGCAACGCCGCTGGCAGGATCGCCAATGCCTCAATCACAAAATAACGAGAGCTGAGGAATCGCCCCGTCGTCGCCAGCACTGCAAGAACGATCGGCGCCAGCAACACCGCTTCGTACACCCGCCAAACTCGCCCCACCCGCTGTCCCACGAAGCTGAACGTGAACTCGATCTGCATGATCGTGATCACGTACACCAGCGGATCGGCCAGCAGATTATTCCACCCCAGCCCGATGATCCCCGTGCTCGAGCACGCCAGAAGCAGATTCGACGCTCCCAGCAAAAACAGATACAGCCCCAGCCACAAATATTCCGAGTGCCTGCGCTGGCTCCGATACAGTGCAAACGCCGCCAGTCCCGCCAGCAACAGCACAAGATTGATGCCAATCGCCGGCAACGCCACGTAGAGCCGCTGGCTTTCCATCGCCAGCCCCTGGTTGTCGATCGCCTCCGGCGTCCCCAGCACCACGGTCAGGAAGAGCGGCAGACCCCACACCACATAACCGGTCGGCGTGTAAGTCCGCAGCGCGATCTCGAGGCTCGTATCCTCATCGCGCACCAGGAACTCCTGCTCCGTTGGCCGCTTTGCCCCAAACAGCGAACGCAGTTCAGGTCCCGCAACCCGCTCCCCGTTGACGTAGAGTTCGTACGTCCCCTCGCCGCCCGCAAACAACAAATGCAGGTGCGGATGCCCTTCCGCCAATTTCACCCGCAGGCGATACCAGCGCCAGCCCGGGGTCGCCGCGCCGTTGTTCAGCTCGACCGTTGTCCACTGGCTGTCGTCGAAGCTGGTCTGCGCCCAGGCCGCATTGTCGCCATCGTGCTCGCGCCAGCTACGATTCAGGTTCACCGTGCCCGACCGCCACTCGGTCGCATCCACCTGCGCCAGCGCCACCGGTGCAGCCAGCCACAGCACCAGCAGCGCCAGCCTGCGTATGTGGTCGCCAAACCCGGTCAGCGCCAGCGTAAGCGCGGCCATCCGTCCTCCCCGTCCTGCGTTTCCGTCCTGCATTTGTGAAAATTTTCCAACGACTGTCCGAGGGACCCCAGTCTACCGCCCTCCCGCTCAGCAAACAAAACCCACTCCAGCCCGCCCCAATCCACAGCGCCTGCGCGGATTTTCCTGTGATACCTTGGCTCTCATCCGCACCTGAAACAGGCGCACCACACCGCCAGGCCGCGAGACTCTCATGCCCCTCCAGATCGAATCACGCTTCTGCGGCCACGTCGCCATCATCGAGTGCCGTGGCCGCATCGTTGCCGACGAACTCCCCGCCCTCGAGTCCGTCCTCCAGAACGAAATCCGCGAATTCCACAACATCGTCCTCAACGTCGGTGAAGTCACGCGCCTCGACAGCATGGGTATGGGCCTGCTCGTCCGCTATTCTTCGAACCTCCGCAAACGCTCCGGCGATATCCGCCTCGCCGCCACGCCGCCCCTCATCGCCGAGGTTCTCGACATCACCTTGCTGTCGAACGTCTTCCAGTCGTACCCCACCGAGCAGGAAGCCGTCCTCTCCTTCCTGCGCCAACCCTCAACGCCCGCCCCACACGACCGGCCCGGCCACCGCGTCCTCGTTGTCGATCGCTCACCCGACCTCGGCGCCTTCGTTCGCGCCGTCCTCACCCATCATGGATTCGAAGTCCGCTCCGCCAGCCTCGTCAGCGATGCCCGCGTCCTCCTCCAGCTCCACGACGTCGATTACATCCTCGTCGGTCCCGGCACTCCGCAGCTTCCGTCAGAAACCGTCCTCGCCGCGCTCAAAAACCTCGCTCCCCAGGCCTCAGCACTCCTGCTCACACCGGAATTCCGCACCCTCGACGCCCACCAGGCCGCCGAACTCCTCCTCGAAATGTTCCAGGAAAGCGCGACCTAGCGCGCTGTAACCTGCACCCCGTAACCTGTTGCCTACTGCCTGTTGCCTGTTGCCTGCACTTCAACCACCACCAACCCCATAGGCGGCACCGTCACCGTCACCCGATGATCCCGGATCGCCACTTCTTCCGGCGCACCCACCTCCGACGCCTTCCGCAAATCCTCAATCTGTTCCTCTGTCGGAAACGCCGGGCTCCCCATCTTCTTCCACGCAGCCAGCGTGTCCCCGTGCGCCGCATCCACGCGCCAAATCACCGCCTTCGTGCTCTTGATCTCAACCTCGACTTTATGCTTCACCTCGGCACGCAAAGCCCCCACCCCATACACATCGAACGTTACGGTTTTGTCCGCGCCTTCGACTCCCGGCTCCACCAGATTCCACGTCGCCAGCACCAGCGTCCCATCCTTTCGCCGCGTCACCAGCGCCTCATCCCTGGGCGCCTCCAGCCGCTCATCGCCCAGCTTGTGCAGCAGCATGAACACGTCATACGCCGGTTTCGGAATCCCATCCTCCGCCACAATCCCGTACCCACCATAGAACGGCGTCTTCACCACCCCCTGCTCCTCGAACACGTCCGAAAAACTCCAGTACGACATCATCAGCGTCTTCCCATCGCACTTAGAAATCGTGTCCGCCAGCCAAGGCCCCATATAAATCGAATCGGTGATCGGCTGCTCGTTCATATAAGTCGCGTTGAACTCACTCCAGATCAGCGGCAGCTTCGGCTGCGCCGACTTCACAATCTCCTCGTGCACCTTATCCACCGCCGCGCACACCATCTGATGTGGCGCAATCGGTCGGTCGTCGTGAAACACATCCTCCGTCGAGTCGTTCCCGTACACGTGCGTCGAGACAAAATCCAGCGGCACATCGTTCTCCGTCGCATGCGCGATCAGGTCCCCAACCCACGCCGCCTGCGCTGTCGCTGGCCCACCCACACGAATCTTCTCGCTCACCGCTTTCAGCGCCCGCGCGGTGTGGTCATATAACTCGAAGTAAGTCGACTGCGCCGGCTTACCAATCCAGAAGTCGAGATTCGGCTCGTTCCATACCTCGAAATACCACTGCGAAACCTCATCGACCCCATACCGCTCAACCAGGTGTCTCCCAAACGCCGTAATCAGCGCGTCCCATTTCGCATAACTGTCCGGCGGAGAAGGAATCGGCTTGTACCAAAACGCGTGATACGGAGCCGTCGGCGCCAGCGCCTTCGGCATAAAGCTGATCTCCACAAATGGCCGGATCTCATGCGCCAGCAGCCCGTCATAAATCTGATCCACGTATGACCAGTTGTAAACCGGATTCCCCTGCGCATCCTCGCTGTAAACCCCGTTCTCATCGTCCAGAATCGCGTGGAACCGCACGTATCGGAAATCCGTCACCTTCCTCACCCGGTCCAGATCGTCGCGATAACTCTGCCGCATCGACAGATTCGCCCGACCCGACCCAAACATCTCCTCCCAGAAATGCGGAAACGGCGTCCCCGCCGCCTTCGCATCCACCACAATCGTCCGCGTCGCTTCCGCGCTCTCCTGCGCAATTCCTGGAGCACACGCCCCCGCAAGCAAACTCGCAGCCACAAAAACAGAACCGATTCGTCTCATCACATCCCCCGCAGAGAATTATCCTCTACGCACCCATGCGTGCGCAGGCGTAAAGGCGCTTGCAGGTGGCCTCGGTCCTGTCCACGGACAAGCTGCGCCCTGCGCACCGAAGCGAGTCTATACGCCTTTCAGGATTCGGCGCAAAGCCAAGCTAGCATTCCGGGCGTTTCGTCGGCAAGTGCAGCGGTAACAACAGCTTAGAGTCCCCAATCACATCGGGCCCTTCGGTTTGTATCATCTTGCACTTGACACACTATTTAACTTCAGCCTACATTGCATTGCGCAGGAAGTCATCGATTGGTTAGGAGGTATACCGCATGATATCCATGATACGCAGATACGGTCGATTGCAGGCCAAGTCAGCGCTGCTCTCCGTTGCCGTTATGGGCTGTTGTATGATGCCGTCGCTGCAGGCACAGGGCCCGTACCCGACAGGGTGTTACACCTTCCCTAATTATTCCCAATGCCATCCCACCCCAAGGCGGATCCTGCAGCCACTATCTGAACAATGTCACTCCCGTCGGGTTGGGTGCCTACTATGGTTGGACGACAACGACGTGCTGCGGCACCTATATCTGGACTCCCCAGTTTTACGAGGGGGCATGTGAATTTGCAGAGCTCTGGGATCCGGCAGCGGTCAAGCAGCTGCTGGCGTTATCGAAGGACAGTCAAGTGATGATCCCGAGCTGTGATGGTTTCATCAGGCGTGCCCCGTCCCTGACGACAACACCCATAGAACCATCCCCGATGTCTCCTGAACCGACGTTTGGGACTGAAAAGATATCTTTCGATCTTGACTCTCCCACGCGCCAGAGATGACCCCATGCGACTTCTGGTTCTTGTTGGCTGCCTGAGCGCGGCACCGTGGTTGTGGTCACAAGTTGGCGGGGGCGGGACCCCCGCACCTGGCATCGCGCCTACAGCGGAACTTCCATCGGCACAGTTGGTGTTCGGTGAACCCAAACTTGATTCGCCACTTCAATTGCCGTCCACAGTCATGGACGGACCGCCTACCTGCGGACCCGATGGTAGGACCTTTATTGAATTCATGACCCCACCCCCGATGTACAACAATCGGGTCGTCTACTCGATCTCACCGTCTTCAAAGATCGTATCCTATCCTGTAGATCAGATCAGCGGGCTCAGCGAAGAATATATCACCTCGTTCGATCCGGGTGTGACCGGTCCTGTAGTCCTGCTGCGCGCCATTGCTACCGGTCAAGCCACACGTGACCAGCATTTCTACCTCGCTATCTTCACATATGACGGAGAACTCCGCCGTATCAGTAAACTTCAGCTCTCGCTTGACCCCATCAAAGTCGCCCAACTAGGAGACGACCAATATCTGATCCTTGGAGCGGATTTGGGCGAGGGCAAGGCCCGGTTCGTGATCATTGACAGCACTGGGGCCCTTCTTCGCGACCGCGACAATGAAGGCGTGACTCCGTCAGATGAGAGGGTTTTGAGCATGCTGAGCTCCATTGACGTTGTGGGAATGAAACCTAGCGCACTGCCGGCCGCACAGAGAGTGCCGGCGGCGCTCAGCCTTTTCCGCCCAGTCCATTCGCAAAGCGGGCTACTCATCCTCGAGCCAGGAAAGGACGCACGGATCGTAGAACTTCTTCACTCCGGCGAAACCCGAATCGTTCGGCTGCAGCTGCCGAGTAATCAGATCGCTGACTCCCTGATAACCGACCGCGGTAGTTGGTTTCTCAGGTCTTTCCTGCAGGATAGCGATACTGCTGCGAACCTTTATCAAGTGGATCCGGACACTGGAAGCGCCATTAAGCGTATTAACACCTCCGGCGTGCCCTCGACGAGCATCGCGTGCCCAACCGATGGCGGGTTTGTGGGCATTCGCTGGGTCGCTCGCAAGCCGTATCTGATTCATGGCGAGATTCAGTAATCAAGGATGTCCCTGACAGGAACATCCTCCTTTACTGATAACCGAACACTGCCCACCGAACACTGGCAGCTCCTGCCTTTCAGAAGCTGAAGCGCGCCTGGAAATCGATCACCCGGGCTCCCAGGCCGCCGGTCGCCTGGCCAAGGTTCGAATTACTAACGTTCGTCGAAATGGTGCTCGGATTGATATTCAAAAGATTAAACAGGTTCAGCATGTTTGCCTTGACTTCGATCTGGGCGTTTTCTCCGAACCCCGGGATGCGGGGCAGCCCGAACGCCTTCGCCGCCGTCAGATCTGCGTCGCGGTAATCTGGCCCAGGCATTGAGTTGCGGTCAAGCCCCGGCGGGGGGACGAACGCGGAGGCAATCTGCCCAGTCTGGTCGGCAATCGCATTCGCGTAGTTAGGAACCTCGAAGTAATTGTTCATGAATTGATCGTTATTCGTCCCTGTATTCGCGGTACCCGGGTCCGCAAAGTTGCTTCCCGTCTTGAAGGCGTTGTTACTCGTATCGTGGCCGCCTCCGCCCAGATAGATCGGCCGCAGGTTCTGATACCCGTATTGGCACGAATTGCAGTAAATCTGGTGCGGCGCCTGGTACACCGGCGTCCACCCGAACCCTGAGTGGAATGTTGCAATGCCGGAGAGCGTCCACCCACCGGCCACTTTCTCCGCCCAGTTATGCTCGCCGTGAAAGATCACCGGCTGCCACACCCCAAACACCTTGAACACCTGATTCAAATCGAAATCAGACCGCCCATAGGAATACCGCGTGTCGTATAGGTACGGGTCGCGCTGGTACGGCCCGGAATCCGTATCCATGCTGTGCGCCCAGGTGTATTGCGTATCCACAGAGAATGTATGCGAGAACTGATGCCTGATCCCGGCGATCATCATGTTGCTGTTGGATTTCCCCTGGCTGCCGAAAGTACCGATGCTGTTGATGAGGGGATTGAGCGGCGCTCCAAGAATCGTTCCATAGGCGTTCGCGTCGTAGTCATACAGCGTATGGTGGGCCGAACTTCCTATATATCCCAGGTCCGCAACCCACGCATGGCCTATGTCGATATCCATCTCCAGCGAATAGTGATGGAGATACTGGGTCGGCAGGTTGTTCGGCAGGCCACCCAGGTTCGCGCCCCCGCCTGTCGGTAGGCCCGCGGAGTTAAAAGTAGTAATCGTATGCGGGTTCACCGGATACCCAACGATACTCGCTGGATTGGTAGACGTCGCGTAGAGGATGTTCGGGTTGATATTGGTTGGGCTCGTGCTACTTCCCGGAACCGAGCTGGTTCCCGGCGGATTGCCGTCAGGGTTGTTCGCCGTTGCTATCTGCTCCTCGTTAAAGTTCAGCCCATAGCCGCCGCGGAACACCACCTTGCCGTTCTGGTTCATCGGGCTCCAGTTGAAGCCAATCTGAGGTCCAAAATTAAACTTCTGTGCCTGCCACGCATCGATGCCGGTGCGAATCGTTATGTCGGTCAGCAGCGCGCTCCCGCTCCCGAAGGTTAGCACCCCCATGTTGTTGTCCTTGTCTGTTAGCGGCCCAAAGTAGGAATACCGCAGCCCGGCGCTCAGCGTCAGATTCGCACGAGCTTTCCAGTCATCCTGGAAAAATACCCCCCACAGATCCTCGCGATTATCGTTGCGATAGCCTCCAGGAAGCCCTGTCGTCGCCTGGAACCCACCTCCCTCGCCCTCCGGCGCGTCGTTCATGAAATCCCACAGGTTATAGAAGGTGTAGTTCGGCGCCCCCACTGGATCATTGAGATAGTAAAGCCGAGTTAGATCGAAGCCAAACTTCATGGTCTGCGAAGTCAGAACCTTGGTAGCCACGTCTTTGTAGCCGTAGGTCCACTGGTCATAAATGGCGGGAACCGGTACACCCAGATATCCGATGCTGATGTCGCCGATCTGCGGGTTGCCGGCCAACTGATCCTGAGGCAGCCCAAAGGGCGCCTGTGGATTGTCCGCGAGTTCGTTATAGCGCCAGCCTGCCGCGTTGGCCCGCGCTTCATTCAGAAAGGTCGGTGAAAAAATGTGGTTCCAGATCACCGAAAAGGCGTCGTTCACCTGCGAGTGATTAAAAAGCTGATACGCATATCCCCCGTTATATCTGGTAGTCGTCGCAGGCACCCAGTACACCGCGAAGCTGACCCGATCGTTCGCCGTCGCCTGCGCATCCAGGCGTCCGTTGTACTGCTTGAAGTCGCTGCTCGTTGGGTCGACGATCGTGTACTGGGCAATATCGGGAACGTTCGAAAGCCCGCTGCCCGCTCCCGGGCTGCTGGCACTAACGTATGTCAGGTCTTGCTTGCCCAGACCGCTCGTGAGCGGAGATCCGATGTTCAAACCCTGGCCGGCAACGGTCCGGCAGTTCACGCCCTCCGTCAACCCGGCTGTCGCACACGTGGCTGAGCCGATCACCGTCCCGGCGACAGCGGATCCCTTGAAACTCAGATAAGTCGACGCGATGCTGTTGGCCGGAGCCTGCCCCGCCAGCGCCGAGGTCGTGTACCACCCCACGCTGGTTGCCGGGATGTTCTCGCTTTGCCCCTCGTACGCAAAAAAGGCGAAAAGGCGATCCTTCCAGAGAGGCCCGCCAAGGCTCCCTCCCCACTGGTTGTAGCGGTCTTCGTCGCGCAGCAGCCCGCGCTGCGCGGGAGTCAGTTTCGCACCCGTCGTCGGGTCGTATGCCTCGACCGATCCCGGACCGTTCCAGCGCTGGTATGCATTCAGGCCAGGCCGCATGATCTGGAAGAAGAAGCTGCCGTGAAGATTGTTAGTTCCGCTCTTCGAGGTGATTTCCGTCACCGCCCCTGAAAATCGGCTATTTTCCGCATCGTAGGCGTTGCTGATGACCTTGATATTGCCGATCGAATCCTCACTCGGAGTGATCACCGTCGAGCCGCCCCAGACTGCGCTTTCCGTACTAATACCGTCGATGCTGTACCCGTTGTTTTCAAACTGCTGGCCATTGCTGTTGGCCGATGCCCCGTTCTCCGTCGCGAAAATACTGCTCGAATGCCCCAGGTTGCCCCCGCCACCCGAGGACGCTCCCGATTCGGTTCCGGGAGCCTGGTATCCTCCCCCGCCAGCTGCCTGTGCTCCATCCGCCAGAACTCCCGGCGTCAGCCGCAGAAGACTCAGCGGGTCGCGCTCGTAGACAGGCATATGCTGGACCTCATTTGCCGAGATCACCTCGCCGCTATTTGCCGTCTCTGTATCCAGCGCCGCTACGGTGGACCCGTTCACGGTTACCGTCACGGTCTGCGCTCCGGGCGTCATCTGCACGTCGATGGCGTTCGCCTGCTCCGGATTCAGTTGCAGATTCGTGAAATCCTTCTCCTGGAATCCGGTCTTGGTTACGACCAGGTTGAACGAGTCCGGGGGCAATGCATCGAAGTTGTAGATTCCGTCGCCGTTGCTGGTGCGAACCAGCTTTGCATTTGTGCCATTGTCCGTCAGCGTCAGCGTCGCGCCGGGAATCACCGCGCCCGTGGGATCGGTCACCACACCCTGAATCGAAGTGCGATACTGCGCATGCAGCATCGGCGCACTCAAAAGCAACAGTAACACGAACAAAAACGCCGGCCAGTGGCCGACGCTCAGTCTGTTGAAGGATGAAAATAAAATACCGCTTACCCTCCGCGACGAGCGGGGGCTTACTACACATGGATCGAACATACTGGCGTCTCCTGGGAAATACTGCAACCCACTGGGGATGTACTCTGCGGCCTTGGGGATGCCCGCCAACCAGCGTTGCGAAGACCATTATTTCGGACCCTCACCCATCAGGACGGCCCGAGCCTCAGCCCTTTGGCCGACAACAACCCCAGCGAAAATCTACGGCCCAATCGCCACTCCTCCGGCTATAGTCCAAAGCAGAGCCGCAACCGGCGCATCTTTCCTGTGAGCCAATTCCCATTGACCACGCCAGCACGACTCCAGGCGGCCCTCCTCGCAACCGCCGCCCTCATGATCCTGCCCATCCACTCCGCAGCGCAGCCGCCCGCTATTCCCGACGGCATCCCCCATTCCTTCGCCCAGCAACGCGCCGCCCGCATCTCCGACCTCCACTACCAGCTCAGCTACAACCTGATCCCCCACGCCCCCACCACCGAAGCCACCGAGCAAATCCGCTTCCAATTAAGCGACGCCCGCACTCCGCTCCTCCTCGACTTCCGCGACGGCACCGTCAGCGAACTCCGCCTCAACAACAACCCAATCCCCGCGGAAATCCAGCACGGCCACATCGTCCTGCCCGCTAAAGACCTCCACACCGGCGAAAACACAGTCGAAGCAAAATTCACCGCCAACATCGCCCCAGCAGGCAAAGCCATCACCCGCTTCGAAGACCACGACGACGGCCAGGAATACCTCTAC